>Ga0233427_10000043_pt1 | contig 167918 bp, 162 predicted proteins | sample SI_118_April2016_5_FD_179885 | JGI IMG/M metagenome (GOLD analysis project Ga0233427, IMG submission 179885) | Seawater microbial communities from Saanich Inlet, British Columbia, Canada - SI_118_April2016_100_MG | ecosystem: Environmental > Aquatic > Marine > Inlet | place: Canada: British...
AACGGTGGCGGTTGGCTTGCGCACAGGCGACCGCGAGCAATGCGGCAAACGTCACAGCGACGGCGGGAATCTGCAGGCTGAAATCAACCCAGGCATGGGTCCCAACGATACCGATCGCCCCCAGGCCAATGCATGAATAGATCGCTTCCTGATGGCGCGAGACGATGCCGTAGAAGGCCCACAGGCCAAGCCAGGCAATCGAACCCAGGATCAACAGAAAGCCCCCGTACCCGCCCTCGAGGATCATTTCCAGATAGCCATTATGGGCCCGGAAGAACGGCGCGGTGCGCGGCGAGAGCTCCGAACCACGCGAACGTACAGAGACATCGCGAAACGTACTAAGGCCTGTGCCGAGCCACGGGCGTTCGCTGATTGCCTCGCGCGTGAATTCCCAAATTTCGCCACGGCCGGATACGGCGGTATCGCTTTGATTGAGCCGGCTTGCAAGCTCTCGGCCGCTAAAGCTCAGCAGCACGGCGGCGCCAAGGAGAATGAGCCCCGCAAACACGATTGCGCGGCGTACGCGTTCGCGTTTGTAGAGAACCAGGCCGATCAAAAACACAAGTACACCTATCGCGGTGCTGACGGTCCCGCCGCGTGATGCGCTGAAGAGCAGTGCCGAGCCGGTGATAAACAGCGCCACCAGGAGCCCGAAGACCCGCGCGCCCATGCTGTCGATCATGTGGACGATGCCGACCCGGTTTGCGATCCCGAGGGACGCGGCCTCGTCGGCCTCCCAGGTCAGCAGCCCGAACGCGGCGATGATCACCAGCCCGGCATAGGTACCGAAACTGTTCCGGTTCACGAATGTCGACGTCACGACGTCCCCGTAGGCCCATTTATCGAACCAAAGGATCGTGTTGCTGCCCGAGAACTGAACCGCCAGTCCATAGAGCGAATAAACGCTGCCGGAGATGACGATCGCCCACAGAATGCGGCGCGCGAGGCGCCGCGAACGGCCGAAATGCAACGCCAGCCAGAAAACGGCGCCATAGGCGAGCAGACGCATTGCGCCATCGAAAGAGGCATTCGGATCAAGGCTTATGGCGCCGAATGTTTTCTCGCGTCCCAGGGCAGCTGCTGCCTCTGCCCAGATCGGATGATCCCAAGCCGCCGGCGTGAGGCCGCTGGCCTGGATCAGGAACCAGATGATGGCCAGGCCGAACATGATTGTCGCGGGCAGGTGGCGGCGCACGGGAATGCGAATGGATCCGGGCATGCGAACGACGCCGTAGGTCCACAAAAGGGTCAGCAGCCCGATGACGATTGACAGGAAACTCCAGGCCCAAAGCCGGTTGCTGCCGAACGGCAGCGGCGCCAATACAAGAATTGCGAGCAGCCCGAAGAAGGCGATGCGAAGTGAGCGTGGTGTTTTGGTGGTGTCGCGTGCCATCTGATATCCGGATGCAATCGGCTTGAAGCCGGGCCTAGTAAGCGTTCTTGTGTACGAATCCCACAAACAAGGTGAGGAACAGGATTCGGATATCGAACAGGATCGACCAATTGTCGATGTAGTGCAGATCAAATTCCACGCGCCGGCGCATTTTTTCCGGCGTATCGGTCTCGCCGCGAAGGCCGTTGACCTGCGTCCAGCCCGTAATCCCGGGCTTGACCCGGTGGCGCGCAAAATATTCGTCGATCACCGCGCCGAACTGCTCATTGTGTGCGACTGCATGAGGTCGGGGACCGACCAGCGACATATTGCCCTGCAGGACGTTGATGAGCTGGGGGAGTTCGTCGAGGCTCGATTTGCGCAGAATCCGGCCGACCCATGTGACACGGGGATCGCCCCGGGTTGCCTGGTCCACGGCGCTGTCAGGCGTGTTCGAGGGCTGCGCGGCTTCGGTCCGCATGGAGCGGAACTTGAACACGGTGAATTCTTCGTTGTTGAACCCGTAGCGCTTTTGCTGGAAGAGCGCCGGGCCCGCGCTGGTCAGGCGAACCAAAAGAGCGATCGCCAGCAAGAGTGGCGACAGCGCGATCAGCAGGACACACGCGCCGACCCGGTCCTCGATCATTTTCAGGATAAGGTTTCGACCGGTGATCGGCCGCTCGAAGATATTGATCATCGGGACGCCGGCAATGCTCGACAGGCTGCGCACCGGAAGCAGGAAGGCGATCGTCTCGGGGCACCATTTGACGTTTGCCGGCGCGCTTTTCAGCGACTGGACCAAATCCAGCAGCGTGCCGCCTGATCGCCAGGGCAGGGCGACAATGATTTCATCGACCCGGTTCTGGCGGATGTAGGCGAGCAAATCGTCGATCCCGCCTCGGACGGGTACCCCCTCGACCTCGTCGGGGATGCGTGACGAGCGGCGGTCGAACAGCCCGACGATATTCACGCTTTTGCTGTCGGAGGCGAGCATTTCCCGGATCAGGCGTTGGCCATATTCGCCGGCGCCGATCACGACGATGTTCTGCCGGAGATCACCGCGCTCACGCCACCGCGCGATCTGCAGCACGAGCAGGATGCGCAACACCAGCAACCCACCGAGCACCATGGGGAACCAGATCAGGGCCCATGCGCGTGAGAAGCTGTCGGTTGTCTTGGTGATGAAGGCCAGCGCGAGCAGCGTGAACATCACCGCCGTCCAACTGACCGACATGCGCCCGAACTGATACAGGAACCGGTCGATATTGGGCGCTTCATAGAGATGGGCGACATGGAAGAAGTTCGCCGTCAGCAACATCGCCGCGATGATGCCCTGGCCGTAGATCGCGGGGAGCGCCAGATTGCCGTGCCATATCCAGTACGCGCCCACGGCAAACAGCCCGACCAGCAGGATGTCGCCCATGCGAAGGATGAGCGACGCACCGGTCTGGAGGTCACCTGCAAATCTTTTAGCGTCGGCCATGCACTACCTTTCGCGCACTGTAGGGGGCGGAAAATAGACGAAAGCGCGGGGTCACGGCAAACAGCATAAATATCGGAAACCGTTTGAGTTTCCCCGTCTTTGAAGGGATTCGAACCAACGATACACATGCCGACCCGCTTCGTGGATCGAAAAGGCCAGGCGGTCGTGACGTCTTGCCTGGCGGCCGACGGCCTGGCTGATCTGTTTGACGCGCGGCTGTTCGGCCCGTCCAGCATTAAGAATTTGAAAACAGCGCGTCGGTTAGGGTCAACCCCGGTTGGGGTGACGATGCCCCGTCACGGATCGCGCAAGGGTTGTGCATGGTCGACGTCGCAGATAGCCGTTCGCCGATTTTTCGGCAACAACAGCACGCCGGCGGGGTGGTCCCCGCGGCGCGGCGGCCCGTCGCATGACCGGGCTGTCGTGGATATTGCTGCTTGCGATCAGCCTGTCCGCGTTCGGTATTTTGGCCGCGTGGCGCCATAGCGCGTCGCGGCGGGCCGAGGTTGCCGCCAGCCGCTATCGGGAGATGGCCGATCGTTTCGAACAGCAGGCAAATTTCATTCGCAAGCTGACGGACGCCCAGCCCAATGCCATCTTCATCGTCGACCGCAATGATCGCCTGACATTTGCAAACGCCCGGCTCGCCCAGACCGTCGGTGCGCGCGAATCCGAAGAGCTGGTGGGCAAAACCCTGGCAGGCGTCTTCGGTCCTGCCGCCGCGCGCCGCTATGCGCGAAATGTGCGCGCTGCCTTCGACGAGGAATCCAACCTCCGCTCGGTCGATCGGGTCGGGGGTCCGGACCGGCCCGGCCCGGCTGAAGATGAATGTGTGCTGCAATCCCAGTTCGTCCATCTGCCTGCAACCGAGCAAGTCGCCGCCGGTGTTCTGATTGTCGAGCAGGATATCAGCGCCGCAATCGCGGAACGTGAACGCAACGAACGTTTGCTGCAGCAACTGGCCGATACGCTGCTGGCGATCGTCGACCGACGCGATACATATGCGGCACACCAGTCTGCCAGGGTCGCACTGGTGGCCACGGCAATCGCGGAGGAAATGCGCCTTGATCCGGTTTTGGTGGACACGGTGAACAAGGCTGCCAGCCTGATGAATATCGGTAAGATTCTGGTGCCGCGCGCCCTCCTTATGAAGACCGGCAGATTGTCGGATGACGAGATGGACCGCATTCGCCATGCGCTGGGCGCCGGGGTGGATCTACTCCAGGATGTGGAGTTCGAGGGTCCGGTCGTTGAGACGTTGCGTCAGACACACGCGCATGTGGATGGAAACGGAGAGACCGTGGGTCTTGTTGGTGACGGCATTCTTGTGACCGCAAAAATCGTGGCCGTCGCCAATGCGTTCGTCGGCATGGTGAGTCCGCGCGCACACCGACCCGGTATGACCTTCGATGCGGCGGTTCAGATCTTGCTGAACGATTCGGGCACACGGTTTGATCTGGGTGTCGTTGGCGCGCTGATCAATCGCCTCGACAATCGCGGCGGCCGCAGCATGTGGTCGAATTTCTCGGTGCCCCCGCCGGGCATCCACGGGATTGTTGGCTAGGCACAATTCGTCACGTTTGCACCCGCGCCAATCGGTTCGTGCGTGTTAGTATCGGCGTATGTTCAAGAAGCTCTTTGGCCGCGACAATCGCGCCCCGATTCCGGACTATAAAGTCCCCGACGGCACCATCGTCTATGCGGTCGGCGATGTGCATGGACGCCTCGATCTTCTGCAGGCGCTGGAGCAACGCATCGTCGATGATGCGCGCATGCGCGACGCCACGCGGCAAGTCATCGTGTATCTCGGTGATTTCGTCGATCGGGGTTACGAATCCCGGGCGGTCATTGAGCATCTCCTGGAGACCGAGATCGAAGGCTTCGAACGCGTGTTCCTGATGGGAAATCACGAGGAATACATGATCCGGTTCCTTGAGGATTCCAGCAAGGCACGCGGATGGTTCGCCAATGGCGGCATCGAGACTCTCATGAGCTACGGCGTGATAGCTGGCGGGTCGGGCGCGACCGACAACGAACTCGCGCGCGTGCAATCGGAATTTCGTGCCGCGCTGCCGGACACCCACAAGAGCTTCCTGGCGGGTCTGCCGGTGATGCATCGCGAGGGCGACTACGTGTTCGTGCATGCGGGCATCCGGCCCGGCGTGGCCATCGACGACCAGGATCCCGAAGACCTGCGCTGGATTCGCAGCGACTTTCTCGAAGACAAGCGCGACTACGGCGTCGTTGTCGTGCACGGACACACGATCACCGAACACCCCGTAGACCGGCCCAACCGCATCGGCGTGGACACGGGCGCCTATGCGTCGAGCCGCTTGACCTGTGCCGTCCTGATGGCGGACCGGCGCGAATTCATGTCGACCTAGCGCGATGGCGGCCGCTGCGCGCACAGCTGCGATTACAGCCGAGCAGGGGCGGGCGGCCTGGGCCCGTATCGCAGAGATCGCGGCCCCCAAAGGCGATGCGGCGCGGGATGTGCATATCGCGCCACCCGTTGTCGAGCGACTTTCCGAACTCGCATCGCCGATCCTGACCGACACGCTGTTCGGTGGCGGGCTGTTCGACGAAGCGACCCTGACCCAGAGCCGCCTGAACAATCGCTTCCGCCTGTCGGCCCAGCGCGACTGTCTGCGCCTGATCGCCGACGCCGATGTCCCGGTGGTTGTGATCAAGGGGTTCGCGCTGGCCCACATGATCTATGATGACCCCGAAATCCGGGCCGTTGGCGACATCGACGTGCTCGTGCGCCCGGCGGACCGCGACCGGCTGGTGCGCCATCTGAGCACCAACGGTTACACGTTTGAGCCCCTGCCCCGGCCCCCCTGGGGGTTCATTTCCGCAGCGAGCTATGCGCCGTTCATCTCGGCCGACGGCGCATGCAATCTCGACGTCCACATCCATCCCGATTGCTACCCCGCCTATCGGTCGCTGACGACGGACATGGTTTTCGCACGTGCGGTCACGATTGACGCGGATGGGCTGTCATTCCAGGCCGCCTGCGCGGATCACGCATTTCTCCTGTGCGCGACCAATGTGGCCAAAGACAAGTTCGGCCTGTTCGCCGCGCGCAAGATCGCCGATGCGATGCGCTTGGCTTTGCGTCACGATCTTGACTGGGCGGCGATCGACCGCCTGGCGTCCGACGGCGGCTATGCCGGCCCCTACCGGGTATTTCTGCGGCTTCTTCATGATTTGGGGCCGGGGGGCTTCGATGTGCCCGGCGACGACTTGCCGCCACGCATGGCGCGCGAATATGCGCGCATGCGTGCGGACACGCAGCGCTTCTACCCCGACGATCCGGGCCTGCTTCGGACCCTGCGGCGGGAATTGTTGTTGAGCACGGAACTGCCGGTCGGGCTCTACAACGCGTGGGCGCGTTTTCGCGGGTTGTTCCGCCGCGACGACGGGGTGCCGCATGTGGCGGACCTGAACTGAAGGTTCTGCCGGGTGTGCCGAATCCCTTCATTCCGAGGGCCGAACGTTCTACCCTCCCGCCGAAGCATTGATGGTTGGGCGTTCGCAGGACATGAACGAGACGATTCGCGGGCGCTTGCGTCGCGGCCTGGGCGGCCAGGCCTTTTCCCAGGTCGTGAACCTGGCGTTTCAATTTGGCACCGTGCCCCTGTTCCTGCATTTCTGGGACAAGAGCCTGTATGGCGAGTGGCTGATCCTTGCGGCGTTCCCCGCCTATCTCGTGATCAGCAATCTCGGCTTTACCAACGCCACCTCATATGAGGTGACGATGCGCGTCTCGCGCGACGACACCGAAGGTGCGTTGCGGGCCTTTCAGACGAGCTGGGTGTTCGTGACCCTGATTTCGCTCGCTGTCGCCGGCCTCCTGTTGCTCGGGCTGTTTCTCGCGCCGCTGGCCAGCTGGTTCAACCTTACGGAATTGACCGATGGCGATGCTGCCGTTGTGCTCGCGTTGTTGTTGATCCAGATCCTGTTCAACATCCAGACAGGGATTGCCGCGGTCGGGCTGATGAGCGCCGGGCAATATGGACTGCAGAGTTACCTGACAGCGCTGACGCGGCTTGTGTCCCTGGTGTTGATCGCCGGTGCCCTGATCGCCGGTGCGCGCCCGCTGGGTGTGGCCATCGTCTTCGCATCGGTCGAGGCGGTCGGATTTCTGGTCGTTGCGGTGTTTGCCCATCGACATAGTCCCTGGCTGGCCTATGGAATCGCACATGCCTCGCGGGAGACCTGGCGCCAGCTTGCGCCGCCGTCCCTCGGCTTTGTCGGGCTGACGGTCGCGAACGCGATTTCGATCCAGGGTCCGATCATCGTACTCGGTGCGATTTTGGGGCCGTCCGCCGTCGCGGTGTTCGCCACGCTGCGCATGCTGGCCCGCGCTGTCGTCCTCTTTGCCAATCTGGCCTTCTCGACCCTGCGGCCGGAGATCGCGATTGCCTATGGCAAGGACGATATCGATCTCGTGCGCCGCCTCAACAACCGGGCCATTCAATTTGCCGCCTGGCTGTCGATGGCTGCGTTCGTCGGATTGATGATATTCGGCCCGGCGATTGTCGATTTCTGGACGGTCGGCCGCATTCCCGCGCCGCGCACCCTGCTCGGCCTGCTCGTGATTGGCGGCCTGTCGACCATGATGTGGCACGCCGTTGCGACCGCGCTCTATGCGACAAACAACAATCGCGCAATCGCAGCGATATACGGGATTTCTGCGGCGTCCGGTCTGGCGGTCCTGGCGTTGGTGACACCCATGTTTGGTATCAACGGTGCCGCTGCCGCGCTGGCCATTGCGGAGATGGCGGTCGTACTCCTGGTGGTGGGGCGGACCATGGCCTTTCTCGACCAGCGGTTTTTGTCCCTGGTGCTGGCCGCCCTCAAGCCGCCGACGGATGTATTGCGCGTGCTGCGCCGCGGTTCCTAGGCGGTCCGGTTGCTTGACCGGGTAAAATGCTTTGCCACGCCGCGTGCCGGGGCGGTAGAGGAAGCCCAGCGCGGTTTTTCAATCATCTGGTGATGCTGCCCATCCATGGCCCCGAATGCGATCATATCCAACGGATTTGGGCGGTTCAGCCTGCGACTCGCGGCGGCCGAAGCGGCCAGGCGTGACGCGTTGACGGCGTTTATCACCGGGGCCTATCCGACCCCGGGCCTGGCCCGCGCGCTCTCTGCGCTCGGCCTGTCGCGCCTGAAACCCGTCAGACGGTTTCTCGGACGGGAAGATTCAATTCCGGGGACCCGCGTCCGCGCCATGTGGGCCGGTGAGCCGTTTTCACAGGTGGCCAGCCGCATGCGGCACCTGCCGGCGGTGGGCGATCTGCTCGCCGACCGGCTGCATATGTTTGCGCGTGTGCTGTATGCGCGGGGCGCGAGCCGCGTCATCCGCCGTGAGGCCGACCCGTCCGGTCCGGGCGTCTATCACTACCGTGCGGGATTCGGCGGCGCATCCGTGGCGCTGGCCCGGGAACGCGGCTGGGTATGTTTGTGTGAATACTCGATCGCCCATCTGTCGGTGCTCGAACATCTGGTGCGCAACGGCGGGCAAATGCCGGCGCCCGGCGAGGCCGGCCCCATCGATGTGAACTGGCGGGCGATCCGCGATGACCTCAACCGCGCCGATCAGGTGCTCGCCAATTCCGATTTCGTCAAGGAGACCTTCGTCCATCAGGGGTGGGCGCCGGACCGGGTCAATGTCATTTACCGGGGGATCGATGATGGGTTCCTGTCGACGCTGCCCGATCACGCGCCGGAAAACCTGGATGTGGATGCACCTGACGCAGGCCCGCTGCAGCTCCTGTTCGCAGGCAGCGTGCGCCGTCGCAAGGGAACCGATGATCTGGCCGACGCGATGGCGGCGCTGGAGGGCGTGGATCTGCAACTGGGGGTGTGCGGCTCCGTGGACCGAGAGGGGGGCGCTGCCTTCGAACAGTTCCGCGCCGATCCCCGGGTGACCTATCACGGCAATCTGTTGCCAGCGGAGCTGGCGGCACGGATGGTGGCAGCGGATGTATTCGTGTTCCCGACTTTGGCCGAGGGCTCGGCACGTGTCGTCTTCGAGGCCATGGCGGCGGGCTGCTATGTCGTCACCACGGCCAATGCCGGATCGATCGTCGAGGATGGCGTGCATGGCCGTTTGGTGGCGCCGGGCAATCCGGATGCGCTGGCGGCGGCATTGCGTGAGGCCGCGGCGGATCGCGCGCGTGTCGCGCAGGTCGGGCGGGACAACGCCGCCCTGATACGCCGCGACCATCGGCAGGCGGAATACGGGACACGCTTGTTTGAACTGTATGAACGTCTGTCCCGGCGTTAGGGTGTGCGGGTGATGCTGCTGCGATCAAAAAATGACGCGCGGGCGCCGTTCACGCGGCCCATGCCGGGACATCGGGGTATGCGCCCATGACCTTTGTGAGCTATGCCCCGCAGGGTCAGTTCAAGCCTTCCGCGCATTACGATCCGGACCTCCCCGAGACCGACGACAAGCCGGTGCTTGCTGTGGCCGCATTCCTGATCCCGACCGTCATCTGGCTCGAGGTCAATGCCGTTGGCCGTATTTTTGCGCCCGAGTTGCTGCTGATCGGATTGTTTCCATTCCTTCTTCTGACGCGCGGCGCCTTGCTCGCCAATCCGTTGCCCAGGACCTTCCTGATTCTGGCCTTCATGTGGCTAATGTCACAGATCCTGACGGACCTGATCCGGGACACGCCGTTCCGGGATTTTTCCCGCGGGTGGTCGAAGATCATCTTCACGTCGATAAATTTCTCGGCGATCTACATGCTGGTCTATGGCAGCCGCAAGCGGATCACCATGTTCGCGCTGGGCATTATTGTCGGCGGCTATCTGTCCTTCCTGATCAACCCGTCTGACTTTGCCTCGCGGCAACCCTGGAAGTTCGGGCTCGGTATCCCCACGATCATGCTCGTGCTGCTGCTGACGCAGTGGCGGCCGATTTTCAAGGTGTTCAGCCTGCCCACCCTGCTGATCCTGGCCGTCGGCGTCTACAGCATGGTGGCCGGCTCGCGCAGTATGGCGGGCATCGCGATCCTGACGGCGCTGTATGTGTTTGTGCAGCAGGTGCTCGGGCGCAAACGGACATCGCCGGCGGGGTTCTCGCCGGTGCGCACGTTCATGTTCTTTGCCGGCGGAATCATGATCGCCACAACGATGCTGAACACCTATCAGTTCGCCGCATCGAACGGGATGCTGGGCGAACTGGCCCAGGAGACCTATGCCCGTCAGAGCGCGGGCTCCTTCGGTATTTTGCTCGGCGGCCGATCGGAAATCTTCGTGTCCAGCCAGGCGGTGATGGACAGCCCGATCATCGGCCACGGGTCCTGGGCCAAAAACCGTGAGTATGTCTCGCGGATTTATGAGCTGGAACGCTATGGCTACGACATTACCTACTTCGCCTCCGAAGAGGGGCTGATCCCGACCCATAGCCATCTGATGAGCGGCTGGGTGGAATCGGGACTCATGGGCGCGATCTTCTGGTTTTGGCTGCTGGTTCTCATTTTCCGGGTGATGTCGAACCTCTATATGGTGCGTGAGCCGCTGAGCCCGCTCGTGACGTTCGTTGGTTTTCTGATGCTCTGGGATATCCTGTTCTCTCCCTTCGGGGCCGCACGCCGTGTGACGTTGCCGTTTAACGTGGTCATGATGATGTTTGTTTGGGAAGTGCTGCGCTCGTCGGTGCCGAAGGAAATGCTCGGCGGCGTGCGTCACCGGGTCCGAAGGCCGCAGAACGGACACCCGCAAGGCGCCCCCAACCGTGCGCCTGACGGGATGCCGCCAAACGGATTTCAGCAGAACGGGTTTCCGCAGAACGGGCATCCCTCGCAACAGAATTCACAGCAGCAACCCCCCGCCGTGCAGGGCAACCGTCAGCTGCCGCCGGGAGTTCGCCCGGGGCCGCGCGGAACTGCGCCGCGGCCCGGCCGGAGGCCGCAACGATGAAAGTGTCGATCGTCACCCTGTCGTTCAATCAGGCGGAATTCCTGGAACGCGCCATCCAGTCGGTCCTCGAGCAGGATTACGACGACATCGAGTATATCGTCGTCGACCCGGGCTCGACCGACGGTAGCCGCGATATCATCGAAAAGTACCGTGACGGGATCGCCACGGTTCTCGATCAGCCCGACAAGGGACCGCCCGATGGTCTGAACAACGGTTTTGCCGCCGCGACGGGCGACATCTATTGCTACATGAATGCGGATGATGCCTTTCTGCCCGGCGCCATCAAGGAGGCCGTGGCCGCATTCGAGCGTCACCGGGACGCTGATATCGTCGTCGGCCATGGATTCATCGTTGATAAGGCCGGTGATGTGATCCGGCGGTTCCGCTCGGCACCCTTCACGCCGTGGCGGTTCGCCCATGGGGCCGCCGTCGTCATGCAGCAATCGACCTTTTTTCGCGCGGCGGCCTACAAGGCGACGAACGCGTTCAATATCGACAACCGCACCAGCTGGGATGCGGAGCTGCTGCTGGATATGGGGCTGGCAGGCGCGCGGGTGAAAATCGTCGACCGCAACTGGTCCCTGTTCACAATCCACGAGGATTCGATCTCGGGCAGCCAGCGCATGGCCGATGAAAGCCTCGTCAACCATCGGCGCTACTTCGCGATGGTGATGGGGCGCGAACAGCGGCCCTCGGACAGCTATTGTTTCACCTATGCGCGGGTGCTGCGTTGGCTGATGGACCCGGTCGGGGTCATCCAGAAGATCACCGACAAATTGTTCGGCGTGCCCAAGCCCAAAACGTTCTAGCGTTCATCCGGGCTGTTTATGCGGGGCGGCGGGCCTCGACGCAGACGGCATCCTCAAAACGACCGGCATTCTCGACGGCCTTGAACATCTCATCGTCGCTGTCGTTGAATTGGCCGCGGCGGATATCCGTGAAGCCGTGATCGCGAAACGCGCCGGCCAGGCCCGGATAATCCCACATCCAGAAATGCCGGGCGTTGCTCAGCGTCTCATGGATGATGCCTTTGAGGCCCTTGGCCCGGGTCTCGATCCCCAGATGCGTGCCGCGCATGAAATTGTCGGCGGCGGTGGCATCCTCGGCGCCGGTGGCATCGAGATAGCTGCGCGCCGCAGCCGCGAGATCGGGGACAACCACACGGGCGATGCCGCCGGGTTTGAGGATCCGGAAGGTTTCCTGCACTGCGGTGTCGAAATCTTTCCGGCTCAGATGCTCCAGCACATGGCTCGCATACACGCCGTCGCACGACTGATCCGCCACGGGCAGTCCGCGCACGGCGTCACCGACGCGCACGGCTTCCGGGAACCGCTCGTTGTTGCGCGTGTACAGCTTTCCGAGCAGCGGGATTCGCTCGAATTTCAGGGTGGGCGAGGTGTCGAAATTTACCCAGCCATCCGGCGCCGACCAGCCGCATCCATATTGAACGTAAATTGGGTTATCCTTGATCGTGTCTTGGCGTGTTGCTAGCTAGAGCAGCATAGCCAATCCGGCCTTCGCGCCGCAAACTTGGTGTTTCCCCGAAGGGGGACATGCCGCACATCCTGGATCCGGGGACTGCCGTTCGTGTCGTCACGCATTTCGATCGACTGTCCCGTTATTGCCGAGACGCCGCGCGACCGCGCGCATTTCTTCGGTTTCCACGATGTCACACCCTGGAACCCGGCCAACGACATGCTGGCTGTATTGCGTGTCGATCCCGAGATACGCCATCAGCCGAACGGCGAGGTGGCTGAAATCTGCCTGTGGAAGCCGGGTGTCGGCGTGCCGGAGCCGATCGGCACCACGACCGCATGGAACTTCCAGATGGGCGCGCGCGCGCAGTGGCTGCCCGATGGGCGGCTGATCTACAACAAGCTGTCAGAGGGTCGGCTCGGTTCCTGCATCTTCAACCCCGAAGACGGCGCGGAGCAGATGATCGGCTATTCGGTCTGCTCGGTGCATCCGTCCGGCCGGATGGCGATCGCACCCAACTATGGCCGCCTGCGCAAGCATTGGCCCGCTTATGGGTTGCCGTCTGACTTCCCCGCTTCGATCGACACACCGGCACCCGAAGACGATGGCATCTGGCGGGTCGATCTCGATGCCGGCACCGCCGCGCTCCTGATACCGATCGCCGAGATCGCGAACGTGGGGGCGGGAACGCCGGCGGATGTGGCGCAGGTCGTGACCCACACCCAGTTCAATCCGAGCGGGACGCAGTTCGCGTTCATGCACCGCTATTTCCTGAATGACGGGGCGATCTATTCACGGCTCCTGGTGGCCAATGGCGACGGGTCGAACCTGCGGCTGCTGGCCGAGGAAAAGGTGACCCATTACGACTGGCGCGACGACGACACGATCCTCGCCTGGTCGCGGTTCATGTCCAGCGGGCTGGCGGCGGCGCGGCGCAGCGGTTTGCTCGGCTCACCGATCCTGCGTCCGGCGATCAACATCGCCCGCAAGCTCCGCCACCGCCTGCCCAGCGGGGTGGGCAGCGTGGGCAACGAGCATTATTTCCTGATCCCGGTCGATGCGCCGACCCAACGCCAGGTCGTCGGCGCGGACGTCCTGCCGGTCGACGGGCATCCGATGTTTCACGTCGATGATCCGGGCCTGATGGTGACCGACACTTATCCGGACGCCGACGGCATGCAGAACCTGATGCTGTTCGATCTCGATGGCGATCGGCGGATCGATATGGGGCGCTACCTGTCCGATCTGTCCGTGGGGGACGGCGACATGAAGTGCGACCTGCATCCCCGCTGGGACCGGACGGGCCGTCAGGTCAGCGTCGATTCCTCGCGCGCGGGCATCCGGCAAAATCTGATTGTCGATGCGGGCCCGGCGCTCGAAGCCCGCGCAGGCGATCATGTCGGCTGACTCTGTGTCTGACACTGTGGCTGACCCTGTGGCTGATGCGGCGGCGGCGGGCAGAACGCCGCTTCGCCTGGCGGTCGTTGCACAGTTCCCCGTGCATTATCATTTGCCCCTGTACCGGGCGATGGCGGCCGATCCGGACATCGATGTGAATGTTCTGTTCATGCAACGGGGCTGGTCGGCGTCGGGCTTTGATCCCGAGGTGGGAACGGTCGTCGAATGGGGGGTCGAGAAATTCACCGGCTATCCGCACCGTATATTCCCGAACATCAGCCCCACGCGCAGCGGGTCGGGGTTCTGGAAGTTCATCAACCCGGGGCTGATCTGGCACGTGCTGACAGGGCCCCATGACGCGGTCTACATCCACGGCCACAATCACTTCAGCCATGTCGCCTGCGCCATCGCGGCGAAGCTCGGCGGCAAGCGGCTGATCATCCGGACCATCTCGAACAATCTGGGCGCGCGGCCGCGCTGGGTCCGGGCCTTGCGGCAGATGCTGTATCGGCCGCTCTACATGCTGGCAAATGTGCTGCTGTATATCGGCCAGGACAATCGCGACTATTTCCGGAACTTCGGCGTGCCCGACCGAAAACTCGTGCATGCGCCACATGTCGTCGACGACGCCTTTTTTGCCGCCGAGGCCGCGCGGATGGCCGGGCGCGAGGCGGAATTGAAGGCCGCGTTCGGAATCGCCGGCGACCAGAAGATCGTCCTCTACAGCGCCAAGTTCATGCCCAAGAAGCAGCCGTTGATGCTGGTCGCGGCGTTCGCGGAGGCGGGGCTGGGAGATGACTGGACTCTGCTGATGGTGGGCGAGGGTGAACAGCGCGCCGCCGCCGAAGTTCTGGCCGGCAGACATCCCGATGCGCAGATCATTTTCGCGGGCTGGCTTGATCAGTCGCGTATCGCCGAGGGCTATGCCATCGCCGATATGCTGGTGTTGCCGTCCGCGTACCAGGAGACCTGGGGGCTCATCATCAACGAGGCGATGAACTTCGGCTGTCCGGTGATCGTCAGTGACCGGGTGTCGTGCGGGTGCGACCTGGTGGCCGACACCTGCGGTCTGATCTTCCCCTACGACGATCGCCCGGCGTTGGTCGCGGCCCTGCGGAAACTCGCCGGCGACGACGCCATGCGCGCGGGATTCCGTGCGGGTGCGAAGGCGCGCATCGCGGGCTGGAACGTGTCGGGCTATATCGCGGGGCTGCGGCGCGCGTTGCGGCTAAGCGACTAGTCAGACAATTCCCGGTGGGCGATCCGGGCCCAGCCGCGCAGGCCGCGCTCCGGCGCATTCGAGATCCGGCCCTTGTCCTGCACCCATTCACGCACGGGAATGGCGAAGCCCGTCTTGGGGCGCACGCGGACGTCGCGTGGCAGGCGGGTGCGCGGCGTGTTGACCAGATCTGACTTGGTCGGCGGATGGTCCCCGGCGATCAGCGGCGCGAGTGCGCCGAACAGCTCGACATCGACGAGTGGCGTTCGGATTTCCAGCGAATGGGCCATGCCCGCCCAGTCCGCGTCGCGCAGCAATTGCCCGCGCATATACCAGGACAGCTCCAGCGCCGAGATCGCGGCCCGGTCCTTCTTATGACCGTCGGCCGTGTTGGCAAGATTGATCCGCGGTGCCAGTTCCGCCCAGCCGGCCGCGGCCATGTCCGGGTCCATCACGGTGGGCAGTTCCCAGGGCGCGAACAACGCCCGGCGCAGGAGATAGGCGTCGGCGAGGCTGGTCCCGTATTCGAGCAGCCCGGCATATTTGGGCGAGGTCATGCGCCGGGCGAGCGGGCCCGAGACCATGCGGAAACCCTTGCCGAGCCCGGGAATGCGCCGCGACCAGCGTGCGCGCCGCACCAGAGATGGCGCCCCCGTAAAACTTGGGTAACCGCCGAACAGCTCGTCCCCGCCGACCCCCGACAGGGCCACCTTGAGTCCGGCTGCGGCCGCGGCCTTGGCGACGAAATACGTGTTCACCCCGTCGATCGTGGGCTGGTCCATGGCCGCGAACAGCTTGGTCCGGTCGGCGGCGAATTCCTCGCGTGCCACCCAGCTTGTCTCGTGGGTGGTTCCCAGCTCGCGGGCCACGGTTTCAGCGAGGATCGTCTCGTCTTCTTCGCGTCCCCGGAACTCCGAAAAGCCGAGCGTAATCGTGCGCAGGTCATCGCCGCCGACCTCGCGGGCCAGTGCGGCCAGGGTGGTGCTGTCGCGCCCGGCCGACAGAAACACCCCGACGGGCACATCGGCGATCAGATGGGCACGCACGCTGTCGGCCAGCACATCGTGGAGATATTCGCGCCGTTCGGCCCGGTCCGCGATCGTCTGGGTCGGCGCATTGCGAAACGCGTCACCCACGTCGAAATAGTTGCGCGGGGCGGCGCAGCCGTTGCCGTCGCACCACAGGGTCGTGCCGGCGGGCAGCGCGCGGATGCCGCGATAAAGCGTGTGCGGGTCGGGCACATAGCCGAGCAGGAAGAACCCGGCATGCCCGGCAGGGTCGGGTGTGCGGTCCACATTGCCGCCCGCGCACAGGGCGCGCACCTGGCTCGCGGCACGCAGGCTTTGCCCATCGTCGGCGTAGTAGAGCGGCTTGATGCCCATCGGGTCGCGGGCCAGCAGCATGCCCCGCTTGACCGGGTCCCAGATGGCAAACGCGAACATGCCGCGCAGCCGCTCGACCATGGCCGGGCCGTCGCGCATGTACAGGTGCAACAGGATTTCCGTGTCGGAGTTTGAAAACAGGGTGGTGCCGGCCTGCTCAAGCTCCGTGCGCAGCTCGCGGTAATTGTAGATCTCGCCGTTGAAGACGACGACGGGCGCGTCGGGTCGGGCGGGTCGGTCGGGTCCACCGGGCCTTTCGGGGGCGCCGTGTCCCCCCGGCAACGTCATCGGCTGATGTCCGGTCGGCGACAGGTCGATGATCGAAAGCCGGCGATGGCCCAGCCCGACCTTGCCGTCGGGCCCACGCCAGATACCCGCCTCGTCGGGGCCACGGGGGATCATCGCCTCGCGGACCGTATAGAGCTCGGTCTCGTCGATCGGTGGCGCATTGGCGCCGTATCCGAAAATGAGGTTGATCCCGCACATGCTGTGCCCCGGTATGCGCTGACGCGATGCGTGTCGCGCGCGACCACCTCGTGGCCGCGCCGACACGCTGGTTTACGACGGCGCTCGACCTTGATGCAACGCGGACGCGTCTTTAAACATGCATGCAGTTGCACCGTGAACTGATCACCCGAGGAACGGGCAGAGATGCGCATTATCCTTGCGGCTGACGATTTCGGCCTTTCCGAACATACCGTCGAGCGGACAATCGCGTGTTTTGACGCCGGCGCGCTGACCAGTGCGTCGATCATGGCGAACGTGCCGGCGACCGAAATGGCGACCACCTGGGCGGCGGCCCATCGCGAGCACAGCTTCGGCGTGCATCTGTGTTTCTCGACCGATGATGTCGAGCGCCCGGTCCTGCCGGCGGGCGAGATTCCCGACCTGGTGGACGACGAGGGGCGGTTCCTCGAATCCAACACGATGCGCAAACGTGGCCTCCTCAACCGGCTGCCGGTGGACCAGATTGCCCGCGAAATGGAGGCCCAGATCGCCCGGGTGCGCGATCTGGGTGTCGATCTCTGTTACGTTGATTCCCACGGTCATCTGCACAAATTCGCGCCGTTTCGCCGGGCCCTGGCACAGGTGCTGCCGCGCTTCGGCATCCGCTGTGTGCGCACGGCGCAGAATGTCTATCTGCGCAAACCGCGCAAGAGCCCGACCTACTGGCTCGGCCGCGGCTGGGCCCGCACGATCGCCCGCCGGTTCATCACGACCGAGCATTTCTACATGCCGGCGTCGGCGGGCGATGTGGACTGGGCAGAGCCCGCGCTGGCGCTGTTGTGCGGCCTCGACGGCGTGGCCGAGGTGGGGGTTCACCCGGGCCTCGATATCGCCTGGCGGGTGAATGACGACCGTGGGGCGTTCGCGTTTGCCGATGCCGCGCGCGCGGCCGGGGTCGACTTGATCGGATGGCGCGATCTGGCGGCGGGTTAGCATGCGCGTGCGTGTTGTCTTGCAGGCGGAGGGGTCGACCTTGATGCAACGCGGTCGCATCTATAAAGCGGACCCCTATACAGCGGATTCCGCATGAAGATTTTACATGTAATAGCGACATTGGCGCCGCGCGATGGCGGGCCGTCCAAGGCGTGTTTCGAGATGGCGCGCGCCGTGGCACGGCGCGGCCATGAGGTGACGATCTTCGCCACCAACATGAACGGCCTCGACGATGTGCTGGACGTGCCGGTCGATCGCCCGGTCGAACGCGACGGCGTGACCATTCGGTATTTCCCGATCGAGTTTCCCAGATTTCTGGGAAATTCGCGGCCCATGGCGCGGGCTCTCGAAGGGACAGTTCCGCAGATGGACGCGGTGCACCTCCACTCGCTCTACATGCTGCATTGCAAGTTCACCGAGCGGGCCTGCCGACGTTCGGGGGTGCCCTATCTCATGCGGCCCCACGGGACGCTCGACCCGTTCCTGTATCGCCGCCACCGGTATCGCAAGCTGGCGCTGGAGACCTGGTTCCAGAACCGGGTGACCCGGGGTGCCGCCAAGATGCACTTCACGACGGAAGAAGAGGGCATTCTCGCCGCGCCCTATGTGTTTGGTGTTCCCGGGGTCGTGGTGCCCCACGGCCTCGACACGGACGAGTATGACAATCTGCCGGCGCGCGGCCGGTTCCGCGCCCGCCATCCCGAGATCGGCGACCGGCCCATCGTGCTGTTCTTCGGCCGGCTCAACTTCAAGAAGGGCCTCGATGTCCTGACCCGGGCGTTTGCCGACGTGTTGCGCGCCGTGCCCGACGCCCATCTGGTGATCGCCGGCCCGGACCGGGGCATGCAGGAAAAGACGCAAGGCTGGATCGATGAATTCGGCTTTACCGACCGCGCCACCTTCACCGGCATGGTCACCGGCGACGACAAGCTGGAGGTGCTCGCAGATTCAGACCTGTTCGTCCTGCCGTCCTACAGCGAGAATTTCGGCATTGCCGTGGTTGAGGCGATGGCCTGCGGCCTGCCCGTCGCGATCTCCGACAAGGTCAATCTCTGGCACGAGGTGGCGAATGCCGATGCGGGCTGGGTGACCCCGGCCGAGGCCGGGCCCTTCGCCGATGCGGTCATCGCTGCACTCAGCGACGTCGACGGCGCGCGGGCCAAGGGTGCGCGGGGCCGCGCGCTGGTCGGCGAACGCTTCCAATGGCCACAGATCGGCCACGCTCTGGAGGACGCCTATGCCTCCATCGTCTGATCCCGCCAAAGTGTCGGTCTCCGTCATCGTCCCGACCAAGGACGAGGAACGGAACATCGCGATCTGCCTGGAAAGCCTCGCCTGGGCCGACCAGGTCTTCGTGTTCGATTCTCACTCCACCGACCGCACCGTGGAGATCGCCAGTTCCATGGGCGCGACCGTCGTCGAGCGCGTGTTCGACAATTTCGCGACCCACAAGAACTGGGCGCTCGACAATCTCGACCTGCGCCACGACTGGGTGTTCTTCGTCGATGCGGACGAGCGCGGCACGCCGTTGCTGGCCGATGAGGTCCGCGCGACGATCGCCGATCCGGATGCGCGCCACGGTTACTATGTGGCCGGTGAGAACTGGCTCTGGGGAAAGCCCATGCGGGCGATCTATCCGAATTACAATCTGCGCCTCATCCGGCGCGGCAAGGGCCGCTACGAGGAACGCATCGTCCACGAACACATGGTGATCGAGGGCCCACCGGGCTATCTCAAGAACCATCTCGTGCACATGGACGACAAGGGCATCGAGCGCTGGTTCGATCGTCACAATAACTATTCGAGCATGGAGGCGGTCGAGGCCTGGCGGCTGTTGAACGCGTCCGAGAAGGAAAGCTCGATCACGGCCCGGCTGACCCGGCGCGGTCCCGAACGCCGCCGCGCCCTCAAGCAGTTCGCCTACCGTTACCTTCCCGCCCGGCCGATCTGGCAATTCCTGTATCTGTATATCGTCAAGCGCGGGATCCTCGATGGGCGGCGCGGGCTGCGCTACTGCCTGCTGAAGATGTTCTACGAGTATCAGGTCACCCTGAAGCTCAAGGAACTGAACGACCCGGACTCGCCCATGTCCGAGGACTACAAAGACCAGCTGAACCGATGATGGCCCCGAAGAAGATCGCCTCGTGAAAATTCTTATCTACGGTCTGAATTTCGCCCCCGAGATGACCGGCATCGGCCGGTTCACGGGCGACATGGCGGCCTGGCTCGCCGCACGCGGACATAGCGTGCGCGCGGTCTCCGCACCCCCCTATTACCCGGCCTGGAAGGTCTCGCCCGGCTATTCGAAATGGTGGTGGCGGCGGGAAGTCGTGAACGGCGTGCGGGTGGTGCGCAGCCCGCTCTATGTCCCGAGCCGGGCGACCGGCCTGCGGCGGGTTCTGCATCTCGCGAGTTTCGCCCTGTCCAGTGCGGCGCCGGCGAAATGGTCGGGCATGTTCTGGCGCCCGGATGTGGTCTTCGTGGTGGAGCCGACGGCGTTTGTCGCGCCGGCGGGACTGGCCGCGGCGTGGTTCGGGGGCGCGCTGTCCTGGTTGCATATCCAGGATTTCGAATTCGATGCCGCGTTCGATCTGCATTTTCTGCCGAAGGCCATCGCCGGCCCGGTGCAGGCGGGTGAACGCTGGCTGTTGCGCCGGTTCGACACGGTCTCGACGATCTCGCCGCGCATGGCCGACCGGCTGGCGGGCAAGGGGGTCGCGGCGGAGCGGATCGTCGAATTTCCCAATTGGGTCGACACCCAGCGCATCCGGCCGGATGCGGACGGGGCGTCGTTCCGCGCCGAGATCGGTATCGCGCCGGACGCCATCGTCGCCCTGTACAGCGGCAACATCGGCGAGAAGCAGGGCATCGACCAGATCGCCAGTGCCGTGCAGGCGGTCGTGGCCGCGCGGCGTGACGGTGACCCGCCGGTGCGGTTCGTGATCGCGGGCGCAGGCGCGGGCCGCGATGTGATCGAGAATGCGATGCGCACCCACGGCCTGAACGATCAGCTCCTCAAGCTGATGCCGTTGCAGCCGGAAGCAAAGCTGCCGGCCCTGCTGGCGATGGCGGATATCCACCTGCTGCCCCAGAAGGCGGAGGCGGCGGACCTGGTCATGCCGTCGAAGCTCGGCGGCATGCTTTCAAGCGGGCGCCCGGTCGTGGCGTCCGCTGATCCAGGCACCCAGATCGCCCAGATGGTTGCCTCCTGCGGCACGGTGGTCGCCCCGGCCGACGGGCCTGCGATGGGTGCCGCGGTGCTGGCGCTGGCCCGCGATCGCGACCTGCGCCTCCGGCTGGGGATCGCTGCCCGTGCGGCGGCGGAATCCGAATGGGAACGCCATGCCGTCCTCGAGCGTTTCGAGGCGGCACTCGAACTGCGCGTGGCCGCACACAAGGGCGTGCCCAAGGACACCGCGCACAAGGGTGCGCCCAAGGACACCGCGCACAAGGGTGCGCCCAAGGACACCGCGCACAAGGGTGCGCCCAGGGACAAGGAGGCATCATGAACATGCTGTCTCGCCGTGTCCGCCAGTTCGTGAAGCTTTTGCGCCTCTTGCCCAATCCGCTGTTCCGTCATGGGCTGCGATCGGGAGTCGGGGCCGCGATCGAGCATCGCGATGTGATCGCGCCCATGCGGCTCGCCACGATCGTCGATGTGGGGGCCAATGTCGGCCAGTTCTCGCTGCTGGCCCGCGCGCTTCATCCGGCCGCGCGTATTTTTGCGTTCGAGCCGTTGCCCGATGCGGCGGCGCGTTACCGGCAGGTCTTTGCGGGGGACCGGAATGTGACGTTGTTTCAGACCGCGATTTCGCCCGACGCCGGCACGGCGACCATGCATGTCAGCGCGTCGGCCGACAGTTCCTCGCTGCTGCCGATTTCCGCCCGCCAGTCGGAATTGTTTCCCGGCACCGAAGAAGTGGGCGTGACCGAAGTCGAGGCGGGTCCGCTGTCGGGTTTTGTGTCGCGCGCCGACCTGACAGCGCCGGCGCTCCTGAAGATCGACGTGCAGGGCTTCGAGCTCGAGGTGCTGCGCGGCGCGGATGATGTGCTGGCCGCGTTCGAACATGTCTATGTGGAGGCGTCGTTCGAGGCGTTGTATGAGGGCCAGGCCCTGGCCGATGACGTTATTGCGTTGATGGTCGACGCCGGGTTTACCGAGGTCGGCCGCTACAATGTGAGCGTCGGGCCGGACGGCGCGCCGATCCAGGCGGATTTCCTGTTTCACCGGAACCCATCGCCGGGCCCGTAACCGATGCGTATTCTCGGGCGGATGACGGCACATACCCGCACCTGCTAAGAGGGATGCGATGAACAACAAGCCGCGATTGATTGATTGGTTGGCCCGTCTCGGGTCGGCGCATGTGGTTTGCGTCGGGGACGTGATGCTCGATCGCTTCGTCTATGGCGAGGTCGAGCGGATTTCACCCGAGGCGCCGATCCCGGTCCTGCGGATTGACCGCGAGGCCGTGACGGTTGGCGGCGCGGGAAACGTGGCGCGGAACCTGTCGGCCCTGGGCACTGAAACCCGGTTGTTCGGGGTTGTCGGGGATGACCCGTCGGGCCGCGAGGCGGCCGAGGTCCTGTCCTGCGAGCGCGCGGTAGGCTTGTCGCTGATCGCGGACAGCGATCGCCCGACGACCGTGAAGACGCGGTTTATCGCCGGCGGCCAGCAATTGTTGCGCACCGACGAGGAGCAGCTCACGTCACTGTCGGACGAATTGCTGGCGCAGCTGGCGACCGATGTGACCGCGTCCGTCGCCGATGAAAACTGCGGTGCGCTCATCCTGTCGGACTATGGCAAGGGCGTGCTGACCGACGCGATGATCGCCGCGGCGATGGATGCCGCGCGCGCTGCGGGCGTCCCGGTTGTGGTCGATCCCAAGGGGATCGATTTCACCCGCTATCGTGGCGCCGGCGTGATCACGCCGAACCGGCGCGAACTGGGCGCGGCGTCACGGATGCCGGTTGATAGTGATGCGGAGGTCGCGGCGGCGGCGCGGCATCTGATCGAGACCTGCGGGCTGGATGCGGTGATTGCGACGCGTGGTGCCAACGGCATGACCGTGGTGAGCGGCACGGACGAAGTGCATCTGCCGGCACTGGCCCGCGAGGTCTTCGATGTCTCGGGTGCCGGGGACACGGTCGTGGCGACGGTTGCGGCCGGGCTCGCCGCGGGCATGGGTGTCGTCGACGCTGCACAGCTCGCCAATGTGGCCGCGGGGCTGGTGGTCGCAAAAGTCGGCACCGCCGTCGTGCGGATCGATGAACTGGCCGATGGGCTGGGCGGCGCGCCCGGCTTGGCAGCGAAAATCCTGGACACGGCCGGGCTGCAGGAACGCATTGCCCAATGGCGCGCGCGGGGCCTTTCTGTGGGTTTCACCAACGGCTGCTTCGACATCGTGCATCCGGGACACATATCGCTGATCGAACAGGCGAGTGCGGCCTGCGACCGGTTGATTGTGGCCTTGAATGACGATGCGTCGGTCAAACGCCTCAAGGGCGAGGGCCGGCCGGTCCAACCCGAAGGCGCGCGCGCCCGGGTCATCGCGTCTCTCGCGGGTGTCGATGGGGTGGTCCTGTTCGCCGACGACACGCCGCTGGCGATGATCGAGGCGGTCCGGCCCGATGTCTTGGTCAAGGGGGCGGACTACAGTGTGGACGAAGTGGTCGGCGGCGAACTGGTGGCGTCGTATGGCGGCCGGGTCGTGTTGGCCGATCTCGTCGATGGGTTTTCCACGACCGACACAATCTCGCGCATCGCCGGCTGAACGCCGACCAGGACTCGCATTAGACCCGGGGGTCGACCAGGCGCTGGTGGCGTTTCGCGGCGGCGCGCGCAAACCGCACCGTCAACGTCTTCCTGCGGCTCGCATGCAGGCCCGTGTCGGGGGCCTCGCGGATCGCTTCCGCGCCCCAGGAATCGGCGATAATCAGGCCCGTTCTCTCAGGCACGAGCTCGTTCTGGAATCCCGGCGGCACCGCGAAATAGAGTTGGTCGCAGAAATCCTCATATTCGGGCCATTTGGTGTCGCCGCGCAGGTCGGCCACGCTGACCTTCACCTCGACGATCACGAAATGCCCGTTGTCTGCGAGTCCGATCACATCGGCGCGGCGGTTGTTGGCCAGTGTGAACTCGGTGAGGACGGCGTATCCGAGACTTACCAAATAACGCCCGACACCGCGTGTCGTCTCGATCGTGAGCGCGGCGGCGGCGATATCTTCGCTAGGGGTATCAGGTGGCTCGGACATGTCGATAAGACGTTGTTAACACTGAAAAACTAATTTCGCATCTTGTTGCGCAGGCGGATCGACCCGATATATGATGCGACATCGGTCGGGGGAGGACCGGGACTATTTGTGTGGGCGGTCCGAGCCGGCACCGGAGCTTGAATTTGGCAGACCAACAGACCACCGAAAACAACACTTCCCGCGCCATGAGCCGCCGCAAGGCGCTCACGCGCCTCGGCCTCGCCGCTGGCGTCATCTATGCCGCGCCGACCATCGTCCAGCTTGATCGCAGCGCGAACGCAAAGACTCTGCCCTCGCCATGTCCGCCGCCGAGCGGCGGCAAGAAGGGTGGCAAGACCAAGGGCTGCAATTGAGCGGCACTCTCGCCTGACCGTTGAATGACACCGGACGAATTCTTTAAAGCCCAGCGTTTGCACCGGGACGGTGACTTCGCTGCCGCGGTGTCCTTGCTTCAAGACATTCTCGAACATACGCCCAATCATGTTGCGGCGTGGCGGCTCTATGCCGGTGCTCTGCGCGAAGTCGGCCGGCCCGACGATGCGGTTGACGCCGACACGAAGGGGAATGCCGTCGAAGCGGATCACACGGCTGATGTGGGTGCGTCCCTGTTGTTTCATGGCGATCTGAAGCGGGGTCGGGCATTTTTCGAACGCGCGATCGTGCTCGACCCCGATTGCATTACCGCGCACTGGCTTCTCGGTGATATCGAGGGCCGTGAGGGCAGGGATGCGCTTGCACTCGCCCACTACCGGCGTTGTCTCGAGATCGATCCTACACGGACCGGGCCGGCCTATATGATTGCCGCGCTGGGCGAGGGGCCCGTGCCCGAGCATGCGCCGAGTACCTATGTGATCGATTTCTTCGACTGGTACGCCGAAGATTTCGATGAGCATCTGACCGAAAACCTCCGTTACACCGGTCCGCTACAGGTGGCGGGGACCTTGCGTGTGACGCGTCCCGACGGGGTCGGCCCGACGATCGATCTGGGCTGCGGTACCGGGATGGCCGGGATGGCCGTGCAGGGCCAGGTCGGTCCAATCATCGGGGTCGACCTCTCGACCGAGATGTTGAGCAAGGCCGAGGCCCGTGGCATCTATGCGCAGCTGATCGAGGATGATCTTCTCTCGGCCATGCAGGCGCAGCCCGGTGCGAGCGCCGATGCGATCCTCGCGGCGGATGTTTTTGTTTATATCGGTGAACTGGCGCCGCTGTTTGGCGAATGCCGGCGTGTGCTTGCGCCGGGCGGGATCTTCATCGCGACGTTCGAGGATGCGCTGGCGACGACCGAGACCTGGAAGCTCGAACATTCCGGGCGCTATACCCACGCGTTGGCGTATCTCGAGAAGATCGCGGCCGATGCCGGGTTTTCGAGCACCGAATCCAGCCCGATCGTGTTGCGCCAGGAGTATGACCAGCCGGTCCAAAGCCTGCTCGTCAGCTTCGAGCGCGCCGCCTAGTACTAGATATCAAGGTGCCAAATAGCAAAACGCCCGGCCGGAGCCGGGCGTCTGCCAAAATTTCTACTTACTGCGCCGTAGGTCGGTTACGCGGCCTGGGGCACCGAACTTTCGGTAAGCGCTTCCAGGAACGTGCCGATCAGCCCGGCGCCGGTGGCGGCCGACGTGGCAGTGATCAGCGAGCCTTCGATCACGACATCCTCGTCGGGCACCCAATGGGCCCCCGCGCGGCTCAGCTCTTCGCCGAGTTCGGCGCCGCCCGCGAGGCGACGGCCCGCCGCGAGATCGGAGGACACCAGCAGGCTGATGGCCTCGCCGATGACCAGGACCGGCTGTTCGGCATCGAGGAATGCCGCGATCAGGCGCTTGGTGTGAGGGTTCTCAGCCAACGTATGGGCGCTGTTGCGGCCGTCGGGCAGGATCAGGCCGCAATAATCGGCAGCCAGGGAATCGCCGATGGACTCATCGGCCATGAAATGATGGCCCCAGGCGTCGGCATGCCAGCCCTGGACGAGCCCGCCGTCGGGCGAGATCACTTTCATCGCGTGCCCTTTGGCGATCAGTGTCTTTTGCGTGTCGGTGAAGGTGACTTCAGCGAAGCCGGCGGCGGCGAGAATTGCGATCGGTAGTTTTTCGTCTGTCATTTACACACTCCATATATGCGTGGCGTGCGCTGGGTCGGGGTGCCCGCCAGCGACGCGGTGTAACAATGACCATCAGCTTGCGGCGAGGAAGGGCGCGCGCAATCCTGTGGGATATGCTCGTTCCGAATCGGCCTGGCGCTTTTCGCACCTGCCGGAACCGGTTTTTCGAAGATGGCGGGAATGTAGGAATCGGACCCGCGAGAGTCAATCGATCGGGCGAATAATGTGCGGTTTCGCCGCACAATTTCTGTGACGGCCCTTTAGTTGGCGCTCGGCTGGCTGTCGCGGCGCGGCGCGGAGATCGGTGATGTGGCCGGGCGCGGGTTGTTGTCCTCGCGGGTGACCGAGCCGGAGATTTCACCCCCGGAATCGACTTCGATGCGGCCATATCTGATGGTGCCGGTCACATGTCCGCCGCTGCGAATCTGCAATACGCCGGTGACCGTCAGTTCGCCTTCGAAACGGCCGTTGATTTCCGCCTCGGCGACATTCGCGGTACCCGTGAACGTGCCGCCCTCGGAGACTTCCAGTATCTCTCCGACCAGCGTGGCATCGATTGTCCCCTCGACGACCAGCGTATCGCAGTCGGAAATCTCACCCTTCAGGTTGATGCCGGGGCCGACGGTCATGCGTGCGCCGACGCTGCGGGGCGTCGGGCGGGGCTCGCTGCTGCGTCCCGGCGCACTTCCGGGCGCAGGGACCGGCGGAATCTCGTCGAGGCTGCGTGCGGGCTTGTCGCTGGTGCTGACGGCTTCGTTCATGGTCGTGGTCTCATGCGGCCGGGGCCGCGGGGTCGAAGGGGTGTCTTCTGGTTGTGATTTCCGGAACACTTTAACGCATCTTGCTCGTGTGGCGGCAGAACAATTCTCGGATTGCGAGGATTGACATCCGATCGACCAGGAATATGCCCGGTAATATTCGCAACCTCATGGTCGTGAAGTGGCAACAACAAGGCAACGCGAAACGAGCCGCTCTTGGAGCGGCTCGTGCGCAAGAATTCTTGAAGCGAGGCGTATCGGCCGTTTTGGTCGCCGGAAGTTGGCGGACCCGCGGCGTGCCTGCCTACTTGGGTGCGTTGAACTCGATCGCCCGGATGTGCCAGGGGCCGGAGGCCTCGACCTGGAACTTCAGTTTGCCCGGACGCGAGAACGGCAGCTTGCCGACCATCGGCGGCGAATCGTCGCCGTCGCGCGATTGCGGAGCACTTGCAACCAGCTTGCTGTTATTCGTCGGATCGAGGACCGTCACCTGGAAGGCCCCGCCGGTTGCGCGCCAGGAAATTTCGATCCGCCCGTTGGTCTCGAATTCGATTGTGGACTTGCTGTCGGCGGCGCGCTCTTCGAAGACAAGCTTCGTGGCCTGTGCAACGGCGCCGGACGCCGAGAATCCGGCGATTGCGACGGCGAATGCCAGGGTGAGTACAATGGCGTGGATGTTTTTAGAAAGACTGTGCATTGGCTTCGCTCTCAGGTTGTTTCGTTCCCTACGTGTCGCGGATTGTCGCGACCTGACGTGCTCCGAAGAGCTAATAACCAGCGCGTATGATAGTACCGGAATGGTTGTGCGCAAAATGGTTAACGTGTGGTCGTAAAACTTCCGAGACAAAAATACGGGTTCTGTCACAATAAAGAAGCAAGTAGCGTGCCAAGAATGGCGCGCCCGGCAGGATTCGAACCTGCGACCCTCGGCTTCGGAAGCCGATACTCTATCCAGCTGAGCTACGGGCGCGTCACGGGCGGGAGAATTGCGCCAAAGGGCGCGAAGGTCAAGCAAAGCTGCATTGCCCAACACATTGCCGGGGCGCCTTTTGCGCCCCATATTGTCGCAAATAGTTAATATCGGTGTCTTTAGAGACGGGAGAATCGAGAATGAGCGGCGACGGCGAGTCCAAAATTGAGAAAACCGACGAGGAATGGCGGCGTGAGTTGACGCCCGAACAGTACCAAATTACCCGTCAGGCCGGCACGGAGCCGGCGTTTTCCGGAAAATACAATGATTCAAAGGATCCCGGCACGTTTCATTGCGTGTGCTGCGACACGCCGTTGTTCAAATCCGGTGAAAAATTCGATTCCGGCACCGGTTGGCCGAGTTTCTGGCAACCCGTGACCGAAGAAGCGGTCGAGACCCGGACAGATCGTGCCTATGGGATGGTGCGAAATGAGGTGGTCTGCAGCAAATGCGACGCGCATCTCGGTCATGTGTTCCCCGATGGCCCGCCACCCACCGGACTGCGCTATTGCATGAACTCGGCCTCGCTGGATCTGAAATCCGAGGACGACAGCGCGGACTAGCGTTTCGAAAACCGCAAATGCGGGTTGCCCGCATCCGCGCCCGACGGCAATTTTTGCGCCGGGTCTTCGATCCAGCTCAGGATATCACGTAACACTATGTCGCTCTGTAGATCGCGGAGCAGCATGTGATAGCCGTCTGCATACACGGCGATCCGACGCTGGCTGTCCGGGGCATGGGGCAAGTCGGCGAGCATCTGCTGTGATGCCTCGGGCGGCACGATGTCGTCATTGGCGCCATACAAAATCAGCGCGGGTGCGTCGAAGGTCGCCGCCGCGTCGAGCGCCTCGTCCATCAGGTTGACGATTCCCCAGATCGAATCGACCCGCGTGTTCTTGATCACCAGCGGATCCCGGCCGAGCGCACGCAGCATCTCGACATTGTCCGACGGGCTACGCTCGATGCCCTGGCCGGTGAGCGGCATCCACGGCATGGTGTGCGCGAACAGCCACAGGCTCATGCTTTGATAGAAGGGCATCGTTGCCCGGCCCCACACCGCCGGTGCCACGAGGATCAGCCCGTCCGTCTCGAGCGCCGCGTCCGACCAGGCCGACATCAGGACGGCCCCGCCCATGCTCTCGCCCATCGCATATACCCGTGCGCCGGGATGGGCCGCGCGGGCCGCCGTGATCGCGGCGCGTGCGTCGGCGCGCAGCTGTTCGCCGCCGGGCCAGTCTCCGGCCTGATCCGATGCCCCAAAACCGCGCTGGTCATAGGCGATCGTCGCGATTCCGTTCTCGGCCAGGCGCGGACCGATTTCGCCGAACGCGTTCGAGTAATCGTTGAACCCGTGCAGGGTCACGATCACGGCGTGCGGTGTGGTGTCGGGCAGCCAGCGCCGCAGCGGCAGCCGGGTGCCGTCGGGTGTGACAAAATGGGTTTTCGTGAGGGTCGGCGGCATCGGCGTCTCGGCGAAGGGCCCCGGATCCTGGATGCGCGGGGCGCAGGCCGCCAGGAACGCGGCCAAGAACAGAGTGTAGCGGAACCTCATACAGAACTCATGCAGCGTTCGTGTCGCCCCGGGTCAGGGCCAGGAACACGTCTTCCAGGTCGGGCTCCTCGGTCGACAGGTCGGCCACCGCCAGGCCGGCTGTCGACACGGCATCGAGAATTTCGTGCACCTCCGTCTCGCGGGTGCGGTAGCGGAAGATCAGGGTGCGGGGGTCGGTAAGCTCCACGTTGAACGGCTGCAGATTGTCCGGCAGTGCTGCGAGCTCCGAGGTGAGCACGATACGCAGCTCCTTGTTATCGAGCCGCTCGACCAGCGCGCGGGTCTCGTCACAGGCGATCACCTGGCCTTCGTTGATGATCGCGATGCGGTCGCAGAGCTCTTCGGCCTCTTCCAGATAATGGGTGGTCAGGACGACGGTGGTGCCGTTGTCGTTGAGTTCGCGCACGAAGGCCCACAGGGACTGGCGCAGTTCGATGTCCACGCCGGCGGTCGGCTCGTCGAGCACCAGCACGGGCGGGTTGTGCACCAGCGCCTTGGCCACCAGCAGGCGGCGTCGCATGCCGCCCGACAGGGAGCGGGAATAGGCTTCCGCCTTGTCGGCCAGCCCGACCCGTTCGAGGATCTCGGCGGTGCGTCGCTCGGCCGGCGGCACGCCGTAGAAACCGGCCTGCACCTCGAGCATCTCGCGCGGGCTGAAGAAGGCGTCGAGGTTGAGTTCCTGGGGCACCACGCCGATCGCCGCGCGCGCCTGGCGCGGTTCGCGGTCGATGTCGATACCCCAGACCTTGGCGGTTCCGCCGGTCTTGATCACCAGGCCGGCGAGGATATTGATGAAGGTCGACTTGCCGGCGCCGTTCGGCCCCAGCAGGCCGAAAATGCGGCCGCGCGGCACCTCCAGGTCGACCGATTTGAGGGCGTGCACCCGGCCCCCGCCGTCGGCCCGATAGGTCTTGTCCACGCCCACGGCCGAGATCGCGAGATCCGGCAACGCATCCTGGGTTGTGTCCGCATCCGGGCCGGGTTGTGGCGGTGTGTCGTAGGGCGTCATGGCGGGCGTTTCGCTCGGGGCGTAATCGGGTTTCGGAAGATGTTGTCGCGATCAGGCGCTTCGCCTATGTATGGCGTCCACGCGCGTGGCACAACCGCCCGCGCAGGATGATGAAGCCGATCCAGGGAGTTCGCCGACCATGCAGCCGCCCGAAATCATCGAGGTCGACAGCCGCGAGATCGCCTGTGACGGCGGCGGCGGAGCACTCGGCCACCCGCGTGTGTTCCTGAACATGGGCGAGAAGAAAGAGATCGACTGCCCCTATTGCGGGCGCCAGTTCGCATTGTCTGCCCCCGGGTCTGCCGACGCGCCCGCGTCCGCCGGGCATTGATCACACCCGACCCGTCGCTTCCCGCACCGCTCGTGACCGGGCGCCTGTCGCTTGTGCCCGTCGGCCGCGACCTGGCGCGCGCGCTTCTGTCTGACCGCAGGGCGGCGGCCGAGCTGGCCGGCGGTGCCATCCACCGCGATTTCCCCGACCCGGACCTGGCGGCCAAGCTGCCCGCCTTTGCCCAGCGTCTCGATGATGCGGCCAATCCCGCATTGGGCCACACCGCACCGCTCGACCCGGCCGGCTGGGGGCTGTGGCTGTTCCGTTACAACACCGAACGCATGATCGTCGGCGCCGCGACCTTCACCGGCCCGCCCAACGCGTCGGGTGAGGTCGAACTCGGCTATCAGATCGTTCCGGCCCATCGCCGCCGCGGCCTCACGGCCGAGGGCTGCGCGGCGCTCGTCACCTGGGCGTTCCGTGACAGCGCCACCACGGCCGTGATCGCCGATTGCGCGGACGACAACGTGGCCTCGGTCCGCACCCTGCAGAAGCTGGGCTTCACCCAGGAGCGCGCCGTGCGCGAGCGTTTCTTCTGGCGCCTGCCCCGTCCTACATGAGGACCCGCATGGAGGTCCCGCCTGAAAACCCCGTAAGGGTCGGCAATTTCGACTAGGGGTCGGGCGGCAGGCTGACATGCCCGGCGGCGTCGATCTCCATCCCCGGGTTCCACGCCACCTCCCACAGATGCCCGTCCGGGTCGGCGAAATAGCCCGAATAACCGCCCCAGAAGGCTTCCTCGGCAGGCTTGGTGATGCGCGCGCCGGCCCGTTCGGCCAGCGCCAGAACCGCGTCGACTTCGTCGCGGGTCCGGGTGTTGTAGGCGAGTGCGACGCCCCGGAAACCGGCACCGTCGGAATCAGGAAGCCCGGCATCCGCGGCCAGCGCCGCGCGGCCATACAGCCCGAACACCACGCCCGCGGCCTGGAAGAACACGACCTCGCCGCTGCCCAGGGTCGAGGGGGTCCAGCCCAGCCCGTCTGCATAGAAGGCCCGGCTGCGGTCGAGGTCGGCGACCCCGAGGGTGATGAGGCTGAGGCGTTGTTCCATGGGTTGGTCTCTCGGCTTGGTTGCGTTTCCAAGCGTAACATCGCGGACAGACCGGTCTGTTCTATAATGCAGGCGAGACATCCAGTGACGCTGCAGGAGATCGAACCAATGGCCGACTACACGCTCTATGGGCACCCGCGTTCGGGCAACGCCTACAAGACCGCGCTGATGCTGGCGCTGACCGGCACCGCCTATGACTTCGAACTGGTCGACATCGCGGGCGGCGGCAACCTCGAGGCCGCGTATCTCGAGGTCAATCCGCTCGGCAAGGTGCCCGCACTGCGCCATGGCGATATTCTCCTGCGCCAGAGCCATGACACGCTGCGCTACCTGATCGAACAGACCGGCCAGTTCGGGCCCGCGGGCTGGGACGAGGAGGCGCGGATGGGTGACTGGGTCGGCTTCGCGGTGGATTTCTTCGGCTACGGCCTCGCCCGGCTGCGTTTCGAGCTCCTGTTCGGCGCCGGCCCGGGGCCGGTCTTCGACTACTTCAAGAAGGTCGCGGACCGCGGCCTCGGCATCATCGAGCCCCACCTGGCGGCCCATGACTGGCTGGTCGGCGACCGGCCGACGATCGCCGACATCGCCTGCTACCCGGTCTCGTCCTTCCTGGTGGATGCCGGCTACGACGCGGCGGACTTCCCGGGCATGGTCGCCTGGCAGGAACGGTTCAAGGCGCTGCCGGGCTTCGGCACCCAGCTCGACCTGATGCCGTCGGACAACTGGCCGCCACAGAAATAAAAGCCGCGAATAGATAGCTCCAAATGTCGGGAGTTTTTGCGGTTCCTTAACCACAAGCTGCCAGTCTGTGCCGATCATGGGCGCAGTCCACATATTTCGCGGCGATCCGGCCAACAAGGACCCGTTCCTGGAGGATTTCTTCCGGGACATGTCGCCCGCGCTCGCCCGCAGCTTCACCGACGAGCAGCTGCGCGAGATCAAGATGCAGTTCGGTGCCCGCGAACGCGGCGCCCACAGCGTCGATCTGCGCTTCTCGATTCCACTGCTGCGCCGCTATGTGGTGCTGCTGATCGGCCGCGAGCGGCGCACGCGCCGCCGGCGCATGAAGGACCGGGCGAGCTTTCCCCTGGCGACGGTCGGTAACCTCGCCGTCGCGGTCGTGCTCCTGGTGCTGATCTCGATTCCCGTCGCGATGGGCGTGCTCGGTGTGTCCCTCACCGCCGGTGTCGACCCGGTGGAGGCGGTGAGCCCCGGCCTGATCGAGAGCCTGCGCGAGCAGATCGTCCTGCTGATCAAGGCGATCTAGACAAGGCGGCTACCGCCCGAAGTTAACCGTCCGCGTGTTGGGCGATGACGACCAGCTCCTTGCCGGGCAGGTCTTCGGGCGCGGCGCTGATCTGCGCATAGTCCCGGGGTGTGCCGGAATAGGGCTCGGTCATGTAGCGCAGGGTGAAGCCGTAGTCGGCCACGTTGCGGTCGAAGAACTCCGCCGTCAGCGACGTCACATGCTCCTGGCTGATCATTGCAGCACCCAGCTGCATGGCCGTCGGGCCGCTGCCGTTCGGGATCACCATCACCAGGGTGCCGCCTGGGGTCAGCAGCCGCGCGAACAGGCGGAAGGCGACCTTCAGGTCGGGCAGATGTTCGAGCACATGGTTGGTAAAGATCACGTCGTAGGAATTGTCCGGCACCGCGTCGATCTGGGCGTATTCCTCGAGGATATCGAGGTCCAGATGCTCGCGTCCGAACGACGCGCGGGGCCGCGAATATTCGAACCCGGTCACGTCGTAGCCGGCCTCGCGGAACTGGGCCAGCGTGTAGCCCCACGAGCAGCCGAATTCCAGCAGGGTCTTGCCGCCGAAGCCTTTGACGAACTCCACCTTCTCGCTGAAGTCCCAGCGCGAACCCTTGAATTTCGACGCCTTGGCCGCAGCCAGCACCTCCATCGTCGGCAGGTCGGTGGCCGGGGTGGCGGCGGTGTTGTAGCGGGTCTCGTAATATTTGCGCGCGGCCTCGGGCTCGTCCTTGGGGGTGCGGAACAGCAGCTTGCAGTTGGTGCAGCGGCGCAGCGCGAGGATCAGCTTCTCCCGGCCGACCAGCTCCGACGTGGCGTTGTCGCAAAAGGGGCAGGTCCGGGGCTGGCCGGCGAGCATGCGGCCGACGCACCACAGCGCGAAGCGAATATTGTCGGGTTTCAGTTGAGCGAGCATGGGCAATTGATCACATATGAGGCGGGATTTGACAATGCGGTAGGGCCGTATGCGGCCTGGGGTTTGACCGGGGTTGTGGTGCCTGGAATTTCCCCCTTAGAAATTCTCCGTCCAGGGCCGCAGATCCAGCTCGTGGGTCCACGCACTGCGCGGCTGGGCGTGCACCTGCCAGAAGGCCTCGGCGATGGCATCGGGGTCGAGCATGTTGTCGTCTTGCCCCAAGGCGTCGAGTTCCGCGGCGCGCTCGGCGAACCCCTGGCGGATCTTCTCCCCGTCGATCGCTCCGTCCACAATGATGTGGGCCACATGCACGCCCTGGGGCCCGTACTCCCTGGCTGCCGACTGGGCGACCATGCGCAGCCCCGCCTTGGCCGCGGCGAACGCCGCGTGACCGTTGGCCCCGCGTAGCGATCCGGTTGCACCTGTAAAGAGAAGCGACCCGCCGCCGGCAGCTGCCATGCGTTGGGTCGCCTCGCGGCTGACCAGGAACCCGCCGAAGCATGACACCCGCCAGAGATGCTCGAACATCCAGGCCTCGGTCTCGGCCAGCGGGTGGCGGACGTTGGCGCCGGGGTTGAACGTCACACTTCTGATCGGGGCGTGCGCGGCTTCCGCCGCATCGAACAGCGCGGTGACCTCGTCTTCCTTGCGCACATCCAGCACATGCACCGAGGCGGAACCGCCCGCGGCGATGATCTCGTCCCGGCGTTCGGCCAGACGTTCTTCCGTGCGACCGGCGAGCACCGTGTGCAGCCCGCCGGCGGCAAACCTGCGCGCGACGGCGGCCCCGGTGCCCCGTTCGGCGCCGACGCCGATGATGATGGCTGATCCGCCTGATCCGTCTGCCATGGAATATCCCCCGTTTTCTGCCGAACACCGGCATCCCGGCCTGTCTGGGCGTGTTGAATTACGTTAAAACTAGTGCATGGCTGACAAAAAAACAGCGGGCGGCGCCCCGACAGATGAAAGCCCCGCGCGTCTGTATCTGATCGATGGCTCGGGCTTCATCTTCCGCGCCTATCATTCGAGCCCGCTCGATGCCTTCAAGCGCTCCGACGGCGTCCACACCAACGCGGTGAACGGCTACGTCAACTTGCTGCTGAAGATGATCGACCGGGCCCATGACGACGGCGCACTCGATTACATGGCCGTCATCTTCGACGCGTCGCGCAAGACCTTCCGCAACGACATCTACCCCGAATACAAGGCCAACCGCGACACCCCGCCCGAGGAGCTGCGGCCGCAGTTCCAGCTGGTCCGCGATGCGACGGTGGCCTTCGGCCTGCCGGCGATCCAGCTCGAGGGCTATGAGGCCGACGATCTGATTGCCACCTATGCCCGCGAAGCCGAGGCCCAGGGGATCGAGACCGTCGTGGTGTCGTCCGACAAGGACCTCATGCAGCTCGTGCGCGAGCGCGTGAAGATGTTCGACCCCATGAAGGACCTCGTCATCGGCGAGGACGAGGTGATGGACAAGTTCGGCGTCGCCCCGGACAAGGTCGTCGATGTCCAGTCGCTGGCCGGCGATTCCACCGACAACGTCCCCGGTGTTCCGGGCATCGGCGTGAAGACGGCCGCGCTTTTGATCAACGAGTATGGCGACCTCGACACGCTGCTCGACCGGGCCGGCGAGATAAAACAGAACAAGCGCCGCGAGAATCTGATCGAGTTCGCCGACCTGGCGCGGGTCAGCCGCGACCTGGTCCGCCTGAAGGACGATGTCGAGACCGACCACGAGATCGCCGACTTCGCGCTGAAGGATCCCGACCCGGCCACGGTCGTCGAATTCCTCCAGGCGATGGAGTTCCGCACGCTCACCCAGCGGGTCGAGAGCCGCTTCGTCGCCCACGGGCTGATCGATGCCGCCCAGACCCAGGCCGCGCAGGCGGCCGAGGCGCCCACCGACGACGAGTACGAACTGGTGCAGGACGAAGAGACGCTGGCGGCATGGATCGCCGGCGCGCGCGATGCGGGCGTGGTGGCCTTCGACACGGAGACCACCTCGCTCAACGCCATGCGCGCGCAGCTGGTCGGTTATTCGCTCTCTTATGCGCCGGGGCGCGCCTGCTACGTGCCCGTCGGCCATGTGGAACCGGAGGCCGAAGTCGAAGAGCTCGACCTGCTCGGCGAGCCTGTGGCGGACAGCGAGAAGGCGAACGGCAAGTCCGGCGGAAAATCGAACGGCAAATCAAACGGCGCGCTCAAACAGATCGATCTCGCCAGGGCGCTCAAGCCCCTGAAGGATCTGCTCGAGGACCCGTCGGTGCTCAAGGTCGCCCACAACGCCAAGTATGATCTGCTGGTGCTCACCCGCGCGGTCGAGAAACATCTCCCCGGCGAAGCGCCGCTCGCGGCGGTTGCGATAGACGACACGATGCTGTTGTCCTATGTGCTCGACGGCGGGCGCAACAAGCACGGGCTCGACGATCTGACCTTCCGCCACCTGGAGCGCGAGAACATCAAGTTCGAGGCCGTCGTCGGCAAGGGCAAGAACAAGATCACCTTCGCCGAGGTCCCGCTCGACAAGGCGCTCGACTATGCCGCCGAAGACGCCGACGTCACCGGGCGGCTGCATTCCCGCTTCAAGCCGCGCCTGCCGGGCGAACGCATGACCGCGGTCTACGAGACCATCGAGCGGCCGCTGGTGCCGGTGATCGTCGCCATGGAACGCGCCGGCATCAAGGCCGACGCCGAGACCCTGGTGGATCTGTCGAAGGACTTCGCCAAGCGCATGGCGACCCTGGAGAAGAAGGCCCACAAGGTCGCGGGCGAGGAGTTCAACGTCGGCTCGCCCAAGCAGCTCGGCGAAATTCTGTATGACAAGCTCGGCATCGAGGGCGGCAAGAAGGGCAAGACCGGGGCCTGGACCACCTCGGCCGACGTGCTCGACGAGCTGGCGGCCCAGGGCCATGAGCTGCCCCAGGTGATCCTCGACTGGCGCCAGGTGCAGAAGCTCAAATCCACCTATGCCGATGCGCTGGTGGAGCAGATCCACCCCGAGACGGGCCGGGTCCACACGTCTTACGGCATGGCCATCGCCCAGACCGGGCGGCTGTCGTCGAACGACCCCAACTTGCAGAACATCCCGGTGCGCACGGAAGAAGGCCGCAAGATCCGCGCGGCGTTCATCGCCGACAAGGGCAACAAGCTGGTCAGCCTCGACTATTCCCAGATCGAGCTGCGCGTCGTCGCCCATGTGGCGGGCGAGGAGGCGCTGATTGCCGCCTTCCAGGACGGGCAGGACATCCACGCGATGACCGCCAGCCAGGTCTTCGACGTGCCGGTCGAGGGCATGGATCCGATGGTTCGGCGCAACGCCAAGGCCATCAACTTCGGCATCATCTACGGCATCTCCGCCTTCGGGCTGGCCCGCAATCTGGGCATCGAGCGCAGCGAGGCCGGCGCCTACATCAAGGCCTATTTCGAGCGCTACCCGGCGATCAAGGAATACATGGACGCCACCAAGGCGTTTGCCCACGAGGCCGGCTTCGTCGAGACCATCTTCGGGCGGCGCATCTACCTGACCGGCATCCAGGACAAGAACCAGGCCGTGCGGGGCTTCGCCGAGCGCCAGGCCATCAACGCGCCGATCCAGGGCGCCGCCGCCGACATCATCAAGCGCGCGATGATCCGGGTGCCCGATGCGCTGGCGAAGCACAAGCTGTCATCAACCATGCTCCTGCAGGTGCATGATGAATTGCTGTTCGAGGCCCCCGACGGCGAGGTCGACGAGCTCATCGAGGTCATCTGCGACGTGATGGAGGGCGCGGCCGCCCCCGTCGTCAACATGGCCGTGCCGCTGGTCGCGGACGCGGGCATCGGCGACACCTGGGACGAGGCGCACTAATCCTGGTTTGATCGCGCCACAGAACTTTCGCCAAAGAGCATCCCATGATTCAGAAAATTCAGTTCTCCAGCTTCGGCCCCGCAGCCGAAGTCCTCGAATGCGTCGAGGCCCCGCCGCCGTCCCCGCCGGGGCTGGGCGAGGTCGAGATCGACATGATCCACATGCCGCTCAACCCGTCGGACATCATGATGACGGCGGGCATCTATGGCGGCGCGCCGCCGCCGCTGCCGTGTGCCATGGGGCGCGAGGGGGTCGGGCGCATCGTCGCCACCGGCCCGGATGTCGGCGGGTTCAGTGTTGGCGACCTGGTGGTGCCGATCACCGCCCCGACATGGCAGAGCAAGATCGTCCGACCCGTCGACGCGTTGCTCCCGCTGCCGCCGGAAATCGATCTGGAGCAGGCCGCCATGCTGCGCTCGGGCCCTGCCACGGCGGGGCTGATGCTGCGCGACTATGTGGCCCTGGAGGCCGGGGACTGGGCCATCCAGAATGTCGCCAACTCGGCGGTGGGCACCTGCTTCGCCCAGCTGGCCGCAAACCGGGGCATCCGCACCCTCAATATTGTCCGGCGCCAGGCGGCGGGCGCGCATCTGGAAGACATCCCCGGCGCGGTCGTGATCGAGCATGTCGGCGGCCCGTCAGACGAGTTGAAGGCGAAGGTCGAGGACGCGACGTCCGGCGAGCCGGTGAAGCTCGGCCTCGACGCCATCGCCGGCCCGTCCACCGATGCGATCGCGCAGGTCCTGGCGAACGGCGCGACCCTCGTGAATTACGGCGTGCTCAGCAAGGAGCCCTGCCAGATCTACGGCGGGCACCTGCATTTCCGCGGCATCACCATGCGCGGCTTCTGGATGTCCCAATGGCTGCAGCTGTCAGCCCCGGCGGAGGTCCAGGCGCTCTATGCAGAGTTGGGGCAGCTGATGGCCGATGGTGTTCTGCACATGGCCGTTGCGGGTCGTTACACGTTCGAAGAGATCAAGGATGCCGCGGCACATGCGGCCGGTGAAGCACGCGGCGGCAAGGTGCTGATTAGCCCGGTTTGAGATTTTGCGTGCCCTGACGCTGAATTTCGCCGGAGGCCTGATTGACGGCTGCGACCGCCGACACTGGGAGTCAGCTGCCCTGACGGCATAGTCGCAGCTGGGATACAGGCGTCTGTTATTCTCGGGGCTAAGCGTAATAGAAACTTACCTGACCCCTCATCTGAGGGTCGGAGGCATAAACCCTGCCTTAGAAATTGATACTACCAAAGCCTATGGGGTGAGGAATATTGGGAATTAGTCTTCCGGTGAGTCCATGAAACGAAACCCTTTTCTTACGAAATAACTTTCTGTCGCTTCTTTGAATCCATCTGGCGGTTCGATTGCAATCAAACTTCGAAGCTCGCACCCGACGCTGGAGAACATAATTATTCCAAAGTCTGTCTTCTGACGATCCATCGAGAACTTTCTCGTTATTCCCGAGAACCCCCACGAGAACTCCTCATTTTCTGTGTCTTTTGTGACACTGTATCTACCCGAATCAGAAAGAAGCCCGAGTGATCTGAGTGAAGCGAAATCAGAGAACGAGATGTCGAATTTATCGAATGTTTGCCCGGAGAGTGCGGAAAATACCGAATTCTGTTCATTGACGATGAAGCAATCATCGTCCGCGATTTTCACGCTGCAGTTGCACACTTTCTCGAATAGCTGTGCAGAAACTGGGCTCATTGTGGCTAGTACGAGCAGAGTTCGGGCAGAGAATTTACCGGGCTCAAGTATTTCTCCCGCCAAGATTCTGGCAAATATACTCTGGATATCTTTGTCTGACCTTTTTTCAGCGAGATCCCAAAAAATGTTCAGCCAGTCAGTTTCGATTTCTGAATCCGCGTCGCTCTGTGGTTCTAAGGACTCCAATTGAGCCCGGGTCAATTCTGCCACTGATTCGCGGTTTAGCTGTTGTTCCAGTGCCTCTTGAGTGATTCGCCCGATGGTTCGAATTGCGAGCGAAGCATCACCGGTGGTGGTCTGTACTGTGGATGTCTCAGCTTCGGAGAGAGCTTCGATCACGCGCGCCATACTTTCTGACGAGCTTTGGATGAGTTTTGCTCGAGCTTGAGAATTTGCGCGTTCTTCGATCGCCGATGGCGACAACACAGCGGCACCAATTCCCCTACGAATGGATTTGTAGAGATTGCTAGCAGAACGATCGAATTCGCGGACCGAAGCCGGAAGAATATTTTCCAATTTGCTCAAATTTGGGCTCAGCTTATTCTTCGGATCAACAAGATCCCTATCATACGCTTGTTTGTAGCATCGGGATTCTCAAAATTTTCCCTCTTGCCCTTGTTACGTCCAGAAGTTGTCGCCCTCGGCGGGTCTTAACCGCCAGTTCGCGGGGTCGCGCCACTTGTCGTCGGCGAGGTCCGCACCCCGCGCGGGCTTGCACAGGAAATTCAGCTGCCCCATGCCCACCAGCCCCCAGCGGCGCAGCGCGCGCTGCTCGGCCGGGTCGGCGGTGCAGATCTCGACAGCGTCCGCCGTCGAGCCACGTATCACTTCCGGGGCCGGCGTCAGCGCCGCGTTGATCGCCAGCGCCAGCAGGTGATGCTCGGGCAGGGCGTCGTCGAAGCTCATCCAGTCCTGCACCGCGGCGATGGTCACGTCCTTCACATGGCGCTGGGTCACGTCGTCGAAGTGGCGCTGCTTGGTCAGGATGTAGCCGGAGATTTCCACCGTTCCCTTGCGGCGCACCAGGTGCAGGTTCGTCCGGCGGGTCGGCACGTCGTTGAACTCGGTCGTCAGCAGCCAGTTGATCCAGGCCGGCGAGCGATGCGGCGCCGCGCCGCCCTGTTCTTTGGCGTGCGCCACGAATCTATCCGCCAGTTCTTCCGGCATCTCGGGGGCCGGCACCAGCTCGTAGCGCCGATGCACCGGGCTTAAGGCGGTGCGTCCGGCCCGTTGCACGGCGAACGCGGCATCGGCGATCGGCGCGAGGATCGCGGCCAGCGCCTCCGAGCCAGTGAGTGCCGCGAGGAAACGCCGGCTCCGGCGCACCAGCACATAGCGCGGCAGGGACAGATTCACCCAGCGCAGGTTGGTGTAGAGCGGCAGCGCGATCTGGGAGACGCCGAACGCGCCCATCCACGCGCCCACGGTCTGCATCTTCATGGCCAGCATCAGGCCGATGCCCGTCGCTCGATATTTCTCGGGCACGCCCAGCGCCGAGCCCCAGATGACGGGTGTCGGTTTGCCGTCCAGGGTGATCTCGCCGGGGAACATGTCGACCTTGCCGACGACCTTGCCGTCAGCAAGTCCGATCAGCTGCGCGGGGTCGTCGTCGCTGCCCAGGGGGTTGGCGAGGAGGGCCTCGCGTTTATAGACGGGAAGTGCGGCGAGCCCGTCGGGGTCGACCTCGGGGGATGTCAGGCGCGCGTCGTTGCCGGCGCGCAGGTCGCCCCGGGTGACGATCTCGATCGAGAGTTTCGCGCTCAGCTTTCTGCGCCCGAGTTGGAGGTTGTGTTGGGGGCCGCATCGGGTGAGGGCGGCTGGATGTGCAGCCGCTTCATGCGATCCGAGTGCAGGGGCTCGGTCGTGAAGCTGATCTTCACCGGCACCTTGAAGTCGTCGAGCCGCTCCGTGCAGAACGCCTTGATCCGCGCGCGCACCTCGGCGGGGGTTCCCTCTGTGCCAGTACGGTGGATGTTGGTGCAGACGATCTGGCCCATGATCGGGTTCTTCTCCTTGAACACCACCGCGTCTTCCACGTCGGGGGATTCGAGCAATACCGTCTCGACCTCGGCCGGGTAGACCTTCTGGCCGCCCACATTGATGAGCTCGGAATCCCGGCCCAGGATGCGGAAGTATTCGCCGTCCACCTCCACCCGGTCGCCGGTCATGAAATAGCCGTCCTCGGTGAACGGGCTCGGCGCGTTGAGATAGCCGAGCATGGCGGAATCCGCCTTGATCTCCAGCATCTCGTCGACCACGCGCACATCGTAGCCGTCGCCGCCGATCTTCACCCACAGGCTGTCGCTGGATTTGGACTTGGCGCGCAGCACGCCCAGCTCGATCAGGCCATAGGTCTGGCGCGCTTCGACATTGGGGAAGATCTTGCGCAGATCCTTCAGGGTCGAGTCCGGCATCGGCTCGGCGCCATAGCTGATCAGGCGCAGGCTCGTCAGGTCGCGGCCCTCATAAGCGCGGCTGATCAGCAGCATGTTCAGAAACGACGGCGTGCCCGGCAGCAGCTCGATTCGGTGGCGCTCGATCAGCTCGCAGACATATTCGGGCGACTGGCGCTCGGTCAGCACCACCAGGCAATCGTTGGCCAGCGCATGCAGCAGCGTGTTGAGCCCGCCCCAGTGATCGAACATGAGAAGGTTGAGCGTGATCGACGCGCCGCGTTTCGTCTTGAACTTCTCCAGCAGCTTGGCGAAGTCGTGCACCACGCCCTTGGGCAGGCCGGTCGAGCCGGACGTGAACAGCACCAGCCCCGGCGCGTCGGCGTCGGTGAGTTTTTTGTAGAGCGCGTGGGGTTCGCCGGAGCCGCGTTTGGTGAAGGCGACGTCGGTGCCCTCGGTCACGTCGATGATCATCGACGGGTCGACCATGTCGATCAGGGCCGGGTTGCGTGACCGGGTCAGCGGCAGCAGCGGCACGACGATGGCCTTCAGGTCGATCAGCGCCAGCAGCAGGGATGCCGCGGCGGGCGCATATTCGCTGCACAGCACCACCACGTCGCCGGGCCGGACGCCTTCGGCCATGAGCGTTTCGCGCCGCGCCCCAATGTCATCTGCCAGCCAACCATACGTATAAACGTCGTCTCGCCAGGCGATCGCGGGCCCGTCCGGGTTGTCCCTGAACCGCTCGATGAAGAAGCCGATATCGCTTTCGCTCACCGGACGCCTCCTACAGCCGGACCAGGGCGGTGCCCCAGGACAGGCCGACGCCGAAGCCGCACAGGATGGCCAGTTGGCCGGGCCTGGCCGTGCCGTCGTCCCGCGCCATCGCCAGCGCCACGGGGACCGAGGCCGAGACCAGGTTGCCTGTCGTCGCCAGCTTGTTGACGAGTTTTTCAGCTGGGATTTTCAGCGCCTTGGCGATCGAGTCCAGCGCCACCTGGCTCGCCTGGTGGAACACGAACAGGTCCACGTCGTCCAGCGTGAGGTCGTTTGCCTCCAGGACCCCACGCACATGTTTGGGGATGACGCCGTTGAAAAACGACAGCACCTGGAACCCCTCCATGGTGATGTCGGCCGGCGTGCGGATGTTGCCGGATCTGTCCTCGGTCTCGATGGCCGTGGCATCGCTCAGCGGGGTGCGGGTGCCGCCCGCGGGCACGATGAAGCGGTCGTAGAACTTGCCCTCGGAGCCGAGGCTGAGATCGATGATGCCGCTGGCGTCGTCGTCCGCAGCGGTGATGATCGAGGCCGCCGCCCCGTCGCCGAACAGCACCCGGGTCGAGCGGTCGCCGGGGTTGATCAGCCTGGAATAGGTGTCGGCGGTGGCCAGCAGGATACGGCTTGCCGCCCCGCTGGTGATCAGGCTCCGCGCCACCTCCAGGGAATAGAGATAGCCCGAGCAGCCCATGTTGATGTCCAGCGCCAGCACATTCCGGGGCAGCTCCAGCTTGCCATGGAGCAGGCAGGCGTTGGACGGGATCGGATAGTCCGGCGTCTCGGTGCAGAACAGCAGACCGTCGATGCCGTCCAGAGCGCCGTTCGCTTTCAGGGATTCACAAGCCGCGAAGGCCAGGTCCAGCGCCGTCTCGCCGTCCGTCGCGATGTGCCGGGACATCACGCCCGTGCGCGCCTCCAGCCGGTCGAAATCCCAGTCGGGATACTGCGCGCGGAGGTCTTCGTTGCTGACCACGTTATTCGGGAGGGCGACGCCGATGTCGGCGATGGTGACGCTCATGACTGGCCCGCCTTGGGATCCTGCAGGTTGTCCAGCAGGTCGCCCAGTGCCATCGATGCGCCGTGTCCCGGATGGGCCGTCAGGGCGCGGGGCAAATCGTGGAGCATCGCGACGGATGCTTCCAGCGCGTCGCCGTCGCCGCCGGGCAGGTCGATCCGGCCCACACCAGCAGGCAGCACCGTGTCGCCGGTGAACAGCTCGCCGCCGATCCGCAAGCAGACCCCGCCCGGCGTGTGGCCCGGCGAGGGCAGGACCTCGATGGTGAAGCCGGCAATGGTGATGTCGGCAACATCGGTCAGGTCGTGAGTGATCTCGGGCACCTTCAGCGCCTCGCCCGGGTCGATCACCATCTTGTAGAGGTTCATCCGCTTGAGCAGCGCCTCGTCGGCCCGGTGCAGATAGAAGGGGATGTCGTAGCGCGCCATCAGCGGGGCGACCGCGCCCACATGGTCGAAATGGGCATGGGTGCAGATGATCGCCGCGGGGCGCCAGTTGTGTGTGTCGAGGATGCCCGTGATCGCGTCGGTGTCGCTGCCCGGGTCGATCAGCAGCGCGGGGCCGCCACCGGGGCCATCGGGGCCGCCGACGATGTAGGCGTTCTCGCGATAGATGCCGTTGGTGAATTGCTCGACCGCGACCTGTTCGGAACCGCTCACCGGACCCCGCCGAAATACACGACCTGGTTGGTGATGTTCCCCGCCGCGCCCGCCGCGAAAAAGTCGACCGCATGCGCGATCTCCTCGGTCGTGATCAGGTCGGGCTTGATCAGCTCGGCCTGCTTGTCGGCCAGGCCCTTGTCCGACAGGCCCTCGGCCATGCCCGAGCCTTCGACCAGCGACAGGCCCACCGTGTTGATGGTGATGTCGGCGCTGCCGATCTCGCGGGCCAGCGTGTGGCCGAGATTCTCCAGGCCCGCTTTCGAGGCGTTGTAGAGCGCCCCGCCGACGCTGCCGAGCGGCACGTTGATCGACGAGATATTGACGATCCGACCGTGCTTGGCGCGCATCATGTGCTTGATGGTCTCGCGCAGGACAGTGAACGCGCCGACGAGATTTGTCTCAAGGATATCAGAGGCTTCGGCGCTGCCCGTCAGCAGGGCGGGCCTGGATTGGGTGATTCCGGCGTTATTTATCAAATGATCAATAACGCACCCCGCGTCCAGCACGGCCTTGAAGACGTCGCGAACGGCCGCCTCGTCGGTGATATCGGCTTTGATATGGGTGTAGTTGTCGTGGGCGAGATCGCTGTCGCCGCGCGCGCAGCCGAACACCCGATGGCCCGCACCCGCGTAATGGGCGGCCAGCGCCCGGCCGATACTGCGGCTGGCTCCGGTGATCAGGATGGTGCGCGGATCGCTCATAAGTAATTGTTTTCTAGGATAGAACGCCGTCGAGATGGGCCGCCAGGCTGCCGACGGTTTCGAACGGGTTGTTGTCGAGGCCCATAGTGGATTCGTCGACCAGCACGACCGATTGCCCGGTCGCGTCCTGGATGTGATTCTCGATCGCGACGATCAGGTTCACCAGCTGCAGGGAATCCATCCCGTCGTCGCTGCCGAACAGGCGCGTCGCCTCGGCCTTCTCGATCAGCTGGGCGCCGGGGCCCTCGTCGGCGATCTGTGCGTTCAGCTCTTCGATGGCGGCGTAGATGATGTCCAGGCTCTGGCTCATGGATGCTCCTTAATGCGCGGGTATCCGCGTCTGTATGGTCGCATTGCTGATATCACCGAAGGCCCTGCGTTCGCAACGAACAGCTTGCCACACAGCTTGCCGGGGCTGGGCCGGATTACTCGCCAAATCGTGAAACAGTTGCTTCGGGTTGGCACTGGTTTGCCGGGTGGATTGCGGCCTAAAGTCCGGCTGCCTGCTTGCCGCTTTTAGTTCACTAGATACGTGGAGAAATCAGAAGATGATCAGACTACGCAGCCTCGCGGCGATCGCCGCTGCGACCATGATGTTTACCGGGGTGCTCGCACCCCAGGCGGGCGCCCAGCAGGAGGTGAAGCGTTCGATCACCGAGATCGGGCCCAATCTTTACCGCTTCAAGAATAACTTCCACAGCTCGGTGTTCCTGGTCACCGACGCGGGGGTGGTCGCGACCGACCCGATCAATGCCGCCGCCGCGACCTGGCTCGAGAACGAGATCCGCACGCGGTTTGGCCAGGAAATCCGTTACGTCGTCTATTCCCACGACCATGCCGACCATATTTCCGGCGGCGAAGTCTGGGACGACACGGCGGTCGTGGTCTCCCACGTGAATGCGCGTGACACCATCATCGCGGCCAAGCGCCCGACGGCGGTGCCCGAGCTGACCTTCTCCGACGAGTTGATCCTCAATCTTGGCGGCCAGACGGTCGAGCTGAAGCATGTCGGGCGCAACCATTCCGACAACATGATCGTGATGAACTTCCCGGCCCAGCGCGTGCTGTTCGCCGTCGACTTCATTCCGATCCAGGCCGTCGCCTTCCGCGACCTGCCGGATGCGTGGTTGCCGGACTGGATCGATTCCGTGCGCGCGGTCGAAGGGATGGACTTCGATACGCTGGCCCCGGGCCACGGCAAGATGGGCACGCCCGCCGACGTCACGGCCTTCCGCGAGTATATGGAAGACCTGTGGGCGGCGGTGAGCCAGGCTGTCGCCGACGGCAAGACGCTGGAACAGGCTCAGGCCGAGATCAAGCTGCCGAAGTATGCCGGTTGGGGCCGCTATGAGCAGTTCCTGCCGCTCAACATCGCCGGCGCCTATCGCGTCCGGTCGGCGAACTGGCGCCGCTAGGCGTTCGGGTTCCGACAGAGTTTGGTATTGGGGGCGGGTCGCATGATCCGCCCCTTTTGCTAACCGGCCCGGACAGGATAAAAACAAGTCAACGAACAACATGATGATCGAGGAGACGCGTGCCATGTCACGAACCCAAGGACGTATTCAGAAGATTGAGCCCGAGGCCGTCGATGGCGAGCTCGAGGAATTCTACGGCGCCGTCACAGGGCTGCTCGGCCGGGTCCCGCATTTCTACCGGACGATCTCCAACGCGCCGTTCCTGGCGATGTTGCTGCTGCCGATCAACGCGGCCGCCCAGCGCGAATGGCCGGGGACCCGGATCACAGGCAAGCTCAAGGAAATGGTGGTGATCAAGACCAGTCATGTGAACGGCTGCGACTATTGCTACGCCCACAACACGTCACTGGGGCAGGCGGCCGGGATCACCCATGACCAGATCATCGCCATGTCGAGCGATGATTACCTGACGTCGGACCTGTTCAATGAGCGCGAGAAGGCGGCGATCCTGTGGGCCGAAAACATGACCCGCAACACCGCGCAGAAGAACGGGGAAGTCTATGACCGGTTGCGTGCGAACTTCACCGAGGGCGAGATCGTCGAGATCACGATGCTCTGCGCGATGTTCAACATGATCAACCGAATCAATGATTCCCTCGACGTGTTGATCGAGGAGCAGCCCGAGATCGACAAGATCCAGTCATCCCTGCATCTCGACCCGGCGAAGATGGGTGACTACCTGCGCTGGCTGGCCGATCACTGGCCTAGCGAGTTCGATACGATGAACAAGCAGGCCGAAGACGCCGCGGCCTGACAGCGCGGATTTTGGTGCGTGTAGACCCGCCGTTTATCGCCGGTCGATCCATGTCGAACGGTTTCGGGCATAGAAATTACGTCTCCCCCGGGCCTTCCGTGAGTTTTCGGTCCATCGGCCGTCAACCATGTTCAACGTGAGAGTTTCAGAAATCCCGGACGCAAGGGGCGGGTCTATAAGTTTATATAAATCAGATGCTTACAGATATTCCGAGCGTCAAACGTCAACTGTTGCCGACCGTCTGCAACAAATCACCACGTCTGTGCATCGACCGAATCATGCTGCATAGCAGCATGGATTGCGGTTGATCGGGCTGGCGCCGGGCCGTGATTCCCGTGTTATGATTTTCCTGTGAATGCGTGATTGTTTATTTTTTTTCGCTGTTAACGCGCACCGTGGCGTGATCGACGTGGATTAGAGGGCGTTCCAGAGTTGTTCATCTCGCCCCGGCGCCGAGTGCGTCAGGACCGTCGGCGATGACCGATACAGGAGCAACGGGCGACAACGGGGGCGGGCGTATTTCCGCAGTCGTTAAGTGGTTTAACCCCATCAAGGGGTTCGGTTTCGTTCAGCCTGCGAACGGAGCCGGTGATGCCTTTGTCCATGTTTCAGTCCTGGAAGCTGCCGGTCAGAAAGACCTGCAGGACGGCGCGGAGCTCGAGTGCGAAATCGAGCAAGGTCCCCGCGGACCCATGGTTTCGATCATCCACAGCGTGACGGCAGGCACTGGCGAAGTCGCCGAGACAGTCGATGAAAACGCACCTGTTACGGACGGCGTTGTGAAGTTCTTCGACGCCAACAAAGGCTATGGCTTTGTCGTGCCGGATGGGGAGGGGCTGGATGTGTTCGTCTCGGGGCGCGTTGTGGCCCAGTCGGGCCTGCGGATGCTCGAAGCAGATTCGCGTGTGCGGGTCACGACCAAGATGGGTGACAAGGGACCGCTCGCCGTGACCGTCGAATTGCTCGAAGGCACCGCGGCACCTGCCGAACCCGCCGAATCCGCCGACGATTAGGCCACGCGAATGCAGAACGCGCAGTCGACCGGGCGCCGGCCCTGAATTCAACAGAGGGTCTATGCGCGGGCGAGTTTGGCCAGCCGGACCAGTTCGGCGCGTGCGTTTTCCGGGCCGTCTACATGTGCTTCAAAATCGACACGAGATTCTGCATCGTTGCGCGTCAGGTCGATCCCTTCGGGATCGATGCCCGTCATGGTCCAGCCCAGGCCATGGCGATCACCCAGTACGCTGGCATACGCGTGCACAGCCTCAGCATGATCATTATTCATGTGGTCGATTATGTCGGATTCTGCTTCAGCAAGAGCGGTCCCATCGGGCTCAGACAGGAGCACATCGTCGGCCGGGAGGGTTTCGATGCGGCCAAACCCGGCAATGAAGTGCACGCTTTCCAAATGCAGCCGATAGAGCCTGAAATCGCCGAATGTCATCTGACTACGTGCGCCGGCATGGTGTCGTAGAAAGCGGGCCTTCTGATCCGCATCGTCGCTGGCCTCGATGCGTCCGATCAGTGTTGCGCGTGTTTGGCTGAGTGCATCCAGGCCGAGCTTCCCGATGAGCAGTGACACCCTCGGATCGGCCGCAAAGTTCCGGCTGTGGCGCGCGAGGTCCGACAGTAGCAACAACGGACTGGCGTCCATCGTGCAGGATGTCAGCACGAAGCTGCCATAAGGCGTGCCGTCCGTCTCTGTGTCGACGGTGGCCAGCACACCCGATCGGCTGGTGCGGATCAGTCGCCGGACCAGGGGGCCGCTTGGATTGTCTCGATCATCTATGCTCATGGCGCGCGGAGATTAAAGAAACGCCGCCCCGTATCAAGAGCGAATACCGGCGCAAGGTAGAAAACCAGCTAGCGTTTGCCGCCCGCGCCATGCCCGCCATGCCCTGAAGCTGCTGCCGGTTTGGCCATGGTGTTATCTGCCGACGCCTGGCGGGCGCCCGCGGCCTCGATGACGGCCTCGATCTCGACCTTGCCGGCTTTCTCGAACACCAATGTCAGCGGGATCACCGTTTCTTCGTACAGAGGTGCTTTCAACCCGATCAGCATGATGTGAAAGCCGCCGGGTGCCAGGACAGCTTCACCCTTCGCGGGTATGTCCACGCCATCGACCGGGCGCATCCGCATGACATCATTGACCATGGTGTGGCCGTGAATCTGAACGGTCTCCGCGCCCGGTGACTCGGCACCAACAAGGCGGTCCTCGGTTTCGGTGTTTGTGGAAATCTTCATGAACACCGCTCCGACCTTCTGGCTGGGTGCCGTCGCGCGGGACCAAGGGTGAGAAACCGTCAGATGCTCGGACTTCTCCTCATGCGCCCATGCAGGCGATGAGACGAACAGGAGCGACAGTGCGACGGAGACGAAACGTAGGGCCATCAGTCGAGGGATGTTCATGCGAGTTTCCGGTTTGTTTGCGGTTAGCTGTCGGCGCGAACACGCATATGCTGGCGGATGGCGTCAGCCATGTCCTCGGGGGGCGTGCCATAGCGGAACATCGAGGCGACGGCACCCTGAGGATCGATCAAGTACACGAAGGAAGTGTGGTCCATCAGATAGAAGGTGAAACTCGGGTCTTCGAAGCGCCGGTAGAAGACGCGATAGTTCTCGGCGACCTCCTTGATTTCGGCTTCCGTGCCGGTCAGGCCGACCAACCGGTCGTGAAACAGCGGCACATACTCCGCCAGCACGTCGGGGGTGTCGCGCGCCGGGTCGATCGTGATCATCACCGGGGTCACCTGTTTGCCCAGCTCGCCAAGCTCATCCAGCGCAACCGCGATCTCGCCGAGTTCGGTCGGGCAAACGTCGGGACAAAATGTGTAGCCGAAATAGATCAGGGCGTAGTTTCCACGCAGCGCTTCGTCGCTCATGCGTGCGCCGGTGTGGTCGGTCAGCTCGAACGGTCCGCCGATACTGACGTTGACGACCATCCCGCCGACCGCGGCGTTCTCAGGCGTTTCGGGGACCCGCAAATTGAGCCAGGCACCGAACGCGAAGACGGCGACCACGAAGGTGACGACGATGATGGGGAGCTTGCGATTCATGCGCGCGATTAAGGACGAGCCCCGGTGCGCGCGCAATGCGTCGCCGGGTCGCATCCAGCTCACATTTCGTTGTTTGTAGGGTGATCGGGCCGAATTCTGGATCTGAACATGTGCGAATGCCGCCCCAATCGAGCCGCAAATGCGCCATAATGCCCCCCGATCGTGTCCCAACGACGGCGATACTCGTCGCTCGGCGTGTTTCGATCACACGAAAGGGGATTCCGGACATGACTCAGACAATCGCGTTGGTGGATGACGACCGCAACATCCTGACATCGGTTTCGATGGCCCTCGAAGCCGAGGGGTATAGCGTCAACACTTACGCCGACGGAGACGAGGCGCTCAACGGCTTGGCCCAGACGCCGGTCGACCTGGCGGTCCTGGACATCAAGATGCCGCGCATGGACGGCATGGAGCTGCTCGGCAAGTTGCGCAAGTCTTCGCAGATGCCGGTGATCTTTCTGACTTCGAAGGATGATGAGATCGACGAAGTCCTGGGGTTGCGGATGGGCGCGGACGACTACATCACCAAGCCCTTTTCCCAGCGTCTGCTGATCGAGCGGATCCGTGCGATCCTGCGCCGTTCGGAATTTGGCGACAGCCCGGCCGAAGGCGACGATGCGGTGATTGAGCGGGGCGACCTGGTGATGGACCCCAACCGGCATCTGTGTTCCTGGCGCGAACAGGAAGTGACCCTGACCGTCACCGAATTCCTGATCCTCGAGGCGCTCGCGCAGCGGCCCGGCCATGTAAAAAGCCGCGATCAGTTGATGGACGCCGCCTATGGCGAGAACATCTATGTCGATGACCGGACGATCGACAGCCACATCAAGCGGCTGCGCAAGAAGTTCCGGCAAGTTGACAATGTGTTCGGCCAGATCGAGACATTGTACGGGATCGGGTACCGCTACAAGGACGCCTGATCGAAGATCAGACGACCGAGAATGGGACCTATCAAGGACCCGGGGAAAAGTATGACGCTCGATGCCCGCATCGGTAACCGGTTGTTCCGCGGCAAACGTGCGCCCGCCGAAACGGGTGCGCCGCGTGACGCGCCGGAAGAGGGCGCGCGGCGGATCGCACGGACGCGGGTGCTGTGGGCGTGGCTACGCCGCCGCCGGCCCTCGACATCTCTGACCCGACGAATTCTGGCCATCAATCTTCTGGTGCTCGCGGTGCCGGTCGGGGGATTCTTCTTCCTCGACCAGTATCAGGAGAGTCTGATCGATGCGGAGATCGAGGCCCTGCGCGTTCAGGGTGAAGTATTTGCCGGCGCGATCGGCGCCGGGGCCGTAATCGTGGCGCCGGGCGTGGGGCAGCAGATCGACCCGGCCCGGGCGAGCCTGATGCTGCGGCGCCTGACCGAACCGACTCAGAACCGGGCCCGGCTGTTTGTCGGCAACGGCGTGATGATCACCGACACCCAGTCGGTGCGCAGCGCGCGTAGTCCGGTGCGGGTGCAAACCCTGCCGCCACCCAAGGGGTTCGCACCATGGGTGTGGGGGCAGGAGCGGTTCGAGGCGTTGCTCGACTGGCTGCCCGGACAGAGCGAATTGCCGATCTACCAGGAACGGGTGCCGCAACGGGCCAATGACTATCGCGAGGTGACCGTTGCGCTGGCCGGCATCCCGGGAGCAGCGGTGCGCCGCCACCAGTCGGGCGGAATGGTGATCTCCGTGTCGGTCCCGATCCAGCGCTATCGCCAGGTCGTCGGCGCGTTGATGCTGTCGCGCGGCAGCGAAGAGGTTGAACGCGCGATGCGCGCGATCCGGATCGATATCCTGCAGGTCTTCGGGGTGGCGTTCGCTGTCACCATCCTGCTGTCGGTGTATCTGGCGGCGACCATCGCGCGGCCTCTGCGGCGCCTGGCGCTGGCGGCGCAACGGGTGCGCAGCGGGTCGGGCCGCGACGTGGCCATGCCGGATTTTGCCAACCGGCGTGATGAAATCGGCGACCTGGGTCGCGATCTGCGTGCCATGACCGAGGCGCTCTGGCAGCGCATGGACGCGATCGAACGCTTTGCCGCCGATGTCTCCCATGAAATCAAAAACCCCCTGACGTCGCTGCGCAGCGCGGTCGAAACCGTGGCGCGAGTCGAGGACCCCGAACAGCAGAAGAAGCTGATGTCGATCATTCTGGATGATGTCGCGCGCCTCGACCGGTTGATCAGCGATATTTCGGACGCCTCGCGGCTCGATGCGGAGCTGAGCCGCGATCCGCCGACGGTGGTCGATTTGCGTGTGGCACTGGAGGCGCTGGTGGACATCCAGACCACAACGACGAGCGCTGATATCGTGCTTGATCTTGAGCCGGGCGTGGATTTGTCGATTGACGCATTCGAGGACCGGCTCGGCCAGGTGTTCCGCAATATCATCGCCAACGCCCAGTCCTTCAGCCCACGCGAGGGCAAGATCATTGTCGCGGCGAACCGGCACCCGCGCCGTGGCGGTGACCTGATCACTGTGACGGTGGACGATCAGGGACCGGGAATTCCCGAAGCCAATCTGGAATCTATCTTCAAACGGTTCTACTCCGACCGACCGACCGAAAACGCCGACGGTGAGCGCCAGAAATTTGGCACCCATTCGGGCCTGGGACTTTCGATCTCACGTCAGATCGTCGAGGCGGCCGGCGGGCGGGTCTGGGCGGAGAATCGCCACAGCACAGGGGGTGGCACGGTGGACGGTGCAGTCGCCGGGGCCCGGTTTGTGGTCGAGTTTCCCGCGGCCGCCTAGGCCCGCGCCGAACACGCGTAATTTCGCCCTTTCATCTATCCCTTCGTCTTGTGTAATTTCGGCGGCACGGCTACTGTGCCGGTGTCTTATATAAGACCGGGCCCTGCGGGTATCTGCGCGGCGCCCCGGTCACTGCGTTTTGGGGATGGAACATGAAACAGATCAATGTTGGAATTATCGGACCGGGCTGGTGCGGTGGTATTCGCGCGAACGCATGCGCAATCAACCCGCTGGTCAACGAATTGCACCTGGCCGAGATCGATGCCCAACGGCTGGCGGTCGTGGCCGGTGAGACCAACCCGACCTCCACGACCGACGATTATCATCAGATTCTCGCCAACGACGCGATCGATGCGATCTTCATCTCGGCGACCCCGGAATCGACCCATTATCCGATGATCCGGGATTCGCTCCTGGCCGGGAAGCATGTCTTCGTCGAGAAGCCGATCTCCTCGACCATGGAAGAGGCCGACGAGGTCATCAGCATCGCCGAGAAGAAGAACCTGAAGCTCTCGGTCGGCTATTCCCAGCGCTTCAAGCCGAAATTCGCCTTCGTCCACAAGGCCCTGAAGGAAGGCACGATCGGCGAGCCGGTCACCTGCCTGGTCAGCCGCAACGTCACCCGCGAGCTGGGCGACAAGATCACCGGCCGCACGAAGATGTCGCCGGCCGCCATGGAGGCGACCCACGATCTCGATTTCCTGCTCTGGTGCCTGCGCCCGCGCAAGCCCATCCGGGTCTACTCCCAGCAGGCCGGCAAGCTGTTCAGCAAGGACAGCGACACGCCCGACCATCAGTGGATCATGGTGACCATGGACGACGGCACGACGATCACGGTCGGCGCCGGCTGGATCCTGCCGCTGGGCTACAAGAACTACTCCCAGTGCTGGATCGAGGTTATTGGCACGGAAGGCGCGCTGACGATCGACGACACCCATAAAGAAGTGCAGTTCAACACGGTCAAGAGCGGCATCCAGTACCCGATGTCGACCATGCCGGGCGAGCCCGTCGATCACGTCTTCGCCGGCCCGATGAAGGCCGAGACCGACTACTTCATCGAGGCGATCGTCTATGACCGCCCGGTGATGGTGAAGCCGTCCGAGGCCCGCGAAGTGATGGATGTGTACACGGCGGCAGATCTGTCGGCAGAGCGGGGCGAGCCGGTCTCACTGCCGCGCAACGACACATCGAATCCTCTGGCCGCCGAATAAGCGGCCTGGAGTATGGCTCGGAGCCCGGGGGGACATCATGGCGTATAGCGGCATATTGGAACTCAGCGCCGGCAGGGTCTATGCCCTGCAGAGTTCGTTCGAACTGAACGGGCGTATCAGCGCCTATCCGGAAAGCGCACGCGGTTACTCGGTCGGCAACTGTTATCTTCTGAAAGAGGATGACCGTGCCTTGCTGCTCGACACCGGCTATGCGGCGTATGAGCAGGACATCCTCGACCAGCTCGGCAGCCTGATCGGGCCCGACACGCCGCTCTCGGTGTTCCCGTTGCGGATCAACGAGTTCATGTCGGTGTCCAATGCCGTGGCGATCGCCAAGCGCTTCAATGTCGTCCAATGCTATTCCCCCGTGCCCGACATCGAGGACTGGATCGAGTTCGAGACCCTGCGTGGCGAGGAACGAAACCCCATCCTCAAAACCACGATCCTCGGAAGCCTCAGCGGCACGGGTGCCCCGCGCGTGGAACTCGGCCCGGGTCGATTTGTCGACGTGATGAATGCACCGATCCGGCTCATCAACACCACCTGGATTTACGACGAGACGACCAAAACCCTGTTCTCGTCGGACATGTTCAGCCACCTCTGGGGTGACAGGGAAGACGGGCCGTGGCTGCTCGGTGGCAACGAGGACGACGATGCGACCGATTTTGCCTTCGTGCGCTCGTTCCTGCTGAACACCCGTTACTGGTGGATCGAGGGCGCGAACCTGTCACCGATCCGCAAGGCCGTTGCAGACGTGTATGACCGGTTCGACATCGAAACCATTGCGCCGGGTTATGGGACGATCGTGAGCGGGCGCCGGCATGTCGACAAACAGTTCGAGGTGCTCGATGACGTCCTCGAGCAGCTCGACCGGACGAATGTCGCGCCGGCTTATGTGCCGCGCGGGCTCGAACGGTAGGAGATGTCATCATGCTGAAACCAAACCCGCTTCCCCGTGAAATTGCACCGGGCGTGTTCTGGCTGGGTGACTGCCTGGAGCAGGAATATCAGGGCCGGCCCTATCATTCCTACAACGCTGCCTTCCTGCTGTGCGGCAGCGAGGCCTCGATGCTGGTCGAGACCGGGCACCCGAAGGACTTTCCTGAGATCGAACGTCAGATGCTCGAGCTGCTGGACAGGAATCTGCCGCCGATCAAGTATCTGTTCATCACCCATCAGGAGACACCCCATTCCGGCGGCCTTGGCCGCGTGTTTCAGAACTGGCCCGACATCACGGTGCATGGCGATATCGCCGACTATCATCTGGCGTTCCCGCAACATGCCGACCGGCTGGTGCCCATGGAGGTCGGCGACGAGATCGACCTTGGCGGCCGGAAATTTGTCGCGATCGAGCCGGTGATCCGCGATCTGCGGACCTCGCTGTGGGGCTTCGACACGGGTGCGAATTGCCTGTTCCCCGGCGACGGGTTTGCCTACAGCCATTATCACCTGGACGGGCATTGCGGATTGCTCGCCGAGGAGGCGACGTCGCTCGACCTCAAGGACGTGCTGGCGGTGTTTGCCGAACGGGCGCTGTTCTGGACGACGACGACCGACATGAACATCTATGTCGATAAGCTTGAAGCCTTGATGGAAGACCTCGGTGTCGAAGTTGTCGCACCGACCCACGGACTGCCAATCACCAACCTTGCGGTGACAATGCCCAAGGTCCGAGACGGTCTGATCGCCGACGGCGACCCTGAGATGACCCTCGGCGAACCCCCCGTACCGGCCGAAGGGAATGCAGGATGACGGATGCACATGACGACCCGGCGCCGCGTGGCTGGGTGAATTTCAACACCGTCTTCGGGGTCCTCGGCATCGTCGCCGGGATCACGCTGTTCATCATCACGCCCGATCAGGTCGAGCGCCCGAGACTGTTGTTCGGGCAGAAGCCCTCCGGTCTCGATCCGGATTTCTTTCCCCGGATGGTCGCCGTTCTTTTCATGATCACCGGCGTGTGGCTTGTCCTGCGCTCGCGCAAGCTGATCGAGGAGAACCTCATGCTCGGCCTCGATCGCGAGGCGATCACCAGCGTGCTGGTGACCGCCGCCTGTTTCGGTGTCATGGCGCTGGTCATGCCGGTGCTGGGATTCGTGCTGTCGTCGATCCTGTTGCTCGCGGCGCTGTCCACATATTACGGCAACCGGAACATCCTGGTTGGAGCCATCATCAGCATCGGCGTGCCCCTGCTGTTTTACAATCTCCTCCGGATCTGGCTGCAGGTCGTGCTGCCGCAGAATCCATTCTTCTCGAATGTTTTGTGGTTCTAGGCGTGCGCGCACGCGCCGGATAAGGAACGGGTAAGCGATGGAAGATCTATTCGTCTCGATGGGCCAGGGCGCCGCGATTCTGTTCAATCCCGACACCTTCCTGTTGACGGTTCTGTACATGATCGGTGGGCTCCTGCTGGGCATGTTCGTTGGTTCGCTGCCGGGCCTGACCACGCTGACGGCGATGGCGATCCTGTTGCCGATCGTGTTCTTCCTGCCACCGATTTTCGGTATTCCGTTCCTCCTGGGCATCTACAAGGGGGGCATCTATGGCGGCAGTATTCCGGCGATCCTTGTGTCCATGCCGGGCACAGGTGCGGCGGTCGCGACCACCTTTGACGGCCCGGCGCTGACGCGCCAGGGCAAAGGGCGTAAGGCGCTGGAGATGGCGCTCTTCTCGTCGGTCATCGGCGACTTTTCCAGCGATGTGTTCACCATTTTCATGATTGTTCCGATCGCCCTGATCGCGCTCAAGATCGGCCCGCCGGAACTGGGTGCGGTGCTGTTCCTGAGCCTGATCGTCATCTCGGCGACCGGCTCCGGCGCCTTCGTGAAGGGCCTGCTGGTGATGGTGGTGGGCCTGTTCGTTGCCATGGTGGGCCAGGATCCGATCGGGGCGTTGTCGCGCTTTACCTTCGGCGTCTTCGAGTTGCGGTCCGGGATCAGCCTGCTGCCGATGCTGATCGGCCTGTTCGCCCTGTCGGAGCTTCTGCTCAACATCGAGAAACGCGCGTCGGCCTACATAGATCCCAACCTGAAGTCGCGCGAGGGTGAGCGCCTGACATGGCCCGAGCTGCGCTCGTGCGGGCGCACGATCATGCGCTCGACCATCATCGGCACAACGATCGGAATCATTCCCGGTGTCGGCCAGGTGGTGGCGGCGTTTGTCGGCTATGCGGCCGCCAAGAATGCGTCGAAGCATCCCGAGCGGTTCGGCAAGGGTGAGCTCGAGGGTGTCGCCGCGGCGGAGGCGGCCAACAATGCCGTCAACGGCCCGACGCTGGTGCCCATGCTCACCTTCGGTATCCCGGGCGACAACATCACGGCCATCCTGCTCGGCGCGTTCGTCGCGGTGGGCATGCGTCCGGGCCCGGAGCTGATGGTCGAGCAGGGCCCACAGGTCTTTGCCATTCTGTTGGCGATGGTGCTGGCCAACGTGCTGTTCCTGATCGTCGGTTACCTGTCGATACCGCTGTTTGCGCGGGTCGTGCGCATCCCCAAATCGTTGCTGATGCCGATGACGATTATGTTCGCATTCGCCGGCGTCTTCGCCGTGCGGAACAACCCCACCGACCTGTATGTCCTCGGCGCCTTCGGCGTGATCGGATATGTCCTGCGGAAGTACCGCTTCGATGTCGCACCGCTGGCGATGGCGTTTATTCTGGGGCCGGAGATCGAACGCTCGGTCAGCCAGACCCTCAGCCTGTCGCAGGGGGACCTCTTCGGCTACGTGTTGTTCGAACGCCCCATCACGGTCGTCATCCTGGTGCTGACACCGGTCATTGCCTACTCGCTGTGGCGTCGCTCGATGAAACTGCGCCGCGAAAGCCAGGTCATGCTGAGCCAGAAAGAATAGCTGGATTTCGTTTGAGTGCCTTGACGGGACCGCGAGGCGGTGTTGTTGTTACATCGGTCTTATAGAAGAGTGATAAAGCGAACTCGTAATCAGCCTCGCATCGAGATGTTGTGCGGTTCGCATCTGAATAGACATGCAAGGCGAACTCGCTTTGCTGCATAGGGAGGTAAGAATATGCGTAGAACATTGTTGAAAACAGTGGCCGCCGGCGCGCTTGCGCTCGGACTGGGCATCACCGGCGCCATGGCGCAGAGTTTCCCCGAAAAGCCGATTACGATCATTCTGCCGCTTGGTGCGGGTGGGTCGCATGACCTGAACGCCCGCGTGTTTACGTCGATCATTCCGCAGTATCTCGATCAGGCGATGATCGTTCGGTTGATGCCGGGCGCCAGTGGCCAGACCGGAACTGCCGCTGCCGCGTCGGCCCCGGCCGACGGCTATACGCTGCTGTTCAGCCACAACTACTTCGATCAGCTGCAGCAGCACGTGAAAGACCTGCCCTACGAGCCGACGAAGGATTTCGTCACCGTGGCGCGCCTCAACTCGGCGCGTTTCTGCCTGATCGTACTGGCGGATTCCGAGCATAAATCGATTAACGGTTTGCTCGAATATGGTCGCGCCAACCCGGGCAAGCTTGAGTTTGCGCATTCCGGCCAATGGGGCGCCGGCATGGTTCCTGGTGCTCGTCTGCTGCAGTGGGCCAAGGTCAACGCCAACATGACGCCGTATCGCGGGGGCGGTCCTTCGCTGCGTGCGCTGCTCGCCGGCGACGCGGACTTCACTGTCCAGCTGCCGTCGACGATTGCGGGACAAGGCGACAAGGTCCGCACGCTGGCTTGCGTGAATGACGAGCCGGTCGTGGGCAGCCCGCCGACGTTCAAGTCCATCGGTTTCCCGACGGAGCTTGGCGAGATGCATCGCATCATCATGGCGCCGCGCGACATTCCCGCGGACCGCCTTGCCATCCTGCGTGAGGCCTTTGCCAAGTTGCAGGAAGACAAGACCTACCAGCGTATGATGGGCCGTCTGGGTGAGGACACGAACCTCATGGATGGTGCCGACTATGAGAAGCTCCGCCCGGTGCAGAGCGACGACTACAAGGCCCTGGTCGACAGCATGACCAGCGGCTGATACCGCGTTTTGGTATTGTGACGATGGGCGGCGGTTCTTTCGGACCGCCGCCTGTTTCGTTTATAAGGCCGGACAGGAACGCACATACGACACACGCATTACGAACGTAGGGAGAGTTAGCGATGGACCGCGGAATTTGGGCAACCTGGTACGACCTGCCGGACGATGGGCGCGACGAGTATCTCGACTGGCTGCACAGCGATTATCTCCCCGCATTGCAGGGCAAGCCCGGCATCAACTGGGTCGCCCACTACGAAAATGACGGCGGCGGCGCGGACATGCAGAAGGTCCGCGACACTTTCCCGAAATCCGAAGGCATGGAAGATGTCGGCTCCGGCACCCAGTTCCTGATGCTGGCCGGCGCGGCGGAGCCCTGGACGTTGCTGGCACCAACCAGCGTGATCGACGACCAGAACGCCCTGACCGGCGAGGCGCGCAAGATGCTCGACCTGCGCCAGGGTGCGCGTCCGTGCATCTTCTCGACATTCGCGCGCATCGATGGCCCGGAGATGGGGCTGCGCCCGGCGGGGACCACCCCGGGGCCGGCGATCCAGATGGGCAGCTTCCGCACCAAGACCCTCGCCGACGAATTCGATGTGGGCCAGTGGTACGCCCAGTATCGCCTGCCCGCGATGGCGCGGATGCCCGGCTGCATCGCCGCGCGGGTGATGGTCTCGCTGGCCGGCTGGGCGAAATACTCGGTGATGTATGAGTTCACCTCGCTCCAGGCCCGGCTCGAGAATTTCGAGGAACCCCATGAGGCCCTCGCGCTCGACGAGAACGAATGGACCGGCCGCGTCATCCGCTACACGATGCACACGCCCGGCTCGCCGACGGTGGGCCAGCGTATCTGGCCACCGGTTACGGAATAGGGACGGCATTGCCAATGGCATCGATCGATATCCGGTTCGGCGGCTACCAGGGGCCAAACTCGGTGCACAGCCGCGCGGTCACGGTCTTCGGCGACACCCTGGCCCAGTCGCTGGGCGATGACCTGAACTTCGAGCACACGCTCAACGTCATGGATCTGGGGCACCCGGCCACGGACCTCCTCGACATGGTCACCAGTGGCGAGATGACGTTCTGCTATTTCGCGGGCAGCTATCTGGGTGCGCAGGTGCCCGAGTTCGAGCTGCTGGACCTGCCCTTCGCCGTTCGCGACCGGGCCCAGGGGCATGCGCTTCTGGATGGCCCGCTGTGCCAGTTCCTGACCGACAAGATCGCCGAGGTGGCGGGCTACCGGATCGTGTCCTGGTGGGACAACGGGTTCCGGCATCTGACGAACGGGGTGCGGCCGATCCGCCGGCCCGAGGATTGCGTGGGCCTGAAAATCCGCACGCTGCGCAGCGATATCTACACCCAGACCTTCGCGACACTCGGCTTCGAGCCGGTCTTCACCGATGTGAAGGAACTGGCGGGCGCCGTGGCGTCGGGCGAAGTTGATGCGCAGGAAAACGCGCTGGCCAACACCTTCAGCCTCGGGGCGAACAAGCATCATCGCTGGATCACCATGTCGGGCCATTTCTTCGGGCCGACCGTGGTGCTCTGCCACAAGCCGACCTATGACGGCTGGCCGGACGATGTCCGCGCGGCGGTCGACCAGGCGCTGGCTGCGGCCACGACCGCCCAGCGGTCATATGCTGCGGCGGAAGAAGCGGCGGTGCTGGAAAAAAACGACACGTCCGGCAACGAGATCATCGAACTGACCGCCGACGAGCGCGCGGCGTTCGTCGCGGCGGTGCAGCCGGTCGTCGAGGCCACGGTGGCCCGGCATCGCGATGATCTGTTCGAGTATCTGCCGAAGGGCTAGAGAGCGGGCCGGCGCTGAGCGCCGGCCGCCCGCCTACTCCATATCCCGGATGTCGTCGAAGGCCGGATACAGCAGGCTGTAGTCATCCTCCGCCATGCCGCGATCGATCGCCTTGTTCAGGAATCCGCTCGTCTCGCGGGCGTAACGCGCATCCATGCCGAGGCTTTCGGCCAGGCGCACGGCCATTCCGAGATCCTTGTTCAGATTGTAGACCCGTGAGCGCGCGTCCCATTTCTCCGACAGGATATGTTTGGGGAAGCGGGCCTCGCTCGCATAGCTGCGCGCGTTCGACTTGTTGAAGACGGCGATCATGTCCTCGAGCTTGAGCCCGGCGCGTTCGGCCATGCGGCCCGCCTCGCAGTTGGTCAGGAAGACGGCGTGGACCACCATGTTGTGGATCAGCTTCATGGCATGACCCGAACCGACATCGCCGAGAAAGAAAAGATTATCCGCGATGGCGTCGAGCCTCGCACGGCAGGCCTCGAAAGCAGCCTCGTCGCCGCCGACCATCAGGGTCAGCGAGCCCGCATCGGCACCCGTGGCCCCGCCGCTCATCGCCGCGTCGAGATAGGTGATGCCGCGTTCGGCCGCGCGGGCCGCGATCTGCTTCGTGTCCTCTGGGAAGGAGGTCGTCAGGTCGAAGATGATGGTGCCTTCGCCGGTCATGGCGAGCACGCCGTCCGGTCCCTCGAAGGAGCTTTCGATCTCGGGCGTGGCCGGGACCACATAAACCATCATCGCGCCGGCCGCCGCCATCTCGCCCGGGCTCATGACAATCGTGTCAGAGCGCGCCTCGAATGGTGCGCGTGCGTCTGCGTTGAGGTCCCATACGGCGGTCGCGTGGCCGGCCCTGGCGAAATTGTCTGCGATGCCCCGGCCCATGTTGCCGAGCCCGATGACACCGATTTCCGGTGTGGTCATGATCTTTCTCCGATTTGATTTGTGCCTGGGCCGGTCAGCCCCGTTCGGCGACGTAACTATAGTTTGCGGTGTTGCAGCGGCTGACCCGCCACTCGACCGGTCGTCTGTCGATGGTGACGGCGACCCGGTCAATTTCAAGAAGGGGGGCGTCCGGCATGACGCCCAGAAGCTGGGCCTCCAGAGGGTCGGCGGCCACGGCGCGCACGGATTCAGCCGCCTTGGCGACCGTGACGCCATACTCGCCCTGGTAAAAACGATAGAGATTCTCCGGCAACTTCGTCTCGCCGCCCAGACCCGGAAATAATTCCTGGGGCAGGGTGAGGCGCTCGACCATCGATGGTTTGTCATCGAGGGCACGAACCCGGTGGAGGGCGATGACCGCGGCACCGGGGGCAAGCTGCAGCCGGTCGCGCTCATCCTCGGTCGCGGAACGCTGCTCGCATGCGAGGATGCGGCTCACGGGCATGGCCCGCTCGCCATCGCGGCCGATCAGGTTGAAATACAAAAACAGGGCGCGCCGCTCGGTGTATTCCGAGACGAAGGTGCCGCGACCCTGGCGCCGTTCGAGCAGGTTTTCGGCCACCATGTCGTTGAGTGCCTTGCGCACGGTGCCCTGGCTGACGGCCAGCTCGCGCGCGAGATCGAATTCGCTCGGCAACACGTCACCCGGTTTCCAGTAATTGTCGATCAGGCGGCGGCGAATGACTTCTTCGACCTGGGCATAGAGCGGCTTGCCCGGCGCGCGCTTGAGGCGTGGGGTTTTGGTTGTTTTCGGCTTCGCCTTGCGCGGCTTTGCCGTGTTTTCGGACTTGGCTTTTCCTGCCATGAACCGATCGCCTCCCCGCTGTCGACATACGGGATCACGGGGTCCCGCGGCGCAGAGGATGCGCGACACAGCCCGTTTTTAATACGTTGTCGGTTGTGGAGGCGTCAATCTGCCGCCACGGCGGACATTCGGACGGGTGGCCGGTCAGTCGAGTTCTCGCGAACCCGAGGCGAACCCGACCTTCACGGTGATCGTGCCTTCATTCACCAACCATGGCTGCACATGGAATTTGCGCGCGCCGGCGGCGTGCATCGGGTCTGCGGCCGCGATCTTCTCGGCCGCGGCGTTGTTTTCAGCGCGAATCACGACCATGCCCGAGCCGGACCATGTCTCGCCGCCGCGATCGGCCATTGGGCCGGCGGCGAACATCACGCCGGTATCCTCGAGCATCCGCTGATAGGCCAGATGCTCCGTGATGTTCTCCATGATCGGCTCGAGCCCATCGGCGGGATAGGTGAAGACGACGAACAATTCCTTGCCGAGAAAACTGTTTGTCTTCGCCCGTTCGAGCATCGAGGCCCAGGGTCGCGAGTCTGACATGGAGTTTTCCTTTCGGTTGCGCCGCGCGGGTGCCGCCGCGTTACGCGTAATAGTCGTCGATTTCGAGCGGCAGGTCGACCCGTTCGCCACGCTTCGCCGACAAATCCATCGCCATGGTCAGCAGGAGATTCCGGTGACCGTCCTGGGCCGTTGCGTGGGGTGTGTCGAGACCTGCGCACAGGCGCTGGTACCAGGAGTTGGTCTCCTCGCGCATCGGGCCCCAGAGCTGACCATTGTAGATGTCGCCCGGCGGGTAGCTGGTCATGAAATCCACATGGCGCTGGAATTCCGGCTCGAACCCGTCCGGCGCGTAGCCGGCGCCCTGCGGGATCTCCGATGCGATGATCATGTCGCGATGGGTGTCCTCGATATCGATCACACCCTTGTCGCCGATGATGCCGATCTCCAGTCCGTAGACCGCGCCCGGCCAGATGATCGGGGCGGCCCAGGAAATGTTCATCGAGAACATCGTGCCGTCATCCATGGTGAAGATGCCGAAGGTGGAATCCTTGGTGCCGTATTGCGCCATCGCCTTGTCGTTTGACTGGGCGTAGATCGAGACGGGGGTTTTGCCCTCCATCAGCCACATGCACATGTCGAGCGCGTGGGTGCCCGACACCACCATCGGGGTCAGATTTTCACGCTGGTTTGTGCGCGCAACCGTGGCGATGGGGACCATGCGGTTCATGATTGCGCGGGTGACCACGCCGGTCACTTCGCCGATCTGGCCGGTGACGAGCCGTTCCTTGACGGTCAGGAACCGGCGGCGGAAGCGCTGGGTGTAGCCGACGACGGCATCGACGTCGTTGGTCTCGATCGCGTGTAGAACCGCCAGAGATTCACGCACATCGGTCGCCAGCGGTTTCTCGATGAACAATGCGTGGCCCGCATCCGCGGCCATGACCGTCGGGCCCATATGGTGATTTTCGTCCGTCGCGATGATCACCGCGTCGACCTCGGGCCGCTTGATCAGCTCTTCGTAGCTGGCGGTCTGGAAGTCGGCATTCGTGTCGGTTGCCAGCTTCTCGCGCAGGTCGTCCTTGATATCGCACAGACCGAGCCAGCCGATGCCGGGATAGTCGCGGGCGAATTCCGCGCGGATACGGCCAATCGTGCCGCAACCGATCACCGCCAGGCCGATTGTTTTCTTCTCGTCGCTCATTTTGACACTCTCCACTGCGCGCGTTTCTGGACGCGGTTGTTTGGCCGGTCACCGGCCCTGTTCGGCTGCTGATATAGCATGTGTGACAGCAGCCGGCTGTTCCGCCTGGGCAAAACTTACACGCGGTTGTGGAGACATGTGCAAGGGCGCGTTAGAACGGATTGCACGTGGTGCGCAGCGGAGCGGGGACGAGGTTCATGACGGAACAAACGATTTGCGTCCACGCGACCTGTGTTGCGCTGCCTGATGTAGACGGCGGCTGGTCCGGGGTGTTGTTGCGCGGCCCGTCGGGTGCCGGGAAATCGGACCTGGCACTGCGCATGATCGACGACGGTGCGCGGCTGGTGGCCGACGATCAGACGGAATTGCAGAATGTTAACGGCGCCGTGGCGGCGCGGGCTCCGGAGACCATTGCGGGAAAAATCGAGGTGCGGGGTTTGGGCATACTCGAATTGCCGTATCTGGATACGGTCGCGCTGACCCTGGTCTGCGACCTCGTGGCGGCAGATCAGGTCGTGCGCCATCCCGATCCGGGGAGCGTGAATATCGCGGGTGTCGCGCTGCCGCAGCTCGCACTGACCCCGTTCGAGGCGTCGGCGCCGGTCAAGCTTCGGCTTGGCGTTGAGGCGGCGCGGCGCGGTATAGTCGGCATGCGCTAGGTGAGCCGTTGACTGATATGACCGAACCAACCGAGATCGAGACTGAGATCGAGACTGAGATCCCCGCGGCGCCCCTGTCGTTGGCGGGGCGGGTGCTTGTGGTCACGGGCCAGTCCGGGGCCGGTCGGACAACTGCGCTCAAGGCGCTTGAAGACATGAATTGCGAGGCGGTCGACAATTTGCCGGTTCGGTTGATGGCGACACTGGTGCGTCAGGGCCCGGCCGATGGACGCGGCCTGGCGATCGGCGTCGATGTGCGCACGCGCGACTTCAACGCCGACAAGTTCGCGCAGGAAATCGCCACGTTGCGCGCGGCCGTCGACGCGCCGGTCGAGATGCTGTTCCTCGACAGTGACGATGACGTGATTGAGCGGCGCTACACTGAATCCCGCCGCGTGCATCCCATGGCGAGCGATCGGCCGCTGGCCGATGGAATTGCGGCGGAACGGCGCCTGCTGGCGCCGCTGCGCGAGGCGGCGGATTTCGTCATCGATACCAGTCACTCAAACATTCATGAGTTCGCGCGTCTGCTGCGTGACCGCATGGTCGGCGCCGCCACGGGCGAGGCGAATGTGCTGGTCACCTCATTCTCATACCGGAACGGGGTGCCGCGGGACGCCGATATGGTCATCGACGTTCGATTTCTCCGCAATCCGCACTATGACCCGGCACTCCGGCCGCTTACCGGGCGTGATGCGGGGGTCGGTGCCTATGTCGCGGCCGACCCGGACTTTGACGGCTTCTTCACGCGTCTGACCGACCTGCTGGCATTGCTGCTCCCGCGGTTTAACGAAGAAGGCAAAAGCTATCTGACGATCGCGATCGGGTGCACAGGCGGTCGCCACCGTTCGGTCTATGTGGCCGAACGCCTGCGGGATTGGATCGCGGAGCGCATGACCCAGGTCGAGTTGCGCCACCGCGAATTGTCTTTCGAACTCGGCGCAGATCAGGAACCCACATGATCGGATTGGTTCTCGTGACCCATGGCCGTCTGGCCGATGAATTTCGCGCTGCCCTTGAGCATGTCGTCGGCCCGCAGGAGCGGATTGAGGCGATCTCTATTGGCGCCGATGACGATATGGAACAGCGGCGGCAGGAAATCGTCAGTGCGGTGGGGCGGGTCGCCGGTGGCGAAGGCGTCGTGATCCTGACGGATATGTTCGGGGGGACGCCGTCCAACCTTGCGATTTCCGTGATGGATACCAAACAGCATGGCGGGCCGGTGGAGGTGATTGCCGGGGTGAATCTGCCCATGCTGATCAAGCTGGCGCAGGCACGCGGCGATTCGGATTTGCCGACGCTCGTTGAGGCCGCGCAGGAGGCCGGCCGGAAATACATCAGTGTTGCATCCGCGCTGCTGAGCCCGGATTCGGCATAAGCGCGATGACGACGGACCCACTTTCACGGTCGGTCGAGATAACGAATACCCGCGGGCTGCATGCGCGTGCGGCCGCGCGCTTTGTCCGGCTGGCAGAGACCTTTGACGCCGATATTATCGTTGAAAAGGGTGGCGCGGTGGTGCCCGGCACGTCGATCATGGGCCTGATGATGCTCGCCGCAGCACCCGGTTCACAGATTCAAGTCAGAACGTCCGGCGCCGAAGCGCGGGAGGCCCTCGATGCGCTGGTGGCGCTGGTATCGGAGGGGTTCGGAGAGGAATAGAAAACGGCGCCCCGATGAAGGGGCGCCGTTTCCCAAAGCCCGGTCTGTAGGGACTAGAAGTCGAACTGGTTCGAGATGATCACGACGGTGCCGTCGTTGTTCACCGGAACAGCCGTTGCGTTGATGTTGTCGGCCGAGACCGTGTTGGCGGAAAGATTGACTTCCCAGCCCGGCGCCACGGCGTAGGCGACGTCCAGCGAGATGATCCGAATGTCGGTGTCGCTGATGCCGGCGGTGTTGGCCTTGCTGCTTTCGAACCAGTTCAGGCTCACACCCCAGGGCCCCGTCTTGTAGGAGCCGCCGACCGTATAATACGAACCGGAATCCGCACCCCCGGTCATGGCGGCTGCCGTCTGGCCCTGTTCGGCCAGGTCGACATAGCCGACGCCAAGGCCGAAGCCCGCGAAGTTGACAATCGCACCGGCGGCGATGGTCTCAACATCACCGTTGGTGGCGGCGCCCGCCGCGGTTTCGCTGCTGCCGAACTCGCCGGTCAGGCTGAGCGCGAACGACACGTCGTCGAACTTGCCCTCATAGTTGGCGCCGATGCCGTACACATTCTCGAAATCACCATCTGAGTCGGAGTCGGCCACGGCCGCCCCGCCCGAGCTCTGGCCCGAATCCGGGGTCAGGGAGCCGCCGAGCTGGAAGCCGGCGAAGCGCGGGGTGAAGTAAGTCGCCTTCGTGGCGTCGCCCGTGATCGTGTTGCCGGTGGCAGAGATGCCGCCGCCGGTACCGAACGCGATAAAGTCGGCGACGTCGCCGTCAGGCCCGGCCCGGCCGACCAAAATGTCGTCGCTCTCGACAAAAATACGGTCGGTGGCGTCGTCCTGATCACCCAGTTCAACCCGGCCCCAGTTGGTGCTGTCGATGAAGGCGTAGGTCTCATCGGCTGCCGCCGTGTCGGCGCCGCCGGCATTCAATTCGATGCTGACCCCATACTTCAGGCCGTTGTCGGCCGTGGCTTCGGCACCGATCGCGATCTCGGACTCATCGACCTTGAACTGGTAGCCGCGACCGGCTGTTGCGGACACGTCCTGATCGAGGAAGCCGACCTGGAAGCGGAGCTGGCCGCCCAACGTCACGCTGAGGGCGTCCTTGGACCCGACCTGGCCGGCCATGGCCGGGGTCGCGATCATGGCGGCACCCGCGAGCGCGCTCGTGCTCAGCCAAAGGGTTTTCTTATTCATGGAACATAGTCTCCAACAGGTGGTACCCGCGCATCATGCGTGGGACTTGAAACTCAAGACACAGGATTCGCCTCTTCTGGACCTCACGGGCCCATCGCTGGCGTTGCGTCCTCCACTTTATTGGGATTTTGATTATTATTTGATGAAGAGGAACGGCGACCATCCTATTGGGATGGGCGTGGACCGCAATCGTGAAAGGCCGGCGGGCGAGCCATTATTTTGCGATGTTGCAGAAATACATCAATTGAATGAATGACTTGCACGTTTTCTGAGCAAGGCTGCCCAATCCCTATGCAGGCGGTAGATGTCATGGGGCGACGCGCAACGGAGGTCGGAACCCGAGCTCGTTGAAGTTCACGAAGACGTCGTCGTCGTTGTTCACGTGGAGGGGAAAAATGGTGACATCGGTGTCACCGCCACCGCCGGTGGGGCTGGCGAATGAGTTTTCGAACCCGCTCAGGCTGACACCCCAAGCCTTGCTGTCGACAATGACGAAAGCTTCGTCGGCGGCCTGATCAGCCGTTTCGCCACCACCGGCGTCCAGTTCGATGCCGACGCCTTATTCGACTGGTTGTGGCGACCCCAGTTGCTCTGCTATATGCCGCTCGCGAACGGGTGCGCCCGTTGAACGAATTCAAATGGAGAGAATGCATGTCTTCCGCTGTCGATTCACCCGCCGGCGACGGCGATTATATTGTTGCCGATATTTCGCTGTCCGACTGGGGCCGTAAAGAACTGGATCTCGCCGAAGTGGAGATGCCGGGACTGATGGCGCTCCGCGAGGAATATGGCGAGTCCAAGCCGCTCGCGGGCGCTCGCATCGCGGGCTCGCTGCACATGACCATCCAGACGGCGGTGCTGATCGAGACGCTGCAGGCGCTTGGTGCGGATATCCGCTGGGCATCGTGCAACATCTATTCGACGCAAGACCACGCTGCCGCCGCGATTGCCGCGACCGGCACGCCTGTGTTCGCGATCAAGGGTGAGACGCTCGAGGAATACTGGGACTACGCCCACCGCATTTTCGACTGGGCCGATGGCGGTGTCCCGAACATGATCCTGGACGACGGTGGCGACGCAACGATGCTGATCCATCTGGGCAAGCAGGCGGAGACCGATCCGTCGGTGCTCGACAATCCCGAGAATGAAGAAGAAGTGGCCGCCTACGCCTCGATCAAACAGCGCTTGGCAGAGCAGCCGGGCTGGTATTCCAAGGTGGCGGAGAGCCTCAAGGGCGTCACCGAGGAGACAACCACCGGTGTCCACCGTCTCTACGATATGGCGAAAGACGGCACGCTCCTGATCCCCGCCATCAACGTGAATGATTCGGTGACCAAGTCGAAGTTCGACAATCTCTATGGTTGCCGCGAGAGCCTGGTTGATGGCATTCGCCGCGGCACCGACGTGATGATGTCGGGCAAAGTCGCCGTCGTCGCGGGATATGGCGAAGTGGGCAAGGGGTCTGCCGAATCCCTGCGCAATGCCGGTTGTCGCGTGATGGTCACGGAAATTGACCCCATCTGCGCTCTGCAGGCCGCGATGGAAGGCTTCGAGGTCGTCACGATGGAAGAGGGTGCTGCCCAGGGCGATATCTTCTGCACCGCGACGGGCAATGTGGATGTCATCACCGTTGACCATATGCGGGCGATGAAGGACCGGGCGATCGTGTGCAACATCGGTCACTTCGATTCCGAGATTCAGGTCGGCGGTCTGCGCAATTTCAAATGGCAGAACATCAAGCCACAGGTTGACGAGATCGAGTTTCCCGACGGCAAGAAGATGATCCTCCTGTCGGAAGGCCGCCTTGTGAACCTTGGCAATGCCACCGGCCATCCGAGCTTCGTGATGAGCATGTCCTTCACCAACCAGGTGCTGGCGCAGATCGAGCTGTGGAAAAACAACAGCGATGGAAAGTACGGCCTGGACGTCTATGTGCTGCCGAAGCATCTCGACGAGAAGGTCGCCACTCTGCATCTGAGCAAGGTCGGCGCGAACCTCACATCGCTGACCGCCCGCCAGTCGGAATATCTCGGTATTCCGGTCGCCGGCCCTTACAAGCCCGAGGCCTATCGCTACTAGCCGGCGGGTGACGAACGGCCGGACAGGCCCGGGTTGGCAAGGAAGCGGTTCAAACCGGGCCAACAAGGCACTAAACTCGTATTGTTCCGCCCGATTCGAAGCGGTCTGCCGGCCGTGTGGCCGGCTGGTATGACTGTGCGAGACTGCAGCGCGTGTCGACACAAGTATTGATACTGGTGATTGCCGCGGTCGCGGGTGCGTCCGCCATCACGGGCTATGCGCTCGGCAGGTTCTCAGGGACTCGCCAATTGCGCGATACTGATGCGTCACGTTCCCGTCTTGGCGCGACGCTTGCCACCGTTCCCGGCGGGTTCGTGACCTGGCTCGATGGGGGCGATCCGGTTGTATCCGATGGCCTGACCGCGATGCTGGATGACGGCGTGGCTGGTTTCGACGGGTTCCTGGGGAAATTTGGCGAGGCTGACCGCCAGCGAATTACCCGCCTGATCGAGGGATTGCAGACCCGTGGCGAGGGGTTCTCCCTGACGATGCTGACCATCGACGCGGGCCAGGCCTTGCGGATCGACGGCCGACGCGCACGCGATGTGCCACTCGATGTGTTGTGGGTCGCCGATGTTACGAATGAGACGGCCATCCAGTCCGATACGGCAATCCAGCTGACCGCGGCGCAAGTAGAGCGTGACGGCTATCGCGCAATGCTCGATGCCTTGCCGTTCATGGTTTGGCGTCGAAGCCGTGATCTGGCCCTGGCGCAGGTCAACCGGGCCTATGTCGACGCGATCAACCCGGAAGCCGGCGATAGTGATGCACGGCCTTCCGAACTCGAGAATCTGGAAGCCAATGTCGAGGCGGAGATCGCGGCCCGCGCGCAATCTACCGGGACGCCGCAGTCCGAAAGCAGGCACGTGGTGATCGACGGTGCGCGCCGTCTTCTGGAGTTCAACGAGGTGCCGGCGGACGATCTGGGCGTGATCGGCTACGCCGTGGATTTCACGCAGCTCGAGGAGGTGCAAGAGGAATTGTCGAGCCATGTCGCGGCCCAGAGCGATGTGCTGGAGAATCTTGCGGTCGCCGTCGCGATCTATGGCTCGGACACGCGGCTGAAATTCTACAACAGCGCCTATGCGCGATTGTGGGATGCCGATTCTGCCTGGCTCGACAGCGAGCCGACGCTCGGCGACGAACTCGAGACATTGCGTGATCGCCGCCTGGTGTCCGAGGAGGTCGATTTTCGCGCCTACAAACATGAGCAGATCGCGCTCTTTACGTCCCTGATTGCACCGACCGAGACGTTGGTTCATCTGCCGGACGGCAAGACCCTTTTCAAGCGTATCTCGCCGCATCCGCTGGGCGGGTTGATGTTCACCTATGAGGATGTGACAGATCGCCTGACGATGGAGGCGCAATACAACACCCTGATCGAGGTGCAACGCCGGACGCTCGACAACCTCTATGAAGGTGTCGCCCTGGTCGGGCCGGACGGGAGGCTCAAGCTGTGCGACTCGGCCTACAGCCGCATCTGGCAGTTCAGCGAGGCCGACCTCGCGGGCGAGCCGCAGATCTCCGGCCTGGTGGACAAGGTCCGGCACTACCATGGGGTCGATGACGAGGATTCCTGGGGCGAGCTTAAGAAGACGATCATAGGCCGTCTGATGTCCCGTGAGCCGGTCTCCGGCACCCAGGAACGTGCCGACGGCACGGTCATCCAATATACCGGTGTGCCGTTGCCCGACGGCATGATGTTGATGACCTATTTCGACGTCTCGGATTCGAACCGTGTGGAGCGCGCCCTGCGCGAACGCAACGAGGCGCTCGAGGAAGCTGACCGGCTGAAGTCGGAATTCGTGGCGAATGTGTCTTACGAGCTGCGCACGCCGCTGAATACGATCATCGGGTTTGCCGAAGTTCTGAACGGGGACATGTTCGGCCCGCTCAATGAACGGCAAAGCGATTATATGAGCGGCATTCTTGAGGCCAGTGAAGCGTTGCTCGAGTTGATCAACGACATCCTCGATCTGGCGACGATCGAGGCCGGGTACATGACGCTCGATCGGGGCCAGTTCAATATTCACACGATGATTGCGGGTGTCTTTGCGCTCAATCGTGAACGGGCAAAGGCCAAGGAGCAAAGGCTGGTTCTCGATTGCGCGCCGGACATCGGGTCGATGTTCGCCGACGAACGACGGCTGAAACAGGTGCTGTTCAATCTCGTCAGCAACGCCATCAAATTCACGCCCGATCGCGGCGTCATCACCCTGTCGTCAAAGATCGTCGATGATGACGTCGAGTATCGCGTTGCCGATACCGGGGTCGGAATTCACGCCGATGAGCGCGAGCGGGTGCTGGAGAAATTCGAGCGCGGCAATCGCCCGCGTGGCCGGCAATCCGGCGTGGGTGCCGGGTTGGGCCTGAGCCTGGTGAAGAGCTTCGTCGAACTGCATGGCGGCGAAGTCCGTATCGAATCGGAGCCCGACGAGGGCACGGCCATCGTGTGCCTGTTGCCCCGCCGTCCGGCCAGCCTCGAACCCGAGGATGATGCGGTATGAACGCGCAGGGGCCGGCGGTCGAGCCGGACCGGGCGCCCGCGGACGGTTATGCCCGGCGCTTCGATCTGCCCGATGCCGCCGCGACGGCGGCCCTTGGTGCGGCGCTCGCCCCGCATCTGCGCCAGGGTGATTTACTCGCCCTGGGGGGTGATCTTGGTGCCGGCAAGACGACGCTGGCGCGGGGTCTGATCGGCGGGCTGGGTTACGGCGGGCCAGTGCCGAGCCCGACCTTCACGCTCGTGCAGCAGTACGAAACCGATCCGGTTCATGTCTGGCATTTCGATCTCTACCGCATTGGCCATCCCGACGAGGTGATCGAGCTCGGCTTCGACGAAGCCAGGGCGGATGGGATCGTCCTGCTCGAATGGGCGGTGCGATTGGGCGCGGAATTGCCCGCGACATGTCTTGAAATCCAACTCGACTATGACGCGTCCGGCCACACCCGCATCGCGCGGCTGTCGGGCCAACCGGCCTGGGCGGACCGGCTGCAAGACCTGCGCCCATGACCACGCCCGGGCGTGAATCTGCTGCACTCCCGACGCCGGGGCTCTACTCGATTGCGGCGCATCGCCCTTTTCTCGCGGAGTTGGCATCCCGAATTCTGTCGGCGTCCGAATCCGATGACGATCCTCTGGCTCTTGCGCGAACGACGGTTTTGCTGCCGACCCGGCGGGCCTGCCGCACGATGCAGGATGTCTTTCTCCGCCTGACCGACGGCGCGCCTCTGGTCCTGCCGCGGTTGATTCCGATCGGTGATATCGACGAGGACGAGATGCTGCTGACCGGCGAACCTGCGGCTCTGCTCGGGGTCGATGGGGAGATGCCGCCTGCGGTTCCGGAGTTGCGCCGGCGGATCTTGTTGGCGCGGTTGCTGCAGGCCCGCCCGATCGGCGACGCGCAAAGCCCGCCGGTTGATCATGCGATGGAGCTGGCGGGCGAGCTCGGGCGCCTGCTGGACCAGGTGCAGACCGAGCGTCTCGACTTCGAGGCGCTCGAAGGCCTGGTGCCCGATGCCTACGCCGCGCATTGGCAGGAGACACTCGGTTTTCTGAAAATCCTGACCGAGACATGGCCGGCTGTGCTCGACGGCGAGGGCGCGATCGACCCGGCGGAACGGCGCAATCGCCTGTTGCACGCGCGCGGTGCGGCCTGGCGCCGTGATCCGCCGGCCGATCCGGTGATTGCCGCCGGCAGTACGGGCAGTATTCCGGCGACGGCTGATTTGTTGGCGACGGTCGCGGGGTTGCCGGCAGGATATGTCGTGCTGCCCGGCCTCGACCGGATACTCGACGCACCGTCATGGGCGAGCCTCGATGCGGGGCATCCGCAATTCGGTCTGCGGCAACTGCTGCAACGGCTCGATGTGGACCGGATGGATGTGGGGGAGTGGCCGTCCTCTGTTGATGTGGCGGGCGCGGCGGCCGGAGAGGGGGCCGAGAACGGCCCCGCGCGTGAACGCCTGATCGGCGAGGCGCTGCGACCCGCCGCCACGACCCAGGCCTGGCGCGATGAGCGCGGCAGCATTGGCGCCGACGCCCTGCGCGGGGTGGTCCAGATCGAGGCGCAGGAGCCCCATGAGGAAGCGGGAATCATCGCGCTCGTGTTGCGCGAGGCGCTGGAGACCGAGGGCCGTACGGCAGCGTTGATCACGCCCGACAGGGATCTGGCGCGGCGTGTGGCGTCGATCATGGGCCGTTGGGATGTCGAAATCGACGACAGTGCGGGCACGCCACTGGCGGAGACGCCGCCCGGTATTTTTCTGCGCCTGGCGATCCGCGCACTGCATGAGGGGGTGGCACCCATCCCCCTCCTGTCGGTATTGAAGCACCCCCTGGCGGCCTGTGGTCGCCCGCCGGCGGCGTTCCGGGCGTCGGCCCGGGAGCTGGAGCGTCTCGTCCTGCGCGGCCCGCGTCCGGCGAGCGGGTTTGCGGGACTGCGATCCGCCGCACAGGCGCGGCATGAACGCGCCGTCGACCGGGCGGCGGCGGGGCTGCGCCCGCGCGACAACGCGGACCCTCAGGGCTATGACGCGGTGCTGGCCCTGATCGACAGAATTGCGGAAATCGGGGCACCGCTCACGGACCTGCAGCGAACAGCCGCGGTGTCTTTGCCCGATTATGTGCGGGCCCATATCGCGTTCTGCGAGGCGCTGGCCGCGAGCGACGAGAGCTCGGGAGCCGCGCGGGTTTGGCGCGGCGATGCCGGCGAAGCGCTGGCGACGTTTGTGTCGGAGCTGCTGGAGGCGGGCACCGCGCTTGGACCCATCCCGCCGGCGCGTTACCCGGCCCTGTTCGATGCGTTGCTGGCCGGCCGCATGGTGCGACCCAGATATGGCGCGCATCCCAGGCTGGCGATTCTCGGCCCGCTGGAAGCGCGGCTCCAGCATTTCGATGTGACGGTGCTGGGCAGTCTGAACGAGAGAAGCTGGCCGCCGGAGCCTTCCGTTGACCCGTGGATGGGGCGGACCATGCGCGCCGATTTCGGCCTGCCGTCGCCCGAACGCCGGATCGGGCTGAGCGCCCATGATTTTGCCCAGGCATTCTGTGCGGGGGAGATCGTCCTCACCCGGTCCGCACGGGTGGACGGTGCCCCGAGCATGCCGTCGCGCTGGCTGACCCGCCTGGACGTTGCGACACGTGCCCTGGACCTTCAGGCCGACCCCGAGACCGAGACGCGCGCACGCGCCTATCGAGATTGGTGGCGTGAGCTGGACGGGCCGGGTGATAAATTCACTCCGGACGCAGAGCCCGCCGCGGATGCGTCTGCGATACGCCCACGCCCGTCGCCGCCCGTCGCGGCACGGCCGCGCCGATTGTCGGTCACCCAGATCGAAACCTGGATGCGCGACCCGTATGCGATCTATGCGCGCGAAATTCTCAAACTGCGTGCCTTGCCGCCCCTCGATCAGAATGCGGATGCGGCGATCTACGGCTCGTTGATCCACGATATCCTGGATTCGTTCCTGGCCGAGTTGCCAGCGGGGCCGTTGCCAGCCGACGCGGCAGCCCGGCTGCATGCGCATGGCACGGCGGCACTGGCACCCTATCGCAGTGTGCCCGCGGTCTGGACGTTCTGGTGGCCGCGATTCCAACGCATCGCGGACTGGGTGCTGTCGATCGAATCCGCGCGCCGAGAGCGCCTGGAGGCGACCCATATGGAGGTCGGTGGCGCGATCGAATTCGATGCGCCCGGCGGCCGGTTCCGGCTGACGGCGCGGGCCGACCGGATCGACGAGCTGGTCGGCGGCGGTATTGCCGTGATTGATTTCAAGACCGGCGCGCCGCCCACCAAGCGCGAGGTGCAGGCAGGATTCGCACCGCAGTTGCCCCTTGAGGCGGCGATGGTAGCCCAGGGTGGCTTCGAGGGCGTACCGGCCAAGCCGGTCGAGGAGCTGGCCTTCTGGCGCCTGTCGGGCGGGCGTGAGCCGGGTCAGGTGCGCGATGCGGCCGATGACCCCGCGCAGGTTGCCGCCGAGGCCCTGGTCGGGGTCAAGGCGTTGGTTGCGCGGTTCGACGACCCGGCAACGGTCTATGAGGCGCGCCCGCGGCCCGATCACGCGCCGGCCTATTCCGATTACGAGCATCTGGCGCGGGTCAAGGAGTGGGCGAGCGGGGAGGGAGACGGATGAGCGTCACCAGTTTCGACCCCGATCTTCTCGAGCGTGTCAGCGCGCGGCAGCGTGACGGTGCGAATCCTGGGGTCAGCGCCTGGGTGTCCGCGTCGGCGGGCGCGGGCAAGACCCGGGTCCTGCGCGACCGGGTCTTGCGGCTGCTGCTCGCGGGTGTGGCGCCGCAGCGGGTGCTCTGCCTGACCTTCACCAAGGCTGCGGCAGCGGAAATGGCCCGGCGGATCAATGCCGAGCTGGGCGACTGGGCAGTCCTGGATGATGTGGGGCTTCACGGGAGGCTGGAAGACCTTCTGGGGGAGGCACCCCCCGAGGACGCGTCACGCCGTGCCCGCCAATTGTTCGCGCGTGTGCTGGAGGCGCCGGGTGGCATGAAGATCATGACCATCCATGCGTTCTGCCAGTCGGTGTTGCGGCGCTTCCCGCTGGAGGCAGGCGTGGTGCCCCACTTCCAGGTGATGGAGGAGCGTGACGCCGGGGAGTTGCTGGAAGACGCCAAGGCGGCGTTGCTGGCGAGCGCCCATATGGATGACGGCGATCTGGGCATGGCCGTCGCCAATGTAGCCGGTCGCGTACACGAAACCCGGTTCCCCGACCTGCTGAACGAAATATCCCGGGCCCGGGCCCCCTTCGCCGACATGTTGCAGGAATTTGGTGGCCTCGACGGGGTGCGCACGCGAATTGCCGAGATTCTCGATGTGGCGCCGGATACCGATCCGGTGGCGGTTCTCGCCGACGCATGCGCCGAAGACGCGTTCGACGGACCTGGCTTGCGGCATGCGGCTTCAGTGCTTGCCGCTGGCTCGTCCGGCGACGCCAAGCGCGCCGTTCTGGTCGGTGACTGGCTGGCGGGGGACTCGGACACGCGCCGCGAATCCTTCGACGCCTACGCGTTGGCCTACCTGACCCAGCAGGGTGAGTTGCGCAAACAGCTCGCGACCAAGGCGATCCGGGAAAACCACCCCGATTCCGATGCGGCCCTGCACGCTGAAGGCGAACGGTTGTTGTCGGTGCGTGAGTTGTTGCGGAAAGCCGATCTCTATCAGGCGAACAACGCGCTTATCCGGCTCGCTGCGGAACTGGTGTCGCGTTACGAGGCACGCAAGGCGGCGAGCGGCCGGCTGGATTATGATGACCTGATCGCGCGCACCCGCGCCCTCTTGCGGGGTGACGGTGCGGCCGCCTGGGTTCTGTTCAAGCTCGATGGCGGCATCGACCATGTCCTGATCGACGAGGCGCAGGACACCAACCCCGAGCAGTGGGACGTGGTGCTGGCTCTGGTGGAGGAGTTCTTCGCGGGCATGGGCGCCGGTGATGAGGCGCCCGAGGCGGCGGGCCTGCCGGCGCGCAGTGTGTTCGCCGTCGGTGACGCGAAGCAGTCGATCTATAGCTTCCAGGGCGCAGATCCCGCTCGATTCGAGGCTGTTCGCAAGTTACTCGAGACCCGTGCCACGGGCTCGGAGCGGACCTGGAAGAACGTCGCACTGGATTTCTCGTTCCGCTCCGCGCGCCCCGTGCTCGAGGCGGTTGACCGGGTCTTTGCCGAGACGCCGGCCGGAACCGGTGTGGTGGATCCCGAAGCACCCGTACAGCACACGCCATTGCGTCACGAAATGGCCGGCCGCGTGGAAATCTGGCCGCCGTTGATTGTCGACAAGCTCGACGAGCCGGAGCCCTGGAAACCGCCGGTGGACCCGGTTACCCGCGCCGGTGCCATGGAGCAACTGGCCGGGTTGATCGCGGCGCGGACGGCCGATTGGCTGGACTCTGGCGAGCTTCTCGAGAGCCAGGGCCGGCCGATCGAGGCCGGAGACATCATGGTGCTCGTGCGCCAGCGCGGCGACTTCGTCGAGGCGCTGGTCCGGGCGTTCAAGGCCCGCAATGTGCCGGTCGCAGGCGTCGATCGTATGGTACTGAGCGAGCAGATCGCGGTCATGGACCTGCTGGCGCTGGGGGCGTTCCTGCTGTTGCCGGAAGATGATCTGACCCTCGCGACGCTGCTCAAGAGCCCGTTGATCGGGTTCGACGAGGATCTTCTTTTTGCGCTTGCCCATGACCGGGGTGAGACCAGTCTCTGGCGGACGCTCGCCCATCGCCGGGATAAGCATGGGCTGTTTGCGGAGGCCCATGATGCGCTCTCAGATCTTCTGGCGCGGGTCGATTTCGAGCGTCCCTACGAGCTCTATGCCGGCGTTCTGGCGCGCGGTGGCCGGGAACGGCTGTTTGCCCGCCTCGGGCCCGATGCGGCGGATCCGATCGATGAGTTCCTTTCCCTCGCGCTGACCTATGAGCGCAGCCATGCGCCGACCCTGCAGGGGTTTTTGCACTGGGTCGCGGCGGGGCAGGCGGAGGTCAAGCGGGACCTCGACCAGACCAGCGGCGCGGTTCGGGTGATGACCGTGCATGGCGCCAAGGGGCTGGAGGCCCCGATTGTTTTCCTGCCCGACACGACCCGGCTGCCGCGCATGCTGCCGAACATTCTCTGGGATGAGGACGATCGTGGGCCGTATTTTCTCTGGTTGCCGCGCGCCGATGACGCCGATGCCCGCACCCAGGCGGTGCGTGATCGGGTTCGTGCGCGACGCGACGAGGAGTATCGCCGGCTTCTCTATGTGGCCATGACCCGGGCCGAGGAACGCCTTTATGTTTGCGGCTGGAACGCGCCCGCGGAAGGCTCCTGGTATGATCTTGTCCGTCCCGCACTGGCGCCGGTGGCGCGCGTGGTCGAGGAGCCGGTCCTGGCGTCGATCGTTACCGAGGATATGCCGGTGTTGCGCCTGTCTGCCGCCCAGCGGGGCGACATCGTGCGCGACGCCGCGGATGCGCTCCCGCCGGTTGCCGCACCGCCGCCGTGGATCGGCCAGCACGCGCCGCCCGAGCCCGCGCCACCGCGGCCGCTGGCCCCGTCCAATCCCGGTGAAGACCCGCCGGTGCGTGCGCCCGTCGGCCTCGACGAGGACGGCGCGCGGTTCGCCCGCGGAAATATTCTGCATCGATTGCTGCAATGGTTGCCGGCGCTGGCGCCCGAGTTGCGGCGCGATTCGGCGCTGCGTTATCTCGCGCGGCCCGGACTGGACCTCGACCCGACGGCGCAAACCGCGCTTGCGGGCGAGGTGATGGGCGTTCTTGAATCGGCTGATTTTGCGCATTTGTTTGGCCCTGAAAGCCTGGCCGAGGTGTCGATCACCGGAACCGCGACGGGACCGGACGGCACAATTTCTGTGATCTCGGGGCAAATCGATCGGCTCGTGATCTCCGACGGCCGGGTCGCGATTGTCGACTACAAATCAAACCGCCCGCCCCCGGAGCAGCCCGGTGCCGTGGCCCCGGTTTACCTGCGCCAGATGGCGGCTTACCGGCATGTTATCCAGGCAACATGGCCCGACCGTGTGGTGGACGCCTTCCTGTTGTGGACCGACGCGCCGCGCTTGATGGCGCTTCCGGCCGAAGTTCTCGACCCCTATGCACCGGCGGTCCGCACGCCCGTGTGATCGCGCGGTGAGGTCCGAATTCTTGACGACGCATTCGTGTGAACCTACGTTCATTCTCAACGAAAGTTACACAGAGGCGCATGTGCGCGCCCGGACAGCCGAAAAGGATTGAGCATGCCTTCCAAACAAATCACGGACGATTCCTTCGAAGTCGACGTTCTGCAGTCGGACAAGCCTGTTTTGGTGGATTTCTGGGCCGAATGGTGTGGCCCCTGCAAGCAGATCGGCCCGACCCTGGAAGAGCTCGCCAATGACAAGGATGGCGATGTGGTCGTCGCGAAGCTGAACATCGATGACAACCCGATGACGCCGTCTAAATACGGTGTCCGCGGCATCCCGACATTGCTGCTTTTCAAAGACGGCCAGGTGGCCTCGATGAAGGTCGGCAGCCTGCCGAAGAGCCAGATTTATGACTGGGTCGATTCGGTCCTCTAGACCGTTTCACACGCGAAATACAAAACCCCGCCTTGTCGGCGGGGTTTTTCTTTGGCTGGCTCCTGTGGTGCCGCCAGCGAAATCTAGGTTACCTGCCCTTTGTCGCGGTAGCGCTCCAGGAACTGACGGCCACTTTCGTCATACATGAACGACAACAGGGTGTAGCGCTGTCCCCTGGTCACGTCGGTCGCCTCGTGCAGCAGGTTGCAGGAAAAGATCGCCGCTTCACCGGTTGCCGGTCGATAGCTGGCCTGGCCGTATTCGGGGAACCGCAACTCGCCGCCGTCATAGTCCTCGGTGTTGAGGTTGAGGGTCATCGCGAAACGGCGATGCGCCGTGCCGATCGTGGTGTTGTCACGATGGGGCCGGAAGAACCCGCCAACATCGGAATCGTAGCGCACGATCTTGAACTCCTCGACGAAGCGGACCGCGCAATGGAAGGCGTTTTCGATTTCCGGCAGGACGCGGCGTTCGATCCGGCTGCCGATCGCTTCGAGCAAATCCTGGTCGACCACATGATGATCGCGCCGCCGTTTGGTCTCGCCGTCGGTGATGTGGACCATCTTGCCGGCTTCCATGCGCAACGTGCCGGATGGCTCGTTGCCACGGGTCTCGAACTGCTCGATCAGCCATTGGCAGAAGGATGGCGAGAACACTTCGGGGATGACGAGTATGGGCGGATGCAGCTGCGCCGGCACCGCGACCGGTGCTTCCATGGTCGCGATCTCGGCTGCCGCCCGTTCGGCGATCGGCGTGTCGCCGGGCCGCAGCACCGTGCGGACCTTCTGGTCGGGCCCGAAAACAAATCCGACCAGCTTGCCGTGCGCGCCGAAACGGGTCGCGACCTTCTTGTCGGCGTCGGACAATAGAAAGAAGCCCGCATCGTTCTCGCCCGCGATTTTCTGCACCAGCGGCATTGGATCGGCGCTGATTGCGAACAGATGCGCACCCGCCGCCAGCATGGCCGGTGCGGCCTTGAACATCGCCTGCAGCTCGCCCAGCGCACCGGGGTCTTTCTGCGTCGGGTAGAGCAGGACGAACAGCGGCCCGCCGCGGGCCTTGTCGTTCAGGTTGATGACGATGTCGCGCTGATCGGGCAGGAAGAAATTCGGCGCGCGGTCGCCCCGTTCGAGCAGGTCTTCAAGCTTGGGTGTGCTCATGCGCTTGGCGCTCCAGTCGACCGATCCGTGTATTTGGTCTGCCACTCACAATACTGCCGGTCCGGCACCGGGTCCAACCGCCGATCAGGCGTTCGCGCGTAATGCCGCACCCACCAGAAGATGGGACCCGGTGATGAGTACCCGTCCCGGCGTGAAACTCTGGGCGATTTGCGATAAGGCGGCCGCGATGGATTTGGCAGGATGTGCAGACAGACCGGACCGTTCGGCGTCGGTGACCATCTTCGGCACGGGCTGGGCGCGTGGCGCGTCGAGAGGTACAGCGGTGACGCTGGTGGCGGATGACGAGAAAGGAGCCAGAAACCCGGCGATATCCTTGTCGTCCAGCATGGCGACGACGAGATGCAACGGGCGTGAATCGCGTGTCTCGAGGTCGCCGAATGCGCGCGCCAGGGCGGCCGCACCCATCGGATTGTGCGCCGCGTCGAGCCACAATTCGCTGTCGGCGGAAAGCAATTCGACGAGGGTCCCCGATGTCAGCCGCTGCATCCGGCCCGGCCAGCGTGCCCCGGCGATGCCGCTCTGGACCGTCTCGGGGGTCACCCCGGGAAATCCGCACACGTCGAGGCAGGCCGTGGCGAGCGCGGCATTGTCCAGTTGATGGCGGCCCGGCAGTCCCGGCTCGGGCAAGTGCCAGCTGGTCTGGCCACGTGTGTAACGCCCACCGCCATCCGCAGCCGTCGTGAATTGCCACTCGTGACCGGCACGATACAGGGGCGCGCCGATATCCGCGGCGAAGGACGAGATCACTGTGGCGGCCTCCGGGGCCTGAGGTGCCACGAACGACGGCACGTCGGGTTTTTGGATAGCGGCCTTCTCGCCCGCGATTTCAGCCAGCGTGTTGCCGAGGAACCCCATATGGTCGTAGCCGACCGGGGTGATCACGGTGGCAACGGGTTTGGCGACGACGTTGGTGGCATCGAAACGTCCACCCAGCCCGGTCTCGAGAATCACGATGTCCGCCGGCGCACGCGCCATGGCGTGGAAGGCTGCGGCCGTGGTGATTTCATACTCGGTGATGGGTTTGCCGGCGTTGTGCGCGTCGATTTCCTCGAACAGTGCCCGCAACACGGCGTCGGTGATGATCTCGCCCGCAATCCGGTAGCGCTCGGCGAATCGCACGAGATGGGGCGAGGTGTAGGCGCTGACACGCAGCCCGGATGCCGTCAGGACAGCGTCGAGGAAGGCGGTCGTGGAACCCTTGCCGTTGGTGCCGGCGATATGGATGACCGGCGGCAGGTTTTCGTGCGGGTTTCCCAGATCCGACAGCAGCCGGAGCATGCGGTCGAGTGACAGATCGATACGGTCGGGATGGTATTTGACGAACCGCGCGAGAATGTCCGCGATCGCGCTTTCGTCCGCGTCTTTGCTGACGCTAGTCGCCATGGGCCGAGTCGGGGGCCATACCGGAGGCCGCGTCCGGTGCGGCAAGCGCGATGGGTGTCTCCACGCTGGCGCCACGGCCCTCGCGCAGGAGGTTCAGAACCCGCGCGATGGTGGCCTGCATTTCGCCGCGCGGGACGACCATGTCGACCATCCCGTGCTCCCGCAGGGATTCCGCTGTCTGGAAGCCCTCGGGCAGTTCCTCGCGGATCGTGTCCTTGATGACACGCTTGCCGGCGAAGCCGATGGTGGCGCCGGGCTCGGCGATCTGGATGTCCCCCAGCATCGCGAAGGACGCGGACACGCCACCGGTGGTCGGGTCGGTCAGGATGACGATGTAGGGCAGGCCCGCTTCGCGCACCTGCTCCACCGCCAGCACGGTGCGCGGCATCTGGATCAGGCTGAGCATGCCCTCCTGCATCCGCGCGCCGCCGGATGCGGGGATGGCGATGAGTGCCGCGTTCCGCGTGACCGCTTCGCGGGCCGCCGCGAGGAGGCCTTCGCCCACGGCCTGGCCCATGGACCCGCCCATGAAGCCGAAATCAAACGCCGCGATGACGGCGCCCTGGCCGCCGATCGTGCCATGGCCGACGACGATCGCCTCTTTCTCACCGGACTTGCTTTGGGCGTCCTTGAGACGGTCGGTGTATCGCTTGCTGTCACGGAACTTCAGCGGATCGGGCGTGACGGACTGGAATTCCACCCGGGTGAATTCACCGCCATCGAACAGGAAACCCATACGCTCCTTGGCGGCGAGGCGGAGATGATGTCCGCAGGCATGACACACATGCAGATTGTCGCTGAGCTCGCGGTGGAACAGCATCTGCTCGCACGCAGGGCATTTGTGCCAGAGATTGTCCGGGACGTCCTTCTTGCCGACGAGTGCGCGAATCTTCGGGCGGACGAATTCGTTCAGCCAGCTCATCGGGTCCTCGCGCGCATGGTCATTCTGCAGCCTTGCGCGCGGCGGCGCGCACGCCGTTCGCGAGCGACTGGGAAAGCCCGAGGACGTTGCCCACGAGTTCCGGGGTCGCTTTGCCGTCCGCGTCCAGATTATCTGCGACGACCTGTACGATGGCCGACCCGACCACGGCGGCGTCGGCGATCGCCGCGATCGCTTCGGCCTGCTCCGGTGTCTTGATGCCGAAACCGACGGCGACCGGGAGGTCGGTGTGGCGCTTTAGCCGTTCGACCGCGGATTGGATTTCCCCGGCATCGGCCGATTTCGTACCGGTTATGCCCGCGATCGCGACGTAGTAGACGAAGCCCGACGTGTTGGCGATCACGGCGGGCAACCGCGCATCGTCGGTTGTCGGGGTGGCGAGGCGGATGAAATGCATACCCGCAGCCAGCGCCGGCAGGCAGAGCTCGACGTCTTCCTCGGGGGGCAGATCGACGACGATCAGCCCGTCGACCCCGGCCTCGGCCGCATCGGCGAGGAATCGCTCGACGCCGTAGATGTACATCGGGTTGTAGTAGCCCATCAGGATGATCGGCGTGTCGTTGTCACCGACCCGGAAGCGCCGCACCATGTCCAGCGTCCGGTCGAGGCGGGCACCGCCGGCCTTGGCGCGCAGGCCTGCCGCCTGGATCGCCGGCCCGTCGGCCATGGGGTCGGAAAATATCACGCCAAGCTCGATCAGGTCGGCGCCCGCGCCGGGCAGCCCCTGCAGGATCTCGAAACTGGTCTCAAGGTCGGGGTCCGCGGCCATGATGAATGGGATGAAGGCCGCGCGGCCTTCGCCGGCGAGCTTCTCGAACCGGGCCTCGATGCGGCCGCTGGTCGCGCCCCGGCTCACAGTTCCACCCCCAGGGCGTCGGCGATGGTGAACACATCCTTGTCGCCGCGTCCGCACAAATTCATGACCATCAGATGGTCGGCCGGCAGGTCGGCTGCGATCTTGCCCACATGAGCCAGCGCATGGGACGGCTCAAGCGCGGGAATGATGCCCTCCAGGCGCGAGCAGAGCTGGAAGGCGTCGAGCGCCTCCTGATCGGTGACCGAGACATACTCGACCCGGCCGGATTCGTGCAGCCAGGAATGCTCCGGTCCGATGCCCGGATAGTCGAGCCCGGCGGAAATCGAGTGGGCATCGAGAATTTGGCCGTCGTCATCCTGTAGCAGGAAGGTCCGGTTGCCATGCAACACACCCGGGCGCCCGCCGGTCAGGGATGCGGCATGCGCGCCGGTCTCGATGCCGTGGCCGGCCGCCTCGACCCCGATGATGCGGACGTCCGTGTCGTCGAGGAACGGGTAGAACAGGCCCATCGCGTTCGAACCACCGCCGATGCAGGCGATGAGTGAATCCGGCAGGCGGCCTTCGGCGGCCTGCATCTGCACGCGGGTTTCCTCGCCGATCACCTTCTGGAAGTCCCGCACCATGGCGGGGTAGGGGTGCGGTCCCGCGACCGTGCCGATCAGATAGTAGGTGTCATCGACGTTCGAGACCCAGTCGCGCAGCGCGTCGTTCATCGCATCCTTGAGGGTCGCGGTGCCACTGGTAACGGGTATGACCTCGGCGCCCAGAAGTTTCATCCGGAACACGTTGGGGGCCTGTCGCTCGATGTCGGTCGCGCCCATATAGACCACGCATTCCAGGCCGAAGCGTGCGCAGACCGTTGCCGTCGCCACCCCGTGCTGGCCGGCGCCGGTCTCGGCAATGATCCGCTTCTTTCCCATACGCCGGGCGAGCAGGATCTGGCCCATGCAATTGTTGATCTTGTGGGCGCCGGTGTGGTTCAGCTCGTCGCGCTTGAAATAGAGTTTCGCGCCGCCGAAATGCTCGGTGATCCGCTCGGCGAAATACAACGGGCTGGGCCGCCCCACGTAATGGGTAAGATAGTCGTCCAGCTCGGCCTGGAAGCCCGGGTCGGCCTTCGCGTCTTCGTAGGCCTGTTCGACTTCGAGAATCAGGGGCATCAGCGTTTCGGCGACGAACCGGCCGCCGAATATGCCGAAATGCCCGTGTTCGTCCGGGCCGTTCTGATAGCTGTTGGGTTCCGCGCTCATCGTATTCCGGGCTGCTTATACATCGTTGTTGGCATGCTCAACAGGAAACCCGTCAAAGGCTTCCCACCTCCTCGAGAAACGTCCGAATCCGATCCGGGTCCTTGCGGCCCGGGGCCGTCTCCACACCCGATGATACATCGACGATGGTGGCGCCCGAAGCGAGTACGGCCTCGGTTACGTTGTCGGCGTTGAGGCCGCCCGCGAGCATCCAGGGCACGGGCCATTCATGGGCCGACAGGAGGGTCCAGTCAAAGGCCAGCGCATTGCCGCCGGGCAGAGCGTTGGTCATCTCCTTCGGCGCCTTGGCGTCGAACATCAGCCAGTCTACCGCGCCGGCATAGGCGTGGGTCGCCTCGATATCGGCCGCGTTCGCGACCTTGATTACTTTCATGACGGGCAATGCGGTGCGCGCGCGGATGTCGAGGCAGCGCTCGGGGCTCTCGTCGCCGTGCAGCTGAATCAGATCGAGGGGCACCTTCGCCAGCACCGCGTCGAGCAGCGCGTCTTCGGGGTCGACGAACAGCCCCACCGTTGCCACGCCGGTGGGCACGAGTGCGGCCAGCGTCGCGGCCGTGTCGGGATTGAGCGCGCGGGGGCTCGGCGGATAAAACACAAGTCCGACGAACCGCGCGCCCGCCTCGATGGCAGTCCGCATCGCGGTCTCGTCGTTGATGCCGCAAATCTTGGCGGTCACGCTCATTGGCCGAGCTCGTCCGCGATCCGTTCTGCCGCAGCACCGGGATCGTCGGCGCCCGTGATCGGCCGGCCGATGACCAGGATATCGGCGCCGTCATCGCGGGCCTGGGCCGGGGTCGTGATCCGCTTTTGGTCGCCGGTCGCGGCCCAGCTGGGCCGGATGCCCGGCACGATCAGTTTGAAGTCGGCGCCGCATGCGGCGCGGATCGCTGTGATTTCGGCCGGTGAGCACACCACCCCGTCGAGCCCCTCTGACTGGGCGAGCTGCGCCAGGCGCACGACCTGGTCGCGGGCCGGAACGGACTGGCCGACCGCCGAAAGATCCGAATCGTCGAGGCTGGTCAGGACGGTCACGGCGATCACCATTGGCCGGGTGCCGCGACCGGGCCGCTCGGCGGCCTCGCGTGCGGCGGCCAGCATCGCCGGTCCGCCCGCGGCGTGGACGTTGACGATTGCCGCGCCGAGATCGGCGACGGCGCGGACCGCACCGGCCACCGTGTTGGGGATGTCGTGAAATTTGAGGTCGAGGAAGACAGGCAGGCCGAGATCGACGATACGTCGCACCCCGTCGGCCCCGTTCGCCGAAAAGAATTCAAGACCGGTCTTCACCCCGCCGACATGGCCGCGCAGCGCCTCGGCCCAGGCGAGGGCCTGGTCCAAATCCGGTGTGTCGAGGGCCGCGAACACGGGGTTTGCGCGCAGTTGTGGCTGATCTGTCATGGCAGCGCAGCTTCTAGCAGAGGTCCGCCCGCTGGTCACGTACGCGCAGCACCTCGGTCAGGCAGACAAACAGGTGATAAAAGCTCGATGCGGGCGCGGATTGGGCGATTGCCCCGCCATGTGCGTCCAGATGATCCTGCCAATTGCCGTGTCCGACGGCCAGATACAGGCCAAACAAGCGCTCCAGCAGCAGCTCCAGACGTTCGGATGCGGCGGGGTCAGCACCATCCTCAAGCCGCGCCAGCTGCGCCTTGATGGCCTCGGTCTGGACCCACAGGCGCTTGTTGTCGTCCAGCGAGGTGCCGTGGCCGAGCCGTTCGTCGGCGCCGCGGCGCAGGACCGAGTCAAACGCCAGGCCCTGGGCCGGTCCCGGCGCTTGATCGCAGCCATGGGTCGAGGCGAACTGGTACAGCGCATCCGCCATGTCGCCGGTGTCGTCGCCGGTGGCATCGGCGGTGGCCTTGGCGTAACGCCGCAGAAGCCAGACCCACTCGAAGTGATGTCCGGGCTCGACGATTTGGCCGGCCGTGCCGGGGGCGGGCGCCCAGTCGGCCGCGAAGAACTCACCCAGGGTGCCTGTTTCCGTATCGAATAATTTGCGTCGGAAAAGGTCGACGATTGCGCGCGCGCGGTCGAGATGGGCCGCGTCCCCGGTGGTCGCGTGCCATGCCAGCAGTGCTTCCAGCAGATGCATGTGGGGGTTCTGGCGCCGCGGCAGGTCGTGGGACAGGTTCTCGAAATATCCGCCATGTTCGCGATCCGCGAGAACCTCTTCAAGAAAGGAATACGTGTGTTCGGCCCATATTAAGGCGTCGGGATCGCCGCTGGCCCGGTGGTACCAGGCGAACGCAAACAGGGCGAAGGCCTGCTCGTAGGCCTCGACCCGGGTATCGGCCTGTGTGCCGTCGCGTGCAGTCGAGAAAACAAAGCCGCCGCCATCGCCGTGCCAATAGTGGCGGGTCAAGAAATCAAAGCCGCCGCGTGCGACATCGAGGGCGCTCGGGCCGCCGGCGGGCGGGGCCCAGCCGAGGAGATGGGCGTGGCTGTACACATAGATTTGCCGGGCCTGGACGCGCATGCGTTTGTCGCGGTCGAAAAGCGGTTGGCCATCCAGGGTCAGGCATTCGACGAACCCGCCGGCCGCCTCGTCGTAACCGGCATGGGACCAGAGCGGCAGCGCCTGTCGGGTCAGCCAGTCATGGATCAGCGCTGCGTCGATGCTCATGGTGCCACCCGGTCGATCAGGAGTTCCGCGGCTGCGAGATCCTCAAGCGCCGTTCCGACGGACTTGAAGAGGGTGATTTCGCCGACCGATGCGCGCCCGACATGCTCGTCCCGGCACAGCTCGGAAAGCTCCGCGATAATATCGTCCGCCGTGATCAGTCCCGATTCCATGGGCTGCACAATATCACCGGCCTCGGACATCGCGCCCGCGCGGGTGTCGACAAAAATGCGCGCGCGGCCGATGGCCGTGTCGTCGGCCTCACGCATGTCCGGGCGGAAGCCGCCCACCAGATCGACATGGGTGCCGGGTGTGAGCCACGCGCCATCGAAGACAGGTGTTCGTGACGTGGTCGCGCAGCTGACGATGTCGGCGTTTGTAACCGCGGCCTCGAGATCGGTGCATGCCTCGACCGGGAACCCGAGGTCGAACATCCGGTGGACGAGTTTCTCGGTGTTCGCCTGATTGCGGCCCCACACCGAGACATGGTCGATCGGGCGTTCGGCGCAATGGGCAACGATCAGATCGGGCACGAGCCGGCCGGTGCCGATCATGACGAGCCGTTGGGATTCAGGCCGTGACAGGAACCGGGAGGCCAGCGCCGATGCCGCGGCGGTGCGGCGCGCGGTCAGCGCGGGCCCGTCGATCAGGGCGCGGGGTACGCCTGTTTGCCCGTCGAGCAGGAGATAGACGCCCTGCACGGATGGTTGGTGCGTGCTCTGGGCCGGATTGTCGGGATGGACGGTGACGGTTTTGACGCCGATATGGCGCGGGGGTACCTCGCTGTCCCATGCCGGCATCAGCAGCAGTGTCGCGTCATCGCGCGTGCCCATCGGGATGTTGTGGTGGTGGCGCACCGGCGTCACGGCCCCATCCCGGAATGCTGCATGCAGCGCCGCCACCAGGCTGGGGACATCGAGCAGCGCGTCTACCGTTGCCGGGTCGATGGTCTGCAAGTTAGGGCTAGTCCGTCCGCACCGGCGGCGGCGCCACGGGTGTCATGGTGCTGGGGGTGCTGGGGGTGCCGGTGGTGACGGGTGCGGCCATGGTTGCGCGTTCGGCGGTTTCCGACGCGCGCTCGAGTTCGCGGATCCGGCCCGCGCGTTCGCGCGCCCGCCGGCGTGTCGGTGCGGCGGTGAACCACGTCAAAACGGCGCCGAGGGCAAAGCCGACGCCAGCCCCGATGAACACGAACGCAAACAGCGGCCATGTGATGATCAGATCGAAGGGCCAGAGATTGACACCGGCGTCGCCGCGGTTGTTGACGGCGAAGACGACCACGATGATCGCGACCGGAATGGTTATCAGCCAGCGCAAGCGGTTCACGGGTATTTCCTATGGTCGGTCATGAATACGGATCGGTCATGAAAACGGGTCTGTGGTTCATAGCGTTCCCATTGGCCGGGCATAGCAAACGCCCGCGCCAATCGATATGGCCGACTTTACCCCATTCGCTGTGTGAATGAATGATGTGAGTGAAATTGGGTGGCCGAAATACCGGCCCGCAACATGGCGCGTTGGGCCATGTCGTGCTGGCTACTCGCCGTTGAGGCGCTCGCGCAGCTCCTTGCCGGTCTTGAAATACGGAACCACCTTGGCGTCCACGTCCACGGCCTCGCCGGTACGCGGGTTCCGGCCGGTTCGCGCGGCGCGTTGCTTCACGGAGAACGCACCAAAACCGCGCAATTCCACCCGGTCGCCGCGGGCCAGCGCGGCGGTAATCTCTTCCAGTATTGTTGCCACGATACGTTCCGCATCCCGCTGAAGCAGGTGCGGGTTGCGCTCGGCCAGGCGTTGTATCAATTCCGACTTTGTCATCGTATTCCCCCCGGGATTCGCCAATCCCGAATATTCGCCTTCCCCCGAAGGCTCAGCCGCCGCTCAATTAACGTCAGCGCGGCGAAGGTTGCCAAAGCGAAACCAGACCGTCAAGTGTTAATGCGTTGGAAAACAACGATTTTCCTGCAAGTCCGGTGATTTTCTCCAGGAGGCCGTCTTCGTCCGGGCTGGTCCGCAGGGTTTCAACAGGAAGTCCGCCCGGCAGATCGTGTTCGCGAACCATCCAGTCGATTGCGGCGGCTTCGTCGCCGATCGCATCGATCAGATTGTTCTGCACGGCCTGACGCCCGGAGAACACCCGGCCATCGGCCAGGAGGCGAACGGCACCGGCATCAATCGGCCGGCGTTCGATCACCAGATCGACGAAGAAATCATAGAGATCGAGCACCACCTGCTCTGTCGCAGCCCGGCCTTCCGGCGTGAGGGGTTCGACGGGCGAGGGGACGCCCTTCAGCGCGGTCGATTTGATGGTGATGGGTTCAATGCCGATCCGCCCGAGAAGCTCGCTCACATTGGCGGTTTGCAGGATGACCCCGATCGACCCGGTGATCGTGCCCTCACGGGCGAAAATGCGGTCGGTCGCGATGGCGGTCATATAGGCGGCCGAGGTGGCGACCGTCCCCATGACGGTGGCGACCGGTTTCGTCTCGGCGATGGCACGCAGGCTGTTGTACAGATCCTCGCCGCCGACAACGCTTCCGCCGGGGCTGTCGACATGCACGATCACGCCGCGCACGTCGTCGTCCTTGGCCAGCCGGGCCAGGGTCCGGCGACGGGCATCGTCGCGGACGATTATCCCTTCGACATGGATACGGACGATCCGTTCGCCCCGGAACAAATTTCCCTGGGTCTGGAGGAAGGTCAGGATTGCGCCGACAACGACCAGGAGCGTGACGGCCTGCCAGACGCGCAGCCGGCGTTTCAGCCGGCGGCGGTCAAGCAGGGCGTCCGCATCATAGGACATGTCGGCCGATCAGGCGGGGAAGTCTCAGGACTTCTCCGCGCCGTCCTCTTCTTTGGCCTCTTCCGCAGGAGCCTCAGCAGCAGCTTCCTCTGCCGGAGCTTCTTCGGCGGCTTCCTCTTCTGCAGGTGCCTCAGCAGCAGCTTCCTCTGCCGGAGCCTCTTCGGTGGCTTCCTCTTCCGCAGGTGCCTCGGCAGCAGCCTCAGGCGCCGGCGTATCGCCGATCATCTCCTGGGTCTCCTGCTGCTTGTCGCGGATGGCGGCCCCGAGGATATCGCCCAACGAGGCGCCGCTGTCGGACGAGCCGAACTGGGCCAAGGCCGTCTTCTCTTCGGCGATTTCGTTGGCCTTGATCGACATCGAGATGCGTCGGCTCGACGGATCGATGTTGGTCACCTTCGCATCGACCTTCTCGCCAACTGCGAAGCGGTCGGGCCGCTGCTCGGAGCGGTCACGCGACAGATCGGAGCGCCGGATGAAGGCCACCAGGCCGCCCGACGTCTTGACCTCGATGCCGCCGTCATTAACTTCCGAGACGGTGGCGGTCACGACTTCACCCTTGCGGATGTTGCCGAGGGATTCGGCGAACGGATCGCTGGACAGCTGCTTGATGCCCAGTGAGATGCGTTCCTTGTCGGTGTCGACCTCGAGGATCTTGACCTTGACCATGTCGCCCTTGGTGAAGTCCTCGAGCGCTTCCTCGCCGGTCTTTTCCCACGAGATGTCCGAAAGATGGACCATGCCGTCGATGTCGCCCGGCAGGCCGACGAACAGACCGAACTCGGTGATGTTGCGCACTTCGCCGTCGATCTCCGTGCCGCCCGGGAACCGGACTGCAAACTCGTCCCACGGATTTTCCTGGGTCTGCTTGAGGCCAAGCGAGATACGTCGCTTCTGGGGGTCCACGTCGAGCACCTGGACTTCGACTTCCTGGCTCGTCGAAACGATCTTGCCGGGATGGACGTTCTTCTTGGTCCAGCTCATCTCCGAGACATGGACCAGGCCTTCGATGCCCGGCTCCAGCTCGACGAACGCGCCGTAGTCGGTGATGTTGGTCACGCGACCGGTGAAGCGAACGCTGACCGGATACTTCAGTTCCACATCATCCCACGGATCCGCCTCGAGCTGCTTCATGCCGAGGGAGATACGCTGGGTCTCCGGGTTGAACCGGACGACCTGGACCTGAACGGTCTGGCCAACCTGCAGCGCTTCGGAGGGATGGTTGATCCGGCGCCACGAAATGTCGGTGACGTGGAGCAGACCGTCGACACCGCCGAGATCGACGAAGGCGCCGTAATCGGTGATGTTCTTGACCACGCCCTGGAGGACCTGGCCTTCCTTGAGGTTCGCGACCAGCTCCGTGCGTTCGGCGGCGCGGGTCTCTTCGAGGACGGCGCGGCGTGAGACAACGATGTTGCCGCGTGCGCGATCCATCTTGAGGATCATGAAAGGTTGCGGGGTGCCCATCAGCGGCGAGACATCGCGCACGGGGCGGATGTCCACCTGGCTGCCCGGCAGGAACGCAACGGCGCCCGACAGGTCGACCGTGAAGCCACCCTTGACCCGGCCGAAGATCGTGCCCGAGACCCGTTCGGTCTGCTCGAAGGCTTCCTCGAGTTTTTCCCAGGCTTCTTCGCGACGTGCTTTCTCGCGCGACAGAACGACTTCGCCGTTGATGTCTTCATAGCGCTCGACATAGACCTCGACCTTGTCGCCGACGGCGAGTTCCGCGGGCTGTCCGGGCGGGGCGAATTCCTTGATGGGAACCCGGCCTTCGGACTTGAGGCCGACATCGATCAGCACAAAGTCACTCTCAACGGCAACGACGGTGCCTTTGACGACCGTGTGCTGGAGAGATGAATTGTTTTCGAAGCTTTCTTCGAGGAGGGCGGCGAAATTTTCGCTCATGTCGGCGCCCTCGGGCACCGCAACGGTATCGGTCATGGGACGATACGTCCTTTCAGGTCATACTTGTCATGCCAACCGGTTGGCTCCGGTGGTCTTTCGCATCCACCCGTCTGTCCGGCCAATCCGGACATAGAAACGGCGCTGGATACGCAATCATTCCGGCCGAGGTTAAGTGGATCGATCCTCGATATAGGCCCGCGTCTCATCGAAGACGGCATCGGGCGTTTTATCTGAAGTATCGATCTCGCACGCGTCTCCCGTCAGCAATGGGGAGACCTTTCGAGTGCGATCGCGTTCATCACGCGCTTCTATCTCAGCCAGGACGGCGGGATATGTACTCTCTAAGCCCTTTTCCTGCAACTCTTTATGGCGCCGTTCCGCCCGGATTTCAGGGCGGGCGGTGACGAAGAGTTTCACGTCGGCGTCCGGGCAGACGACGGAACCGATGTCACGCCCGTCCAGGACCGCCCCGGTCTTGCCGCCGGGAGGTGTCCGGGCGAAGGCCCGCTGGAAGTCGAGCAGCACCGCGCGCACATCGGGAATCGCCGCCACCTGCGAGGCCGCTTCGGCGATCTTCTCCGTGTGCAGGTCGACGGAATCCAGTTTTGCGGGGTCGAGGGTCTGCGCCGCCCGCACCGCGTCACCCTCGTTCGACGGATCGCCACCCGCTGCCAGCACCAGGTACCCGACGGCACGGTAGAGCCGGCCCGTGTCGAGAAAGGCGAAATCGAAATGCGCCGCCAGGCGCTTGGCCAGGGTGCCCTTGCCGGCGGCGGCCGGGCCGTCGATCGCGATGATCATGGGGCCCCGTCTGTATGGTCGTTTGTTTGATCGGACGAGATATCCGCGCCGAGGCCGCACATGGTCTCGATGAAACCGGGAAAACTCGTCTCGACGGTGCGGACATCATCGATCGTGACCGGGTTCTCCGCCGCGAGGCCGAGAACCATGAAGCTCATGGCGATCCGGTGGTCGAGGTTGGCCGCGATGTCGCCACCGCCCGGCGGCGGGCCGCCGCAGCCCTGGATGACCATCCGGTCCTCCTCGGTCCAGACCGCGACGCCGCAGGCGGCAAGCCCGGCCTCGACGGCCGCCAGCCGGTCACTCTCCTTGACGCGCAGCTCGCCGACGCCTTCGAACACGGTGGTGCCGGCAGCACAGGCGGCCGCCGCCGCCAGCACCGGATACTCGTCGATCATCGACGGCGCGCGCGATGCGGGCACGATCACGCCGGTGAGTGACCCGGCGCGGATGTGCAGATCGGCGACGGGCTCGCCGCCGGCGTCGCGCGGATTGTCGCGGGAGATGTCCGCGCCCATCTCCACCAACGTGTCGAACAGGCCGATGCGGGCCGGGTTCATGCCGACCGCCGGCAGGTAAATATCGGAGCCCGGCACGATCGCCGCGGCGACGGCGGGGAACGCGGCCGAACTGGGGTCGGCGGGAACCTGTATCTCGACCGGGGTCAGCTCCGGCTGCCCGGTGATCGTGATCCGGCGGCCGTCGACGGTGTCGGTGATCTCCAGCTCGGCACCCATATGGGCGAGCATGCGCTCGGTATGGTCGCGGGTCGCCAGCGCCTCGACCACGCTCGTGCGCCCCGGCGCGTGGAGTCCCGCCAGCAACACCGCCGACTTCACCTGGGCCGACGGTACCGGCAGCACATATTCGATCGGCAGCAGGTCGGTGGTGCCGGTGATCGACAGCGGCATGCGGCCGCCATCGCGCGACGCCGTCTGCACGCCCATCTCGGTCAGCGGTGCGACGACCCGGCCCATGGGCCGCGCGCGCAGGGAATCGTCGCCGGTCAGGATGGCGGTGAAGTCATGGCCCGCCAGCAGGCCGCAGAGCAGCCGGGCCGCGGTGCCGGAGTTTCCCAGGTCGAGCACGTCGTCGGGCGCGTGCAGGCCGCCCACGCCCACGCCCTCGATCAGCCAGACCCCATTATCGTCGCGTGTGATCCCGACGCCCATGCGGCGCAGGGCCGCCGCCGTCGCCAGCACGTCCTCACCCTCGAGCAGCCCTTCGGCCCGCGTCGTGCCCACGGCCAGCGCCCCCAGCATCAGGGCGCGGTGGGAGATCGACTTGTCACCCGGCACCCGTGCGGTGCCGGACAGGGCCGTGCCGACGTGCGCCGTTGCAGGCCTTGGTGCGGCCCCCGGTCCGGGGCTTGAGGATGATGTGGGTGCGGTGTGGTCGGTCATGTCTGCAGTCTTGTTTGAGCGGCGACCGATTAGCACAAGTTTCGGTGCTGGGCCACGGCTGGACCACGAAGGGATGCCCATTTGTGGTGTCAAAGACGGCCGGGCGAGACGACAAAGTGACGGTGCATTGCGGATTTGCTTTTGACAGACCGTGTCGTTCGTGGCACACGGCGCCTCCGAAACACACCGGAGGGTACCACCAGTGGCAAAACCGGAATGGGGCGTTAAGCGGGCATGTTTGGCATGCGGCGCGCGCTTCTATGACATGCAGAATTCGCCGATCGTATGCCCGAGCTGCGAGACCGTCTTCGATCCCGAGGCAATCTTCCGTCCGCGGCGCAATCGCCCCGTCGAGCCGGATGCACCGGCGCCGGCGAACGATGACGCCGCCAAGCCGAAGGCCAAGGATGCCGAGGATGAAGTCGAGGCGCTGATCAGCGACGTTGTGGTCGAAGACGACGACGAAGATGATGATGCCCCGCCTGCGCTCGACGATGATGACGACGACGAGGCAGAGGTCGTCCCCGTTCCCAAGCCGGGCGTGAGCGACGACAGCTAGGTATCGGAGAAACCACTTGCGTTGATCGGCGGGTCCAGTATCTTCCCGCCGCCCGGCCGAGAGGCTGATCGCAATAGTATTTGAGGGGGCCGTAGCTCAGTTGGGAGAGCGCTACAATGGCATTGTAGAGGTCGTCGGTTCGATCCCGTCCGGCTCCACCAAATTAAACAAGGGCTTAGCCAGAAATGGCTGAGCCCTTTGTTTTTTTCGTGAGAGGCCCGGTTCGGAATAGGCAAAAGTACCCATGCGTGCCCATATCGCGGCACGGCTTTCCACATCCGGTCTGCTGAGTCATTCTGACGAGGGAGATTCGCGCTCATGCAACAAATTCTTGCGGCCATACTGGTTGCCGATGTGGTGGGGTATTCGAAACTGATGGGCGCGGACCAGTCCGCGACCCTCGCTGCTTTGCGAAAACTGCGGTCGGAACTTTTTACGCCTTCAGTCGCCCGGCATGACGGCGAAATCGTCAAGAGCATGGGCGATGGCTGGATCGTAACGTTCGCGAGTGTCTCGAATGCCGTGAAATGCGCGGTCGAAATCCAGAGCGGCATTCCGGATATCGTTCAGCTTCAGTTGCGCGTGGGCATTCACCTCGGAGACATTGTACGGGAAGACGAGGACGTGTTCGGCGACGGCGTCAACATCGCAGCGCGCCTGGAGGCCGCGGCGTCGCCAGGCGATGTCCTGATTTCGGACGTCGTGTATCACAGCCTGGACGGTCGCCTCGCCAGCGCCTTCCGCGAGAGGCCGCCGCTGAAGTTGAAGAACATCGAGCGTCCGGTTCTCGCGTTCTCCTGGAGCGAAGCACCGACGTCGACCGACGCCGCGAGCGGGAGCGGCGATCAGGGATTCGTTGACGATAAGACGATCGGCCTGGGGTTTGTTGATCTGGAATTGAGGGCCGGTGATGACGAGGCAAAAATTTTGTGCGACGGGGTCAACGAGGCGGTCCGTATGGCCATCGCCAATCAGACCGGCATGACCCTTATGGCAGACGTCGCCGAGGCCGACATGCTGGTCGAGGGATCCATGCAGGTGCTCGGCGCCCGTTATCGAGCCATCGTTCGCCTGGTCGACCAGGGAAACCAGAAACTGATCAAATCGGAGCGATTCGAGGGCGTAATCGCCGATTTGTTCGAGGCGGAGGATGATCTGGCGCTGCGGATTTGTACGTCGCTCAGGTTTGCCGCCTTCCGTTATGAATCGTCTTCCCTGGACAAATCCGATCTACCGATTGCGGAACAGAACAGCAGCGTCATTCGTGTGCACACGGGCGGCCTGTTGTCCGACCTGTCCTACCCGGAATGGGTCGAGGCCCGGTCCTTGATGGAAATCGTCCTGGAGCGTGATCCGGATGATGCCAGTGCCCTCGCGATGGCTGGGATGTCTTGCATCATCGAGCCAAACTGCGGCTGGCGGAGCTCAACGTTGGAACAGCGTGAACAGGCAATTGTGTATCTGCGGAAGGCCGTGGAGCTCAATCCGGGCAGTGATTTCGCACAGGCGATGCTGATCTATGCGTTTCTCGAACTCGAGGAGGACCATGCCCGCGCGTTGTTTGCTGCCGAACAATTGATGAAGACCGCTCCCCACTACGCGCAAGGTCAGATGGCGCATGCGGCGTCTCTGATGTGCAGTGGAAAGGTCGAAGAAGGCACGAACCTGGCGTTGAAGGCGATCGAGCCGCTGAGAGGCTTACGTCTGTTCTCTCAAAACGCCGTTTACTTGATGCTCGGCCTGTCGCTCTCGCAACGCCATGACGAGGTGTTGCACTGGGGCCAGTTGGTTGAACAGAACATAAAAAACGTGCCACGCAACCTCTTGCTGATGATAGCCGCGGCGGCGCACTCGGAGGACGTTGCGCGCGCGCGGGAATACGCCGACCGGCTGCTCGAATGCCGCGCGGATTTCAGGCTCGGTGACATGCGGACCTGGCCCCTAAAACGGCCCGGTGACTGGGATCAATTGGTGGCGGGATGGCGCCTGGCCGGCCTGCCGGAATGACGGCACCGGGTTGCGGGAGAAATTTCGTGCCAAGCGCGAACGTTGCTTTCTGGAAGCAGCGGGTTTTCTCTATTGGGTCACCTAATTCGCCGCCTTGATCAACTTTTCCATCGCATCGAAGCACGGAGGCCAGAACGCCGACAGAAAGCCGACCGCCTCCTGTTCGGACGTTTCGGAGCGATTGCCGTCAGCGTCGTGGGCCTCCCCGATCGTATAGCGCAACTCCGTACCGGACTCCGTCGATGTCAGGTGATAGGTCTCAGGCATGCTGATGCCGCCGCGTGCCGGGTCATCGATACGCGTGGAAAAATAGTCGAAAGGCTCCCAGTCGGTGACTCGATAGCGAAAGTCGGCTGCTTCGTGTGCGCAGTGATAATTCGATCCGGTGCCAATGCGGTTCTCGGGATTGTCGACGGTCACCGATTTCATGTCCACCATCCAACGCTCTTTGAGTCCGGGCGCGGTCAGCGCTTCCCAGGCAACCGCAATCGGAACGTCCAAATGGCGACGGTAGGTCCACACACCGTCCTGTTCGTTCAAAAAATAGCGTTCGCGCCCGGCATGAAATTTCTCCCAGGCTTTGGCCAGGTCGTAGACCTGCATCGAAACTTCGCCAAAATGCTCGAACGGTTGCGAAAACGGCACGAGTGCCGCCTTGAGTTCCATGGCCTCGACCGCTGCATCGCTGAAAAGAGCGTAGCTTCGAATGCCGGTCGTGGCGCTCACATCGGTCTTGGACATACGGTGCACCAGGATAACATCCGAACCGGAGATGTCCTTCACCGGGCCGACCTCCATCTCGTCGAATTCGCCGTGATGGGCCATGATTTTTAGGTCCAGCATTCCGACATTGGCGCAGGCTTGGCATGGACAGGTCGTGTTTACGATGATGTCCTGTCGACGGGTGGTGAACGCGTTGTAGAGGTTCTCGCAGATCGTCAGAAACGTCTCGCCGGAGGGAAATTCGTTCTGCGTCGAATAGGCCAGCACCGCATCACCGTCCATCTTCCAGAATTGAAGCGGCTCTCCCACCTGCTCGATCAAGGAACTTAACAGCGACTGCAGAATTGGATTGGCGTGATCCTGTTCGGAGGATGTCAGGAACTGCGTATAGCCTGAAATATCAGCAATCAGCAGATATCCGGTATGGTTCGTCATCGGGATTCTCCAAGGTTTTGAAGTGCAATCAATTCAGAACGCAGAGTCCCGCCGGTCTTCCGGATGGCAAAAAAACGCGGCCTTCTAGGTGTAAAACAGCTGTTCATGTGAAACACCGTCATCCCCGAAAGTGATCAATCCGGCACCAACGATGTCACCCAATTCCCACTTGCACCATGCCGTGCTGCCCTCGACGACGACATCAGTGATGATCATTTTGTCGCCCAGCTTTGTGAGCTCGGCGATGTAATCGGGTAAGTCACCCTTTCCGTATGATTTTCCGTCCTTATCGAGGAGTTTGTAATCATCGGTCACATTTGCGGCAATTTGATCCGCCTTCAGCTCTCCAAACCCAGTTGCATAGCCACCCAACTTTTCTGATGCCGACATTTTTCTTCCTCCGTTTGCGCGCTGATATGTGACGCAGAAGCACGATAACAGAACCGTGAGTGGATGCCACAGCTAGGAAGCCATCGCGGGCGTTGGCGGGTTTCAGGAGCCGATGCGACGATTGAGATCAACGCCTTGGGTGCACTCCCTGCTGTGATTGATCTGGTAATCGAAGCAACGGAGGCCGGTGAACTTGATCAAGTTCCGGAGGTCGTCGGTTCGACCCCGTCGGGCTCCACCAAATTAAACAAGGGCTTAGCGAGAAATCGCTGGGCTTTTTGTTTTTGCGGGCATGCGTGATCCGAACTGCCCGGTCCCCGGGGTTCGCGAAGTCTATCGACAGGGTCTAATCCGGCATCATAGTGTTATGCGGAAACTCTTGTGGGGTATCCGCCGGGACGATCAAAAATATCGTTCTGGATAGGTCAAACAGGGAGAAACGATCATGCGCAATGCATCGCTTTCTTTAGCATCGCTGGCCTTCGCTATGATGTTCGCCCATCCGGTTTACGCCGATGAACGGTGTAGCTCGTTGGGCGATGCTGCATCCAGCGGCGACACCAATGAGATGTCACGGCTGATCGCATCCGGAGTTGGTGTCAATTGCACCTACACGGCGAGCTATGTGGATTCAGATAGCGGCGAGACCGTCACCTACACCTCTACGCCTCTGATCGAGGCGGCATACGCTGCCCGCATGAAACCCGTACAACTCCTGTTGAGCCAAGGCGCAAACGTCAACATCAGGGATGGCTACGGGCATACGCCGCTCGACGAAGTGGATATGGCCCTTGAAGATATGTTTTGGGACGCGAGTGAGCGGGAGTTCGAGGAAGGCGAGGAAGTTTATCGTCTACTGGAAAACGCTGGCGCGAGGCACAATTGAGTTCATGGAATTATTGAGGCCGGCCCTCAAAGATGTCCGGTCCCACCAAAATCCAGAAAAGCCCGGCCTTGCGCCGGGCTTTTTCGTGTCTCGTCCCCGTTGCCGCGACATTGCCGCGGGTATTGGTTAACCTGATCGGCACATCAGGAGGAATGGAACATGCCCCAACTCATCGATCTCACCCGGCCCATCGACACCAAGAACCGCGAGCTCGTCTCCGAGGAGATGCAAGGCCTGGCGAGCATCTTCGGCCCCAAGATCACCTATCACCGGCCCGAGGATATGGGCCGCGAGCGCATGATGGGATTCTTCGGCTGTGCTGCAGAACATCTGCCCGACGGTGAGGGCTGGGGCGAGGAAATGCTGAACGACATGAACACCCATTGCTCAACCCATGTGGACGCGCCCTATCACAGCGGCAACACCATCGAGGGGAAGCCCGCGCGCAAGATCCACGAGATCGATGTGCAGGAGCTGTACTGCCCCGGGATGGTCCTGGACATGCGGCCCTATGCCAAGCCGAACGAGGCCTTTTCCATCGAGGATCTGCAGGCGGCAATCGACACGGTTGGCCGGCCGATCGCGGAGGGCGATGCGGTCATGCTGCGCACGGGCCAGGAACGCTACGGTATGAAGGATCCCGAGTTCTGGACCTATCCGGGCATGACCCGCGATAGCACGGTGTTCCTGACGGGGCAGGGCGCGCGGGTGCTCGGCACGGACGCGGTCGGTTGGGACCGGCCATTCCCAGTGATGAAGAAGGCCTTCGAGGAGACCGGCGACAAGTCGGAGATCTGGGATGGCCATTTCGCGGTGCGCGAGCGGGAGGCCTTCATCGTGCAGCAGCTCGACAACCTCGCCGCCTTGCCGCCGACCGGCTACATGGTCGCCTTCTTCCCGATCAAGCTGGTCGGGACCAGCGCCGCACCCGCGCGGGTCGTGGCGTTTCTGGACTAGGTTGTGGGGACCGCCGCCGGGAAAGAAATATGTCGTATCTGACAGGCATGCGGGCGCTGGTGACCGGCGGCAGCCGGGGCATCGGCCTGGCCATCGCCGGGGCGTTCGCGCGCGAGGGTGCGGATCTGTGCCTGGCCGCGACGGATCGCGGGCGCCTCGAGAATGCGCGCGCCGGGATCGAGGGGGCTGTCGCAACCGCCGCCGCGCCCATCGAGCTGGCGGACTTTGATATCACCGACCGGGCGGCCTGTTTCGATGCCGTTGCCCGTCTGAACGCCGAATGGGGACGGATCGACATTCTGGTCAATTGTGCCGGTGCGTACCGGGCCTCGCGGTTTCTCGACTATGACATCGACGAAATCGACCGCCTGATGCGGGTCAATTATATGGGCACCGTGCACATGATGCAGGCCGCCCTGCCGGGCATGCAGGCGCGTGAATACGGGCGGGTCATCAACATCGCCTCGACCGCGGGCAAATGGGGTTCGGCCAACCAGAGCGCCTACAATGCCAGCAAGCATGCCGTTGTCGGCCTGACCCGTTCGGTGGCGCTTGAGATGGCAGGGGTGGGCGTCACGGTCAACGCCATCTGTCCGGGGCTCGTCGACACCGAACTCGGCGAGGGGCTGGTCGCCGAATATGCCGACATAAGCGGCACGACTGCGGAGGCGATGATGCAGGCGCTCCTGGCGCGGATACCGGTCGGCCGGGTGATCCAGCCCGAGGAAGTGGCCGAACTCGCCGTCTATCTGGCGCGGCGTGAGTCCGGCGGCATGACCGGCCAGTCGCTGTTGTATGACGGCGGTATGCTGATGGTGTGACGGAAGCGTCATGACGCCGCTCATGGGAAAATATCAGAGGGGAAGACAATGCGGAAAACAGTATCGGCACCCGGTGCGAAATCACCGGCACGCGCGGCCCTGACAGGCGGGGTCGCGCTGGGTGATCAAGTCATCCTGAGCGGCCAGATGGCCTATGACCCGGAATATGACGGCATTCCCCCGGACATGGACGCGGCGGCACAGACCCGGGCCATCATGGAGAAGATCGGGGCGCTGCTCGCATCGGAAGGGCTCGATCATGGCGATATCGTCAAGGTCACGATCTTCCTCACCGATATCGGGGATCTGCGGGCGATGAACGAGGTGTATTCGAGCTACGTCCGTGAGCCCTATCCGGCGCGTTCGACCGTCGGTGTGACGTTCCTTGCGGTCCCCAACGGCCGGGTCGAGATCGAGGCACTGGCCATTCGCTCCTGACGCCAGCGCGTCTGCACGTTGCTGGCGACTGCACCCGTGGCCCCCCTGCAACGAATGTCTAATAGACTGGCGCAATGCACTCGGGTTGATTGGAGGCTCGGAGGCGGTTGCGCAGTTTTGCTGCAACGCCATCTAGTTCCTCCGTTCCCCCGACCCTTTCATGGGGTCATCTCAGTGCAGGGCTCTGCCCTGCACTTTTTTTGTCTGCGTTTTGTCGAGGCTGCGCCTCGGTGTTTCGCCCGGGCTTCGTCTTGTATCCGGGCTTCGTCGTGCATCTTTTATGCTACGTTTTGCGCCCGGGCCGGTCGTGACGACCGGCTGGATTGCATGAGTGCGGCGAGCAGATGCTAACCAACTGGACCATTCTCGGCGCGTCGCTGGTCTATATCGGCGTGCTGTTCGCGATCGCCTATTGGGGTGACCGCACGGCGCAGCGCCACGGCTCGCGCATTCGCGCCAAGCCCGTGATCTACGCCCTGTCGCTCGCGGTCTACTGCACCTCCTGGACTTTCTACGGCAGCGTCGGGCTGGCCTCGAGCTCCGGCTATGATTTCATCCCGGTCTATCTCGGCCCGGTCCTGCTGTTCACGGCGGGCTATTTCGTGCTGCGCAAGATCGTGCGGATCGGCAAGGCCGAGAACATCACCACCATCGCCGATTTCATCGCCGCCCGCTTCGGCAAGAGCCAGGCGCTGGCCGCGATCGTGACCCTGTTCGTCGTGATCGGCATCCTTCCCTATATCGCGCTGCAGCTGAAGGCGGTGTCGACCAGCTTCAACGTGCTGGTCAGCTATCCCGAGATCATCATGCCGGCCGGCGTCGCGGGCACGGCCTGGTGGGCCGATACCGCGCTCGTGGTGGCGCTGCTGATGGCCGTGTTCTCGATCATGTTCGGGACCCGCAACATCGACGCGACGGAGCACCATCAGGGGATGATGCTGGCGATCGCGTTTGAATCGATCGTCAAGCTGGTGGCGTTCCTCGCGGCCGGTATCTTCGTGACGTTCTACATGTTCGACGGGTTCGGGGATCTGGCGGCGCGCGCGGGCGCGGTGGATAGCATCGCCGCGCGCTTCGCCGTTGATATCCACACGTCCAAATGGGTAACGATCACGCTCCTGTCGCTGATGGCGATTATCTGCCTGCCCCGCCAGTTCCATGTGGCGGTGGTCGAGAATGCGGACGAAGGCGAGCTCAAGACCGCGGCCTGGATGTTCCCGGCCTATCTCGTGCTGATTAATATTTTCGTCATCCCGATCGCGCTGGCCGGCCTGCTGTTGTTCGATGGTGGTGGTAGCGGCGGCGGGGTCGATGCCGACACGTTCGTCCTGACCCTGCCGATGCTGGCGCAGCAGGAGACGCTCACCCTGTTGGTCTTCATCGGTGGTCTGTCGGCGGCCACGGGGATGGTGATTGTCGCCACGGTGGCACTGGCGACGATGATCTCGAACGACGTCTTCACGCCGCTGTATCTGCGCTACTGGTATGGCGATGCGCGCAGCGACGCCGATGTCGGCGCGACCCTGCTGAATGTCCGCCGCATCGCGATGACGGCCATCCTGCTTCTGGCCTTCGCCTATTACCGCGTGGCTGGCGACGGCCAGGCGCTGGCGTCGATCGGGTTGATTTCCTTTGCCGGGGTCGCGCAGTTCGCGCCGGCGATCTTCGGCGGAATATTCTGGTCCCGGGCGACCCGCGTCGGCGCGCTCGCCGGCATCCTGGCGGGCAGCGGGGTCTGGCTCTACACGCTGTTGCTGCCGACCTTCGCGGCCAGCTCATGGTTCCCCGACACGCTGCTCACGGCGGGCCCGGCGGGCATCGCTATGCTGCGCCCCCAGGCTTTGTTCGGAATCGAATTCGGCGATCCCCTGTCTCACGGCGTGTTCTGGAGCCTGTCGGCCAACATCGCGCTGCTGGTCGTGTTGTCGCTGACCAACAGGCCGAGCGTGGTCGAACGCGGCCAGGCGCGTGCCTTCGTCGAGGTCATGGGGGCGGAACGCACCGCCCGGCCGCGGGCCTACAAGGGCGCGCTGACGATCCGCGATCTGGAGGAGCTGGCGGGGCGCTATCTCGGGGCCGCCGTGTCGGAACGGGCCTTCGCGCAGTATCTTGCCGAGCGCGAGCCGGCCCTGTCGGCCGATGACCCGGTCGATGCCGGTGTTCTGCGTTTCTCCGAGCGGCTGCTCGCCAGCGCCATTGGCGCGTCGTCCGCGCGGTTGGTCATCGCCTTGTCGCTCGAGCGCGAGGATATCGACATGGAAAGCGCCATGTCGCTGCTCGACGATGCGTCGGCCGCCATCCAGTACAATCGCGAATTGCTGCAGATGACCATGGAGAACATGCGCCAGGGCATCGCGGTGTTCGACGAGGATCTGCGCCTCGCCTGGCTCAATGAGCGGTTCAGGGATTATCTCGGTCTGCCCGAGAAATACGGCCGCGTGGGCGTGCCCGTCGAGGAAATCATTCGCTACAGCGCCGAGCAGGGCGAGTATGGGCCGGGCGAGGTCGAGACGATCGTCAACGACCTGCTGGCCCAGTATCAACTGCGCGCACCCGCAACCTATGAGCGCCGGCTCGATGACGGCACCGTCCTCGAGGTCCGAACAAGCCCGATGCCGGCCGGCGGCGTCGCGGTGAGTCTGATGGATCTGACCGATCGCGTGGAGGCCGCGGCCGAGCTCGAAGTTGCCAAGCGCGACCTGGAGCAGCGCGTCGATGAGCGTACCCGCGACCTGATGGATTTGAACGAACAATTGCGCCGCGCCTCTGACGCCGCGCAACAGGCCAACCTCGGCAAGACCCGTTTCCTGGCCGCGGCCAGCCATGATCTGCTGCAACCGCTCAACGCCGCCCGGCTGTTCCTGTCGTCGCTCGCCGAACGACCGATCGAGCATGAGAATGCCGAGCTGGTAGGCCGGGTCGATGCGTCGTTGCGCTCGGTCGAGGATCTGCTCTCGGGCCTGCTCGATATCTCGAAGCTCGATGCCGGTGGCGTCGCGCCGCAGGTCGAGGACTTCGCGCTCGAAGAATTATTGCGCGCGATGGGCACCGAGTTTGCCCCCTTCGCCGAGGAGCGCGACATCGACCTGCGGATCGTCGCGTCGCGCCGCATCGTGCGTAGCGACCGGCGCCAGTTGCGGCGCATCCTGCAAAATCTCATGTCCAACGCCATCCGCTACACCCCACCTGGCGGGCGCGTGCTCATCGGCTGCCGCAACGCGGGTGAGCGCGTGAAGCTGGAAGTCTGGGACACGGGTCCGGGCATCCCCGAGGATATGCGCGATGCGGTGTTCCAGGAGTTTCAGCGTCTGCCTCATGGCGACGCGGACGATCAGGGCCTCGGTCTCGGGCTCGCCATCGTCGAGCGGATCGCGCGCATTCTCGGCCACACGATCGAGCTGCGCAGCATCAAGGACAGCGGATCGGTTTTCGCCGTCACGGTGCCGCGCGGCCAGGGGTCAAAGGTGGCCGATGGTCCGGCGGCACAACCCGTAATCCGCGCCGGAGAGCTGACCGGCGCCGTGGTGCTGTGCATCGACGACAATCTCGATGTGCGCGACGGGATGGAGGCGTTGCTGGGGGGGTGGAATTGCGATGTGCGCACAGCTGCGGCCGGCAGCGAATGGCGGCGCGTGCTGGAAGGCGACGCGCCCGACCTCATCCTCGCCGACTATCATCTCGCCGGCGACGAGAAGGGCCCCGACGTGGTGACCGAAGTTTGCGGCGTGTTCGAACGCGTGATCCCCGCGATCATCATCACGGCCGACCCGTCCGAGGAACTCCGCGTGGAGGCGGGCCGCCGCGGCCAGGTGGTGCTCAGTAAGCCGGTCAAACCCGCGGCCTTGCGGGCCCTGATGACCCGCATGCTGGCCCAGCGCGCCACCGTGAGTCGCCAGGCGTCGTGAAGTGCCAGGTGTCATAAACTGAAAGTCGCCTAGCTGGCGGGAATGCCGCGGGCGGGATCCTCGACATGCAGGCGGCCGGCCAGGATGACGGCCTGTGTCCGGCTGTTGACGTCCAGCTTCTGCAGGATCGCCGAGACGTGTGACTTGACCGTCGCTTCGGAAATTTCGAGATCGTATGCGATCTGCTTGTTCAGTTTGCCGTCCGACAGCATGCCGAGCACCCGCAGCTGCTGGGGGGTCAGTGCTGCGAGCCGGGCGGCGAGCATTGCGTCCTCCGCAGAGGTGTCGGGCAGGTCGTTTGTCCCCGTCGGCAACCAGGTGTTGCCGGCGATGATGTCGCGCACCGCGCTGCGGATGTCGTCCATGGCGGCTGATTTGGGGATGAAGCCGGCCGCACCATAGTCGACGGCCTGGCGCATGATGCGCGCGTCCGTGCTGGCCGAGATCATCGCGATCGGGACTTCGGGAAACTCGGAACGCAGGTAGACGAGCCCCGTGAAGCCGCGCATCCCGGGCATGTGCAGGTCGAGCAGGAGGAGATCGGGTGCACCCTCGCGGCGGATCGTCGCCTCCGCTTCCGCCAGGCTCGCGGCCTCGTGGAAAACGGCGCCGGACATATCCTGCGCGATGGTCTGCTTGAGTGCATCGCGCACCAGCGGATGGTCGTCCGCTATGACGATGACGCAGTCTGACATGGGCCTCCCCCCGATTCCGGATCGTTGTCCGGGCACGCTTGCGATTACCTTATGCTTGCCGGGCGGACGGCGTCCAGCATGGTCTGGCGCGCGGATCAGGCGCTATTCAGCGACCAGTCATAGGCAAGCCACCCGCGTTGCGGTTTTCCCGCAATCTCCGGCGCATAGCGGGCGGCGAAATTTTGCACGGAGTTCGCTGACTGAACGAAGTCGCCCTCGTACCAGCGGTAGATTTTGCTCAGCGCGTATCCGTCGGGCGTGGCATGCAGCCAGCGCGCGCCGGTATGCACGTCGCGCGTGTGCGCGGCGAGTTCGGCGTCGATCGATGGACCCGTGAAAGCCGCGTTGCGCAGTTTGGGGCAGCCGATACTGGCGCAGTTGATCGCGAAGTGAATGCGCGGCTCGTCGAACTTGGCACGGAGTTCCACATTCTCGATGTCGGCCAGGCTCATGGTCTTCCCGCCGACGGTCCAGCGCCGGGCCGTCCAGCGTGCCTTTGCCGGGATGTCGCGGATCGATGCGACAGGCATGTGGTCGAGGATCAGGCGCAGGGTGGCGGCGTTGTAGACGTTGATCAAAAGCGCCAGCTTCTCGTCGCGCGCGAGACCGGCGAAATCGACGGCGGCGACGCGCGACAGATACCCGTCGAGCAGCCCGGCGTAGCGGGCGAGCCCGGCATAGTCGACGAAACCCGCGCCGTCGACACAGCGCCGGAGCAGATCATCCAGCGCGCCGTGGTTGAACGTGCCGGTACCGGAATTTTCGCCATAGGCCTCGCGCAGCGTGACCCGGGGCGGGCCGAATAGCGCCAGCAGCCAGCGCCAGGTGTCAGGCGACGGGATCAAGGACTTGGGTATAGGTGGCATCTGATTTTCGGGCGGGGGCGTCCATGGCTGCCATGTTCGCATAAAGCCGGTCGCGCAGGCCCGCGCCGTTGACCTCGCACATGGATTTAAGCTCGCCGTCGATCGGCACCTTGAACGCGCAATGGGAGATGCGTTCGCGCCCGGCGGGCGTGTCGAGCTCGTCGGCGCTCATGAAGTGATGGGCAACGACCGAGAAGCGATGCAGCTGTGTTCGGCCAACCAGGGCCCGCAGGGCAAACCGCAGCGGCCGGTCCGGTTCGAAGCGCCGGGCCCAGCTCCAGGCGTTCGCGGGGACGTCCCACAGGAAGAATTTCGGCGCGCGGAGGGCCATACCGGTGATGCGTGCGGCGGCCTCGGCGGGCCGGTCGGCGCGGAAGGTGGCCCCGGCGAAATGGGCGAACAGCCGGTCGAGAAACCGCCGGTCCCGGGCGCTGCTCTCGGGGCTCAGAGGTAGGAAACGCGAGCCCGTGCCGGTTTCCGCCGTGAGGCCGATCACGAAGCGACTGCAGTCCGGATGCGCCATGAACCATTGATTGGCGGTGAGCCGGTCCCGGTTGCTGTCCTCGATCGCCAGCCCGCGTTCGATCTCGGACCACAGGGCGTCGGCCGTGATCCGGCCGATGCCGTCCTCGGTGCGCCCGACCTGGGCGACCGGCAGCAGTGCGACCATGCGGAACACGTCCGCATTCGTCTGGGCGAAGCGCACGATGTCGCCCACCTCCGGCAGATTGTCCTGTGTCACGGTCACGGTGCTCGCGACCCGCAGCGTGCGGCCGGTCTCGCGGCGGACCCGGCGGATCATGGCGGCGAACCGCTCGCGCAGCGCCATGAGCTCCGCCTCGCGGGTGGCGTATTTGAAGTCCCGGTCGCGGCGGCCGCGCTGGGTGGTGTCGATGTGCAGGCTGAGTTCTTCCAGCCCGCCCTCGACCATCAGGCGCTTGAGCAGTTCGGGGTCGCGCAGGAACCCGTCGCCATGGCTCATCAGCATCGGGATCAGCTCGATGTCGCGCGCATGGCGCAGGATCTCGATCACCTCGTCGGCCGGCCTGAGCGACACTTCGCCGTCGGTCAGCTGCACACTGCCCCCGGGGCCGAGCGCCGCACGCAGCAGGTCGAGCTGCGCCTTCACGTCGGCCAGGGGGAGTTCGGGGGTGCGGTTGGCGTCGGCGCCCAGGTAGCAGCCGCGGCACGCGAAATCGCATTTCGGCATCACGCCGATGGTGGCGCCACAGCCTGCTTCCTGGCGGCCATACATCTGGTTTGTGGTGCGGAAACGCGGGTCGAGCTTTGCCCAGGCCGCGTTCAGGTGCGCGCGGGTCTCGGGGGACACGGGTGTGCGCAGCAGCCGCCAGAGGCGGCCCGGACCCACCGGTTGTTGGTGCGTGGAGGTTGTCCCCAGAAATGTCATCGCGTCGCCCACCCTCACGCCCGTTTGTGCAAAATACTGCGGGTCTTCGAGGGGCTTATGTAGCGACCGCCCGGGTGGGCGGGGACTCAACTTATCGTGTGGGGTGGTCCAGTCGATGTGCACGGGCGGGTTTGAAACCCGCCCCTACAGACCAGATGCGTCATGCCCGGACTTGATCCGGGCATCTCCTTTGATGCGGAGACGAGATACGCGGGTCGAGCCCGCGTATGACGGACTTGGGGGTGCGCCTAGCCCAGCGACTTGCCGTAGCGCCAGCGCTCGATGGTGACGTCGGCGAACACGCCGCCATAGTTGAGCGGCTCGCCGGCCCAGAACTCGTCGCAGGCCGCGCGGTCGGGATACTCCATGATCATCATGGAGCCGATCATCTGGTTGCCGTCATCGGTGAACATCGGCCCGCGGGCCACATAGCGATCCATCACCGAGGCCTGGTATTTGTGATGGGCCTCGGCGACCGCGGCACGCGCGTCCTTGGCGTCGGGTATGTCGATCGCGGTGATGGCGAATTGCTGCCAGCCCTCGGTGCGCGGATAGTCCGCCTGGCGCAGCTCCATCGATGACGACCAGCGGGTGTAGGTCACCTCGCCGAAGATGCCGGCCATGAAGAACGGCTCGGCGGCCAGCCACGCCTCGGCCCCGGCCCGGTCGGGCGCGTCGATCAACGACATGGCGCCGCAGGCCTCGCCCGCGTCGTCGAGCAGCGGCCCGGAGAAGCGGATTTGGTTGGCGGTCGAGCGCAGATATTCGATGTGTGGCTCGAGGATCGCGGCCCGGTCGGCACCGGCGTCGGGCTTCATCACCTGGCGGATGATCCAGCACGGGCTCTTGGTGCGGTAATATTCGTCGAGCTCGGCCTTGGACAGGCCGTAGCGCGGGTCGCCGGGCAGGGCGCCGGACGGGTTGCTGGGATCGGACATGATGGTGGTTCCCCCTGGATAGAATGTTGTTGGCCATATGGTCGCCGTCCGGGCAGCGGGACGCAAGCCTGCGGGATCCAAAATCGTCATGCCCGGACTTGATCCGGCCAGCATCTTTCGTTGCGGAGCCGGGATGCGTGGGGCGCGCCCGCGCATGACGAAATTGGAGATTCGCCCGGCGGGGCCATTCCCGTTTAAGCTACGGGGCAACGCTGAAGAGCAACGAAATCAGGGGAGGACACACATCATGGCACGCACATTCCGCCGCGTGGTCACCGGCCACAATGACGCCGGCAAATCCATCATCTGGAAGGACGGGCCGGCACCCCAGTCAATCGAGCCGCTGCCGGGCCTGTTCCTGCACGAATATTGGGAGACCACCGCACCCGCCGACAACACGACCCATGCGGACACCGCGATCCGGGAGAACTCCATCGAGCCCCACGACCCGTCGGGCACTATTTTTCGGGTCGTCGATTTCCCGCCCGACGAGGTCTGGAAGGGCGCCGATGTGGGCGCGGCCTTCGACGAGATGGGCAGCGGCGGCGCCCATGACGGCGACGCTGAGACGGCCGGCATGCACGAGACCCAGACGACCGACTTCGCCATCGTCCTCGAGGGCGAGATGTGGGCGGTCATGGAGGAGGGCGAGACCCTGCTCAAGGCCGGTGACGTGCTGGTCCAGCGCGGCACCAACCACGCCTGGTCGAACCGGTCCGACAAGAACGCCGCCATCGCCTTCGTGCTGATCGGCGCCAAGCCGCGGAGCTAGTTCACGTGTCCAATGCTGCAGCTGTCTCAGTAGTTCTGCGCCTCGTTGGTGTCTGGATCATTGTCCACAACTTGTGGCTTTGGAGTCTTTTTCCTCAGCTGTTTTCGGAGAATTTTTCGCTCGCTAACAAAGCTTCGATCATAGGTCAGACAGCTTGGTTCCTATTCGGTTTGTTCCTGACGCTATGGCCGACGGTGTTGGCGAAGCGGATAACTCCAAGGTCCGAACGTGGGCAAGCTGAGACGGATTGGACACCTGAAACCTTTCGTACAGTAGCGTTTCAGGCAGTCGGCCTTTTCTTTCTCATAAGAGGCTTGGCATCCCAATCCACTTGGGGTGCTGTCTTTCTGATTTTTTCAGTTGAGGATAGAAGCACCGGATGGGTTAACTTTGGGACGGTCCTGGAGGCTGTCGTCGGGATTGGCGCTGGTATTTGGCTTGTTGTTGGCGCACCGGGCATGAAGCAAATGGTCCGGACTACGCGCCGGGCTCGATTGGATAACAACCTCCCATGAGTAACCGTATGACTGCCAAGCTCCGCCATTTCGCCCTGTCCGTGCCCGACCCGCAGAAGGCCGCGGCCTTCTATGAGACCGCACTCGGCATGACCCGGGTTGGCGAGAACGACCATCCCGGTGCGACGGCGATCTATCTCACCGACGGTACGGTCAATCTGGCGTTGCTGCGCTACAAGACCGAGGAGGCCGCGGGTGGCGACCCGGACAAGTTCGGGGTGCATCACTTCGGCTTCGTCGTCGATGACGTGGCGGACGCGCAGGGCGAGATCGAGGCGGCCGGCGGCAACTGGCTGATGGGCGAGGCGAAGGACGCCGGGGCGTTCTACGAGATCAAGTTCAGGGACCCGGACGGGGTGCTCTTCGACATCAACGAGGGCGGCTGGAAGACGGAGGAGTAGACCTCACCCCTCCAATGCCACGCCCGCGAGCGTGATCCGGTGCATCAGCCGCCGGTGGCCGTGATAGTCGTTCAGGGCGAGGTGCCAGGTGGCGCGGTTGTCCCAGAGCGCGATCGAGCCCGGCTCCCATTCGAAGCGATAGATATGCTCGGGGCGCTTGGCGTGCTCGAAGAGTAGTTGCAGGAGCTCGTCGCTCTCGGCCTCGGGCAACCCATCGATCCGCACCGCAAAATCAGGATTCACATACAGGGATTTGCGGCCCGACAGGGGATGGCGGATCACCACCGGGTGCCAGACGTCCTGGGTGGCGGCGTCGGGGTTGCCGTAGCGGTCGCCCTGGTCGTTGTCCGGGTCGTTCAGGTGGGCCGCACCGGCGCCGAACACATGGCGGCTCGAATGCAGCGCCCGCAGGCCGGAGATCCGCTCCCGGATGTCGGCCGGCAGGCTGTCATGGGCGGCGTACATCCCGGCGAACAGCGTATCGCCGCCCGCGGGCGGGAGTTCCTTCGCCACCAGGATCGAGCCCATGGCGGGCACCTGGTCGTAGCTGTGGTCGGCGTGCCAGGCGCCGCCGATATTGTCCTTCTGGTCGGCCTCCTTGCGCACTTCGGCGATGTTCGGATAGCCGTCGACGGGCGTGAAGAAGCGGTTGATGACGATGGGCGCCAGCGCCTCGGCAAACGCGATATGGGCCTCGGGCGTGAGGCTCTGCTCGCGGAAGAACAGGACCCCGTGCGTGCCGAGTGCGGTGCGGAGTGTGTCGGCCGTTGCCGGGTCCGGCGTCTTGGCCAGGTCGATCCCGGACACGAATGCGCCGACCGGGCCGTCTGTCGCTTGGATGGAAAGGCTCGCCATGGCCGCGATGTTAGCATTCTTTGGCCGGCCCATAATGTGCTCGCCCGTTGAGCAGATCGTGAAGGGCGCATAGTGAACAGGCATCCGACGTGGGACGTTTCCCTGCATGGGTCGGGCGCGGTAGTCTGCGGCCAACGAACAATAAAACACCCTTCCGAGGAGACTACGTGATGGCGCGCACACTGATCAAAGGCGGCTGGGTCGTGTCGATGGACGACGCGATCGGCGACATTCGCGGCGGGGACGTGCTGATCGAGGACGACCGGATCGTCGAGGTGGGCCGCGACATCGATGGCGGCGATGCGCAGGTGATCGACGCATCGAACATGATCGTCAGCCCCGGCATGATCAACATGCACGAGCATACCTGGCAGACCGGCGTGCGCGGCGTGGTCGCCGACTGGACGATGTTCGAATACTCCCAGCTGATGCATGCGACGGCGGTGCCCCATTTTACCCCCGACGACATCCGGCTCGCCAACCTGTGCGGGGCGCTGAACCAGCTCAACTCGGGCACCACGACCTTGTTCGACTGGCATCATTGCAACGCGACGACCGATCACACGGATGCGGCGATTGATTCCCTCGAGGAAGCAGGCATCCGCGCGATTTATGGCCACGGCCAGACCAAGACGGACCCGAAGCCCGGCGAGGCCCCGTTCAACGAGCGGCCACATTCGCGCGAGCGGGTGGAGCGCCTGCGCAAGGGGCGGTTGTCGTCCGACGACGCGCTGATCACCATGGCCATGTGCATCCAGGGGATCGGCTTCTCGGTCTGGGACTGCATCGAACATGACGTGCGCCTGGCCAAGGATATGGGCCTGCGCTGGTCCAACCATACCGGCGCCCAGGGCATTCCCCTGTTCGCCGAAAACCCGATCCACCGGCTCGACGAGCTGGGGCTTCTCGGACCCGATGCGGACTTCGTGCATGCCAACAACTTCTCCGACGATGAAATCAAGCTGATCATCGACCGGGGCGGCTCGATCACGGTCGCGCCGGAATGCGAGTGCAACTTCGGCCACGGCAACCCGGCGACCGGGCGCGTGCTCGCGGCGGGCGGCACGCCGTCCTTTGGTGTCGACCTGGAGTCCAACATCTCCGGCGACATGTTCTCGGTCGTGCGCTTCTCCCTGCAGCTTGAGCGCGGCATGTACACCGACGCGCGGCCGCGCCCGACCAAGACGATGCCGGAACATCTGAAGACCCGGGTGGCCCTCGAATGGGCGACCATCGGCAACGCCCGGGCGCTGGGCATGGACGACAGGATCGGCTCCCTGACGCCGGGCAAGCAGGCCGATGTGATCCTGACCCGGGGCGACGATCTCAACACCTGCCCGGTGCATGACCCGATCCAGACGCTGGTCTTCATGGCCACGCCGTTCAACGTGGACACGGTCTTCGTCAACGGCGCGGTGAAGAAGCGCGACGGCAAGCTGATCTATCCCGAGGCGGCCCTGCGTGAGACGCTCACCAAGCTGACCGCGTCCGGTCGCCGCATCCTCGACGCTGCCGGCGTGATCAAGGCGGCGGCCGAGTAGAGCGACGAAGGCGAGCGCGGCATCATGATGACCAACCGGTGGCTTGTCCTCGGCGCGCTCTTCGTGGCGCGTTCGGCGCTCGGCTTTCATTTCCAGTCCGTCGCCTCGGTGGCGCCGTTGCTGGTCGAGGATCTCGGCATCGACTTCACGGCGATCGGCACCCTGATCGGCCTGTTCAGCCTGCTCGGCGTGGTCACGGCCCTGCCGGCGGGGTTCCTGGGTCAGCGGTTCGGTGAGCGCAGGGTCTGCATTTTCGGGCTCGCGCTGATGACGCTCGGCGGGTTCGTCATGTGGCTCGGAGACGGGTTCGCCATGATCGCGGTTGGCCGGATGATCGCCGGCACCGGGGGTGTCGTGATCACGGTCATCATGGTGAAGATCGTCGGCGACCTGTTCGAGGGCAAGGAGGTCGTCACCGCCATGGCGATCCTGATGAACAGCTGGCCGGTCGGCATCGCCATCGGCCTGTGGAGCCAGGGCGCGCTGGCAGAAACCTGGGGTTGGCAGGCGGTATTCCTCGTCGCCGGGATCGGTTCCTTCGTCGGCATGCTGCTGGTCGCGGCGGTGTATCGGCCGGGGGTGCCGGCGGTCGTGCGGCCGCTGCAGCGCCTCGCCATCACGCGGATGGAGGCGGCCAAGGTCTCGCTCGCGGGCATCGTCTGGGTGCTCTACAACGCCGGATACCTGATGGTGCTGTCCTTCGGGCCGGCGATGCTCGTCATGCGCGGGCTCGACGTCGCGGCGGCCGGTCTGCTCATCGCTAACGCGACCTTCGTTTACATGTTCGCGATTCCGCTCGGCGGGTGGCTGTCGGAAAAACTCGCCCGTCCCAACCTCGTCATGGTCTCCTGCTTTGCGCTCGGGGCGATCACGGTCGCGCTCGTGCCACTCGTCGATTCCCCGTTGATGCTTTTCATCCTCGCGGCGATCTTCATCGGCATCCCGACCGGGAACGTGATGGCACTGACCGTCGAGACGGTGCCGGCCGAGCATCGCAACACGGGCACCGGCCTGTATCACACCTGGAATCATGCGGGTCTGTTCGTGGGCCCGGCGTTGGCCGGCTGGATCGTCACCCAGACCGGCGATCCGGCGACGGCCATGTTCGTCGGCGGCACGACCATGGCCCTCGCCATCGTCGCGCTGGGCGCGCTGCGCGCCTTGCAGTGGCGCGAAGCCCGTGCCTACTGAACCGAGCCTCGGCGTCGTCATCCCCGCGCTGAATGCGGGGCCGGGCCTCGCGCACACACTCGAGGCCCTCGCCGAAGCCCGGGCAGTTTTCGATCTCGATATCCTGGTCGTCGATGGCGGTTCCGACGACGACACGGTCGCTGTCGCCGAGACCGCCACCGAATCCTGCGGCGCGCGGGTGATCTCGTCCGCCAGGGGCCGCGGCACCCAGCTCGCGGCGGGCGCAGACGCCGTGCGGGGTGACTGGTTTTTGTTCCTCCATGCCGACACGGTTTTGCAGGCAGGTTGGGCGCGCGAGCTGGCGGCGTTCATGGCCACCGGGCGTAACCGCGCCGCCTATTTCAGTTTGCGGCTCGACGATGACGCGCCGGGTGCGCGGCGGATCGAGCGGCTGGTGGCGTGGCGCTGCCGGGTGCTGGGTCTTCCCTATGGCGACCAGGGGCTGGCGCTCGCGCGCGATCTGTATACGGCGTTCGGCGGCTATCCCGACCAGCCCCTGATGGAGGATGTGTATCTTGCCCGGCGGTTCGGCCGCAGCCGGCTGGTCTGCCTCGAGACGTCAGCGGTGACCTCCGCGCGGCGGTATCGACAAGGGGGGTACTGGCGACGTCCGTCGCGGAATTTGTTCTGCCTGATGCTGTATCTCCTCGGCGTCCCCGCGCGGATGATTGTCGGGATCTACCGATGAATCTGGAGCACCATCTGGTCATCTTTGCCCGCACACCCCGGCGTGGCGCGGTCAAACGGCGGCTCGCCGCCGACATCGGTGCGGGCCCCGCGCTCGCCTTCTATCGCCGGACCCTCAATGACGTGACGCGGCGGCTGGGCAGCGATCCGCGTTGGCGGACCTGGCTGGCCGTGACCCCGGACGGGGACGCGCTGCACCCCGGCCTCTGGCCGCTCGTGCCCGGCGTGGGTCTGATCCCGCAGGGGCAGGGCGATCTGGGCGCGCGTATGGCCCGGCCCATGGTCGAGCTCCCGCCCGGGCCCGTGATGGTCATCGGGACGGACATCCCCGATATCGCCCCGGGCCATATAGCCGACGGTTTCGCCGCGCTCGGCACCCATGACTTCGTGTTTGGCCCGGCGGCCGACGGCGGCTACTGGCTGGTCGGCGCGCGCCGCCGCCCGGTTGTGCCCGCCGGCCTGTTTCGCGATGTGCGCTGGAGCACGGCGCATGCCCTGGCGGATACGCTGGCGGGGCTGCCCCGGCGTGCGCGGGTGGCGATGCTGGACGAACTCGACGATGTCGACGACGGCGCGGCGTGGGCCGCCTGGCGTGAGAGTCGACGCAAACGCGTCACGCCATAGCTGGCAAACCTGTCAACAAACCGTGACGTGACAACGAACCTGTTCCTTCCGACATGGTGACCGCTACAATCGCGATCCCAGCGGGGAAAAACATGGAATCGATTTACTACGTCATCTCGTGGCTCTGCCACCGGCGATGCGCGCATTGTTACGACACGCGCTTCCGCCCCTATGTGCGCGACGAACGCGACGCGGTGGTGGGCGAGGCGGTGACGAGTCACGCGAAGATCGTGGCCAACCTGCCCGACCGCATGACCTATCGCGAGACCGACGATGGCCCGGAAATGCCCGGCCGCATCATTCTGTCGGGCGGCGAGGTGCTGCTTGATGAGATCCGTGAGCCGGTGCTGTACCCGGTGATGGACATGCTGCGCGAGAAATATGCGGGTGTGGGAGGGGTGCGTGTGGTGGTGCAGACGACGGGCGACCTCGTCACCGCGGAAATCCTCGACGAGCTCCTGTCCCATGGCCTGTGGCAACTCTCGATCACCGGCATGGATGATTTCCACGTCGGCCATGAGGGCGAGAAACGTGTGCCCCTGATGGCGCATCTGACCGGTCTGGTCGAGGCGGCGGGCCTGGCGCCGACCGGTCGCCGCCATGACGGCACCGATGCGCGCGGCACCGAGACACCGGTCTATTCGTTCATGGGTGCGAACCCCGAGGAATGGATCGGGCCGATCTGGCCGCGCGGGCGGGCCTGGGACAATGAACTGTCCACCGCGACCCTCGACGACAATTTCTGCAATCGTTGGTCGGGCGGGCTCAACTTCATGAATCACGGCAGGCTCGGCTCGGAGGTCTCGATCGAGCCCAACGGCAACGTCTATCCCTGCTGCCTCAAGACCAAGGCGCCGCTCGGCAACCTGACCGAGGAGCAGCTCACGGATATCCTCGACAGCCTGGCCGGGCATCCGGCCTTCGAGGCCCTCAACGATGGCGCGCCCGACCGTATGGGGGCGGCGTTCGGCTGGGACGAGGAGACGTTCCGCAAGCAGAGTGAGACGAAGACCCCATCGGGCGAGACCTATCGCAATCTCTGCATTGGCTGTGACCGGTTCCACGAACAGGTGCTCGGCCCGATCATCGACGGACTTCGTCAGGAGCGCCTGCACGGGCGCACAGCGGCTTGAGCGGGCAGGACCGGATAGCGGCTGTCTGTGTGGCGCTGGCCGCGCGGCTTGGCGTGCCGGTCGCGGATCTGCACCCGTTGCCCGACACGGGCCTCGCCCATGACCATGTCCGCATCGGCGACACGGGAACCCTGGCGCGGGTGCCCAAACAGAGCCAGCTCGGCCTCGCGGCGGCAGAAAACCTCGACTATCAGGCCGCGTGTTTCGCGCGTGCGTCGGCCAGCGGGCATGTGCCCCACCTGCACGAAAAATTATCGCCCGACGACGGGCTGCCGATGGGCGCATTGATCGTCGATCTGATCGACGGCAAACCCTTGGCGCTGCCGGGCGATCTGGCGGCGATGGCGGAGTGTCTGGCGGCGATCCATGCGTTGCCTTTGCCGGAGTCCAATCAGCGCGCGCCCCTGAAAGACCCGGTCGATCCGATGGCCGACACCTTCATGGAGATCATGACCCAGGCGGCCTATATCGCGGCAGCGGACCTGCATCCGGACGCGGAATCCCAGATCCGCGAGGAACTGCAGGCGGCGGGGGCGACGCTGGCACGCAAGGCCCGCCCACCCCGGACACTCATTGCGTTCGATGCCCATCCGGGAAACTACCTGATGACGTCAGACGGACCGGCGGAAGGCGGGGCGATCCTGGTGGATCTGGAGAAGGCGCGCTACGGCGCAGCCGCCTTCGATCTCGCCCACGCCACCCTCTACACCTCGACCACCTGGGATGTGGACAGTCACGCCGTCCTGGATCGTGCTCAGGTGGCGGACTTCCATCAGGTCTGGCTCGACACGGTGCCGGGTGATCTCGCCGCCGCGACCGAACCCTGGCTGCTGCCGCTGCGCCGGATGATGTGGCTCTGGTCCGTGACCTGGTGCGCCAAGTGGCAGGTCGAGTCCCGGCAGTCCGCCGAGACGGTGGCAGCGGGCAACACGTCCACTGAAAATTGGTCGGCGGAGCTCAGCGAAGATGCGCTCGTCGCCCATGTCGCCGGCCGGGTCGACGACTATCTGGATCCCGAAACCATCACCCGCGTTCGCGCCGACTGGCACGATGCGACTCAATCACCCGGACCCGCCGCCTCGATCCAGTCGGCGCGGGCGGGCTGAACAACATGAAAGAGGTCTGCAGATGCGTATCCTGACCGCGGCACTGGCCGCCGTTCTCACATTTACGCCGCTCGCCGCGGCGTCGGCCCAGAGCTGGGATGAGGTGGTCGACAAGGCGCGGGGCCAGCTTGTGTTCTGGAACGCCTGGGGGGGCGACGAGCGGATCAACGCCTACATCACCTGGGCCGGCGATCAGGTCCAGGCGCGCTATGGCGTGACGGTGCAGCATGTGAAACTTGCCGACACCTCGGAAGCGGTTGCCCGGGTGGTGGCGGAGAAGGCCGCAGGCCGCAGCGACGGTGGCTCGGTCGACCTCATCTGGATCAATGGCGAGAACTTCGCGGCGATGAAGCGAAATAATTTGCTGTTCGGACCCTGGACCGCCGATGCGCCGAACTACCGCTATGTGGACACCGTGAACAAGAAGACCACGACCGTGGACTTCACGGTGCCCGTCGATCATCTGGAGGCACCCTGGGGCATGGCCCAGTTCGTCTTCATGCACGACACGGCACATGTCAAAACCCCGCCGGAGTCGATTCTGGGACTTCTGGAGTGGGCGAAGAACAACCCCGGCCGGTTCACCTTTCCCCAGCCGCCGAACTTCCTGGGCACGACGTTCCTCAAGCAGGCGCTGATCGAGCTCGTCGTCACGCCGGCGGTGCTCCAGGCACCGGCTGCGGACATTCAGGAAAACACGGCACCGCTATGGGCCTATCTCGATGCGCTGCACCCGCTGATGTGGCGCCGCGGCGAGGTCTACCCGCAGAACGGCCCGGCCCTGCAGCGCCTCCTCGACGATGGCGAAGTGTCGATCGCGCTGTCCTTCCAGCCGGCCGAGGCGTCGGGCCTGATCGCCCAGGGTAAGCTGCCCGATACGGTGCGCACTTTCGTGCTCAACAACGGCACCATCGGCAACACCAACTTCGTTGCCATCCCGTTCAATGCGAATGCCAAGGAGGGTGCGATGGTCATGGCCAACTTCCTGATGTCGCCCGAGGCCCAGGCCCATAAGCAGAATCCGGAAGTCTGGGGCAGCTTTACGGTGCTCGACGTCGAGCGGCTGCCCGAGGACGCCAAGGCGACATTCCAGAATCTCCAGCTTGGGGTCGCCACCCTGTCGCCGGGAGAGCTCGGTATCACCCAGCTGGAGCCGCACCCGTCCTGGGTGGCCGCGCTTGAGGCCGAGTGGGCCAAACGCTACGCCAGCGGAAAATAGCCACGATGGGGGCGTCCTCCCCGCTGCGTTGGCTGCCCGCGCTGACCCTGCTGTTGCTGCTGGGCCCGGTCGTGGCCGGCCTGTTCGGGACCGTGCTGCCGGCCTTCGGCTACCTGCCGGCTCTCGGCCGCGCGACTTTGAGTTTGGAGCCCTGGCGGGCGTTGTTCGCCGCGCCGGGCGTGGCGGAATCCATCCGCCTTTCCTTCGTGACCGGACTGGCGGTCACGATTGTGTCCTTTACCGTCGTCATCCTGTTCGTCGCCGGCTGGCACGGCACGCGCTCGTTTGCGCGGGTCCAGAAACTGCTGTCGCCGCTCCTGTCGGTGCCCCATGTGACCGTCGCGTTCGGGCTGGCCTTCCTGCTCGCCCCGTCGGGCTGGATCTTCCGCCTGACCTCGCCCTGGCTGACCGGCTATGACAGGCCGCCGGACCTGATTATCGTCCAGGACCCGGACGGTCTGGCGTTGATTGCCGGCCTCGTGGTCAAGGAAATCCCGTTCCTGTTTCTGATGACCCTGGCCGCGATCGGGCAGGTGGATGCGGCCCGCGTGCGCACCATGGCTCGCACGATGGGCTACGGCGCAACTGCGGCCTGGCTGAAGGCTGTGTTCCCGCTTGTCTACCGGCAGATCCGCCTGCCGGTGTTCGCCGTCCTCGCCTTCGCAGCCTCGGTGGTCGATGTTTCCGTGGTGCTGGCACCGTCAACCCCGCCGCCGCTCGCGGTGCAGCTCGTGCGCTGGTTCAACGATCCCGACCTGGCGCTGCGGTTCGTGGCGTCCGCGGGCGCCATCGTGCAACTCGGCCTCGTGGTCGCGGCGATCCTCGTCTGGTGGGTTGGCGAGCGCGTGGTCGCGTGCCTCGGTCGTATCTGGATACGCGCCGGCAGCCGTGGGCGCCGGGATTTTCCGCTGCGTATCGTGGCGGCCGCGGCGCTGTCGGTGAGTTTCCTGGCAGCGTTCCTGGGGCTGGCGAGCATGGCGCTCTGGTCGATCGCGGGGCGCTGGCGGTTCCCCGATGCGCTGCCGTCGGAGGTCTCGCTCAACGCCTGGACCGCCAATGCCGACCGGCTGGCGACCGCGACCATGAACACCGCGACCATCGGGGTCGCCGCGGCGTTCGTTGGGTTGGCGCTGACTGTGGGATGCCTGGAGAACGAGGCCCGCTTCGGGAAGCGCGCCACCAACCGGGCGTTGCTGCTGCTCTATGTGCCGCTGCTGGTGCCCCAGATCGCGTTCCTGTTTGGCACGCAGATTCTGCTCGTGATGAGCGATCTCGACGGTGCCTGGATCGCGGTCGCCTGGGCCCATCTGGTCTTCGTCCTGCCCTATGTGTTCCTGTCCCTGGCTGACCCTTACCGGGCCTGGGACGAGCGCTATGCGCGTGCCGCCCTGTGCCTCGGCGCGTCGCCCATGCGGGTGTTTTGTCGGGTCAAGCTGCCGATGCTGCTGCGGCCGATCCTGGTCGCCACCGCCGTCGGGTTCACCGTCTCGATGGGCCAGTATCTGCCGACATTGTTTGCCGGTGCCGGGCGCCTCGATACGCTGACCACCGAGGCGGTATCGCTGGCGTCAGGCGCGGACCGGCGGGCCATCGGCGCCTACGCGCTGTTGCAGATGACCCTGCCATTCATCGCCTTCGGGCTCGCCGCCGCCGCGCCCGCCTGGCTGTTTCGCAACCGGCGCGGGCTCAGGGTTACGGCTTGACAGGCCGACCACCGAACAGGCCCACTGCGGCCAACAAAACGAACACAGAACTCCTGGGAGACATCATGAAATTATTCGGCTACTGGCGCTCGCTCGCCGCCTTCCGCGTGCGCATCGCGCTCAACCTCAAGGGCCAGGCCTTCGAGGTCGTCTCGACCGACCTGATCAAGGGTGAGCAGTTCGATCCCGAGTATCTCAAGATCAATCCCCAAGGCGTCGTACCGGCGCTGGTCACCGATGACGGGACCACGCTGACCCAGTCGATGGCGATCCTCGAATATCTCGATGAGGTCTATCCCGAGCCCGCACTGCTGCCGGCCGATGCCGCAGCCCGCGCCCGGGTGCGCGCGCTGTGCATGATCCTGGTCGCCGACATGCATCCGCTGGTGGTGCCGCGTATCCGCAAATACGTTACCCAGGATCTGGGCCACAGCGAGGAAGAGCTCGGCGCGTGGATTGGCAACTGGACGACCAAGGGCCTCGAAGCGATCGAGAAGCATCTGGCCGAGGACGGCCATTCGGGCACCTATTGCGAGGGCGACCAGGTGACCATGGCCGACCTGTGCCTGGTGCCCCAGATCGGCGCCGCAGTGCTGTTCAAGATCCCGCTCGACGCCTATCCGAACTGCCAGCGCATCTTCAAATCCTGCATGGAGCTACCAGCGTTCTTCGACGCGCGGCCCCAGGCCCAGCCGGACTTCCCCGAAGAGATGAAGTAGAGGAAGTCGGGCGGCTCAGCCGCCCTTCTTCTGCGCTCCCGCCGAATCCATCAGCTGTTCCAGCACTTCGTAGGGCTGGGCGCCGACGACGCCCTTGGCATCGGCCACATAGGTCGGCACGCCGGTGACGCCATACTGGCGGGACTTCTCCCAGTCGGCATCGATCGCGTCCGAGAACGTACGCTTCTCGAGCACCTCGCGCGCGGCCGCGCCATCGAGCCCGACCCCCTCGGCGATCTCGACCAGGGTATCGGCATCACCGATGTTCCGGCCCTCGACGAAATAGGCCTCGTAGAGCTTCATATGGATGGCGTCGCCGCCTTCCTGGGTGTCGGCCCACTTGCCGAGTTCCTGGGCGAGCCGGCTGTTGTAGGTGTGGGTGCGCTTGCCATAGGGCAGGCCTTCCTCGGCCATCCGCGCCTTCATGCTCTCATACATGCCGTCGAGATCGACGTCGCGGCCGGCGAACAGGGCTTCGAGGGTCTGGCCGTCGAGCGGCGTGTCGGGGTGCAGCGGGAAGTGCACGGTCTGGATGTCGACGTCGTAGGCCTGGCGGAGTTTTTCAACACGCACGGTGCTGAGGTAACACCAGGGTCAAACGTAGTCGGCGAAAACCTCAAGGGTGACGGGATCGGACATGGATATATTCCTTCGTTTGAGACAGTCGACATCATAGCAGAGAGGGCCCTGCACGCGATAACATTGCGGGGAGATGCCTCATACAAAGCCCCCTGAAGCCCCCTGGAGCCACACCATGACCGAACACACAATTCCGTCGCGCAAGCTCACCCATGACGGGGTGCGCGCCCTGATCGATGCCGCCGTCGCCAAGGCCGACGAGATGGGCGTGCCCATGGGCATCGCGATCGCCAATGACGGCGCGCGGATCGTCGGCTACCTGCTGATGGACGGCGCGCGAATTCTGGCGCAGGACTCCGCCAGCGCCAAGGCGATGACGGCGGCGAGCCACCGCATGCCCACCCATGCGATCGACTATAATATCGGGATGGGCCTGTCGGTCTCGACCCAGGGCAAGGTGCTGCCGCTGAGGGGCGGCGTGCCGATCATCATCGACGGCTATTGCGTCGGCGGCATCGGCTGCGGGTCGGGCACCGGCGAGCAGGATTTGGTGGTGGCCAAGGCCGCGCTGGCCGCGATCGGCGCGGAAATCCCCGACGACGACGTAAGCGAGGGTTAGGCGGGCCGGCTTTCCGGCCGCACCAGCGCCACGAAGAACAGCCAGGAAAGAACACTGCAGCCGAACATCACCAGCCCGAGTTGCAGGAACGATGTCTGGATGAGCGACGCGATGAGAATCGTGCCCAGGAAGCCGGCACCCATCTGGAAGAAACCACCCAGCGCGGCGGCGGAGCCGGCTGCCGCGGGTTCCACGGCTGTGAGAGCGCCGGCCAGGCTGTTGGGGACGATGAACCCCGAACCCCAGGAGTAGATGAATACCGGCAGGAGCAGCGTGAACGGGGTGTCGTGCCCGGTCAGCGCCAGGGCGACCATCATGCCGGTGCCCGTGACGGTCAGGACGCTACCGATCCAGATCATGCGCGTTCGTGAGATTTGACGCGCCATTCGGCCGGAGATGAAATTCCCGATGATATAGCCGGCCGGCCCGGTCAGGATGAAAAACCCGAACAGCTCGGGCGGGACGCCCATCACCAGAATGAAGGCGACCGGTGTTCCCGCGATAAATGCCTGGAAGGCCGTTCCGATGGCGCTCGTGGTCAGGCTGTAGCCCATGAAGCGGGTCATCCGGGACAAGCGCGCATAGGTCACCATCAGTGCCGCGGGCCGGGAAAACTTTCGTGCCCCGGGGGGGAGCGTTTCGGCCAGGCTCCACCATGTCGCGATCAGCGCACCCGCACCGAGCAGGGCGGTGGCGAGGAAATTTGCCTGCCAGCCGAAGTGGGCCTCAAGCTGGCCGCCGATCAGCGGCGCGACCATGGGTGCGACGGCCAGGGACATCCCGAGATAGGCCATGGCCCGGGTGGCCGCGGCGCCGTCGGTCGTGTCGCGGACGATCGCGCGGGAGATGACGATGCAGGTACAGCCGCCGACCGCCTGGACAACGCGTGCGCCGATCAGGAAGCCGATGTTCGGCGCGGCGGCGCAGGCGAGGCCGCCGAGGGTAAAGAGAATCAGGCCCGCTATGAGGGGTGTGCGACGCCCGATCGCATCGGACAAGGGGCCGACGACCAACTGGGCGATCGCGAAGGTGCCCAGATAGGCCGATACGGTCATCTGGGCCAGGGCCTGGCTGGTGCCGAGGTCTGCCGCGATGGCGGGCAGCGACGGCAGGAAGATGGTGATCGCCACCTGGCTCGCGACCATCAGCGTGACGAGCAGGGCGATGGGGGCGGCAGGTGTTTGTGTCGTCATGCTGTGCCGCTGGAGTTGGTCAAATGCGCGCGAGCGCACGATTCATTCGAACCGGACCCGCATGCATGTCAGCGCGATTTCTTCGCTGACGGCGGCATCGGCTGCGGGTCGGGTGCCAGCGAGGAGGACCTGGTGGTGGCCTGGGCCGCACTGGCCGCGATCGGTGCGGAAATCCCTGACGACGATGTGCGCGAGGGCTAGCTGGCTTTAACGCGCACTACCGAAATCTGTAGCTCGGGCTGAGAAAAACGTCCGGCCCCAATAGGCTCCATGAGTCCAAACTGCCGCCCTCGAAGCCATCGCTGAACGGAGTCTCCTGGTCGAGTGTGGCGATCGGGTCGACAACAGCCGCTGTTGCTGGCGCAGGCGCCGGGACAGGCGGATTGTCGAAGCTCCAGCCGAAGCCCGACCGGCTTTCGTGCACGGTCCCGAAGTCGTGGCCCGTCTCGGCGTCGACGGCATGGGTCTTGCCGTCTTCGGTACGGATGAGGTTGACCTCGGAGCGTTGCCCCTGGTTTGCAAAGCTCATCGTGCCGACCTCGGTACCCGTTACCGGCGGCGGTGCGACGGGTGCCGGTGACGGCGACGGCGTATTTCCGCCAGTTGTGCCGCTCGGAGCGTTTGAGGCGGTTGCCGGTGTCGCCGGCGCAGGCGCCGGGATCGGCGTATTGTCGAAGCTCCAGCCGAACCCCGACCGGCTTTCATGGACGGTTCCGAAATCATGACCCGTCTCTGCATCGACGGCATGTGTCTTGCCGTCTTCGGTGCGGATGAGATTGACCTCGGAGCGTTGTCCCTGGTTTGCAAAATCCATTGTGCCGACCTGGGTGCCGGTTACCGGCGGCGGGGCGACAGGTGCCGGTGACGGTGCTCCTCCGCTCGTTGTGCCGCTTAAGCTTTCCCCGGTGGTGGTGTCGGTCGTCGTGATGCTGCCATCGAGGTTGTAATCAACATGGATGTTGAATTCCTCGAGAGGCACATAGCCGAAGTTCTTGATGCCAATGCCTTCGATTTCTCCATAGCCCGCGACGCTCGCCTGGCCCACGGCGAAGTTCGTGGCCGCGCTGTCCACGCCCCAGCGTTCTGACAGCCCCACTCTAAGGTCGCCGAAGCCGCCGGATGCCCCACGGCGAATGTTGAATTCACGGACCCCATTCGTGTCGCGGGGGGTGGTCGGGTCCAAGTTGCTTTCACCGGTGTCTACCCGGTCGTAATTCACGCCGATATTGAAGCCTGCGAAGCGCGGGTTGAAGTACGTTATTCTGGGTTCGTCGCCGCCTTCGGGGATCCCAACCGCGGCGCCGCGTCCGGAGTCGACATCGACACCAATGGTGAGCCCGTTGTCCAGCGTGATCTGCGGGCGAAAGACGCCACCCGGCGCGAAACTATCCGGGGCACCCAGGGAGAATCCACGGGTGCCCGTATCTTCCTCCGCACCGATCCGGATGGACCCGAACGAACCGCTGATGAACGTGTTGTATTCCTCGACTGTGCCGTTGATGCCGCCGCCCGAAAATCGAATCTCGGACGTGAATCTGAGGCCGTTGTCGGCGACGCCATCCGCGTTGAAATTGAGTTCGCCGGAATCGATGTCGGCGGCCTCCGTGCCGCCCTCGTCAGATCGGAGGCGAATGCGCCCACCGAAATCGACCCCGCCGTCGGTCTCCCCCTCGTCGATGTCGATTCTAATGCGCGAGCGGAATGTCAGCCCGTTGTCGGTGGTGCCGGAGAATGTCAGCCCGTTGTCGGCGGTACCTTGTAAGTCGAAATTAAAATCGGCATCCGGAAAACCGTCATCGTAGACCAAGCCGAACCTGCCAGAACCGCCGAACCTGACGCGTCCACCTGGCTCACCAACAGTCGGTGTACCGCCCAGGCCCACAAAGGCTTCGAGAAACCCACCCAGATCGTCGCCCGGCGCCCGGTCGCCCGGCACCCCCGAGGCCCCAGGCAGCCCTGCGAGGTTGCTGTCGTAGAACTCGGTGAAGCCGTTGATGGCCTGGTTGTTGTTGATGCAATGCTCCGGGTCGTCGGCATTTCCCGTGCAGGCATGGGCCGGAGATGGCAGTCCGGTCAGCGCCAATACGATGGGCGCGGCGGCGGCCAGGGGCTTGCCGTATTTCAGGAATTTGTGGTGCAGAAACATGGGTTCGTCTCCGGATTAAAAGCGTGCCGTGATGCCGATCAGGAAGTCTTTCTGATCGTAGGTAAAGACGGCCAGATTCGAGTCGGCGTTGGTTCTGGTGAATCGGGTATAGGCCGAGAGGTTTTCGTTGATCGGGCGCGTCAGAGTGGCCGTGTAGCTGGTGATCGTATCGTCTCGGCTGAACCCGAATGCCGTTACCCCTGCCGGTGTCGTGTTGGCGAGGCTGTTCAGGTTTTTGTAGGTATAGGTGGTGCGGGTCATGCCGACGCCGCCGACCACGTCCCATGGCAACTGGGTCTGTGCCGCCAAATTCAGGCGACGGCCCCGATAGTCGTAATCGGTGCCGACGGCGCTGTTCAGCAGATAAGCGCCACCGAAACTGACGTCTGTTTTGATGTCGGGAAACCCAATGGTGATTGAGCCGCCAAAGTTCTGCAGGGTCGAATTACGGTCGAGTATCGCCGGCGTGGTCGTCGGGTCAGGCAGGTTGATCTTGGTGGCGCTATAGACGGCGTCGAGGCGCACGCGGTTGTTGATCCGATAGCGCAGTGACGGGCTGATTCCGGCCGTTGTCTGGAACTTGTCGCCATCGACCTGCGTGTGGCTGAACGACCCTGTGACCGACGTCAGGAAATTGTTGTTGATGGCCTGATCATAACGCGCGAACAGGTTCGCTGCGTGTGTGTCCTTGCCCCTGAGGTCGCGATAATTACGGTGGCTCAGGGTGCCGCCTGCGGTGATCGCCTTGTCCACATCGACGGCCAAGCGGTACTGGCCGCCGGCATTGATATCGACGTAACGCGAATGCTTGCCTGTGATGTCGGTCGGCTGCACGATCTGATCGCTGAGCGCGATGACGTTGCTGTTGCGTCCGAGTGCCGTCGAGCCAAACACCGTCCATGGTTTGGCAGCCGCAGCTGCTTCTTCTTCGGTCGGCTCGAGAGACTCGATCAGGTTTTTCCGGACCGGATCATCGACAGGCTTGTTCAAAATACCCGCCAGCGCCTCGCCGGCGCCCTGTTTGTTGCCGCGTGCCAGCTCGATCGTCGCAAGAACCGGCAGCGCTGTGGATTCGAGCGCCGGGTCGAGTTCAATGGCCTTGCGCAACAGGGATTCCGCACGGTCATACTGTCCCAGTCGCCAGTAGGTGCGGCCCAACAGTTCGTGGGTCTTGGCATGCTCGCGGTTCAATTCGAGATGCCCGCCCAGCATGATCGCCGCGGCGCCAAAGTCGCCCGCCTCAAGCGCGGCCCAGCCGGCCTCGAAGCCCAGATCCTTGTGGATCGCCTTCAGGGCGATCGCGCGCCGGAATGCGATCAGCGCGTTGTGAGGATTGCCGATCCGGTTGAGCCCGACGCCGAGATAAAAATAGGCCCGGCCATCATCGGGGTCGGCTTTCGTCGCGTTGACGAAGCTTGCGACGGCCGCCTTTGAGTCGCCGGCGCTGAGCTGGCGCAGCCCGTCACGTGACAGCTCGTCCGATTCCGGTGAAGCGAATGCAGGGGAAGCCCCGAGAACGCCCAATGCAATCAGGGCGATGCCTGCGTTGCGAATACCCCTGTAAGCCCCCAAAAACCAACGATTCCGTGCATGCGGCAGGCACGCCGGAAATTTGAATATCTTGATGGTACGTAACTACCACATGGCAATGGCTGTAGAAACGCCCTTTATGTTGCATTCACAGGTCCGTGAATGAGGCCCTTCGCACCGCTGGACGCGGTCCATGCGACGTGAAGGAGCATTCAGGGTGCCGGGTTCGGCGCCAGCAGATAGGTGCGGCTGATCAGGCCCGTCACAACGAACAGCACGACCCCGGCGCTGAGTGCCAGGGACATGTGGATGCCGATCAGGCTGCCGGCCATGCCTACTGTCACTCCAGAGACCGCCCGCAGGCCGAAGGCCGCCATCACGTAGAGCCCGACGACCCGGCCGCGGATTTCCGGCGCGGCATTGAGTTGCACCAGTGTCTGGGCCATCGAATTGTAGGACAGGTCAAGGAACCCGGCGGCGAACAGCAGGAGCATCGCCACCCGGATGTCCGACGTCAGCGCAAATCCTGCCATGGCGAGGCACCACAGGACGACGAGGATGAACACCGTGCCCCGGCGCGCGGGCAGCAGGGAGCGGGTCTCGAGAATCAGCCCGGCGGCCAGCGCCCCGGCCGCGTTCGCCGTGAGCAGTGCAGAATAGAGCAGTCCGCTGCCATTGCTGCCGAGATCCAGTGCGAACTCCGGCATCTGCGGATGGTGGGCGTTGCCGACCAGCATCGCCGCGACGCCGACCACCAGGGTCAAAGGCATGATGACCGGGTCGCTTGCGACCGTGCGCATCGTCGAGAAGATGTCGGAGAAGCCCTTGATGGCGCGGCGGCTGGTCGCCGCTGCGGCTTCCGCGCCCGTGCGGAACGCCGGCCCGTAGGGCGCACCGATCAACCACCATGTGAGGGGCACATAGATCAGGATGTTGATGAAGATGCCCCAGACCGGCCCGACGAGGAGCAGCAGCCCGGCGCCAACGGCGGGGCCGAGCACGATGCCCAGGGTGCGCGAGGTGGCCAGCAGGCGCACTCCCGACTGGAGCTGCTCGCGCCCGACGATGTCGTGGATCAGAAGCTGGGACGCCGGCGCCCAGAGCGCGCCCGCCAGCCCATGCACAATCAGCAGGATGACCGCGTGCCACATCTGCAGGCTGTCGGTCATGAACAGCAGGCCCCAGGCGGCCGAGACCGCCATGAACAGGAGCATGGCCGCCTGGATCACCCGGCGCGGGTCGAACCGGTCGGCCAGCGCGCCGGCGTGGATCGAGAAAAACAGGAACGGCAGCCAGTGGGCGACGACGGCAAAGCCGCCCAGGGTCGGCGACTGGAACTTCTCCCAGATGATCAGATAGCTGATCACATGCTCGACCGCGTCGGCGTTCATGGCGAGCGCCGTGCCGATGAGATATGCCCGTGCGCCGGGATGGCGCAGCGCCGCGAAGGAGCGGGGTGCGGCGGGTTTATCGGTCATGAATTGTCGCGTTTCGGCTGGGGTGTGTTGCGGGGCGTGTTGACCATTGCACTCGACTGTCTTACCCCGCAGGGTAACGCCATTCGAGGGAGAGAAACCATGTCCGATACGACTGCACAAGGTCAAATGACCGCTGCCGCCACTCCACGTTCGGGCCCGCTGGTCGGGCTCAAGGTCGTGGAACTGGCGGGGATCGGGCCCGGCCCGTTCGCGGCCATGCTGCTCGCCGATCTGGGCGCCGACATCATCAAGATCGACCGGCCGGCGGATGCGGGCCTCGGCGTGCCGCGTGGCGCGGAGTTCGATCTGGCGACCCGGTCCCGGCCGTCGGTGGCGGTGGACCTGAAGAACCCCGACGGCGTCGAGACGGTGCTGCGCCTGATCGAGAACGCCGACGTGCTGATCGAGCCCTATCGCCCCGGCGTGACCGAGAAGCTCGGTCTCGGCCCCGACGACTGCATGGCCCGCAATCCCAAGCTGGTCTATGCGCGGATGACCGGGTTCGGCGGCACCGGCACGCTGGCCAAGGCGGCCGGCCACGACATCAACTACATCTCCCTGACCGGCGCGCTGCATGCGATCGGACCCGCCGACAAGCCGACCCCGCCGCTGAACCTGATCGGCGACTATGGCGGCGGCGCGCTGTATCTGGCCTTCGGCGTCATGGCGGCGGTCTACGAAGCGCGCAGCAGCGGCAAGGGCCAGGTGGTCGATGTGGGCATGGTCGATGGCGCGGCCAGCCTGATGATTCCCGTCATCGGGCTGCACGCGTCGGGTTATTTCACCGACGAGCGCGCATCCAACATCCTCGATGGCGGCGCGCCGTTCTACGACACCTACGAATGCGCCGACGGCAAGTTCATCTCCATCGGCTCGATCGAGAAGAAGTTCTACGCATTGTTGCTCGATAAGCTCGGCCTCGCCGACGCGGACCTGCCCGATCAGATGGACCGGTCGCGCTGGCCCGAGCTCAGGGCGCGGTTCGCCGAGGTGATCGCGGCCAAGACCCGCGACGCGTGGGTCGAGATCATGGAAGGCACGGACGTGTGTTTCGCGCCGGTCATGTCCATGACCGAGGCCCACACCCATCCCCATAACGAGGCGCGCGGCAACTTCGTCGAGGTGGCCGGCATCACCCAGCCGGGCCCGGCGCCGAAATTCTCGCGTACGCCGGGGCGGATCCATTCGCCGCCTTCGGTTCCCGGTGAACATACCGAGAGCGCACTCGCCGCCTGGGGCCTGCCGGCCGACGACATCGCGGCGTTGAAGGCCGCCGGCGCCATCGGCCGGAAAGAGAGCTAGCCGCGTGGCCACGAAGATCCCCTACAACCGCGAGCTCGACTTCGAATATGGCCGGGTGGACGCACTCACGCCGCTGCTGCGACGGGTGATCGCCAACAACCCCAGCGCGTTTACCTTTCACGGCACCGGCACCTATATCGTCGGCCACGGGCAGGTGGCGATTGTCGACCCGGGCCCGGACCTGGCCGAGCATGTGGATGCGTTGCTCGATGCGATCCGGGGGGAGACGGTGAGCCATATTCTGGTCACCCACACCCACACCGATCATTCCCCCGCGGTGAAGGCGGTTCAGGCCGCCACAGGCGCGCCGACGTTTGCCTATGGCCCTCACGGCACCCGGCCCGAGGACGGCGCGAGCGAGGGTGGTGCGGATTATGACTTCGCGCCCGACCATGTGGTCGGCGACGGCGACGTGGTCACCGGCAAGGGCTGGTCGGTCGAGGCGGTGCACACGCCGGGCCACTGCTCGAACCATCTGTGCTTCGCGCTGCAGGAGGAATCCACGCTCCTGTGCGGCGATCATGTGATGGGCTGGTCGACCTCCATCGTCTCGCCGCCGGATGGCGACATGCAGGCCTATATGGCCTCGCTGGAGAAGGTGGGGCGGCATGAATCCGCTCGTTATTTCCCGACCCATGGCGGGCCGATCGACGATCCCAAACCCTATGTGGCCGCGTTGCTCGCCCACCGCCACGAGCGCGAAGACCAGATCCTGGCCGAGCTTGCAGCGGGACCGGCGACCATCGCCGAGATGGTGCCGCGCATGTATGCCGACGTGGACCCGAAGCTCTACCCCGCCGCCGCGCGGTCGGTTCTGGCCCACCTGATCCACATGGTGGAGACGGAGCGTGTGAAGGCCGACGGGGATGTGTTTCGGTTGGTGAACGGCTAGCCGCTATTCCGGCGTGATGAAGTACTGACCCCGCAGGAAGCGCGAGAGCGGGACCGGTCGGTCGGGGTCGGGTTCGGGCGGGTTGTTGATGTGGCGCTCGGCTTCGGCCATGGCGATCCGGGTGATGCCCGCCACGTCGAGCAGGCGTGATTCATCGAAGGTCCGGAATGCCAGATCGAGCAGCTCGCCGTCGCCCGCGAGCTTGCCCGTCGCGCCGGTGGCCTCGACCAGGAAGAAGCGCGCGTCGAAGCGCCGGGTTCGGCCCGGCGGGGTGATCGCCCGGAAGAAGTAGTCGAGCCCGCTGAGGTTGGGCCGTAGAACTTCCCCGTCCAGGATGCCGATCAGCAGCCCGGTCTCCTCCCAGGTCTCGCGTACCGCGCCCGCCGCGATGGCGCGCGCGCGGGTCGGGTTGGCGGCGGCGCGCTCGAGGCGCGCCTGCACGTCCGGCGGCAGGTCGCTCTCGGGTTTCAGCCTGCCGTCACTGGTCTCCACCCGCCCGCCGGGAAACACATAGGCGTGGGGCATGAAGACATGGTTGCGGTGCCGCCGCCCCATCAGGACCTCGACGGTCCCGCGCCTACGGCGCCAGACGACCATGGTTGCGGCGTCGACGGGGCGCCGCGAGCGTTGAGAGTTTTCGGCCATGCGGGCGATAGGCTGTGACTATTTGATCGGCGAGAAGGAGGTCGGCAACAGGTACCGGTTGTGCTGATCGATCACCCGGTGTCCGTTGCCGGCCTGGTAGATCGGCCAGCGCGGGTCAGCCGTGGCCTTGGCCTGCAATTCCTCGCGCTGGGCGTGGCTGTCCCAGTACCAAAGATGGACGACCTGGCTGATCCGTCCGGTGACCGACGAGAAATAGCCGAGCAGTTGCCAGCCGGCATCCTTGATGATCGGCGATGCCAGCGCCTTGGTGACCTCGACATAATTCGGCACCTGGGCGTAGGTGATCGAGTAGGTGCGTTCATCGACGAAGCCCTTGGGGCTGCCGTTGCCCATGAAGGCAAACGGCTCGACCACGTCGGTCGCGGTCAACAGCCGGTTTTCCTGGTGGGTGAGCATGGCCCGGCCGACTTTGAGGTACTCGGCCCATTCAGGGTCGGCGGCGAGTGAGGCGCGTATCTCCTGGCGGGCGGCTGCACTCTCGTACTTCCAGTAGTGGACCGCCTTGTTGAGTTCGCCGGTCTCGACCGTGAAGTACCCGGCCAGCTCGTAGCCGTGCTTTTTCTGCAGCGGGTAGCCATTCTCCTCGACATGCTTGAGATAGGCGGGCATCTGGCCCGGACTGACAGTGTAAGTGCGCGCGTCGACGATCATGCGCTTGTCTCCCCCGAATGTGTCTGGCCGTGTGCGATTGCCGCCCGGCCTTATGGGTGTATCGTGACATCCTTTGCGGGTGGTTGAAAGACACCGAAAGGCGGGCGGGGCATGGAAGACGCACACATTTTGCACGTGGTCGAGGCCGGGGCTATCCTCGGCGAAAGCCCGGTCTGGTCACCCGACGAGGGCGTGCTCTGGTGGCTCGATATCAAGGCGCCGGCGCTGTACCGCTACGATCCCGCCACGGGTGTTAACGACAGCTGGCCGCTGCCACAGGAGACGGGCTCGATCGTGCTGCGGAAGGATGGCGGCCTGGTCGGCGCGCTGCGCGGCGGGTTCGCGTTCCTCGATGTCGGCGCGCCGGGGAAACCTGTCGGCACGGACTGGATCGGCGACCCGGAACCCGGCCGGCCTCTGAACCGGCTGAACGACGGCCGCGCCGATCGCCAGGGGCGCTTCTGGGCCGGATCGATGCACGACCCCGATGGTCCACCCGAGACCTATTTCGAGCGCGAGCCCGTCGGCGCGTTCCACCGCCTCGATGTGGACGGGACGATGCACCGGATGATCGACGGTATTCTCGTCTCCAACGGGTTGTGCTGGTCGCCCGATGGCAAGACCATGTATGCGGCGAACTCCCCGACGCGGATCATGCGTGCCTGGGACTACGACCCGGCGACCGGTGACATTGCGCATGAGCGCGTGTTCGCGACCTTCCCCGAAGAAGACGGGCGCGGCACCCCCGATGGTGCCATCGTCGATGCCGAGGGCGGGGTCTGGGTGGCCGAGTTTGGCGCGAGCCGTGTGACCCGGCTGACGCCGGATGGCGATGTGGACCGGATGATCGCGCTGCCGGTCAGCCGCGTCACCTGTCCCATGTTCGGCGGGTCCGACCTGGCGACGCTGTATGTCACCACCGCCAAGATTATGCTCAGCCCGGAGGCGTTGGCGCGCGAGCCCCTGGCGGGCGCGCTGTTTGCCGTCGATGCCGGGGTGGCCGGGCTGCCCGAGGCCGCCTTCCCGGGGTAGTCGGGCTGCCCGAGGCCGCCTTCCCGGGGTAGCTGAACAGTTGCACCCGCCCGCCGCGTCGTGATCGGCATGAAATGGCCCTATTCCGGCCACCCGCCAGCCCCGTTGCGCCGTCAGCCTTCAATCAGCCCTGTCAGGGAGGAGAGACGGTTTGCGCGGATTAACGATGCTTGCAAGTGTCATAGGCGGTTTGCCTGTCGTGGCGTTTGTCGCGACGCTCGCCTTGACCGAAGGAGCACCCATACGCGCGCCGTCTGCAGGGTCTGGGATGCCGGATGTGGCAAGCGTGGAACCGGATTGGCTAGGGCAACCGGGCCTCGCGACGCCCGCCGGCATCCCAACTCGGGCCTGGGACCAGAGCCCGCGAACTGTCGTCAATTGGAAGCCGCCACCCGCGGCCGAATTTCGCCATGACCGGACCCGGGCCGGCTGGGATCAGCTTCGCCGGCTCGCAGAATCAGGCGATCGCGACGCGCTGGTGTTCCTGACCCTGATGAAATCCGGCGTCATCCCGCGTTCGGAGCCCCGTCCGGGCGTCCATCGTGCGAGTTCCCGTGACATATACGTGCCTTGAAATTTGCCGTTTCGAAACCATTTAATGGCTACGCTGTGAGGCTCATAGGAGCGCATGGCGATTGAAACCCGGGGTGCCGGTATCGGGCCCCATGGACCGTGATTTCGACTTTGCCGCAAGGCAGGGAGGTGTCGCGGCCCGGAACTCGCTCAAAAGGAGGAGTGACGGCAATGTCACGTATGTCCCCACTCAACAGCCCGCTTCTGCTCGGGTTCGACGAATTCGAACGCACCCTGGAGCGCATCTCCAAGGCCTCTTCGGACGGTTATCCCCCCTACAATATCGAACGTACCGGCGAGAACCGGCTGCGGATCACCCTCGCGGTGGCCGGATTCGCGCGCGACGATCTGGATATCGAGCTCGAAGACAGCCAACTCACCGTGCGCGGCCGCCAGGCCGAGCAGGATACGCGCGAGTATCTGCATCGCGGGATCGCGACGCGCATGTTTCAGCGTAGTTTCGTGCTTGCGGATGGTGTCGAGGTGACATCGGCCTCGCTCGACAATGGATTGCTGCATATCGACGTGTCGCTGCCGCGGCCCGAGAGAAATGTGCGCAAGATCGAGATCGAGGGCGACGGTTCGCCCGCGCTCGACATGGAGACGAAAGGACAGGCGTCATGAATATGCGTTTTGAGAATCTCAGTCCCGACCAGTTTGCAGCACTGGGTGTCGACCGTGTCGCCTATGTGCGCCCTGCCGTGATCGATGGACGCACCGTCTATGCCATCCACAATGCCGACGGCATTGAAATGGGCACAATGGCCGAACGCGATGTCGCGTTCGCGGCGGTCATACAGCATGATATGGAACCCGTCAGCGTTCACTGACGGCGGGGGTCGCTAGCTGGCGGCGCGAAAGGTCTCGCTGGCCACAAGACCTGTCTCGATCAGCAACGCATAGATCGCATCCGGGCTGTCGGAGCCGCGCAGCTTATCGCAGAAGGTCCGGTCGCGCATGATCCGCGAGACCCGCGCGAGCGCCTTCAGGTGATCGGCGCCGGCGCCTTCCGGGGCGAGCAGCAGAAACACAAGATCGACCGGTTCATCGTCGATTGAATCGAAGTCCACAGGCTTCTCGAGACGTGCGAACACGCCCTGTAGATGGCCGAGCCCCGGCAGTTTGCCATGGGGGATCGCCAGGCCGGAACCAACACCGGTCGAGCCCAGCCGCTCGCGTTCGACCAGGATATCGAAAACCTGGCGCGCGTCGGTCTTTAGTATCGCGCCGGCGGCCTTCGACAGTTCCTGCAGCACCTGCTTCTTGCTGGTTGCATGCAGGTTCGCAATGACGCTGCCCGGCTCGAGGATATCTTCGATGTTCATTGCGTATCCGCTAGGCCCCGTCTTCCGAGGTGTCCGGCGTATCGATCCAGCCGACATTGCCATCCGCACGGCGGAAAACCACGCTCATGCCGCCATGTTTGGCGTTGCGGAAGACCAGCGCGTGGCCGTCTGCCAGATCCATGCGCATGACGGCCTCGGAGACCGTCAGGCTTTCGACCGACGTCTGGTTCTCGGCGATGATGACCGGATTGTCGTCGGTCTGGACCTCTTCTGATACGTCCTCGTCGCCGGCATAGGCGGCGATGACATATTCGGGCATGGTCGGTGTGCTGATGGTTTCGCGACCCTGGTGATGGTCGCGCAGCCGCCGTTTGTGCCGCCGCAGTCGCTTGGCCAGATGTGCCAGTGCGACGTCGAAGGCCGCATACGGGTCGTCGGCTTCTTCATGCGCCCGCACATTGATGCCGCGGCCAACATGCATGTTGATGCTGGCGCGGATCCGATGGCCTTCGTGCGACAGCACGACGCTCGCCTCGATGGCATCGGCGAAATACTTCTCCGTCGTGCCTTCGATCGCATCCTCGATATGGCCACGCAATGCGTCGCCCACGTCGATCTGCTGTCCTGTCACATTTATTTGCACTGTTTGGTACGCCGTCTGTCGTTGAAAATGATCTGCGAAAATGAACTGCAAAAATGAACTGCAACGGGCCGCCCCGCAGTGGCCACGGTATTCAACTCTTCGTTTCCCGTTGTGCGGGTGATCCGTATCAATGCGGATTGCAACGCTGCACGTCGCTTTTTTTGTTTGTACCGACCGTTCGTTGTGCGGTCTCGGTGCGCGGCGCGGAACTTAGTCAGGCACCGGATGGGTGTCAATACGGTCTGCCGCCCTTTTCCCGAGATGGGCGGGGGTGGCAAAATTTCAAGTAACGGTTTGGAAGTAAAGGGTAATCAGCCAGCGGCGCGTTTCATGCGACGGCGTTCCACGGAAGACGGAATCTTGAGCGAATCCCGGTACTTGGCAACGGTTCGGCGGGCTATTTCCACACCGTCGACGCGCAGCATGTCCACGATCTTGTCATCTGACAGGATTGATTTGGCGGTTTCGTTGTCGATCAGCAGTTTGATCTTGTGGCGCACTGATTCGGCCGAGTGGGATTCGCCGTCGGTGGTGCTTCTGATTGCCGTCGTGAAGAAATATTTGAGTTCGAACAGCCCGCGCGGGGTGGCCATGTATTTGTTGGTCGTGACCCGGCTGATGGTGCTTTCGTGCAAGCTCACGGCTTCGGCGATATCGGCCAGGATCAGGGGCTTCAGATGTGCCACGCCGAGGCGAAAAAATGCGTCCTGCTGGCGAATGATCTCGGCGGCCACCTTCACGATGGTGCGCGCCCGCTGGTCCAGCGCCCGCACGAGCCAGTTGGCGGCCTGGAAACGTTCCTGCACGAATTCCTTGTCATCCTTCTCGCGCGTCACGCTGGTGATCTCGGCATAGTAGGCCCGGTTCACCAGCACCCGTGGCAGGGTGTCGTTGTTGAGCTCGATTTCCCAACCGCCGCCCTGCTTGGCGCGCATCAATACGTCTGCAGTTATGTACTCGGTGTTGGTGTTCTCGAATTCCGCCGCCGGCCTCGGGTCCAGCGTCTTCAGCTCCGCCAGCATATCCATGAGGTCTTCCTCGTCCACGCCACACGCGCGGCGTAGGCCCGGCAAGTCATGCTTGGTCAGAAAATCGAGATTGTTGAGCATGGCCTGCATCGCGGGGTCGAGGCGATCGCGTTCGGCCAGCTGCAGGGCAAAGCATTCGATCAGGTCACGCGCGAAAACACCGGTCGGCTCGAACGCGCGAAGAATGTCGAGCACGCGCTCGACGAGGGAGATTTCGCAACCCAACTGTTCGGCCATCTCCTCGACGGAGACCGTCAGGAAGCCGCGGTCGTCGAGTGAATCAATCAATGCGCGACCGATCAGCCGGTCCGTCGGATCCGCGATCGACAGATCGAGTTGGTCTGTCAGATATTCGCGGAGGGTCACTTCGCTGGCCATCGTCTGGTCGATTCCGGGCAGCATGTCGCTGTCGCCGCGCGGCGCGGGCGCGCCACCGCCGGCCGACCGGAAGGGGTCGTCCTGCAGGACATTCGTGTAATCGGTATCGAGGGGAGTTTCGTCCGACCCCAGGCCCTCGCGGCTGGTCAGGGTGACGGCATCGCCGTCGTCGCCGGTGTTGGTAAGGGTTTCGGCGGGAGCGCTCTCATCCTCAATGACCGCATCTTCGCGCTCGAGGAGCGGATTCTCCTCAAGTTCTGATTCTACGAAGGCCGCCAGTTCAAGATTTGACAGTTGCAGCAGCTTGATCGCCTGCTGCAACTGCGGCGTCATGACCGGCGCCTGTGTCTGTCGGACGTCGAGACGCGTTGTCAGAGCCATGGTTAACGTCTTCTACAGACTGAATCTTTCGCCAAGGTAAACACGTCTTACATCGGCATGGGATACGATTTCGGACGGTGCACCGCTCATTAGGACGGTGCCCTCGTGCAAGATATATGCCCGATCGACGATATCCAAGGTCTCACGCACATTATGATCGGTGATCAATACGCCGATACCGCGATCCTTGAGGTGACTCACAAGGTCGCGGATGTCTGCCACGGCGATGGGATCGATGCCGGCGAGTGGTTCATCGAGCAGGATGAAGTGTGGCTGGCTTGCCAGCGCGCGGGCAATTTCAACGCGTCGCCGCTCACCGCCCGACAGGGCCAGCGCCGGGGTTCGACGCAAATGGCTGATTGAGAATTCGGCCAGCAGGTCATCCAGCATGGCCTCGCGCCGGTCGCGCTCTGGTTCGATCACCTCGAGCACGGAGCGGATGTTCTGCTCGACCGACAGGCCCCGGAAGATCGACGCTTCCTGGGGCAGATAGCCAACGCCGAGGCGCGCGCGCCGATACATTGGCAAGTCAGTGATGTTGTGCCCGTCGAGCGAGATGGAGCCTGAATCGGACGCGAGAAGGCCGGTGATGATGTAGAAGCAGGTCGTCTTTCCGGCGCCGTTGGAACCCAACAGACCCACCGCCTCACCCTGTCGCACGACCAGTGATACATCCCGGATCACCGGGCGCCTGCGAAACCGTTTGCCGATATTCCGGACGACCAGACCTTCGTTGCTGCTGACCAGCCGCGGCTTTCCATCGGCACCGAGTACGCTGGAGGTTGTTTGGTCCGTCATTGGTTTCCAGTCGATCCAGGGTTGGATGTGGACGGGTTGCTGCCGGTTTTGGCCTTGGGGAGGAACAGCCCGCGCACCCGCTCGCCGGACGGCGAGGAGAGAAGGCGGCTCTCACCAGATTCCAAATTAACCTCTGCGCGCTCACCGTTCAATTGGGTGTCGCCGCGCGTGATTTTGACACTGCCCGTCACCGTGGCGATGCCGCTCGCGGGATTGTAGTCACCCTTCTCCGCACGCACGATATCGGTCGGGGTGGAGACCAGCACATTGCCCAGGGCATCGATCCGTTTCATGGTGGCTTGTTGAATGCCATCGCCGAAATGTGCGGTCAGCACATCGGCGCGCACCCTGCGGTCGCCGCGGACGGCCAGCGCGTCGCCCCGCGCGATGGCATACTGCTTGGTCTCGTAATATTCCAGGCTGTCACGCGCGGTGATCGTGTCTTCTGCGGTATCGAGCTGGATATTGTCGCCGGTCATGACCAGCACGCCCTCGTCGATGTCGTAGACGGCCTTGTCCGATTGGGCGACTTCATTCTCCGAGATGATCCGCACATTGCCGTTGGCATCGATGCGGTAAATCTCGTTCTCGCCTGCGGCATTGGGTCGGTAGAACGCGATCAGCTCATCGCCTTCTACTGTCACCGATCCCTGGCGCGCGCGCGCGTTCCCGCGCGCGACATAGAGTTGATTGGCCCGCTGCCACTCGATCCCATCATCGGCCTCGATCTGGATTGGGCCGTCGCCACCCCGGCTGAAGCCGAGCGACTGGGCATTGACGGTTGCGGGCAGGGCGAACCACAACAGGGCGATCAGGGTCAGTATATGCGGTGTCCGGATCATTGGGGCGGGGTTGCTCCCTCGAAGACGGTCAGCCGTGCGGGACCGAGAAACAACACCCGATCGCCCGAATCGAGAACCCGGAATCCCTCGGCGTCGAGGATCCCGAACGGGCCCTGACCCTTGACCGGATCGTCGCCCGAAGCCGCGCTCGTCACCAGATCGACCTGGGCGGTGGTTGTCTTGAACTCATAGCCCTCATCATGAAACAGGTTCACGTCGCCGGCGAGGTGAAGCATGTTGGTCTCGGCCTCAAAACGTCCGTCGTTTGCGGTGAGTGCCACCCATGATCCATCTGCGAGGACGATGTCGGCCGTCGGGTTGGTCAGATCGTATATTTCGCCGCCATCCTGGGCTTTACTGCGGGCACCAAAGTCCGCGGTGACCTGAAACGGGCGGGCGGCGGAATCGATTCCCTGGAGGCGTGGATTGAGCACCTGCGGCTTGGCACCCCCGGCCGGTCCAACGGCTTCGAGGTCGATCCGGAAGCGGTCTTCGTCCGGCGACAGGCGCGGCCAGACGGCGACCAGAACCAGCAACGCGAAGGCGACGACCGGCAACACATATTTCATCGTTGAGACGATGCGCGAACGGCCGAACCCGCTGCGCCGCCGCCGTGGAATCGACCCCAGACGCGATCGGCGTTGCCGGCGTGTTTCGCCGGGTGTTTCGGTTTGTGGGGCCGTGTTTCCCGCGTCGCTCATGCCGCGTTCAGGCGATGCCTGCGTGCAGGCAGTCATGAATGTGGATGATGCCCACCGGGTGCCGGTCTTCGGCGACGAAGAGGCTGGTGATCTGGCTCGCGTTCATCAGGCCGAGTGCCTCGGAAGCCAGCGCCTGTGCGCGAATGGTTTTGGGGTCCGCTGTCATGACGTGCCCGCATGTTAGCTGCAGCAATGTGTCCGACATATGACGGCGCAGATCGCCGTCCGTGATGATGCCCGTCAGCTGGCCCTGATCGTCGATCACGCCGGCGCACCCGAATCCCTTGTTGGTCATCTCCAGAATGGCGTCGCCAACGGTCGCGTTCGCATCGAGCAGCGGCAAGGACTCTTCGCTGTGCATCAAGTCAGCGACCCGCATCAGGCTCTGGCCCAGTTGGCCGCCCGGATGCAGGACCTGGAAATCTTCGGCTGTGAACCCGCGCCGGTCGAGCAGCGCGATGGCGAGCGCGTCGCCAATCGCCAGCATCGCCGTGGTCGATGTGGTGGGCGCCAGGCCCATCGGGCAGGCCTCTGCGATTGCGGGCAGGAGCAAGGTGCAATCCGCATTGTCCGCCAGGGACGAGCCGGCGCGACCGGTGATCGCAATAAGCGGAACATTGAAGCGGCGGCAATAGTTGATCACGTCGCTCAGCTCCGGCGTCTCGCCGGAATTGGATAGCGCGATCACCACGTCGTCGTGGGAGATCATGCCGAGATCACCATGGCTGGCCTCGCCCGGATGCACATAGAATGACGGCGTGCCCGTGCTCGACAGTGTCGACGAAATCTTGCGGGCGATATGGCCGCTTTTGCCCATCCCGGTGACGACAGTGCGACCGGCGGCGCGATCGACGAGGTCGACGGCCGCGACGAAGTTTTCGTCCAGCGATTCGCCCATCGCGCGCAATGCATCGGCTTCGAGCCGGAAAACGCGCTGCGCGGCGTCGATGTCGCGCGACGCATCAGCTCGTTTCGGATTGGTTTTGGCGGTCCCGGTCACGGTTGGGTCAATCGGATCTTTTCAGACGGTGAACCGATCCACGTGACACGCAAGAAATCCCCGTGAATCAATCGGTTGCAGTATGAGTTGTACGTTATGAATCGTCAAATCCGCCACCGGAATCCGACCGATCAGACGATGCGACCCGCTAATTGTGCGCAAGCACGTCGATTTCCGGCCAGCCGGCCAGGTCCAGCGCGGCGCGCGCGGGCAGGAAATCGAAGCAGGACTGCGCGAGGTGCACGCGATCGTGGCGTTCGAGCATCGCATCCAGACGAATCTTGAGTTCGTGCAGGAAGAACACGTCGTTTGCGGCATATTCGAGCTGCTCGCGGCTGAGATCATCCGCGCCCCAGTCCGAGGATTGCTGCTGCTTCGAGATCTCGACGCCAAGCAATTCGCGGCACAGATCCTTGAGCCCGTGCCGGTCAGTGTATGTGCGGACCAGCCGGGATGCGGTGCGCGTGCAGTAGACCGGGCTGGCGTCGACGCCGAGATACTGGCTGATGGCGGCGAGATCGAAGCGCGCGAAATGATAAAGTTTCAGGCGATTGCGGTCGGCGAGAAGCGCCTTCAGGTTTGGCGCGTCATAGGCATCGCCCGCGTTGGCCGGAAACTGCACCAGATGTGCGACCCCGTCGCCCGCCGACAGTTGCACCAGGCACAACCGGTCGCGCAGCGAATTGAGCCCCATCGTCTCGGTATCAACGGCGATCACGTCGCCCAGATCGATGCCGTCGGGCAGGTCGTTTTGGTGAAGCTCAATATCCACGATGAAGTCCCGGTGTTGATGGGGCGCTGCTTGGCGCCGAGCGGGCGGTTGCTAACCCTCGATGTGGCGCCTGTCAACTGAGCTTGGCAGAATGCACGGCCCGGCGCTATACACCGGTTGAGTCCGCGAATGCGGTGCATCAGTGGAGTGAAGAGATGGCGTTACGTCGGGTGACGGTATTTGGCGGGTCGGGATTTCTCGGCCGCTACGTGGTGGAACGGCTGGCAGATCGCGATCTGATCGTGCAGGTCGCCGTGCGTGATCCTGAGGCCGCCAAGCATCTGCGGACACTCGGCCAAGTCGGCCAGGTCACGCCCTTTGCCTGCGACGTGACCGACGCCGCTGCCGTCGCGCGCGCCGTCGATGGTGTGGACGGGGTGATCAATCTTGTCGGGATTCTGGCCGAACGCGGCCGTCAGACATTCAAATCCGTGCATGTCGATGCGCCGGCCGCCATCGCGATCGCGGCGGCAGGCGCGAAGGTTGAGTCCTTTGTGCACGTGTCCGCCATCGGTGCGGCAGCCAACGCGCCCTCGGAATATTCCCGTTCGAAGGCGGCCGGTGAGGCCGCGGTGCGGGGCGCGTATCCCGACGCGGTGATCATGCGCCCGTCCGTGGTCTTCGGACCCGAGGACGGGTTCTTCAACCTGTTTGCCGGGCTGGCGCGCATGTCGCCGGCGCTGCCGTTGTTCGGCGGCGGCAAGACGCTCTTCCAGCCGGTCTATGTCGCCGACGTGGCTGACGCCGTCGTGGCGGGGCTGGCCAACGCCGCGGCCCGGGGCCAGACCTACGAGCTTGGCGGGCCAAGGGTTGCGAGTTTTGCGGAGCTGATGGAACTGATGCTCGGGGAAATCCGTCGCAAGCGTTTGCTCGTCCCGATCCCGTTCTTCGTCGGCGATATTCAGGCAACGCTGGCCGGCATTCTGCCGAACCCGCCGGTCACGCGCGATCAGATGAAGTCTCTGCGCGCCGACAATGTGGTTGGCGCGGATGCGGCCACGCTGGACGATCTGGGGGTTTTCCCCACCGCGATGGAATCGATTTTGCCGACCTATCTGCAGCGCTACCGGCGCGGCGGCCGTCTCGGTCGCGCGCCCATCGCTGATTAGGGACCGCGCTGTTTAGGGATCGCGCTGATTAGGGACTGCGGACGAGCAACCGCGGTGGCACCGTCCGGCATTTTCTAGAACGCGCCGTACACCCAGCTCAGGATCAGGGCGCCCAGCGCCAGGCGGTAGACCACGAACGGTCCGAACCCCGCGAACCGCAGCCAGCGCAAGAACAATGCGATCGCGACCAGCGCAGTCCCGAACGACAACACGGCGGCGATCAGCGCGTCGCGCGTTAGCACGGGATTGCCCGTTTCAATCAATTTCAGGCCGATCAGCAGGCCGGCACCGCCGATCGCGGGGATCGACATCAGCATCGAGAAGCGTGCGGCCTCGCCGCGGTCATAGCCCAGAAAACGCGCGGCCGTGATGGTAATGCCGGCGCGGCTCGTACCGGGGATCAGCGCCAGCACCTGGGCGATGCCGATGATCAGGGCATGCGGAATGGTCAGATGTTCGAGCTTCAGGATTGTCATGCCCGTGCGGTCGGCCAAATAAAGCAGCACGCCGAAACCGATCGTGGTCCAGCCGACGATCTCCAGGGTGCGCAGATGGTTCTCGATCAGATCCTGTGCGAAGAAGCCGGCGATGACGATCGGGATGGTGGCGAGCACCAGATAGCCCGCAAGGCGGCCGCCGTCGTGTTTGCGCCCGCGTGCGGTGTCGAACAGGCCGACGATCATGAAGACGAGGTCGCGCCAGAAATAGGCCGCCACGGCAAACAGCGTGCCCACATGCACGGCGACGTCGAGAATCAGGGTGTTTTCCGACAGCCCGAGCAGTTCCGAGCCGAGGCGCAGGTGGCCCGAAGAGCTGATTGGCAAAAACTCGGTGATGCCCTGGATGACGGCGAGAACGGCGATTTCGAATAGCGGCATGACGCCCGGTTCCGGCACTGCGAGGAGAGCGCCTTATACCACCCGTTCCCCGCGCCGGGATACGGTATTGGTGCACTCTGCTGCGCCAACGGTTGGGGTTCGCCTCGACAGCTGAAACAGGCCGCCGGAGCATATTGTTTCGGCCCCTCGGGATGCTAATCTCCGGTACCAACAGAGTATAAGGCCGACAGGATTCAAGGCCGACAGGATTCAAGCAGGGGGCAGCATGCCGAACGACAACATGGTCAAGCCGACCGACCGTATCCATCCGCAACAGGCCGATGCGCTCAAGCGCAACGCCGAGATCGTCGCCGAACTCGGCGGACCCGGCGAAGGCATCGAGGAGGTCCGCGCGCGCGCCGAGGCGGCGCGCACCATTTGGAATGAGGGCGGCCCGGACATGGCAGTTGATGAGGCGCGGGCGATCCCCGGGCCGTTCCGCGATGTCCCGGTCCAGTTCTATCGGCCGGCGGCGGACGGCACGCTCCCGGTATTTGTCTATCTCCATGGCGGCGGATTCCGGATCGGTGGTCCGAAGACAAACGATCGCCAGTTGCGCGAGATCGCGGCGGCGTGGGGCGGTGCGATTATCAGCGCCGACTATCTGCATGTGCCCGAGCATACGTTTCCCGATCCGGTGGACGAGATCGTCGCGGTTCTGGAATGGCTCGCGGACAATGGTGGCGACTGGGGCCTCGACACGGGTGCGATCGCGATCGGTGGCGCTTCGGCAGGCGCGAGTATTGCACTCGGTGCGGCGATCACCCTGCGCGACAAGGGCCGTGCCGAGCTTCTGAAGGGGGTCGCCTCTCTCTATGGGGTGCTCGACTACAACCTGGAATCGGACTCCATGAATGAGCTCGGCGGCGGTGATTTCATGCTCACCAACGAATACGTGCAGATGGTCTATGACGGGTATGTGCCGAACGCGGCCGACCGGTCCGATCCACGCGCGTTTGCCGCGAAGGCGGATCCGACGGGCTTGCCGCCGATCTTCATTGCGGCGGCCGAACTCGACCCGATCCGCGACGATTCCCTGACCTTCGCGACGACCCTCAAGGCCGCGAAGCACTTCTTCGTGCTGGAGGTCTATCCCGGCGTGCTGCATGCCTTCTTCGGCTATTCCGGCGTCGTCGACGAGGCCAAGCGCTGCGTCAACGATGTGTCGACGTTCCTCGGCCGCGCTCTGGGATCACGGGGCGGTCAGGGTGGCCAGGGTCAGGGGCGGGCCTAGATCATGGGGATCGCGGTCGTCGCCCTGCTCGTCTCGATTGTCCTGATCTTCGTGGTGCCGCCGGTGGGCATCATCGCCACGCCACTGGCAGTGATCTGGGTGATCCTCGCCTTCGTGTTCAAGGTGCTCGGCTGGGGGTTCGGCGGCGGGCGCAGCTAGGCACCTTTCGTCTGTTTGGGTCTATCTGCGGCGGGCCTACGCGCCCTTCGTGCGCACCTCTTTGAAGCCGCGCGTCACCGCAGGCACCGAATCCTCGATCGGGAATCGCTCGGCCGACGAGCCGCCGACATAGCCATGCAGCTGCGGGGCCAGCTTGATGAATTCCGCGAAATGCTCCGGCGTCTCGATCGACCCGCCGTGGCAGGTGATGATCCGGTCGGCGTATTTGGCGCCGAGTGCATCGGTGCAGATGGCCACCCGCTGGGCCATGTCGTCGTAATTCATCACCGTTTCCGAGCCGATCGTGCCGCCCGAGGAATTTCCGAAATGGACGATGATATTGTCCACGCCGGCCTCGGCCATCGACAGGCATTCCTCCGGCGTGGTGCAGAACGCCTTCGTGAACAGCTCCTGGCTGCTGGCGTAGCCGAGCACCTCGACCTCGCGGGCGTAGCCGGTGCCCGTCTCTTCCAGATCCGAGCGGAATTTGCCGTCGATCAGGGCGACGGTCGGGCAGTTCATCACGCCGTGATAGCCGGCGGTGGCGAGCCGGTCGACGAAGCGGTTCATGTCGCGGGTCGGATCGACACAAAGGATTCCCGCGACGATCGGGCAATCGTCGATGACGTTGAGCAGCGAGCGTTCGCCGAGTTCCAGCGTGATCTCGTTCGCGTCCCCAATCGGCAGATAGCCGGCCATGGAGCTGTGCCCCTGCATCCGGAAATAGGCGAGGATATGGGTCGTGATCATGTCGGCACCACCGCGCGCCGCCATCTTCGCTGTGATGCCCGAGCCGCACAGCGCGTCATAGATGGTGCGCCCGGCATCGCGCTCGGCATACAGGCGCTGCATGATTGTTTCGTGGGTCAGCTGGCTCGCCATTTCCTATTCCTCCAAACAAAAACGTGCTGTCAGCATAGCAATCTTCGTTTTGCTTTTCTCGACCCGAATGCGCCGTCTCCGCTTTCCTTGAATCGAGCGCCTCGTCTAGTCTGCGACCGCGATGCGGACCCTCTATCATCTCTGGCTTTGCCCTTTTGCGCGCAAGGTTCGAATTGTGCTCGCGGAGAAGAAACTCCCCTTCGAACTCGAGATCGAAAAGGTCTGGGACCGGCGCGACGCGTTTCTCGCACTGAACCCGGCCGGCGAGGTGCCGGTCATGATCGAAGCGAATGGTGAGGACGGGCCGCCGCTGGTGCTCTCGGATTCCGGCGCCATATGCGAATACCTTGAGGAGGTTTGTGCCGAACCCGGCCTGCTGGGTGCCGAGCCCGAAGCGCGCGCCGAGGTGCGCCGCCTGACGACCTGGTTCGACCAGAAATTCCAGCGCGAGGTGACGGTCAATCTGGTCGATGAAAAGATCAACAAGCGTTTCCTCGGGCTGGGCGCGCCGTCATCCGCGGCGATCCGCGCGGGGCATGCGAACATCGGGACGCATTTGTCCTATGTGGAATACCTGATCGAGCGGCGGGAGTGGCTCGCCGGCCCGGATTTCTCGCTCGCAGATGTTGCCGCGGCGGCGCAGATTTCCTGTGTCGACTATGTCGGTGACGTGCCGTGGGAAGATTTCCCGGAGGCGAAGAGTTGGTACGCCCGGGTCAAATCCCGCCCCAGCATGCGGCCGATCCTGGCAGACCATATACCCGGCATTCCGCCACCCAAGCATTACGCCAATCCGGATTTCTAGGGGTCTCCTGGAAGGGCGGGCGGGAACAGCCCCGACGTAGAAGTTTCGCCTACTCCACCTTCACATCCATTTGCTGCAGCGCTTCGCGGGCGGCCGCGGCCGGGCTCGATCCGGGCGCGATAGAGAGCACCCGCAACCAGGTGGCGCGGGCCGCGTCGAATTCACCGACACCCGCCTGGACCGCGCCGAGTTCCATCAATGCGTCCGGGTTGTCGGGGTCGATCACCAGCGCGCGGGCGATATCGTCGCGCGCCAGATCCGGGATCAGCAGGAGCCGATAGGCTGCTGCGCGAAAAATCAATGCGTCGAGCCGTTTGTGGTCGCGGTCGAGCGCGGCCGAGAAATCATCCACTGCATCCCAATATTCACCGCCCCGGGCCAATGCGTCCCCGCGGTCGATCCATAACTCGGGATCTGTCGGGTCGAACTCCAGCGCCTGGCTGAGCACGGTATGCGCGCGGCTCAGGTCGCCGGCATGCAGCCAGACGCTGCCAGCCTGCCCGAGGATGGCGGATTGCTCGCGCGTGGTGGCCGTCGGCATATCGGCGGCCAGCGCTTCGAGGCGTGTCGCGGCTTCGCTGAACTGACCCAGCCCGAACAGTGCCAGCGCCACGCAATGTAGCGCGGGCGGCCCGCCCCCTTCGTCACGCCAGGCAATCGCCGCTTCGAAACCCGCATCCGGGTCGCGCCGCGCCGTTGTGAGGCAGGACTGATAAGCCTGACCCGTCGGCATCTCTGCGTAGCGATCCTGGGCGTGTGCTGTATCGGGTGTGGTGATCAGCATTGCGACGGCAAGACCGCCGGCAACGCACAGGGCGGAGATCATGCCGGAGGTGGCGAGGGACTTGGCGGCGGGTGATGATGGACGGCGCAACACGCGGGCTCCTATTCTGTCATTCTGGTCTAGCAGCGCGGCGCGACCCGCGCAAAACCCGGACCGTTGGTCAAAAAGGCATTCATGGCGTCACGGACTTTACTTGTGTTCGGCTTGGGGTTCAGCGCCCGGGTTTTGGTGGACCGGCTCCGGCCCGCGGGCTGGTCGGTGCGCGCGACGGCCCGTAGCGCAGACAAGGTCGCGGCCTTGCGGGCCGAGGGCATCGATGCGTTCCTGTTCGATGGCGCGGCCCCGATCGCCGACATCTCCGGCGCGCTCGATGGGGTCAGTCATCTCCTGTTGTCGGTACCGCCGGGCGCGGACGGTGATCCGGTTCTGAACCATCATGGTGGCGACATTGCGGCGCGTGCCGACGACATCGCCTGGGCCGGGTATCTCTCGACCACCGGCGTGTATGGCGACCGCGCGGGCGGCTGGGTGGACGAGACGTCGGAACTCATCCCGGCCACCGAACGCGGCCGGCGCCGGGTCGATGCCGAGGCGGGATGGTGCCGCCTGTGGCAAGAATCCGGACTGCCTATCCACCTGTTCCGCCTCGCGGGAATCTACGGGCCCGGGCGCAGCGCGCTGGAGACGGTGCGGGCGGGCAACGCACGTCGCGTGGTCAAGGAGGGGCAGGTGTTCAGCCGCACCCATGTGGCGGACATCGCGACCGTTCTCGAGGCCTCGATCACGCGGCCCAATCCGGGCGCGGCCTATAACGTGTGCGACGACGATCCCGCACCGCCCCAGGAGGTGGTGACCCATGCGTGTGAACTGCTCGGGGTTGCACTGCCGCCGGAGATCGCGTTCGCGGATGCGGAGATGTCGGAAATGGGGCGCAGCTTCTATGCCGAATCCAAACGGGTCTCGAACCGGCGCATCAAGGAAGAGCTTGGTGTTGCGCTGGCCTACCCCGATTACCGGGCGGGGCTGGCGGCGTTGCTCGCGGACACCTGATCGCACAGCCGTTCCACGACGCTGACCAACCGCGCCAGGTCATGCGGTTCGGACAGGCGGTGGTCCCCGTCCTTGATCAGGATGAGTTCCACATCGTTCGACGTCAGCGCGCCCATCAGTTTCTGGGATTGCGCCCACGGCACGTCCGGGTCGGCGGTCCCGTGGATCAGCCGCACCGGGATATCCAAACCCAATGACTCCCGCAGGACCAGGTGGTTCCGGCCGTCCTCGATCAAATCCTGGGTGATCACATAGGGTTCGTCGGCATATTCCGAGGGGGCCTCGAAGACACCTGTCTCGGCGATCCGGGCCAGTGCCTCCGGGCCCAAGCGGGCGGGGAGCAGATCCTCCGTGAAGTCCGCCGCCGCCGCGACGGTCACCAGGCCGACGATGTTCTGTTCGCCAACTTCATGGTTGAGCGCTTTCGCGACGAGCGTCGCGATCCAGCCGCCCATGGACGAGCCGACCAGCACCAGGTCGCCGCCCAGCCCCGGCACCGTTTGGCCGGCGTGACGGATTACGGTGAGCGCGTCGTCACGCCAGCGCCCGATGGTGCCGTCGCGAAACGCGCCGCCCGACGCGCCATGGCCGGAATAGTCGAGGCGCAGGAATGCATGACCGGTCTCGCGGGCCCGGGCTTCCAAAACGATTGCCTTCTGGCCGGTCATGTCGGACATAAAGCCGCCGAGGAAAACAATGCCTGGTTCGCGGTGCGTTTCGGCGTCGGACGCTTGCACTGGCGTCGCGCAATATGCGAGGGCGGTACCGTCTTCGGCGTCGACGGTGTGGATGTCGGCGGAAACCATCTGAACAAGAACCCGGAACAAGAACTTAGCTGAATGAACGACGGTCCCGATTCTAACACCAAGGCTGACGACGCGGCGAGTGCGGCCCGCGCTGCAACCCGCGACGCGGCCGCGCGCGAGACGGCGGCCCGGCTGCCGGTGGTGTTGCAGGTGCTGCCGTCCCTCGATGTCGGCGGCGGCGGGGTCGAACGCAGCGCGATCGATGTGGCCGAAGCGCTTGTGCTTGCGGGCAAGACCGCGATCGTGGCCTCGTCGGGCGGTCGCCAGGTCGTCGAGCTGGAACGCCGCGGCGTGCGCCATGTGGAGTTGCCGCTCGCATCCAAGAATCCGCTGATCATACGCCGCAATATTGCGCGGCTCGCCGAACTCATCGAACGCGAACAGGTGGAGCTGGTGCATGCCCGCTCCCGCGCGCCTGCCTGGAGCGCGCGCGCGGCGGCCCGGGCGGCCGGACTGCCCTTCGTCACCACCTTCCATGGCACCTATAATTTCGGCGGCGGCACGTTCGGTGCCCTGAAGAAACGCTACAACGCCGTGATGGCCGATGGTGATCTGGTGATCGCCAACTCGCGCTTTATCGCCGCGCATATGAAGGCCAACTACGCGGTTCCCGACGCGCGCATTCGGACGATCCCGCGCGGCATCGATACGGCGCGCTTCGATGCCGAGGGTTTCAACCCCAACCGGATGATCGAGGTCGCCACCCGCTGGCGCATGTCTGATGAGAATGCGGTGGTCTTGCTGCCGGGTCGGCTGACCCGGTGGAAGGGCCAGCTCCTGTTCATCGAGGCGCTGGCGCGGCTCAAGGCGCGGCGCGGCGCGGACGGGTTCCGGATCACGGGCCTGCTGGTCGGGTCCGATCAGGGACGCGAAGCCTATCGCCGGGAGCTGGAAGAGCAGATTTCGGAAAAGGGCCTCGGCGGCGACGTGCAGATTGTCGGTCATTGCGAGGACATGCCTGCCGCCTACATGCTTTCGGATGTGGTGGTGTCGGCCTCGACCGACCCCGAGGCGTTCGGCCGGGTGATCGCCGAGGCCCAGGCCATGGGCCGGCCGGTGGTGGTGGCCGACCATGGCGGGGCGACCGAACAGGTGCTCGCCGGCGAGACCGGCTGGCTGTTCACACCGGGTGATCCCGAGACCTTCGCCGATGCGTTGGAGGAGGCCCTGACGCTGAATGTGGAACAACGCGAGACGTTAGCTGTGCGCGCCTCGGCGCATGTGCGCGAGAACTACTCCAAGGCAGGCATGTGCGCCGACACGTTGCGGGTTTACGCCGCCCTCCATGAGCCGCGGGCGCGATGAGCGCGGGCGCAGAAAACGCCGAGCGTATTCTGGTGATCAAGCTGGGCGCGCTGGGTGACGTCGTCCAGGCGACCGGTCCCTTTGCGGCGATCCGCGCCCATCATCCCGATGCGCATATCACCCTTTTGACGTCTCCGGCCTACCGCGACTTTCTCAGCGCGTCGGATTGGTTCGACGATGTCTGGGTCGACGAACGGCCGGGCTGGAAAAACATGTGGGGCTGGTATCGCCTGCGGTTCCGGTTGCGCTACGGCCGGTTCGACCGCGTCTACGATCTGCAGACGTCGGATCGTTCGAGCCTCTACTACCAACTCATGTTGCCGGGGCGGCGCCCGGTTTGGTCGGGGATCGCGCGCGGCGCGGCGCTGCGTCACAACAACCCGAACCGCGACGACATGCACACGATTGACCGTCAGGTCGATCAGCTTGCCGTCGCGGGAATCGACCAGGTCCCGGCGCCCTCCCTCGACTGGGTGCAGGCGGACACGACGCGCTTCGGCATCACCGGTCCGTATGTTCTGCTGGTGCCCGGCGGCTCGGCCCATAGGCCCGAGAAGCGCTGGCCGGTTGGCTGCTTCACGGATATCTCCCGGCGGCTGGCCGCGCGGGGGGTGACACCGGTGCTGATCGGCGCGAATGCGGACGCCCATGCGACCGGCACCATCGCGTCCTTCTGCACGCAAGCGTTGGACCTGACATCCGACACGAGCTTCGCCGAAATCGCCGCCCTGGCGCGCGGTGCTGTGGGCGCGGTCGGTAACGATACGGGTCCGATGCATGTGATTGCGACGGCCGGTTGCCCGTCGGTGGCGCTCTATTCTTTTGCCTCCGACCCGGCGCTGTGCGCACAGAAGGGGCCGGATGTGACCATACTGCGCCGCGATCTTCTGACAGAACTTTCCGTCGATGAGGTTGAAGCGGCGCTCAAGCTGGACTAAATCCCGCAGGCGCGCTCGGTTTCGGTGAACCGGGCGTTTGGACTTTTGAGAGACAACGGACCCGATATGGCAGACCCAGCACCCGCGAACCCGGTCACGATCACACTGCCTGACGGCAGCACGCGCGTCTTCGACGACGCGGTGACCGGTGCTGCGCTGGCGGCCGACATCGGCCCCGGCCTGGCCAAGGCCGCGCTCGCCGTCCGGATCGATGGTGAGATTCGCGATCTGGCGCGCCCGATCGAGGCGGATGCGAGTGTCGCGATCATCACCATCAAGGACGAGGACGCGCTGGAACTGATCCGCCACGACGCCGCCCATGTGCTGGCCGAGGCGGTGCAGGAATTGTTCCCGGGCACGCAGATCACGTTCGGCCCGTCGACGGATGACGGCTTCTACTATGACTTCCATCGCACCGAGGCGTTCTCGTCGGACGATTTCGAGGCCATCGAGAAGAAGATGGAAGAGATCGTGTCGCGCAACGAGGAGATCGTCCGCGAGGTCTGGTCGCGTGAGGAAGTTCGCGCCTATTTCGAGAAACAGGGCGAGACGTTCAAGGCCGAGTGGGTCGGCGAGCTGCCCGACGGCGAAGACATCACGATGTACCGCCAGGGCGACTGGGTCGACCTGTGTCGCGGTCCGCATCTGCCCTCGACAGGCCGGCTGCCCAAGGCCTTCAAGCTGATGAAGCTGGCCGGCGCCTACTGGCGCGGCGATGCCGCGAACGATCAGCTCCAGCGCATCTACGGGACGGCCTGGCGCGACGAGAAGGAACTCAAGGCCTACCTGACCCTCATCGAGGAAGCCGAGAAACGCGACCATCGCCGGATCGGCCGCGAGATGGATCTGTTCCACATTCAGGAAGAGGCGATCGGCTCGGTGTTCTGGCATCCCAAGGGCTGGACGCTCTACCGGGCGTGCGAGGACTACATGCGCACGCGGCTCGACGGGGCCGGCTACACGGAAGTGAAGACGCCGCAGCTCGTCGACCGGGGATTGTGGGAACGGTCGGGCCACTGGGAAAAATTCCGCGAGCATATGTTCGTCGCCGAGGTGGACGAGAGCGATCCGGAGGCGCACGGCCACGAACATGATCACGACGCGCCCTCGACACCGACAAACAGGATGCTGGCGCTGAAGCCGATGAACTGCCCCTGCCATGTGCAGATCTTCAGCAACTCCGGCATGAAGAGCTATCGCGATTTGCCGCTGCGCATGGCCGAGTTCGGTGCGTGCCATCGTTACGAGCCTTCGGGTGCGCTGCACGGCATCATGCGGGTGCGTGCCTTCACCCAGGACGACGCGCATATCTTCTGCACCGAGGATCAGATCGTCGAGGAGACGAAGTCCTTCTGCGAACTTCTGCTGTCGGTCTATCGCGATTTCGGCTTCGAAGAGGTCGCGGTGAAATTCTCCGACCGGCCCGAGGTGCGCGCCGGTGATGACGCGACCTGGGACCGCGCGGAAGCGGCGCTGATGGAAGCGACGGAAGCCGCCGGGCTCGACTTCACGCTCAATCCGGGCGAGGGCGCCTTCTACGGGCCGAAGCTCGAATTCGTGCTGCGTGACGCGATCGGCCGGGACTGGCAGTGCGGGACGTTGCAGGTGGATTTTGTGCTGCCCGAGCGCCTCGATGCCAGCTACATCGACGAGAACGGCGACAAGGCACGGCCGGTCATGCTGCATCGCGCGATCCTCGGATCGTTCGAGCGGTTCCTCGGTATCCTGATCGAGAACCATGCGGGCCGCTTCCCGCTCTGGCTGGCGCCGACGCAGGTTGTTGTCGCGACGATCACGAACGACGCCGACGATTATGCCGAAGAGGTCGTGGCGGCCTGTCGCGCCGCCGGACTGCGGGTCGAGGGCGATCTGCGCAATGAAAAGATCAACTACAAGGTGCGTGAGCACAGCCATGCCCATGTCCCGGCGATCTTCGTTGTGGGACGTCGGGAGGCCGAGGAGGGCACGGTTGCCGTCCGGCGTCTTGGGTCCAAGGAACAGGAAGTGCTTGCGTTGGGCGACGCGGTCGGCAAACTATGCGCCGAAGCCGAAAGCCCGGCGGCGAAACACGCCGCCTGAGCCAAATTATTCGACTGAAATTGCACCGGAAGGAGAATTGTAATCGCTAGACGACCAGTAGATCAGAGTCCCCCGAAGAAAGATGGGCCGCGCACCAACGAGGACATCAGTGTCCCCCAGGTACGACTCGTTGACGAAAACGGCGAACAGTTGGGGGTCGTCGATACGCCCGCCGCAATGCAGCGCGCCATGGATGTGGGACTCGACCTGGTGGAGGTGTCACCGAACGCCGACCCGCCGGTTTGCAAGATTATCGATCACGGGAAGCTCAAATATCAGGAGCAGAAAAAGCGCAACGAGGCGCGCAAGAAGCAGAAGACGATCGACGTCAAGGAGATCAAGCTTCGCCCCAACATCGACACCCATGATTACGACGTGAAGATTCGCAACGCCCGCCGGTTCATCGACGATGGTGACAAGGTGAAGGTGACCCTGCGCTTCCGCGGTCGCGAGATGGCCCATCAGGATCTGGGCGCCCAGGTGCTCGAACGGGTTCGCTCAGAGCTCGACGAGATTGCCAAGGTCGAACAGATGCCGAAGATGGAAGGCCGCCAGATGGTGATGGTGATTTCACCGCGCTAGGCGAGCCCAGTTCAACGCAATGCCGAAAGCCCCGAGCGGTTCCCGCCCGGGGCTTTTTGTTCGGGTATGACAGCGCGGAGCTAGGCGGCCTGTCTGACGTCTGCGCCACGTTTGAGCTGATCAGCGAAGGCGTGGTTCTTGTCGCGGTGACCCGCCTCGTCGTCGCGCACGACGATCACCACGTCGCGGAGCGTCGCGTCGGGGCCCAGTTTCCAATAGTCGATCGCAAGCTGCGGCGCGGGCACATTCGGCTGGCGCCCGGCATCGATCTCGCCGAGATAGTGGGTATAGCTGACGACCGCTTCCTCCTCGAAGTAGCCGACCACCCGGTGGGCGGTCTTCGGCGCGAACAGGTAGAGGAAGAAGTAGAAGTTATAGAAGACGGCCTGGGTGGCCATGACCACGAACCGCTCGAACGTCGTCGGCCGGGCGATCAGGACGAAGGTCATCAGGTGCATGCGCTCATTGTCCGCCTCGTCCAGCAGCTCGCGGATCCACCCCTGATCATCGCGTATATGACGCAATGCCTTCAGATGCTGCAGCAGGCCGCCGACCATGCCCGGGACCGCCGCGACCGTCTCGAGAACGATGGCGCGGTGACCGTAGCGTTTGGCGAAGAACACGTCCGCGAAGAAGCGCAGAAACTTCACCAGGGCGAGGGCGAAATGGTCGCTGAAGCCCTGCGGCGTCCTGTGCTCATTCTTGTATTCGGCCTGGCTGTCCGTCGTCATGTCGGATTGCTCCTTTGGCATTCGCATGGGTCTCGGCGACGACCAATCCACGATGATTATCTGGGTCGCGCGCCGGCGCCGGGCAAGGCGCATTCTGCGGCGTGACGTCGCGGTGCCTGGTCCGTATTCAGCGGTGCGACGCCGCGACCGACAACAGCATCGCCGCCAGTTCGTCGGGCACGGAGAGTTGCGGCGCGTGGTCGGTGTCGAGCGTGTAGAGCGTCTCGCAGGGTGTCTCGCCGTACATGCGTTTCTGCAGCTCATTGAAGACCGATCGATCCTGCAGGGTCTCGATATAGACTCGCGGCACGCGCCCGAAATTCTCGTCGCTGCGTTGCAGCCTGGAGCGCCGGCCGCCCTCGGGCTGGGGCGTGAGCTGCGCTGCTGCGGCCTTCGCGTCCGCCGGGTCGGCGGTGTTGTAGAACACGTCGATCGCCGACACGGGGTCGATCATCGACAAATGTCCGTCGTCGGAATAGCTGACCCGCGCATGGGCGCCGGTCATCCAGTCCTCCCAGGCCCGGTCGTAGAAATCGACGATGGATTCCCCATCGGGCAGCAGGAACGCACAGAGATAGACCGCAACCGAGATGGCATCGGGTCGGAGCTCCGATGTCTGCGCCGCGACGGTGCCACCCATGGAATGGCCGACCAGGATCACCGGCCCGTCGGCCTTCCTGGTCGCCGCGTCGATGAGCGCCGCCACGTGTTCGGCATACATCATCGTCGTGACATCTCCGGCCGGAGTGTCATCGGCGCCGTTCCCGGGCAGGTCTACCGCGATCGCGGTGTGGCCCGCGGCCTCCAGCAACGGTGTGACCCGCGACCATGCCCATGCGCCCTGCCACGCACCGTGTACGAGAATGAATGTTGCCCCCATCGTTCGCGCTCAGTCGTCCGTCTCGATGCGCGTCGCCGTGTACATCGACACCCGGTAGGGGCCCGAGAAGACCGGTTCGTACTTCGGCGGGTTCTCGGCGTCCGTGCAGGTTGGGATGCAGGCGATCTCGGCGTCGTAGTTGGGGTGATGGAAGAACACCACCGACAGCCGGTCGCTCGTATCGCCCGCGTCTTCGGGCGGGATCGCGACGCGGTGAGGATTCGAGACGAACCGGTCGTTGGTCCAGCGCATCAGAAGGTCGCCGATATTGACGACGAAGGAATCCGCCGGCGTCGGGACGGCAATCCAGTCACCCTCACGTGTCCGCACTTCGAGGCCGCCGGGCCTGTCCTCGCTGAGCAACAAGGTGAAAGTGCCGTAGTCGGTGTGCGTACCGGCGCGAAGTTGCCCGGGCAGGGGGGCGCCGTCGGTCGGGGGGTAGCGGATGATGCGCAGGGCCGCGATCTGCCGGTCGGTGTATTTGCGGAAGAAATCGTCGGGCAGGTCGAGCGCGCGGGCGAAGATTTCCTCGATCATCTGGCCGAGCAATTCCAGTCGCCGGTAATATCTGCTCGCCGCGTCACGAAAGTCGGCCGGTGTCGACGGATAGACATTCTCTATGAAGTGGGCACCCGCCGCGTCGCAGGTGAAATAGTCCTCGTCCGGGAAATCCGGCGGCCCCATGTGGAACACTTCCTTCAGGTCCGGCGGCGTCTCCTCGCCCGAGCCATAGGCCAGCCCTTCGTCGCCGATGGCGCGGTAGCCGCGCGGTAGGGCCGGATCGGTATGGTGGACAGTCGCCTTTTCGTCGGCCGGACGGGCGAAGAAACCCTTCGCGGCGCCACGCAGGCCGTCGATGATCTCAGGCTCGACCCCGTGACCGGTGATCGCGAAAAAGCCGATCCCTTCGCAGGCGTCGCGCACGGCGTCGACCACGCGGGCCTGGGCTGCTGCGTCTCCCGACAGGAAGGGCGCGATGTCGATGACGGGGACGCTGGTTGCGGACTTGGGATTCTTGGCCATGAGGAATGCTAGCGCGACCACGCGCTTACGTCATGCCCCCACGTCAGCGCCTTTTCGTCACGCTTGCCCGTTACGCCCGGGCCGAGAGGGAATGCTGGCCGCCATCGGCCATGATCACGGTGCCGGAGATCCACGATGCGCGCGCGCTGGCCAGGTAGGCGGCGAGCCAACCCATCTCTTCGGGCAGTCCGGGGCGTCCACCCGGCAGGTTCTTATGGGTCTCGCGCCAGCGGGACTCGTCGCCAAACTGCATGTCGGCGTTGATCTTGGCCTGGCTGACCAGCCGGTCGGTCTCGATCGCGCCGGGGTTGATGCCGACCACGCGCACGCCGTGATCGAGGCTCTCGGCCCCGAGCGCGCGGGTGAGTTGCATCAGGGCGGCGTTGCCCATGGAGCCGGCGATATAGGCCGCACGAGGGCGTTCGCCCGCCATGCCGATGACGTTGACGATGACGCCAGAGCCGCGCGTGCACATGCGTGGATAGATCTCGCGGATCAGGCCGACGAAGCCGAAGACCTTGAGGTCCCAGGCCCCCTTGATGGTGTCATTGTCGAGCCGCGTAAGGTCGCCGGCCGGGATCGCGCCGGCGTTGTTGACCAGGATGTCGGTGTCGCCCGCTGCGTCGGCCAGCGCCTTGACGGATTCGGGCTTCGACAGGTCGAGCGCGTGCACGGTCACCTGGGCACCAAAACGCGTGTTCAGGTCGTCGCGCACGGTGTTGAGATCGGCCTCGGTCCGCGAGACCAGGTGCAGGGAACAGCCTTCCTCGGCCAGCACCTCGGCGACGGCCCGGCCGATACCCTTGCTGGCGCCTGTGACGATCGCGGTCTTGCCGTTGAGTTCCAGATCCATGACATCCCCCCTGCATTCATGTTGTTCGATGCGGGCAGGCTAGCCGCCGGTCCCGCGTCGGGCAACGTTATGCGGGGAAGACCCGGCTTGTGCGTTTATGCGGGTGGGCGCGAGTGTTGGCCACCATCGACCATGATGACCGTCCCCGATACCCAGGATGCCTGCGGGCTCGCCATGAACACGGTGACCGCGGCGAGTTCCTCGGGTAGGCCGCCGCGTCCACCGGGCAGGCCGCCCATGGTTTCCTTCCAGCGTTCCGCATCGCCGAACTGCTTCTCGGCATTGGCCCGGGCCAGCAGCTGGAAGCGCTCGGTCTGGGTCGGCCCCGGATTAACGCCGAGCACGCGGACCCCGTGATCCATGCTTTCGCCCCCGATGGCGCGAGTCATGTGCATCAGCGCCGCATTGCCCATGGTGCCCGCGATATAGGCGGGGCGGCCGCGCTCGCCGGCCATGCCGATGACATTGACGATCACGCCGTCGCCGCGTTCGCACATGCGCGGATAGAAGGAGCGGATCAGCCCGACGGTTCCAAAGACCTTGAGTTGCCAGCCGTCCTTGATGGCGTCGTCGTCGAGCTTCGCGAGATCACCACCGGGGATCGCGCCCGCATTGTTGATCAGGATGTCGGCGTCGCCGGCGGCCGCGACGAGGGCCTGGATTGACGCGGGCACGGACAGGTCCAGGGCATGGACCGTCGCCGCAACGCCGAAACGTTCGATCACATCGTCCCGTACGGCGTTCAGGTCGGCCTCGGTGCGCGAGACGAGATGCAGCGTGCAGCCCTCTGCGGCGAGGGTTTCCGCGATCGACTTGCCGATGCCCTTGCTGGCGCCTGTGACGATGGCGGTTTTGCCCTTGAGTCCGAGATCCATGATGCTTTCCTGTGCTGTGGTCTTGATGTGGCTTATAGGTTCGCGCGAACCCTAGTGAGCGGGTCCCGGCAAGGCAATGAAATCCGGGGGATATCCCTTGCCAGCCGGGCCTTACGCGGCTATAACCCCGCGCATTCCGAATAGCGACGGTCCGGCCGGGCGAATCTTAACGCCCAGGGCATGCCCAGCCGTCGAGCAGATCACGCGCAACAGAGCGAGGACAAAATGCCCAAGATGAAGACCAAAGCGTCGGTCAAGAAGCGATTCCGCGTCTCGGCCACCGGCAAGATCCGAATGAAGCCTTCGGGCATGCGACACGGCATGCGTAAGCGCTCCCAGTCCATGAAGCGCAAAGCGCGCAAGATCGGCAACATCGCCAAGTCGGATGAGAAGATCCTCCGGCCGATGATGCCCTATGCGAAGAGGGGCTAGCCGATGTCACGCGCAAAAAATACCGTCCAGCGTCACGCCCGACGGAAGAAAGTTCTCAAGGCAGCCAAGGGTTACCAGGGCCGGAATTCCAAGGTCTATCGCGTCGCCAAGGAGCGGGTCGAGAAGGGCCTGCAATATGCCTATCGCGATCGCCGGGTCCGCAAGCGCAATTTCCGCGCGCTCTGGATTCAGCGCATCAACGCGGGTGCCCGCGAGCACGGCATGACCTATTCCCAGTTCATCAACGGGATGAAGCAGGCGGGCATCGAGCTCGACCGTAAGGTCCTGTCCGATCTGGCCATCCGTGAGCCCGAGGCTTTCAAGAACCTGGTCGACCAGGCGCAGGCCGCCCTCAACGCATCCGCCTGAAGCGGTCCCAACATGGGCCGATCAGTCGGGTTGAACCGGTAACGTCATGACCGCGTCTGAAGTCACCGAGTTGCAAGCCGCATTGCTCGCCGAAGTGGCGGCGGCGGACAATCTCGACGCGCTCGAGGCTGTCCGCGTGTCGGCGCTTGGCAAGAAGGGCCGTATCACCGCGCAGATGAAGGGCCTGGGCCAGCTCGACGGCGACGCCCGCAAGGAGGCCGGTCAGGCCCTCAACCGGGTGAAGGATGCGGTCCAGGATGCGATCACATCGCGCCAGGCCGATCTCGATTCGGTCGCGCTCGAGGCGCGCCTCGCCCACGAGACGGTTGATGTCACCCTGCCGCCGCGCCCGCGGCCGGGTGGGCATCTGCACCCGGTCAGCCAGGTGACCGAGGAATGCATCGCGATCTTCGGCGAGATGGGCTTCACCGTCGCCGAGGGGCCGGACATCGAGGATGATTTCCACAACTTCACGGCGCTGAACATCCCGCCCGAGCATCCGGCCCGCCAGATGCACGACACCTTCTATCTTGAGGGCAAGGACGGCGCGCCCCAACCGGTGCTGCGCACCCACACCTCGCCGGTGCAGATCCGCACGATGGAGACCTCGAAGCCGCCGATCCGGGTGATCGCGCCGGGGCGGACCTATCGCAGCGATTCCGATGCCACCCACACGCCCATGTTCCATCAGATCGAGGCGCTGGTCATCGACGAGACGACCCATATGGGCCACCTCAAGGGCTGCATCATCGATTTTTGCCGGGCCTTCTTCGACATCCCCGACCTGCCGGTGCGCTTCCGGCCGAGCCATTTCCCCTTCACCGAACCGTCGATGGAAGTCGATATCGGCTGCTCACGCGAAGGCGGCGAGCTGCGGATCGGCAACTTCGGCGAGGGCGCGGACAACTGGCTCGAGATCATGGGGTCCGGCATGGTCCACCCCAAGGTGCTCGAATATGGCGGCATCGATTCCACGAAATATCAGGGCTTCGCCTTCGGCATGGGGATCGACCGGATCGCGATGCTGAAATACGGCATCCCCGATCTGCGCACCTTCTTCGACGCCGACATCCGCTGGCTCAAGCATTACGGCTTCGTGCCGCTCGCCGTGCCGTCCATGGTCCGCGGGCTGTAGGGGGCGGCGATGAAGTTCACGCTGGCATGGCTCAAGGACCATCTGGAGACCGATGCGTCGGTCGACACGATCGTCGAGACGCTGATCCGGATCGGCCTCGAGGTCGACACGGTCGACGACCCGGGCGCCAAGCTGGCCGCCTTCACGGTCGCCCATGTCATCTCGGCCGAACGCCATCCCGATGCCGACCGGCTGCAGGTCTGCACGGTCGATACCGGCGAGGGCCAGGTCCAGGTCGTGTGCGGTGCACCCAATGCACATGCCGGCATGAAGGGCGTCTTCGCCCCGGTTGGCACCTATGTTCCCGGCATCGACGTCGAACTCAAATCCACCAAGATCCGCGGCGTCGAGTCCAATGGCATGCTCGTGTCGGAACGCGAGATGGGCCTGTCCGACGAACATGACGGCATCATCGAGTTGCCGGAAGACGCGCCGCTCGGTGCGCCGTTCGCCAGCGTGCTCGGCCTCGACGATCCCGTCATCGACATCGAACTCACGCCCAACCGCCCCGATTGCACCGGCGTGCGCGGCATCGCCCGCGACCTGGCGGCCGCCGGGCTCGGCACCCTCAAGACGTTCGACATCGCCGCCCCCATCGAAGGCAGCTACGACAGCCCGGTCGCCTGGGCGATCGCCGATGACGGCAATGCCTGCGACTACGTGGTCGGGCGCCATTTCCGCGGTGTCACCAACCAGCCGTCGCCGCAATGGGTGCAGGACCGGCTCCGCGCTGTTGGCCTGCGGCCGATCTCGGCGCTGGTCGACGTCACCAACTATGTCTCGCTCGATCTCGGCCGGCCGCTGCATGTGTTCGATGCGGACAAGCTCAAATCAAACACGCTGACCATGCGCCGCGCGCGCGATGGCGAGGACTTCATGGCCCTGGTCGAGCGTGAATATTCGCTCGATGGCGAGATGACCGTGATCGGCGACGGCGACAAGGCCGAGGCGGTCGCCGGTGTCATGGGTGGGCTCGATACGAGCTGCACCGAGGAGACCACCGACGTGTTCCTCGAGGTGGCACTGTTCAACCCGGTTTCTGTAGCAACAACCGGCCGCAAGCTGGCGATCGATTCCGATGCCCGCTACCGGTTCGAACGCGGCGTGGATCCGGAATCCGCGAACTGGGGCGCCGACGTCGCCACCCGCATGATCCTCGAATTTTGTGGTGGCGAGACCAGCAAGCATGTGACCGCCGGGTCCATGCCCGACTGGGCGCACAGCATTGAACTCCGTACAGATCGAGTTGCGACCCTGGGCGGCGTGGACATCCCGGCTGCGCGCCAGGTGGACATCCTCGAAGGGCTCGGCTTCGAGACCGGGACCGACGACAACATCATTACCGCCGCCGTGCCGCCCTGGCGGCCCGACGTGCATGGCGAGCCGGACCTGGTCGAGGAAATCACGCGTATTCACGGCTTCGACGAAATCGCACCGGTCTCGCTCGACCGCGACACGGCATTGCCGCCCGCCGCGATCACACCGGCCCAGCTGCGCACCAGCCGGGTGCGCCGCGCACTCGCCGCGCAGGGCCTCGACGAGGCGGTGACCTGGTCCTTCATGGGCCGCGCCCATGCGGAACTCTTCGCCGATGACGCCGACGCGATGGACGGCCTGATGTTGGCCAACCCGATCTCCAGCGAGCTCGATGCGATGCGCCCGTCGATCCTCGGCAATCTTCTGCTGGCCGCCGGCCGCAACGCCGACCGGGGCTTCGCCGACCTCGGCCTGTTCGAGCTCGGGCCCGCCTATCGCGACGCCAGCCCGGACGGCCAGTTGCTGGTCGCTGCGGGCGTGCGTCACGGCAATGCTCACCCGGCCCACTGGTCCGGTGCGGCCCGTGCGGCCGATGCGCTCGATGCCAAGGCCGACGCGCTGGCCGGGCTCGATGCCGCCGGCGCGCCGACGGCCAACCTCCAGGTCAGCCGGGATGTGCCGGCCTGGTATCACCCGGGCCGCTCGGGCGGGTTGCGCCTGGGCAAGAATGTGCTCGCCTGGTTCGGAGAGATTCATCCCGGCGTGCTCCGCAAGCTCGACGTGCGTGGGCCTGCGATCGGCTTCGAGCTGTTCCTTGATGCGCTGCCCGATCGCAAGGAGAAGAGCGCGGCGCGTCCGCCGCTGCATCTCTCGGCCCTGCAGCCGGTCCGCCGCGATTTCGCGTTCATGGTCGACACGGACGTCGAGGCGGGCAATGTGATCCGCGCGGCGCGCGGTGCGGAACGCGACCTGATTTCCGGGGTCGAGCTGTTCGATGTTTACGACGGCAAGAATATCGAGGACGGCAAGAAGTCGCTGGCGATCCAGGTCACCCTGCAGCCGGTCGACGCGACGCTGACCGACGAAGAGATCGACAAGATCGCCGCGAATATCGTCGCCGCAGTTGAAAAGGCGACCGGCGGAACTCTCAGGGGGTAGAACGGCAGGTATGTCGGCCCCTGTCGGGTCGCTACATGAGGCGGACAACATGATCACAGGTTACGACGGGCGCCTTCCCATCAGATCGATGGCCCTGACTTTCGCGGCGCTCCTGATCCTGAGTGCGTGCGCCAATCTGCCCTTCGGAATATCTACAGAGACGACAGCGGAACGAAACGGCACCGAAGCGGCAACGCCGAGGCCCACACCCCGGGCAGACTTCGGCGTCACCATCGATGGCTTGGGCGCGTATGCGTCCGGTCGCGATGTGACCTGGGAGGTGACGCGGACCGGTCCGCGGCGTGCGGATTATGTCGCCGCAAGCCCGATCGGGGGTGGTGAGCAGAATGCGCTGGTCGTCTCGGTGTCTGCAGGCGACGGCTGGGTGGACACGATCACCGGGCGGATCGGGCGGCGCTGGATCGACGAGCGCCAGTATGAGCGGTTCTATGGTGAGCTCACGGGCTTCTTCGACCATGTGATGCAGCACCGGACGCGCGACTTCGCGCTGGACAGATGGGTCGAGAACATCCATCTATCCAACCGGCTGGAACGGCGCGGCGCCTGGGCCTTCGCGACGGAGACTCAAACCGGCGTGGTGATCTCTTACGTACTGACCGACGGCGACCTGGCCTTCGTGGCCACGGTCGACCCGGACTGCGCGGCGCAGGTAACGAAAGGCCCCGAAGTGTGGCGTTTTGGACCGCCGGACGGGATATGTGGCGGGGTGTTCCCGCGTTAATACTCCACAGGCATCTGTGGATAAAAAGATAGATGGATAGCCCGTATTTTCGGGGGTGTGAAACTTATCCCCGCTTATAAGCATATGTGGAAAACCAATTGCGACAACCCGAATTCATGTTTTGTTCCTTTACCCGCTTGAGCCGAGATGACTGACCTCTCCCATATCCGTAATTTCTCGATCATCGCCCATATCGATCATGGGAAATCGACCCTGGCCGACAGGATGATCCAGCTGTGTGGCGGGCTGACCGACCGCGAGATGCACGAGCAGGTGCTCGACAATATGGAGCTCGAGCGCGAGCGTGGCATCACGATCAAGGCCCAGACCGTGCGGCTGGTCTACACGGCCAAGGACGGCGAGACCTATCACCTGAACCTGATGGACACGCCCGGCCATGTAGACTTCTCCTACGAGGTCTCGCGTTCGCTCGCAGCCTGCGAGGGCGCGCTGCTGGTGGTCGATGCCAGCCAGGGGGTCGAGGCCCAGACTCTGGCCAATGCCTATCTGGCGATCGACGCGGACCTGGAACTCGTCCCGGTGCTCAACAAGATCGATTTGCCGGCGGCCGAGCCCGAGCGGATCCGCCAACAGATCGAAGACGTGATCGGCCTCGATGCGGCCGACGCGGTGATGATGTCGGCCAAGACGGGCCTCGGCGTCGATGAGGTGCTGGAGTCCATCGTGACCCGGATGCCGCCGCCCGAGGGCGAAGCGGATTCTGAGTTACAGGCGCTGCTGGTCGACAGCTGGTACGATCCCTATCTGGGCGTCGTGGCGCTGGTCCGGGTCAAGCATGGCCAGCTGAAGAAGGGTCAGAAGATCCGGATGATGTCCACGGGCATCGCCTATTCGGTGGACCGTGTTGGCGTCTTCACCCCTGCTCGAACAGAAATTCCCGAGCTCGGCCCGGGCGAGATCGGCTTCATCACGGCCCAGATCAAGACGGTCGCCGATTGTAACGTCGGTGACACGATCACCGATGATCGCAAGCCCGCCGCAGAGCCCCTGCCGGGCTTCAAGCCGTCGGTCCCGGTCGTGTTCTCCTCGCTCTTCCCGGCCGATACTGCCGAGTATGAGGATCTGCGCGAGGCGCTGGGCCGCCTGCATCTGAACGACGCGAGCTTCGAATTTGAGGCGGAGAGCTCCGCCGCGCTGGGCATGGGCTTCCGCTGCGGATTTTTGGGGCTGCTGCATATGGAGATCATCCAGCAGCGGCTCGAGCGGGAATTCGATCTGGAGATCATCGCGACGGCACCGTCGGTCGTCTATCACATCGCTCTGACGGACGGCGAAGAGCTCGTGCTCCACAACCCGTCCGACTATCCCGACGTGACGCGCATCGAGAGCATCGACGAGCCCTGGATCAAGGCCTCGATCATGGTGCCCGACGAATATCTCGGCTCGGTTCTGCAGCTGTGCACCGAGCGTCGCGGTGAGCAGGTCGAGCTGACCTATGTGGGTGGCCGCGCCATGGCGGTCTACAAGTTGCCGCTGAACGAGGTGGTGTTCGATTTCTACGACCGGCTCAAATCCATCAGCCGGGGCTATGCCAGCTTCGACTACGAGCTCGACGGCTATCGCGAGGGCAATCTCGTGAAGGTCGATATCCTGGTGAACAGCGAGATCGTCGATGCGCTCTCCATGGTCGTCCATCGCGAACAGGCCGAAGGTCGCGGCCGGCATCTGTGCGAGCGCTTGAAGGATTTGGTGCCGCGCCAGCTGTTCAAGGTCGCACTCCAGGCCGCCATCGGCGGCAAGGTGATCGCCCGCGAGACGGTCGGCGCGATGCGCAAGGATGTGACATCGAAATGCTACGGCGGCGACATCACGCGCAAGCGCAAGCTTCTGGAGAAGCAGAAGAAGGGCAAGAAGAAGATGCGCCAGTACGGGAATGTCGAAATTCCCCAGTCGGCGTTCATCCAGGCCTTGCGTATGGGTGATGAATAGGCGCATGGGCGACGCGTAGGTCGCCCTACAGGGAACGTCATGCGCGGACGTGATCCGCGCATCCCAAACTAGAATTCTACGAGTTGAACATCCCGGTCTTGCGCCGCCGCGGGCGGAACAGCCACGACAGCAGAATGCCCGGCACGCCGAATACGAACAGGGCGGGCCAGGTCAGCATTGTCGAGATGACGGGGTGCCAGAGCCACGGTCCGATCACGGGAATATGGCGCGCGATCGCGGGTTCGGCGACCTGCAGGCTGGTCTGGTGAAGTGTGAACCAAAGCTCACCCGCGGCGATCAGGCTGAGCGACCCGGCATCGATCGACGCAAGCACGTCCCGCGCCAGCACTGCCAATGCCGCAATGAGAAATATCCAGCCTATGATTCGGCCTACTATCATGGCCCCTCGGGCGCCGCGTTTCCGTTTTTCGTCTTTAGGCTCTGGGACAATACTAACCGCAGTCGGGGCGTCGGACACAAGCCTTACTCCTGTTCAATTTTGCTAAACCGCTGAGCGGTTGCCAGCGTGGGTCGGGTCGGCTATCCAGTGCACCAGTGCGGAGGGGTGGCCGAGTGGCTGAAGGCGCACGCTTGGAAAGCGTGTAAACGGGCGACCGTTTCGAGGGTTCGAATCCCTCTCCCTCCGCCAATTACCCTTTAATATCAATATATTAGA
>Ga0233427_10000052_pt1 | contig 154045 bp, 126 predicted proteins | sample SI_118_April2016_5_FD_179885 | JGI IMG/M metagenome (GOLD analysis project Ga0233427, IMG submission 179885) | Seawater microbial communities from Saanich Inlet, British Columbia, Canada - SI_118_April2016_100_MG | ecosystem: Environmental > Aquatic > Marine > Inlet | place: Canada: British...
CACCTGCTGCTGGTATGCATCCAGATGCAAGTCTAACTGGAAAAATAAGTCCAGAGGATGGTTACGAATATCTTGAGTATCCTTCCCAAAGCGGCGTTTGGTACCTCAGAAACCAAACTACCAATCAATGGGATAAATGGGAGTAATCACATCCCTAGGAAGAACACCATTACCATAACTGCAACAGCTATAATGAGAATAATCCGAGTAACCAGTTTTGGCTCATCGCCTTCGCTTTGGGCGATGTCATTCCAGTTTTCTTCCACGGAGACACCACTGTCTAATTGTTCAAAAATATTCGTTTGTAATCAACTTAATTTCTAAGTCTAAACCTGTATCGCTATGGTTGAGTACTACTGTAATGCAAAGATAATTCAATTAATTCGGGTTTTAACTAAATACTCAGCAGAAAAAACAACCCATTATGGATGAAGCAATTGCCATGCAGATAGTTGGAGCTATGGCTCTATTGATTGGAATAAAAATGAACATTGATCCAAAAGGATTCAACGAGGATATTTTTGGTAAAGAAGCACCTGAAAGCGCTCTAGGGGAAATGAATGCTTTGCGAATGGCTGTGGGAGGAGGCGTTCTTGCAATGTCTGCGGTCAATTTGATTTGCAGTTTTACAATGGATGATTCCGCATCAATGGCTGCTTTGTTAGTGGCATCGGCTGTTGGTTTCGCACTGTTTCTTGCGACTGTTGCAGGTGCTAAGTTTAGAGGATATACAGAATCGGTTCCGACTCTTCCAATGATAGTTCTACCTCTAATGATAGCGGTAAGCCTCGTCGGTGCTTATGTCTGATAGAACACAATCAACGATTAAGAGCCCGAGTCCAGCGATCACTTGCTGGAACACCTACCACGTTTAATGTAGCAAAAGTTACTCCTTTGAGTTTGTACAATTTCTGACGAAACTCATCAAGATCGAGTAAGCAACAAGGGCAATGAGGTCGATTCGGCTTCACAGTAATACTAACTTCGCCATCTTCGGCAACATCGATATTTTGGACAATATCACGGTTAGCCCAGGTCACTTGGTCATGAGGGTCGCGCCAATCAGCAGCGAGACGGGCAACTGTTCTTTGCAGGGCTGCATGCTTACGACTCACTCAACATCCTCCAAGCGTAGTTTCTCGACTTTCCCCTCAGCATTTGCCAATTCGGTTTGACAGGCCTTGAGAAGTTTGGAGCCTTCTTCGAATAATTTGAGAGTTTCATCAAGGTCAACGCCTCCAGCCTCTAAAGCCGCTACAATTTCTTCCAACCTTTTCATCGATTCTGCATAACTCATTCTTGCACCTCAGTTTGCACTTTGCCGTCCTTCAATACCACCGTGAGAGGGTCACCTCTCTTCAACCCCGCGACACTAGTGACGGGGGAGCCATCTTTGTCAATCGCCATTGAATATCCCCTCTCCAACACTCGTGTTGGATTGGTGGAAGTGAGTATCGAAGAGAAAGCAGTGAGCCTGTTTTTTTGCTGCATAAACATTCGCTCTATTGCTGAATTCATTTGATTTGCAATATTTGTTTGTCGCAATCGAGCATTGGAAATTCCCCGCATAGGCGCAGCACTCAATCGAATGATAATATTCGATAATTTGTCATTGTGCCGTACAAATAAACGGTCAAGCGCAAAATCAAGTCTATCTGTAGCTTGTCCAATAAGCGCAATTAATTCCTCTTTAATCGGGACTACTCGTTCAATTGCATTTGATGGTGTTGAGGCACGTATGTCAGAAATCATATCACTTACCATGAAATCAGATTCGTGACCAACAGCACTCACAATCGGGACGGGACAATCGATTATCGCTTGACAAACCGATTCCAAATTGAATGCCCACAAATCCTCTGGAGAGCCACCGCCTCGGCCAACAATAATCAGATCAGATCGACTTCCTGCAATTTCTATTGCACGAATAATCTGTTGGGGTGCATCATTACCTTGTACTAAAACTGGAATTACAGTGTATGAAAAGCCAGGCCATCTATCTGTGATTAGTCGTTCCATATCGGAAAGTGCTGCACTGCCACCTCCGGTAATAATATGCAACTTTTTTGGAATCAAAGGGGCTTCTAGGCGCGGGCGTTCCATCGTACCATCAGTTCGCCATTTTGCAATAAGTGCCTGTCTTGCTTTTTCCAATTCACCAATACTCTTTACTGGCTGAACGCGCTTAGTATTGAACTGCATTCTGCCAGTTTTTACATAAACATCAATTCCACCAAGGGCCACTATTTTGTCGCCTACTTTGATGGCTTGCGATTCAAAGTGAGAGTTTCCTCCAAAGAAAACACAATCGATTGAACCGCTATTATCTGTGAGGGTGAAGTAAGAATGGCCCGAACGCGCTAAAGTTAACTTGGTCAATTCACCGATTATTGCAGCATTGGAGAGATATGGCTCGTTAACCAGCGTCTTGCGAGCCATTGCAACAAATTGCCCAACCTCCACAGGTTCGCCCGCCATGTCACAATTTGAGCGCCCATGGTTCTTGAATAATCGCTTTGGGTAAAGGAAGAGGTTTTCAATAGATGGCCGGTCGCCAACTTCGTTCCAGTCTGGGGTTGGCCCCTTCTTGGAATGGTGATTATTGTGTCAGACAAGGATACTTCAGCAGATAAATCCGATGAAGATGACGAATGGATGTCATATGCGAATGCTGGTTTTGGTTCAACAGACTATTCACTTTGGGACGAGACAGAATCTCAACCGGAAGTTAGTACAGACCCTGATTGGGAAAATAACGATTTACAACTTGATACTGGTGAAGAAGAGATTCCAGCCGCTCCACGCCCGGCAGGACTGAAGCACTTGGTAAGAATCGGTACTTGCAACCACTGTTTAGGGCGCGTAGGTGGAAAGAAAAGATTTGAGCAATCGAACTATGAGTCTGGAGTTGAAATCAGAACTAATGTTGTAGAAGGCGACCAAACAATGGCGCAGGCTAGAGAAGCCGAACCGCTATGTCCGTTTTGTGAAAACCTATTCGATGAGGCACCACTTCTTGCTGAATTAATCAAAGAAACCGTGGGTGAAAGAGAATGCTCACGAATGCAATTGGGTACTAGAATACCCAAAGACCAAACCGAAGCGGAAGACCATATTAGAAAGCGATTTGGAGCAGGCGGCTCTGCTGCACTGAAGGTAAGTCTAGTCGATGAGATTGCTCGACAATTGAAATCGATTGGTTTCCAAATAAAGTTGGTAATCGACAAGCCAGAAATTTTGGCACTAATCGACGTACTGACTCTGACTGTAGAACTAGACATACGCTCCCACTATGTGTATGGAAGATATCGTAAACTGGCACGGGGGATTCCACAAACAAAGTGGCCATGCCGTTCTTGTAAAGGAAGAGGTTGTGAGCGATGTGACCAAACTGGGATGCAGTATCAATCATCTGTTCAAGGTTTAATCGGCGACCCGTCATTGGGATTGTTTGGTAGTAAAGAACATGCATTCCATGGAATGGGCAGAGAAGATATCGATGTCAGATGCCTAGGTCGTGGCCGTCCATTCGTTATTGAGATGAAGCAACCAGTAAAGAGAGAAGTTGACTATGATGCATTGATGAAAACCATCAATGAAACTGCATCAGGACAACTCGAGGTAAGTGATATGCGAGCCTCAAACCGTAGTGAAGTTGTACGCGTTAAGGATACTCCTGCCGAAAAGTCCTATACAATTCGTTACAAAATCGAACCGATAACTCAGAAGGAGTTAGACCAAATCACTCAGGTCATGGAAATTTCCAAGAATAATGCCGACAGAAATCGTCGTCGACGAGATCATCACAGAGGTAAGAGGCGCGAACTCAAAACGGAACCCGAACCTGAAATCGATTATTCACAATTGAAAAAAGCAGAATTAACAGCGCTTTGTGAAGAACGTGGACTGGCTAAGAGTGGAACAAAAAATGTGCTAATTGATAGGCTAGCGAATTTCAAAGAGGAGACTTTGCCGTTACCATCACAAGATTATGTAATGGAAATAATGGAAAAATTACAGGGATGCACCCTTGCTCAAAGAACACCAGAAAGGGTCGCTCATCGACGTGCAGACAAAATTCGGAAAAGAAAAGTGCTTGAAACATCTAATCCTGCTATCGGATTAGATGATGATGGAAATATGTATGGAGAGTTTAGTCTAAGATGCGAATCAGGAACCTACGTCAAAGAAACAGTTCATGGTGATGGCGGGCGAACTCAACCCTCAATCGCCTCCCTTGTCAAGGCAAAATGTACAGTCGAATGGCTCGATGTCGCCGATATTCACGCGGATTAAGGCTATCGCGGTGCTTATATGGCCCGGGTAGGTCGGCAGGTTGCTTCCAACTGTCTTAGGACACGCGAAGCAGGGGTACGATTAACATGCAGAAATCCAAGGGCCAGCGCCAAGGCACCAGATCAATTCTACGTAAAGGACGTCACGACAAGGGACGAGTCGTCATTTCACGCATCATGCACGAGTACCAAGAAGGTGACCGCGTTGCTATCGTTTTAGACGGTGGACAACAGATGGGAATGCCTCACCGCAGATTCCAAGGGCGAACTGGATTTATCCAGAAGCGCCAAGGTAAGGCATGGGTTGTCGCTGTCAAAGACGGCAACATGCAAAAGACTGTGGTTTCACGACCAGAGCACCTACGTCCATTGGAGTGATATTAATGACTGACAAAGGAACTTTCACAGATTTTCAATCAGTGCGTGAAATGCTTGAAGATGCTCAAAAGCGTCGTGGCTTTTTGACATATGAACAGAAAGCTGCTCTGCAGCATGCTGAATGGGCCGCTAGCGATAATCGAAACGGTTACAAGACTGAACCAAAAGTTTTCACGGATATGTTCACTGCAATCATGGAAATTGAAATCTTCCAGAAATACCCGGAACTAGCAGCGAAGTTGGCAGAACTTATGCCAATGCATTCTGACGATGTACGTGCGGTTATTGCTAGCCGCCGTATCTCGATAGAAGCTAGCGATGTCGAAGCAGTTCTAGACATCGTACGCCAAAATGTTGGCGTTAAATGAAACCGACGGCCGGTGAGCAAATATGCGTAATGAGCGTCATAGTGGGCAACGTAGAAGCAGTTCTCGTACCGAAAAACCAGACCCTTTGATGAAAGTAGAATGGTGCCGAGTTATTGAACACCCCGAATCAGGTGGGGTTCTAGTGGTCATCACAGAACCAAATTTACACGTGATTAGACTTCGTCCTAAATCCGGTTCTGGTTTGCAGATGGTAGGAGCTCGCCTATACATGGGAATAGACCATTCCAAGAGAGATGTAGTGCAAGATATTCTCGGTTTTGCACGTATCCGCGACCTTTCTAATTCAGCATCAATTGAACTTCCAGTTGTTATCCAGCAAGTTATAGAAGACTCCCCGGAGATATTCATTCAACAATTCTTTAATCGTGCAGGAAACCTTTCTTTGAAGATGCACGCATTCGAATTATTGGCTGGCGTAGGAAACAAGAAAGCGATGGATATGGTCACAAGGCGTGGCCGTGCAGGATGGGAAAATTTTGCGCAATTGGATGAAGACTGTGGCATTAATTCTGCAGAACTTCTTGCTAAGAGGTTTGTTTCAGAAATCGAGGATCGTAGCCTAGAGCCTCGATTAATCGATTTACTATTGCGTCAGGATGAGTGATTACCATGGGCCACGGAGCCCGTGTTTTGATTGAACGACTGCGAATGCGTCAGGACAATATCAAATCTTTAGGTCAACACTTTCTGAATAATGAGGAAGTATTGGACGAAACAATTTCTCTTGCAGAAATAAGTCCAGATGACCATATAATAGAAATTGGCCCAGGGCCCGGCGTCTTGACAGAGAGGCTACTGGAGACCAATTGTTCACTTACTGCAATTGAACTCGATGATGGAGCATGCGAATTCCTTAGAGATAATTTCCCAGGTCTTAATCTCATTGAAGGCGATGCACTCAAAGTCAAATGGCCTAATGCAAACAAGGTAGTTGCAAATATTCCTTACCAAATATCATCGCCATTAATCGACATCCTCACACGCAATAATTCCATCAAGGAAGTGGTACTATTGCTGCAGGAAGAATTTGCAGAACGGCTAGTTGTGGAATGGGAAAGTGATAGAGGCAGTCTTGGCATGTGTACTATGCTGGATTGGGAATGTACATTTGAAATGCGGGTCGGACCTCATTGTTTCACTCCATCACCCCAAGTTCATTCACGTCTAGTAACGATGTCTAGAATTGATTCTCCTGAGAATTCTAAACTTGCAAAATTATTGATTCGGCAAGCATTTTCTCAAAGACGCAAAAAAATCAGAAATACTCTTTCAAAGGCTCCAAAACGAATCGCTCGCATAAGAGGATGGCATGCAAAAGTGTATGTTGAGGCCATGCAGTCTATCGATTGTGAGTTTATTGATGAAAGGCCTGAAGATTTAGAAATCGAGGATTGGCTAGAATTAGCGCGGCTTCTCGAAGATGCTCGGGCGGCGATGGGTTGACATCTAACCGCCGGCTCGGCCTGTCTCGTCGGGGGGGGTACACATGGCAAAGAAGGACACATATCTGGCTCTATTACGTCGAGGAATTGACGAGACTACAGCAATGCAATTGGCAGATGCTGGAATTAAGATTGGAGATCTCAAGAAAATTGATAAATCTCAATTGGTAGAAAATTATGGATTAAAACCCGACATTGCAGATGGTGTACTCGAAATCATCACTGCAGGTCCTCAATCTCATGGAAAGGAAAGGTTCCTTTCCAAGGTTCTAGCGCCGGAGCGCAAACCTGAAAATAAGATTGAAGAATTAAAATTCAAGCGTAAACAAAAGGACGTTTTGTCTGAATTAGCAGAACAAAAAGAACGCCTGAAGCTTGCTAAGGTAGAAGCATTCCGTGCTCAAAAGTTAGTAATGAACCGTCTTGGAAAGACAGTTGAGTTGATTGTTAAGTTAGAAAACAATCTTGATGATGAAGGTAAAGATGACCAGAAAGTCAAGATTCGTGACCAACTTGAGACCCGCGGTCTTGAAGCAGCACGTGATCATGAAATGCTCGAACTAGAAGGAACACCTCAAGATATTGTTGATTTCCGAAGAAAGATAGTTCCTGAACTAATACTTCATGCATGTCCAAATTGTAACGAAGAAATGGACCCCCGTACAAGCAGGAATCCAGATGATTCGAAAAATTGGTCATTCATTTGCTGGGAATGTGAGACTCCATTTAATGCAGGATTATCATTGACAGTAGACACGATAATGGAAAATGGCGGAAGAATCGAAATCGACCCCGATGCACGCCCTCGTAATCCAGTACCTCCAAAGCCAGCCTCTCAGGACTTTACCACAATCAATGAATTGGTTAAGGCTGAATTAGTACAAACCGGTGTCGATGCAGATTCAATGACACAAGCAGCTGAGCAATCAGTCTTGACAAGTGGATTGATGAGTATCAATGACTGGATTGACCAGACTCTCGCTGCTAAGGGCTACATTCAGGCACAAGAAGACCGAGAAGATTTCATTCTTAGAACCGGTGCTGGAGCAACTAAGTTCAACAAGTGGATGAAGAAAGCAGGACTTTACTTCAACAAGCAAACTGGACGTTGGTCACGCTGGGAAGATCGTTGAGGTGCTCAAATGGGCCTCATCCGTTTCCTACGTGGTGCTAAATTACTAGGGCAAACAAATGAGATACCCGGCAAGTCTCTTGTAGAGCATGCGCATGCTGCTAATGTGGACATTCCTACTAATTGCACCAGTGGTAATTGTGGCTCTTGTATGGTTACTCTTTTGTCAGGAGACGTTAGTCTACCAGACCCCCTAACTCCAGGCCTTGATGAGGAAATTGTTTCCGAAGGTGCGAGACTGGGATGTATAGGAGTCCCATCAGGCGATGTCGAAATCGATATTTTGCCACCAATTTGAGGTGAATAAATGGATATTCCACCATGGGTTTGGATTTTAAATATCGTAGGAGTAATTGCCGCAGTATGGTTTTTATCATGGCGTTTGAAATCTAAATTGGCTGAAGTTGAACAACGTCATGTAATGAGTGGAATAAGACATAGAAAACGCTTGGAAGAGTCTGAATGAAGCCCCAAAACGCATATGAGTGAAATGGCGAGGCCCAAACATGGCCGAACTCCGTTTACAAACCACCGGCGCAGGCGTTGTTGCCTCGTCAGAGTTCACTTTAGATGGGCTGGAAGAGGCTATCAAGGGAAAGGGAACCGCTTGGCTTGACATTCTCAAACCCGATGATGAAGTCAAAGAATGGCTACAGAATATTGGAATTGATGAACTAGCGATTGAGGACATTTACGGGCATGCTAGCGACACCGTTCAAAGATTCCACGGCCACCGATTTATCGTGGTACGCGCCCGTGATGCAGACAATCGCTTAGATACAGAGCCAGTGGCAATCATTCTTCGTGGTGATATGATGATCACAGTTAGAGGAACTAGAATTCCTGCCCTTGATGTATTGGGCCGCCGTCTAAAGACTGCTGCTGATGATGAAGTTGCAATCGGTGTAGATTTTCTGCTTTACGAATTACTCGACTCAATTGCAGACGATTGGACACCTATCTTGTCTGAATATTCTAATAAGTTGGACGACTTAGAATATCAGGTATTTGACCCATCGAAATCATATGAAGGACTGCTAGAGGGCCTTCACGATTTGAAGAGACTCTTGCGTGAAGCGAGCAAATCTATCGAATCCTTACAAGCAGCATGTTTGAGATTGCTAAAACCTGGGGAGAGATTGATTAACGAATCATCCTTGGCGTTCTTTACAGATTTACAACAACTATCCAACACTCTGGTAAAGCGATGTTCAGCATATTCGGCAGGTGCTACCAGCACAAGAGACACTTACCTTTCCCATGTAAGTATGAACTTAGCACTCTCGAATGCAAAGTTGACAGAAGTGATGACAACACTCACAATCATTGGTGCAATCATGTTGCCCCTAACCTTGATTGCTGGAATATTTGGAATGAATACCAAGTTACCAGCTCAGTTAGATGAACTTGGTGGGTTTTGGACAATCATGGCGGGGATGTCTCTCTTCAGCATAATGATGCTAAGTTGGTTCTATCGCAAAAAATGGATATGATTACTCTTCTTGAGTTGATTTTGTTTTAGGTTCAATTATCCCTAATGCTGCAGTGGTTAGTACCATTGATGCGATTAGCGACAAGACAATCATCATTGCAGAGAATAATCCAAAGGTATTGAATAATCCCATTGATGAAGTAGCGATAATTGAAAATCCAGCGACATCCGAAATCGCTGAACCAACTAAAGCAAGAGCACATGCGCCACCAACTCCATGTAAGGCTTGGCGATGATTGCCACCCTTTTCTCTACCTTCGCGATATCGTTCGGTAACATGTATACAATAATCGATACCTACGCCAAGAGATATCGTGGCAATAGTTACAGTTACAATATTTAGAGAATAACCAAATGCATAAATCAATCCATAGAGCCAAACAACAACCAATAGAATCGGTGTTAGGGACACAATTGCTTGCTTAACAGAGCGGAAACCAATAGAGAGTGTGATTAGAACAAACAACGAACCAAGCAATAGAGATGATTGCATTTCAGATTGCATTTTATCACTCGCAACGAATCTTGTAATCGGTTTACCAGTAAGCATTACCCATGTCAAAGGCTTATCATCTTCCGATGCCCCCTCTTCTTCCCAAGTACCCGATGAGAGATTTAGAAGAGGCCCTAAATCACTCTTGATTTTATCTATACCAGGACCCATTGATGGAAAATCATCGGGAGAGGTTATTCCAAATCTAATCAGCATCATATCATAAGAAATATTCTTCCCACTTTCAGATAGCCATACTCGCTCAGGATCTGGAGTTTCACTTGGTGCAATATACAAATCAATTAGAGATGAAGGTATTTCAGTGCCTGGAACTCCATCTAGTGTCAAAACCCCATAGAAGAATACAATACAATCTCTATCATCTAAGTTTGGAGCATTTAGGATACCGATTTGTTCACAACCGGATTCATTGAAACCATGCCCCCAAAAAGGCTCAGGATTGCTCACCATCGACGCCGATGCATAAATTACAAATTCATCAATGGCAAGAATATCGACCTTTCCATCAGGCTGTCTGGTCATTTTATCTATACCGCCGTCTAATCCTTTGTCTGCATTTTGCCTAAAGTCATCAATTGCTCTAAATACCTCAGGGTCGGCAACATCTCCCTCAATCAAGAGCATAGCAGGCTCTCCTTCATCGGAGAACCGTTCATTGACCATATCGACTCCAAAGGCAAAATCTGAATCTTCATCAAGGAAATCATCAACGGAAAATTCCCCTTCTAAATTCACCATGCCCCAGGCGGCAGGAATTGTCAACAGAAGGCAGATTCCTGCAATAATTATTGGTCGAGATCCTGTGCCTGATTTTATTGCAATCTTTTGTAACATGTCGGTTCGAATGATATTACGTTTGATTTTAGGAGAAGAATTCTTTCCTCTCTTTTCCAGCCATTCATCAAATGAGATACGAAGCAATGGCGCCCATATACCGGTCAATAAGAACGCTGCTAATATTCCAAGACCAGCCTCAAGTCCGAACGACCTCAAAGCTGCAACATCACTGAAAAGATTAGCGCCAAATGCCGCCATAGTAGTAAGGCTAGTCAATATGATTGCCCGCCCAACTCTGTTGACAGTTATGCGGCCTGCACTTTGCGGAGAATTTCCTAAATTACGTTCTTCTTTGTAACGATGTAAAGCATGTAATGAATCATCAATTCCAAGTGCTAGTACAAGAATTGGCAAAAGATTAGAGAACTGAGAACGAGAGATTAAGTCAATCCCTAACCAGCCTAAAAGAGAGGCAGAATGGCCGATTAGTCCCTGCATCCACAATAGTGCACCACCAAGTGATAAAGACACAATTGCAACATCCGACCATCGTCTTAGTGATGCATATAATAGAAAAATAATTGCAATACCCATACCGAAAATCAAGCCTCCAGAATTTTGTAATTCACGATTGACTTCTACATTTACTGCTTGTCCAACAACTAGAGTTAACGAATTATTATCATGGCTGCGCAGGCTTCCTTCAAGATGCATTACAGACCATTCCAATGAACACATATTGTCAAGACCCAAGCAATATTCCGAGGTATATTCGGGAGGTTGTAGGACTAATTCCATACCATCTAAGCGGTAACCTCCAATCACCAAACCATCATCTGTGAATGAGATTTCTTTTTCAGGGTGAGCATCTTTCCAAATAGTGGTCCAACCAACCTCTTCCAAAGCAGCCCGATCTAGTTGAACCAATAGCCATGAAGCCGATGCAGACCAACGACCAGGTCCCGGTTCAGCATTCCTCCAAGTACCATCTTCATTCAGAGCACCACCGATTGGCCCTCCTACAATACCGGTATTTTCCGATGCTTTGACAAATCCTCTATCCAATGACAGCCATCTCAAGAAAGCAGAACCATTTGCTGCCGCCATTCTACTTGCCGCCAAATCAATATGTGCTTGAGTCAAATCTTCATCTTCAAATGTAAGGCATTCGAGTATACCACAATCATCCCAATTTGTTTGGGCTGGCTCTAGTCCTGCTAAGGTCATCGTGGGATGTGTTAGAATCGATTCATTGGCCATAAAGCCACGGAAAATATCTGCAAGACTCATAACACCTGAAGTTTGTAAACCGGTTACATCATTGATGAACGGTTTGGTATAGTTACCAAGGGCATGGTCGTGAACTATCTGATGCTTTGATTGAATTTCTCGTAAAATAGTAAGATTCAGAATGCCGCCATCGGTATCTGTAATTCCAACCCATTCTTCTCCTGCATCAATTGCTTCATCAGCAGGGGGGAGGCTAGACCAATCTGGTGTTCCATCTTCGAGTAGTGGTACTGGGACTGGCGTGGAACCAACTGCTGCAGGGTCTCGTACGCTTACAACAAATCCAAGGATGATTTCAGTGGTAGCAAATTCATCATTGATTTTACGCTCTGCGGTAAGTTCTGGCGATTCCATATCATACGATTCCATATCGATTGGTTCTAGTGCCTTTAGAGCACCAGGAATCATCAAGATAGTGAGGATAAAAACGGCTAAGTGCACCTTATTTCGGCGTGAAACTAGGACCTTTGATAGGGCTTCGAACTCAGCCATTGTTTACCCCCCTATCTTCTTGTTATTGAACAGTTGTATTCATTTGTGTGATATGTGACGCAGGTTTGGGCGGGGGTCGCCCAGCTTGGTCAACGGCGGTGGGTTTAGGTCCCATTTCTTATTGATTCGCAGGTTCGAATCCTGCCCCCCGCATCTCTTTTAGCATCTATTTCATTCTTGGTAAGTTTGTATTGTGAATAATTTACAACTTAGTAATAGGTACATACATAGTGTAGTCCTTTCTCCCTAAATTTATGAAGCGTTGGCTGATTTATCTCTCGCTGCTATTATTAATTTCACCAGTAGCACTTGCTGACGATGACGATGACGATGACGATGACGATGACGATGACGACGATGCCAAAATCTTGGGAGTAGAAGCCGAAGGTCTTGGCGACTTTGCATTGTGGACCTTCGTATTCACAGTGAGCATAGTAGTTTGGAAACCTTCGCATATCTATCTACGGCGCAATGCAAAAAAGTTGTTTGAAAACCCTAAAATGGTTAAGAAAAAATTATCTTCATTTAATCGTATTTACATGCGAGCCCACTATTGGATTGGCCTTGTAGCAGTTGTTGTTGGCGGAGTACATGGTTTGGGGATGATACAAGAAGACAATGGATGGATGTATTGGGCTGGCTGGGGGGGAATGGTCTTAATGACAATTACAGGTGCATTATTACTTTGGAAATGGCCTCCAAAGAAGGTAAGAAAAGGTGCGCGTATGCTCCATGCTCAGAGGGCAATACTAGTTTTGACAATTATATTCCTAGTAGTTTCCCACGACTAATCAAACAGGAGATAGGTCAAGAGCTCCTGACCAAATATCAAGGCCTCTAAGTCTGCAGTCAAACCGTTGACCAAGTTCTAAAACCGAACTACCATTTTCTCTCTCAACTTTCAGCCCATATTGATCGATCATCAAGCGTTCCTTACCACCCAACTGGCTCAAATGCATACGTCCTTCAAACGAACCATCATCTTCGAGATCCAAATATATCCATGGGCTACGAAGACCTACCACTCTCGCATTCCAAGTCGAACCTTCTTCAGTATTGATTAGGTGCATGTTACAAGTACTTGCAACTAATTCCCATTCGAGTTTCTTAGCTTGCCTAGAACGGGTCGAGCAATGTTCTGAAATTTCTTCGACTTCTTCGAATGTATGGGTCCAGTCTTTACTTTCAAGCAATGATTTCAACTGACGATGGGCCACTAGGTCTGGATACCTTCGTATAGGGGATGTGAAATGGACATAGGCATCCAAATCGAGACCAAAATGTCCAATATTTTCTTCACTGTAAATCGCCCTTTGCATTAATTGAAATAGCCCCTGATCTACAACCCGGCGCTTAATCTCAGAGAGTTCTGATGCTGCTGATTGGGCATTTCTCAAAGCCTGTAGCATTTCTGAGCGAGCCTGAGAATCAACAACACTTGAGAGATAGTTACCATCTATGACTTCAACAGTCTCTTCATTATCAAAAGATAGGCCGGCATCAGCCCAAGCAGAAAGCAAATTCATTGTTTCAGTAGTTTCAGTCTCCCCGGTTTTTCTATGCGATGGCATTGGCAATTCAATATCCACATCTAAGCACTCTAGTTTAGCATTTAGAGATTCAACCTCGGGAGAATCCGGTGGCGAATGACATCTCCATGGTAGTGCGGATTCAGCATCTCCCAATAGATGTCCAACCGCTTCATTCGTTGCAACCATAAAAGCCTCAATCATTTCAGTAGCCTCATTTGGCCATTTCACTTCAAGAGTTATTTCATCCCCATTAATCCGAGGACGCCTTTCCGCTCCAGCGATGTCAAGACCGATTCTTTTTGCCCGCATCATTTTTGATAACTTCATCATTTCAGGGAATAGATTTCCTTCAATGACATCATCATATGACAAATTTTGTTTTACACGGATTAGTGCTTGGTGCGCCTTGGTCGACACTACCCTTGCCTCATTAATTTTCATTTCAATAACCATTGCGTATCTATCGGCATCATCTCTCAACGAACATAAATCATCAGCTAAACGTGGAGGCAGCATTGGAAGTACACAATGAGGAAGATATACGCTTGTAGCCCTTTCTCTGGCATATCTGTCAAGTGATGTATCGGGCTTGACATAGTGAGCAACATCTGCAATGGCGACCCATAATGTATCTTCAATAAGGCATACAGCATCATCAAAATCTCTTGCATCAGGAGGATCAATTGTAGTGAATGGTATGTGTCGTAAATCAACTCTATTCTCTGACATCACAGGTTCGGGTAATTTCGCTGCAAATTCGATTAAATCATCTCGATATATTCTCGGAAATGGGTTTGTCCCCATCTTTGTTCGATAAGCCAATCTAGCATCTAACATTTCTTCTGGAGTGAAACTGTCACGCATTAGCCATGCCATAGATACCAGTGGGTCTGGGAATCGTAGTTTGGCTTCAGATTTCGCAACTTTCTCTAATTGTTTTGTCATATCAAAGCCAAGATATGTTCGCAACACCTCCCCCTCCAATAATGAGAAATCATCAGGGAGACTCTCTCCCCTCAAAGTTGCAAGCATCGCACCTTCGTGTAATTGGTGTTGTGATGTCCTTACCGCTGCTTCAATTTCCTCTCTTTGTTGGGTCGAACGCAAAGAGAAATCATTTGTATCTCCAATAAACAATTCACCTTTTCGACAAGCATGTACAATAGTTTCTTGAATCTGAGAGTGTAATTGTTTTTCAGTTAATTTAAGATTAGATTCTTTCGATAAGATTGTACTAAGTGCCAAATCAACCGATAAGTTCCTCTCTAGACCATGTGAAATCAATCTTCGATAAAGACGTTCATCAGGGGGACTTACCTTTCCCTTACGCCTTTTCACAAACCCACGTCCTTCAATGCCTGTAAGGCATCTATTTGTGATTTGTCAAGTTCATCAAGTTCGTCCAAAATAAATTCAATATCAATCTCTTTCACCCGTTGGCGGTCACCAACTTGCGATAATGGCGGAATAGATATTTTCCCCTTTACACCAGAAGGAAGAGTAACAGTAACCTTCCCACCGAGAATCAATGTGGAATATGGGATTTCAACTTCTTTGATAATTCTGCCATTATCCCAGCGGCATCCTTCGCCAGGGTCAATTCGAATATTTACGATTAAATCTCCATTAATGCCTTGAGGGTGACCATGGCCTTGGTCTTTAATGCGAATCTCCTTGCCATGTTTTACGTTAGGATTTACTTTGACACTCAGGGTGCGACGTTTTCTATCTATACTACCGTGGCTTCCTGGAATTAATTGAGTGTATGTTAGATTGAAAGAACCACCACTGGCAGCATCTTCGGGGGAAAGGTCGAGCCATGATACAGCATTCTTCCCTCTCTCCTGAGGAGGTCGTGGAGAGTTGTGCCGTCGTTGCCCCCCGCCCATACTTTTGCCAAACATTTGACCAAGGACATCCTCCATGCCACCCATGCCACCCATGCCGCCAAAGGGGCTGCCTCTACCGCCGCCAACTCCACCAAACATCTGTTCCTGCTCATGCTTACGGCGGGCTTCAGCCGTACCGATTGAATCGTAAGCGGCTTGTACTTCTTTGAATTTCGCCTCTGCTGCGGTCGAACCATCGTTACGATCGGGGTGGAATTGCCTTGCAAGTTTGCGAAAAGACTTCTTTATTTCAGCGTCACTGGCTCCCCGTGATACACCGAGAACCTGATATGGGTCTCGCTCCGCCATGGGTCTATCGAGACACAGGTGTGCTTTGAATCAGTCGATAGCCGGAGCCTATCCGCGCCGCTGAGGTTAAATGAGGGCCCTAAGTCGCCATGACACCACTGAGGTGAAACCATGTCAGATGACAAGAACCAGACACGCTCCTTCGAGGACAAAGTCCAGGACAAGCAAGATGCTATTGAGGCACAATTCCGCAAGATATCTCGCGGAAGCTGGGCTCGTATCATTCGTATGGCTCGAAAGCCTACGCCTCAGGAATTCAAACAAACATCAATTATTTGTGGGATTGGACTATTTATCCTAGGTTTTATTGGGTTTGTAATGCTCGTACTGATGGACAATTTCATACCATGGCTTATCCATGATGTATTTGGTATCTGATATTGGAGGGGAAATTATGACTGACGCATTTATCGCATTTGTTCGCCACGAAGAGGAATTATTACTTCTTCATCGCTCTAAATCTGATTCAGATTCACCAGGCCTTTGGGACGGTGTGTACGGAATTGGAGATACCGAAGAGGATGTACTTAACCGTGTAGCGGAATGTACCGGAATTCCTCTAGAGGATTTGGAATATGTTCGTGCAGGACCTGCACTTGGAATTGATATCGGAGGCCGTCTACAAGATATTGCTCCATGCCTAGTAGTATCTTCCAGTAAGGAAGTAACTCCAACAGGCCGTTACACTGAATCGATCTGGGTTGATCCGGGAAACATTGGTTGGGAAGACCGTGAAAATAACAGAACGAGACACCATGTATTCACAGATCTAGATATGGAAGGTAGCGAGAAATTGTTGCTGGAGATGTATGGTTCAGTTGCTACTTACCTTTACATCGTAAAGACTGCAATTGGTTCAGAGAAGCGCGTCGCTGATGAAATGAAAGCTCGTTTGATGGGCTCAGGCTCACTTTCAGCACTTAGCGATGATATATTCGGCATTCTTCATCCAACAGGCATGCGTGGATATGTAATCGTTGAATCCAGCGCTTCACACCATGTTGAGAAGTTAATCGGGCGTTCTGGTGGTCGTGATCCAAAGGCCCGCCGTGGACTAAATCAAACACCTCTAAAGAACGCAAAGACTGTTCTTCCAGGAGAGGCAGCACTCAAGGATATCCTACCGTACTTAGAGCCAAAGGCAGTTACCAGCGGCATAGAAGTAGGATGTATCGTAGAGATTGTAACAGGAGCATTCAAAGGCGAAAAGGCACGTGTTACTAGTGTCGCAGAAACCAAAGAAGAAGTTAGTATGGAGTTGTATGAACAACCTATCCCTATGACCCTAAAGATGCGTGGAGATCATGTCCGCGTCGTCGAGAGAGTCGAATGATTGCGCGCGGCGCGATTAAATAGGGGAGGCAAGTCGGCAACCTGCTCACGTCCGTGTGAGTAACAGAGGTGTACAAACATGCCAAAGCCTTGGACCAGCCATCTTATCATAAAAGCGCTAGGTGTCAAGAAATGCAATGGTAGTCTGGATGCCGCTACTGAGGACTTGAGCCTCGAAAAAGCGATGGACGTCGCTCGCCAAAAGCACAACGACGGCCACTTGACTGGAGCAGACCTGAAAGCGCAGACCCGTGAGGTCATCGGCACATGTGTGTCAATGCGTGTTAAGATCGATGGACTCTGGGCCAAGGACGCTCTGACCACAATTGAAAAAGGAGAATGGGACGAACGATTTGCTTGAACTGAATCACGGACCACGGTAGAGGGGCTTGTCCCTTCGCAGACCGAAGGGGTGAACGGAAATGGAACAGAAAATACAAGAAGCAATCAAGAACGCTATCGAAGGCGCTCCAGAACGTAAATTTGTTGAATCGTTAGATATGGCATTCACAATCAAAGATGTTGATTTGAAAAACCCTAACAATCGTATTCAAGAAGAAATCCGCCTACCTGCTGGTCGTGGCAAGCAAATCAAAATTGCAATGTTTGCAGCATCAGATGCTGCAAAGAAAGCAAAAGATGCCGGTATCCATGTTATCGATCCATCTGAGATTGAAGAACTTGGAAAGAACAAGGGTAAAGCTAAGAAAATAGCAAACTCGTTTGATTTCTTCCTTTCAGAAGTCCCTCATATGGGATTGATTGGTCGTTACCTCGGTGTAGTTCTAGGTCCTCGTGGCAAGATGCCCCGTCCAGTTCCACCAGTAGTTGACCCAGCAGCAATAGCAGCAGGTCTTCAATCCACTACTGTAGTCAAGTCTCGTGACAAGGTTACTTTCCAAACATCGTTTGGAACTCTTGCACAATCTGAAGATGAATTATTGAAGAACGCTATGGAAGTTTACACCCGTGTAACATCTCGATTAGAGCGCGGAGTAGGAAACATTCGTTCACTTAACATCAAGACCACAATGGGTCCAGCAACTAGAGTCGAGGTGGTTAATTGATTCCTAAGGTAGCATCCTGGAAGAAAAACACAGTCTCTGGGCTATCAGAAATGCTTGCTAAAGGTGGTACCTTTGCAGTAATCGATATTCATGGCGTGCCTGCCGATTCTATGATTGGCATGCGTGCAGGACTTCGTGACAAAGTAAACATTCAAGTTGCAAAAAAGCGTTTGATGAAGATTGCTTGGGAAGCTGCAGGAAATGATTTTGCAGACCTTGAGGAATTATACTCTTCAGCGGTTCAGCCAGCACTTGTTCAGACAGACATGAATTCATTTGAAGTTTTCACAGAACTGAAAGCTACTGAAGCAGGCCGTGCAGCAAAGCCCGGCGACACAGCACCTTACGACATAATTGTTGACAAAATGGACACTGGAATGCCACCAGGACCAATTGTTGGAGAATTAAACTCCGTTGGAATCCCTGCTAAAATTGTAAAGGGTAGTGTACAAATTCAAAAGAAGACAACAGTTCTAACAGAAGGTGAAGCATTCACTGGAGATCTTGGAATGATGCTCTCTAAGATTGGAATCAATCCAATCGTAACCGGTTTGCGACTTTGCGGTACTATCGAAGATGGTACTCGCTTTGAACCTGCAACTCTAGATATCGACTACGCTAAGTTTGAATCTGATCTAATCAGTTTCGGAGCAGGCGCATTCAATCTGGCTTGCAACATCCACTGGTTTACCAGTCAAACCGTACCAACACTCCTGTCCAAGGCGAGCGGCGAAGCTCTTGCACTGGCACTGGAGGCTGCAATTGTCACAACAGACACTTTGCCGCATCTAATTGGACGTGCAAACCGTGGCGCAATGGGCGTTGCTGGTTCACTGTCTAGCGACGCACTCGATGAAGAGCTGAGCCAACTTCTTGGCGCAGCCGTTTCTGCTGCAGAATCTGCAGCAGCAGCACCGAGCTCCGATGAAGCCCCTGCCGAGGCTGAAGAGGAAGATGAAGAAGAAGAGGAAGAGGGCGGTTTCGACGGCCTTGGGTCCTTATTCGGCTGAAAATTTGAGGTGAAAAAATATGGAGTACGTATACGCTGCAATGCTTCTGCATTCTGCTGAAACTGAGATCGACGAAAAAGCTGTCACTGCTGTCCTAAAGGCTGCTGGTGTAAGTGCTGACTCTGCCCGTGTGAAGGCTCTTGTAGCCTCACTAAGCGGTGTTGACATAGCTGAAGCAATGGCTACTGCCGTTGCTGCCCCTGCTGCTGCCGCACCTGTTGCGGCTGCCGCTTCCGCTGACGCTGCACCTGCAGAAGAAGCAGAAGAGGAAGAAGAAGAAGAGGGCGGCTTCGAAGGCCTAGGTTCTCTATTCGGCTGAAGTCAGACGGAATCGAAACTGATCCAATAGAACACTAGAGCCCATTAGGGTTCGAGCGTAAGCAGGGTCCAGTTACGGTTACCCAAGCGGTCCACAGTCCGTGGTCAACCTCGCCCACTATTGGGCTGGGGATTGCGGGATAGACCGTGAATGGACCATCCACAATCTCCCCTTCCTTGCGAAGGGGGGATTAGTGGCCTTACCAGCATTCGTTTGAGGAATGCACCCCCTATCTTCTTCATACCCAACGATTTGGGTTTAGTTAATGCTCAGTCGGAAAGAGTTAGTTCTCGAGGTTTCTACCTCCCCGATTGAGAACATCAAATCTTTTCGAAGAATCACTGAATCGAATAGTTGGGAGATAACCAGCCACCAAGGTAGCAGATTAGTCGATCGTTTTGCAATCATCATGCCAATGGCCCAAAGTGCCCAAACTCTTGGCCTGGAAGTATTGGATGGGCCTCTACAGGGATTAGAAATTCATACCTGGGCGGAAACCAAGGGCAGTGCGGGTGCAATCAATATGGCCGCTTGGACTATACCGGGTGGAGAAGGTAATGAAGAAGCAAGAGAAATTATTCGCGAGTGGACAAAAGGACTCCCCAGATGTCCTTGGAAATGGACCTTCGGTGAAAGAAGTAGAATTGGTTATCTATTGCCGGTTTTTCGTAGATCTCGTAAGACCTTTGCAAAGTTAGGTTTGACTGAATGGAATAAGCAATGAACCAAAACCCTTGGAAACTACCACATATTACCCACAGATAACGGAGGAGCGACGATGTCATTCATGGACGATATTAAAACCGACACAAATCTACAGAAATTAGTTGCAGGTATGGTTTTCTTCGCACTAGTTTTCCCTCTTTATTTTGGATATGCTTCCGGACAAGCAGATACGGATTTTAGCATGAGTGGACCAGTCGGAGATTATACGGTAAATGGAACAATATCTTTCCATGAAATCGGTTCAGGCGGTGAGTTAATCGAACACGAGAAAACAGCAATTGTTGGAGCCAATTCAGATGCCGGGGGAGTGGAAGACCTGAATATTATAGGTTTTAGAATAACTACTAGCCATACAGATACCGAAACTCCTTGCGCACCAACCGCAACCCCTCAAGATGATGAAATTTCTGTTTTAGGTGGAATAAATGACAACACTACTTCCTATACCGGTACCGAATCAAATTGGGAAGGGTCCTATTTCTTCGTATCTGACTTTTTGAATGTGACATTTGAAGAAGTCTCTTCAACAGATTTAGACGAGCTGTTAGATGGTGGAGATGCCGGCTTTGGAGAATATACCTTTGAATTAGGAGTGACAGTTAATCGTGGCCAAGCACCGTTTGGTGCTTGTACAAATAATGACAACAACGAACAAGTAGATTGGAAGATCGAATTGATTTCTTTGGAATACACCCTCGAAACGGTCGAGGCTGAAGAAGAGGAAGAAGAATCCGAAGACTAATCACAGCAATTTGCTAATATTGGTTATTGGTGAAACTCTCTCATCAATCATTGCAAGTATCTCATCGAGAGTTTCTTGATCGTTCGCTTCAACTCTCATAACAAGAATCGCTTCTGTGTTCGATTTGCGAGCTAGATACCAAGCAGACTGCACTCCGTCCTTTTCGAAGCGCACCCTTACGCCGTCAATGGTCGAAGAATCATGGTCAGCAAAAGCCGCTGTGATTGCAGCAACGGTAGCCAACTTGTCCTCTTCAGCACACGGGATTTTCACTTCGCCAGTAGTTGGTAGGTTAGGCGCTAAGCGGTTTAATTCTGAACTGAAAGAAGCATCTCTGCGAGACCATAACTCTAGAATTCTAGCAGCGTTGTAAAGTGAACAATCAAAGCCATACCATCCACGGTCAGACATGAATATATGGCCACTCATTTCTCCAGCCATCAATGAATTAGGATGCTCTGCAAGAACTCTCTTCATGAATGAATGACCGGTCTTTGCCATCATTGGTTTTCCACCAGCGGCAATAATTGCTTTTTCAACATTCATCGAACATTTGACATCATAGATTAGCAAATCTTTTCCCTCTTCGGTTCCAACTACGTCGTCTGCCATCAAAGCAATTAATCGGTCAGGATAAACGAAGTCACCGTTTTCGTCGACAGCTCCGATTCTATCACCATCTCCATCAGCACCCAAGCCCAATTCGCAATCATTGTCAACAACAGCCTTGGCTAAATCTATCATGTTGTATTCACGAGTTGGGTCTGCTCCATGATTTGGTTCAGTATTATCCCAATCGCAGTACAAGTCGATATGGTCTGCACCAATCATGTCGAGAAGACGAACCATTGCTGGTCCAGGGACTGCATTGCCACAATCGACTGCGACTTTCACAGGTCTAGCGAGTTTACCAGTTGATGCGACAATCGCTTCGAGGTATCTGTCTTCATGAGGATGATCAATATGTTCGCCATTACCCTCTCTGAATTCTCCAGTTAGGAATACATCCTTCAATTCTTGAATTTCTTCACCGGCAAGCGGTAAAGTTCCTCTACACATCTTGAATCCATTATGCGTAGGCATTGGTAAGTGTGATGCAGTAACCATTACTCCCCCATCAACCGGTAATGTCCAACAGGCATGGTACAAGCAACCGGTCGAAACAATCCCTAAATCTAGGACTTTAACGCCAGAGTCAACCAGTCCTTGAATTAGGTTTGATGCATAACTTGGACTCGATTCACGAATATCCCTTCCAACTGCGAAGGAAGAGCAATCAAGGTAAGTTGCCATTGCACGGCCTAGGCGGTATGCGAATTCATCGGACAACTCTTCACCTGACAACCCACGGATATCGTAGGCTTTGAAACAGTGCGTTGGCCATGTGCCCATGTTGTAGGCCAGCGAGTCTTCTCGTATGTATTTCATCGCCTTGTAAGAAATGAAATTGTTAATGCGATTGTTAGAAAAATTCCCCATTCAAGCAAGATGTCATTCCACCAAGCTGCTATTGTTAAGGCAGAGATTATTGGAACACTAATTTTGAGCAATACAGGCCACGTCATTAGATCTTCAGGAGGCTCCTCTAGATATGGGGAGCCTGGCATTTTAATCACTCACTAGAATCGATTGCCTGAACAACGATTTCGACCTTTGCGCCAGCAGGTAGAGCTCCTGCTTCAAATGCAGCCCGTGCAGGCTTGATTACCACATTTTCAACCCATGCGCCGTACACTTCATTCATTGCAGCGAAATCATTGATGTCATCTAAGAGAACTTGCGCATAGCAAATCGCTTCTTTAGTGACTCCAGCCGCCTCAAGTAGAGCATCGATTTTTGCAAGTGCGCCGGATGTCTGACTTTTGATGTCATCTCCGGCCTCAACATCTATCTGTCCAGATAGCCAAATCATACTACCAGCCTTCACTCCAGGGGTATATGGTCCATACAATTTACTTCCAGCCACGCTAATCGCTTTCTTCTGCATAATAGGGCGCACTACATGGTGGCACATCAAAATAGCCCGTCATTCTCGAGTAATCATGGCGACTGGGTGGGTTATCGATCATCCAGCGCACGCTCGGCTATTTGCGCCGCTAATGCGTGAGTTATCTTCGACCGATGACATCATCATAGCATGCGATAGAATCGAAGTAAGGGCAATGCTCGAGAATTGCGATGGACATATGCCTCGTAGACGAATTGTATGGGTGCCACGCCCGGTTGGAAAGGGGCGTTGGCGTAAGGCATGGAAACGCAGGAAGATATCTGGCAAAGCTCTGAAGGGAGTAGACAAAGTGGTAAGCGTAGGCGCACCGATTGAATTGAGGGCAGCGCCACGTAAAGCAAAACGCATCTACATCACAGATACCGAAGTAAACCATCTTGCTCATAGATTAGCAAAACCAACAGATATCATAATCCCAACCCATTTTATCGATTCTCTATCTGGTCCACTGATGAATAAGAAAGCAAAATTTCACAGAATAGATGGCTTGCATGGGCACATTCACCTAAGGCCACAATTGCGTTCGAAAGAGGTAAGAGAACCACCCAAAGTATTGGTGAGAAGATTGCTTGGAGATGGGATTCATGATAGCGATGAGATATTATCCATTCCTGAAAACTGGTTCGAAGGATTGACAATTCACTATGCTGATGAAAATGAAGTAGAAGGTAATCCGTGGGATTTAGATCGCACAATTGCCGGCATGGATGGAGTCATTACACAATCGGTAACTATGGCTAGTGAGGCAGTATTACTAGGTTTACCAACCCTACTAGTGACCAAAGCAGTACGAGGTTTTATCGACAGGCTAATCGAGGATGGCTATCCATTATTCGTAGTTCGCGAACATGATGAGTCCATTCTAGCTGCATGGCTCGCAGGTATGCATTTAACAGATGCCATCGAGGTTCCAGATTGGCCAGATACTAAGTCAGAAATGCTTGATTTTATCAAGCATTGACATATGGTCTCCAGCTAAACTCTCTACTTCAGAAATCCGATACCAAGCTGCACTTGCAGCGTCATCCCCAGCAATGGGTTCTTCAAATGCAGCTACAAGATAAGCAATTGAAACAATATGGCCCCGAGGGTCCCTTTTTGGGTCCCCCTTTACACAAAGTAATCTGACAACCTTGCCATCAATCCCGCACTCTTCTTTGAGTTCACGAATGACAGCAACCTCAGGGTCTTCATCAGACTCGACAAAACCTCCTGGAAAAGCAAGCATTCCTTTCCAAGGCTCATTCTTTCGTCGAATTAGAAGGACTTCATCGCCTCGGATAGCGATGGCATCTACTGCTAAAGAGGGTTGAGGCCATTGGCCACAATCATCACAAGCAGCCAAATCACTCACCAAACCTACGCTTGCGTGCTTGATATGTCTGAATCGCTTTGAGCAATTCTTTTTTAGAAAATGATGGCCAAAATACATCAGTAAAATATAATTCACTATATGCCATTTGCCAAAGTAAAAAGTTTGAGATGCGCTCTTCCCCTGAGGTCCGAATGACGAGATCCGGATCTGGCATTTCAGCAGTGTAAAGTCTGCGACTAACTTCTTCTTCATCGATTGATTCGAGTGGTAGTTTTCCAGAGCAATGGTCCTCTGCAATACTTTTTATCGCTGCTAACATCTCTTCACGACTGCCATAAGCAAGACAAATTGTGAACGTATAGTCCTCGTATTCCGAGGTTTTATTTTCCGCATAATCGATTGCCTCATTTACTGAATCTGGCAATAATTCACGCCTACCAATTATCTGAACCTTAACACGATTTTCGTGAATTCGAGGGTCATCGGCAATATCTCTTAATCCCTCAATATAGAGTTTGAATAGTCCATCTAGTTCATCGATTTGGCGACTTAGATTTTCAGTTGATAACGCATAGACAGTAAAATATTTAATTTCCAATTCCATTACCCAATCAAGCACTTGTTCGAGTTTCATTTTGCCCATCTTATGGCCAATATCAGTTTCCAAAGCTTTGGACCAAGCGAATCTTCGATTGCCATCCATAATAATTGCAAGGTGGTTGACTTTTACTGGATGTTTGATTACGTTTCGCAATAATTTTGCCTCAACAGCATTACCAAGAACATCTCCGAGGCGGTTGCTAATACCCATATTTGTCGCCCCCTCTATCCTCCCGATTATCTTCAACCGTTTGAGTTAATCCCCCTCGCCCCCTCGGCTCTTTCATGGAGGAGCGACCTTGGTGGCCAAAGGGCATCTTGCAAAGTCACGATGCCTCCACAATATCCACTACTTGGGGTACAAAGAATCTCCATAATCCAGATGTCACTATTGAATGGTGGAACTCTTTGGATAATACCTGGGGCGACTGGCCTGAAATTACAAACTATGAATTGATTGAAGAAGATCGAAGTGGAATGTGGTTCGATATTGGTCAATTCAGGGCTCTCGTAATTCCTATCCCGACTGGCAAACATGTATCGCGATTAGTACGAAACCCCCAACTGAAAGCAAGACTGAACACACAGTTACAATTGCCGATTGCAGGCTGCGATAAAGATGGAGACCACGTCCTCATCTATCCTAAAGAAAATCCAAAAAAGGTGACGGCCAAATCCCTTGCAGAGTTACATAAATCTCTGATTGATGGAAATTGGACTACCCCAAATGATGAACATGGGTGGAATGCAAGACTGAAAAAAGTAGAGGACACGCTCAAAACCAGTACCCTTTGGAGAGCGCCCCATAGTTACCTGACCATCGGAATACCTAGAATTGAATTGAATGGAATGCGGCCAATTCCAATTCCGCTTAGTGAAGCGTTAATTTGGCCAGAACACACAAATCTTCCAATGATAAGGCAAGCCATAAAGCACAATGTGTTACTAAAATGGCGAGAATATATCCCTTCCAAACATTGGGATGAAAGTGTTCTCCGTGTGGCGACCGGGGGGGTTGCGCATATGAAATACGACTTGAATCTATTAGCCAAAGCCGAATCTGTTGCGTTTGGATATGACGTTCCCGAAGTTGATGAATATCTTGCAGGTGTAGACCGTTTTCAAACAAAATTAGGGAATATGCGTCTTATGAAAATGGGAATACCATTAGCGATATTTGGATTGATAGGCTCCTTTTGGTTAAGTCGCGCAGGAGAGTTCGCTAACCCAAATATTGGGTATATCACCTTTGGAATAATCGGGTTGATTTCAGCTTCTCTTTATTCTGTTTCCGAACCAGATTGGCGCGATCAATTGTGACGTCTACGGTTGTCATGGAACCTGAGTCCACATGTCTTAGCGAGTTCCATTATTTGGATTAATAATTCCTCACGGGCTTCTCTCTCAGCAGTACCACTAGCGATATCCCAGTATATGTTACAACCAATATCGACTGCATCAGGGCCTAGTGATGAGATTCGTGCATATGATGCATCTTCTTTCATCGTCTTCTCATGCTTCACTACAAGGTCAACAACTCCACTGCAGAATTCTAACACATCGGACGGTTCTGAATTTATATCTAGTTTGAAAATTGGTTGCCAACGACGGAATCTTCGCTTGCCCCAATTTTCAACAGGAGTATTTGTCAAGTTAGCATTAGGCATCGTAATTACAGTATCAAGACTGGTTCGAATCAATGTTGTGCGAAGACCGATTTGTATGACTTCACCTTCAACAGATCCAATAATTATCCAATCTCCAACTTGGAAAGGCCGGTCGAGTAGAACGGTTGTTGCACCAAAGATATTCGAAATAGTATCTTGAGCAGCGAGTGCTAGAGCAAGTCCTGTAATTCCTAAGCCGGCAACCATCGTAGTTAGGTCAAACCCGAGCGCATCTGCGATGAAAACCAATCCGAAAATGACAATCAAGAAACGCATAATACTCTCAGCAGCAGAAACCACAGTTTTTTGAGAACCATCTAATTCTCCATCATCATCAGTCCAAATTACAAATCCATGAACCACTCCCACAAATCTGAAAGCAGTAATTACAATTGAGACTACCATTCCTAATTTGAGCAAGGATTCTACCATGCCTAAATCGGCTATCAGCATCAGGCTAACCCAGCAACCAGCAGCAACTCCAAGTGATTTACCTGAACCGATTAATGCTTCACTTGCAACTTCACTAACCTTGCGTAAATTACCAAAAACACGTGGTAACAATCGACCACATAGTTCTCTAATTATGAATATCAAAGTCAGTAGTATAGCGACTGTAATAATGCTTTCAGCACTTACTCCAAAAATCTCTTTGTCGTGGCCTGGAATGGCATCAATAATTCTCTGCATAACCCTTTCGAGGAGCACTAGAGGGAAGTGGTTTTCGCTCATTTTAGTTATCTGAGCCCCCTAAGGGGGGCTATTTCATGGACGCGACGCTTTGAAGAGGGGGGCGGCTCTGGCTAGAGCGATAGCATGAGTTTCGAATCCCGTCAAAGTTCACTCGCAATTCTTCTATTGCCGTTTTTGCTATCTTTCCTTTCACCTATGGTTAGTGCTAGTGTTGAACAAAGTGAAATTGCTGCAGAAGAGCAAACTGATATGGAACCATGGGACCAATGGGACCAAGATGATGAAGGGAAATACATTTTTTGCGAATACAATTCTGAAGGCAATGCAGAGTGTGATTATCTATTCCCTTGGGGGGGCGATGAACAGATGCAATTCAAGGAATATCATTCTTATGAAACGATGAAAGCCCGAATGCTTCGCTTAGCAGCAGATAATTCTGAATTTATGCAATTTCATGAAGGATTAAACGGTGGAACAAACGCACGTGGAGAGCAAACAACATCCAATAATTACGAAGGTTGGTATTACGGACACGGCTCACCTTGGTTGAAGATTACTGGTAATGTAGAGGGCGGAGTTACTAACACATTTAACGGCGATAGTGGTAACTATCCAGACCGACCTGATGTCATGATTGTTGGAAACCATCACGCTCGAGAATGGATGAGTTATGAAACACCGCTTCTTGTGATGGAAACAATAGCTTACTACTATGGAAAGGGCCCTATCGATAATGATGGCGATGGACTCATTGACGAAGATCCATGGGGCGATGCAGATGGCGATGGTCAAATTGATGATGATGGCGACTGTCTCTCCTTAGCCGCAGAATGGCAAGACAGTAATGGGGACGGAAAGCCCTGTAACCCGGGAGATTTCGGTGTCGATGAAGATTTCAGTGAAGTGGAATTAACCAATCTTGTTAACAATCGAGAAATCTATCTTATTCCAATGTTAAATGTTGATGGTAACAAGTATGACCGTGAAGTTTGGGTTGGCAACAATTGTGATGGCGGAGAAGCTTGGGAGAACGGTTGTGCAACATCTGGATGGAGAAAGAACCTACGTGATAACACTGTAACCGGAGTAACTCCAATTCCTGACCCTGACGAAGCAGTAGACCCTGCTTGTGACGGAGTTGACCTAAACAGGAATTACCAATTTGAATGGGGCGCACCTCTAGGGGCAACCGGCCCATTATTCCCTGGAATGTGTTATGCAGGTGAAGCCGGTCCAAACAATGATGTTTACAACGGACCAGTTGATACAACAGACCAAGATGACGACGGCCGTCTCAATGAAGACCATGTTGATGGAAAGGATGACGATGGAGACGGACTACTCGATGAAGACTGGATGGGTGGAAACTCCGAACCGGAAACAAAGTTCATCCAAGATTTGACTGAAATGAATGATGATGATGGTGACGGTTCTTCTGATTACAAAACCACATTGACTTACCACTCCTTCTCTGAATTGGTATTGTATCCATGGGGACACTGCACTAATTGTCAGAGTCCCGACCATGAGCAATTGATTTACCATGGTGACCAAATGGCAACTATGACCGATTACACAAATATGCAATCTTCAGATTTATATCCAACCTCTGGAGATTTCTGTGATTGGCATTATGGGGTTCACGGCTCTTACTGTTACACTATGGAAATCGGAACTGCATTCCATCAACATCAGGATGATGTTGACCATATTGCTGTTAGAAATATTGGTGTTGCATTTTACATGGCCGAAATGGCAGATAATCCACGTGAAAGAGCCGATTTGGCATTAGCCAATGTTTGGAGAAATCAAATTCTTGAGCAACCTAGCCAACTCGTTATTCCTGCATCTGGCTCAATACCTGTCGAAATGTGCTTAGACACAGCCTTCTCTATCGATTATGCTGATTCTGCGTCCCATGTAATGTACAGGATGGTCAAACCAAGTCGTTCCCAATCCGATTATGGGCCAGGCGAATGGTTCTCTGAAGATTGGTCATCTGTAGGATTTGAATCTGCAGATGATGATTGTGAACTTCTCAATTCAAGCGGTACAGGGTACAAGATTGTAGCATACCTTCCAATAGAAGATACTGTGAATGGTAAGTTGCATTACAAGGCAATGATTTCCACTCTTAGTGGAACACAGAAGGTTGAGTATCCTCAAAATTCACAATATTATGAAATTAAGATTGACTACAGAGCTCCATTCGGTTCCTTGTTTGGTTCAGTTATGTTATTCATGACAGTGGCAGTATTTGTTTGGGGTGGATTAGGTGTTTGTCTCAGAATGATGATGGTAGACCCCGACGAGGTAAAATATCTGGATGATGTTTCTGATGCAATTCTTGATGCTGAACTTTCTGAGGAGGACTCTTCATGAGTCAATCAGACCAGTTTAGCGGTAGAATGGGTTTAATTTTCGCCTCAATTGGTGCTGCAATCGGTACTGGAAACATTTGGCGATTTCCGCGAATGGTAGGTGCTAATGAAGGAGGAACATTCCTCATTCCCTGGCTCATTTTCTTGTTTGCTTGGTCTATTCCTCTAGTAATTGCAGAGTTCGCTTTAGGAAAGCGTTCACGTACTGGTACAATTGGAACATTCAGAATTTTCGCTGGTAAGCACTTTGCTTGGATGGGTCTTTGGACAGCTTGGATTTCGACAGCCATTGGTTTCTACTATGCAGTTGTAGCAGGATGGTGTTTGAAATATTTCCAACTTGGAGTTTCCAACGGCCTAGTCGGTGAAAATGTCGACACACAATTGGTATGGAATGAATTCTTACAATCACCAGGTTCAGTAATTTTCTTCCAATTTTTAGTTATTGCAATTACTCTACTAGCAATTTGGAAAGGTGCAAAAGCAATTGAAAAGGTCAATGTAATTCTGATGATTTCATTATTCGTACTACTGTTCATGTCCTTAGGATTATCATTGTGGATGGATATGGCAGACGGCTCTCTTGATGGATTCCTGTTCATGTTCACAGTGAAATGGAGTTCTTTGAGCGAGCCCTCTATTTGGATAAATGGATTATCGCAATCAGCATGGTCTTGTTCTGCTGGAATGGGTATGGCAATTACTTACTCGGTTTACATGCGCAAAGACGAGGACACTACACTCAATGCATTCACAATGGGATTAGCTAACAATTCAATTTCAATTATCGCAGGCCTAACCGTGCTTTCTGCAATCTTCGCAGTATCTGATAACCCTCTTGACACAGTAACCAATGGATCTTCAGCAATTACTTTCCTTGCTTTACCTGAAGTTTTCGCACAAGCACCTGGCGGTGGTATTGGAGCTTGGGTGATGATGAGTGGTTTCTTCTTAGCACTCTCATTCGCTGCGCTCACATCAATGATTTCTACAGTCGAATTATGTGTTCGAAATTTCGTTGACCATGGATATGAGCGTGAAAAGTCGGTTTTACTGACTTCAATAGCGATTCTGATTTTTGGCATTCCATCTGCAATGTTATGGATTACAATTGCACCAGATGGTACTGCCTTCCCACAATTCCTTGAAGTTCAAGACCACATTTGGGGATATGGATTGATGTTTAGCGGTCTGTTTATCGCATTTACAATCTGGAAGTATGGCTACAAAAAATGGCGTGCACATGTTGAGTCTGGAGAAGCAGCACCGGGACTATCTGGATACCTTGGTGTTGGTGTTTCAGCATTCCGTGATGATTTCATCAACACTGGTGATAACGATATCTGGATCGGCAGATGGTGGGACCTTCTGATGTATCTTGCATTCCCATTCTTGTTCACGATTCTAATCGTGTCGTATTTCGGAGATATGATCACAAATACTCCAAATGTTTGGCATCCAACAAATCCACATGGAATTACAATCATCCTTCTATTCTGGGGAGTTGTCGCAGGTGGTTTTATTTTACTCAACAAGAAATTGATACAACGCCCACTATTCAGGAATATCCCAGAAGGTGCAGATGTCGATATTTCGATGCTTCCTGGAGGCGATGATGACCTTGTTTGCGAAGTTGGAGAATATCCTGCAGGATGGGAACATCTTGCTGAAAAAACTGAAGCATGAGGTGTGATACTTGGAGTTGAGCCTTTTCCAATGGATTGGGTTAGGGCTTGGAATTGCCATTATTCTGATACCTATTGTTAGATGGTTTTGGAAACGTTTTGACATGCCTAGTAAACGGGCTGTAGAAATCATGCAACGTCAAGAAAAAGAGCAACATGAAGCCGAAATGTGGGCCGGAATCGAAGCACAAGTTGAGGCGGAGACCTCCGCAAAACGTGAATCTGAGATGAAGCAACGCGAGAAGCAAGAGCGTGGTGGAAAGACATTAGATGAGGTTGAATCAGTAGATGTTTGGAACAAACTTGGCATAGACGTACCAATTAAACCGGTTGATAGAGAAATAGCGCCCCCTGTTACTCTTGAAAAAACACCTAGTGATGAAGAAACTGATGATGAGTCACTGGCGGAACCAGGGGACGAAGCCGAACAGGCTGAAGCACCTGATGAGCCGGACTGGGAATTAATTGACAAAATGGCAAATTTAAGTGAGCCAATGGAAGGGGTTCCAGATGCCCCCGATCTTCAAGAATTAGTTATCGAAGAACCACCTAAATCTGTCGAAATAGAGCCTCAAGTTCTCATGCAAAAAGAAGAATTCGTCAATGATGAACCGGATTGGCCAGTTAAGTGGTGATACTGGCTTCTTAGGCCTAAGGGCATCCGTTCATCTGAAATGGTGGATGCGCCCCCGTAGTTGTGATGGTACAGAGGCCACGCGGAACACGGGACTTTCTCCCGGATGTCATGAACAGGCGCCTCGCCTTTGAGAATCTTCTCGAAAACAGGGCACTGTCTCATGGTTTCAAGCGTGTTCAAACTCCAATCTTTGAGACGCTAGACCTCTTTACAGCAAAGTCCGGTCCTGGTGTTGTAAAGCAACTATATGCATTTCAAGATAAGTCGGATAGAGCATTGACTCTTCGTCCTGAATTGACAGCACCAGTAATGCGAATGGTTAGTGAAGAAATGCGCAGTTCTCCAAAGCCCCTTAGATTGTCTTACTTTGGGCAATGCTTCAGATATGAAGAATCCAAGAAAGGGCGTTATCGTGAGTTCTTCCAATATGGTGCAGAATTAATCGGTGCAAGCGGACCTCTAGCTGAAGCGGAGGTTGTCGCTCTTGCTATCGACATGCTCGACGCTTGTGGTTTGCTGGAATATGAAGTTCGCATTGGCCATGTAGGTGTTTTACGCGATATACTAACTGGATTGGGACTTTCAGAACAGGGTGAGCCTGAAGCTCCAGTCGCTAGTGCAATGCGCTTACTTGACAAAGGAGATTGGGACGGCCTAACTGAATTGTTTGCAGCAAATAATGTAGATTCATCTGCAACCGGTAACCTGCGAAGATTATCTGAATTAGACGGAGGTATCGAGACCCTTGAATCCGCTAGGTCAATTCTTTCCACAATGGGAATATCTCATGATTCACTTGATGAATTAGCAGCATTACTTACTGCATTAGAATCGTTAGCCCCAACTCCACCTTCACTCAAAGTGAATCTTTGTGTTGCGCGTGGATTGGATTACTACACAGGTATGGTTTTCGAAGTTAATGTTGCAGAACTTGGCGGTGAAGGCCAAGTTCTTGGAGGCGGTTCTTACAAACTCCTACATTTGTTTGGATTAGAAGACCTCGACCCTTCATGTGGATTTGGTCTAGGTTTCGACAGAGTCCTTCTTGCACTTGAAGCACAGGCTGAAAGAGCAGGTAGAAGTGAAGTTGTACCTGGCGAAACCCCTGCTCCACGCACATTGATGCTACCGTTCAAAGTCGATTCAACCGCTGTACTTGGAATTGTAAAGAGTCTGAGAGACGAAGGTCACCATGTAGAGTTAGACCTGCGTGGTAAGAATATTGGTAAGTCCCTTGATTGGGCTTCAAAGAATGGCTTCACCAACGTAGTGATTGTAGGCCCTCAAGATATTGAGAGTGGACAATGTAGTGTGAAGAATCTCGTTTCTGGCGACCAAAATGTGGTTAACCTAGATTCAGGATCTATCTCTGCTGTCCTCTGATTCTTTCTTGCTTGGTAAGTAAACAGCAGCCAGTGTCATTGTTGCAAGCGCTGACATGAATAGGAATCCCGGTTGCTCTTCTGCCACAGGTATGCCGTCTTCTCCAGCCTGGAAGGCTTCATCCCAAGACACAGGGTCGATTGGCAATTCAACACGGGTATCTCCTTCTGCTGAAAGTTTCATCGTGAAGTTAGCAATTTCTCCACTGACGGTAATCGGTGAAGTCTGCTGACGGTCTCCCTTTACCTTCATCTCGATTTGTATAGATGGGTTTGCAGTCGATGCATCCCATAGAGTCTGGCCTTCAGTAATTCTATGTGTTACTGTAATCGGATTCCATCCTATTGATACCTGAGGGACATGCTGGCGGAAAATAGTGGTTGCTCCAGCCCATAATGTAATATTCAATTCTTCACAATCGTTTGTGCATGGACCATCATTATCATTATTTGTCCAGTCTCCATCGAGGTAAATATTCAGAACGATTCTAACTTCGCCATCGAGAGTCATGTTGAGCCTCTTGCTCATTTGAGGGTTCATAGAGAATCGCTGGTCGATATTTATTACACCCTGTGGCCTCTCTTGAGAATACATATTGTCTCCAGCATTATCGGTTTCATTTGCATTGAAATGCGACCAGAAAGTAGACTGTCCATTAGACCATAGATAGAGCACGGTTTGATTTTCACAAGGCTGTTCAGGGTCTTCCATACATGGGTCGACAATCTCTTCATCCTCCATGGTTGTAGTTGTACCTCCAACTACAGGTACACTGAGCAGAATTGCCAACAAAATTGCCAATGCACTACGGCCTCGCATGGTGTATCCTTAACACCGCTATGATTTGGAACTTGCGAATCATTGCGATTCAGTCAAACCGTTGAAATCCAACAGAACTACTGTTTTGAGATTTGGCCCGAGTGAGTTTGAGCATGTCTCCAAGTTGGTCAGGTTCCATGCGTGCTTTGTTCATTTCAATTCCACCTACTCCGGTAATAATTGCCATGACTTTGATTGTATCGCCAAATCCAGGGTCCTGTCTTGCACCCCAAATTACATTGGCTTCATCACTGACATTTGCAGTCATCAAATCAACGACCTGTGATGCGTTTTCTAGAGTCATAAATTTACCTCCAGTTACATGAATTAAAACACCGGTCGCTCCAGATACATCCACATCTAATAGTGGATGATTGAGAGCTTCGTGCACTACCTCTTCAGGTCCGCGGTCACTTTCTCCATACAGCATCATTGTGACTCCACCGTTTGCCATAATAGCGCGAACATCTGCGAAGTCGAGGTTGATTAGAGAAGGTAATGTGATTGTTTCAACGATACCCTTCACAATTTCTGCGACCAATTGATCCATTATTGAAAATGCTTCATCCAAAGGTAGGTTTGGTACGAAATGAAGTAATCGGTTATTGTCTAGAACTAGAACTGCATCAGCAACCTGTCTCAAACTCTCAAGACCTTCCAAAGCGCGCTTCATTCTCTGTCGACGTTCTACATGGAATGGAGTTGTTACAATTCCAACAACCAATGCGCCGGCAGCTTTTGCTTCTTCAGCCACAATAGGACAAATTCCAGTACCGGAACCTCCGCCTAATCCACTAGCGATGAATACTAAATCTGCTCCTGTAACAATCCTTCGAATCATTTCCCGGCCTGCTTCTGCACAGCGCCTTCCAGTACTAGGGTCGCCTCCAGCTCCAAGCCCTCGAGTAATATGTCTACCAACTAACAATTTTTGAAGAGCGCGGGTGTGATCTAAATGCTGTTTGTCGGTATTGATTGCAACAGTAATTGCACCTTCTACACCAAGATGAGTAATACGATTGAGTGTGTTGTTTCCTGAACCCCCGCAACCAACGATTAGAATACGCGGATTTGGAACACCGAATGAGCCCATGTCATCATCCAGCAACGCAGTAGAGCCCTTTCCAATTGCCTCTTGGGCAAGTGAAGCTACCATGTCATTCAACGATTGGTCTGCTGGTCTAGTTGTGCGTGTTGCATCGGGCCCCATCCCTTACGCCTCCAAGAAAAACAAGGCTGTTCATTTCACTATTAACGGTGATGCTCGCGAGCATGAGTCGCGAGCCTATTTCGCGACCCTAATATCAAGTCCAGTTCAGTCTGAAGAATTGATATACGCGAGGTTGGTCGCACAGACTACCTCGCTTAGCTCAGTTGGTAGAGCACCTGGCTGTAGTTGGAAAATTCCAAACGTCTCAGCAGACACCAGGGTGTCCCCAGTTCAAGTCTGGGAGCGGGGACTCTAATTCTAGACGTTAGGTTAGTCCACGCTAAATCGAGAGGTTGAACGATGTGTGGCCAAACCTCTCTCATGAGAGCGGGGGCCACTTCCGTTGGTATCAGATTCTATCTTGCTCCCCACATAGTCGAGAGTTTGCTCGCTTTGCTCACAGCCCTCTCTCATGAGATCGGGGACCACTAATCTTCGATTTATTCAACGATAGCATCGAAGAATACAGCATTCCAAGAAACATTCACTTCTTCCCCACTATCTGAAACAGTTGGGAGCACAGAGCCCGGAGGATTATTTACGCTTACTTCGACATCAAGTTCGAACACTCCTTGTCCATGAGATGAATCCATCCATTCATTCACCCAGAATTGTTTATCGTTTCCGGCTACACTCAGGCTTGTTCCATTGTAATTAGGGAATACGTATAGAACAAGTGACATAGTTTCACAATCCGAATTCATGGCACTAAGTACATTGTTTTCATGACCCCATACAGCACTCACTCCAGTCGGAGTTAAGTCGACAGATACAGTATCGCACCGGTCTTGTAATTCACCTGATGTTTCATCATAACTAATGTCTACGAAAAGTATACCAAAGCCGTTATGAGATTCAAACATCTCGTTTGGAGCAGAAAACTCTAGAGTCACTCTTTCATCATCATTAACAACTCTCGAATCTTCATAGACAAACGAATTTTCTTCAAAATCAATAGTATAATTTTCTAAATCAAATTGAGATTGGATATCATCCTTTAAAACGAACCAGAATACCGATGCATGATAAATTACGACCGCAACTAAAAATGTCAAAAAGATAGTCATACCATTACGAGGCTCATCTTTAGAAAAAAAGTCTTTGAGAATATTATTTTCAGTCATTTAAGCACCTCTTTCGATTGCAATATTCACAAGGATATCCATTTGCCAAATAATAAATGAAACTAGTAAAGCCACCAAACAATATATCAAGCAAGCCCAATCAATTCTGTGAATATATTTTCTTGGAATATCAATTTCTGGGAACCACTTTTTATCGACTCCTTTACGTAAATCTGCAGGATTACTTACCAATGTGTGGAATGATTTTTCTTCCCAACCAATTCCGAAAGCGATTATAATTCCAAGTAGTGCAGCAGTAATCATTTGATTTATTGGAATAACCGATTGTATCAATTCAAGAATTGCAGATGTAGCTACAACGATCAGTATGATTGACATTATCTTCGCCATAGGCTTTGTCTTTTCATTGATGTCAAATAATCCAAATTTGAGTAAAATGTACATGGCAATGATTGGTCTGGCAATTGTGAAATGTAAATTTGTAGTGAATATTGACCATAATTCAAGAACCTCGCCTTTGCCTTCGCCCAAAACAAATCCAGTATCGGATCCAGTGGAATATATCGAATAACCAATTAATCCTAGAGCAAAATAAGGCGCTATAATATACAATAATTTGTTAGGATCACCTTTTATTGCCTGGTAAACCTCAATACTCACAATTGCTAATCCAGCGGCTATTCCAATCGAATAACCTGATGTCCACATGAAATCCCATAGAGTCGAAGTAAACGATCCTCCTCCAAGGTCGATAAAGAAGAAGTATTCTGATTGTAGAATTAATCCTGGCCACCACATCCAAACATGACCCAGAACCAAAGTTAGGAACAAACCTGCAAGAAGTGCGATATTCCTGGTAGCATCTGTTCTCTTCTCACGAGGTGCCAATCGGAATTTGATATACACTGTGCCCCACAATAATGAAGAAGAATAGTAAACGAAGCCAGGAATGTGCAAGGCTGTAAAATTTAATCCTACAACGTCTAGTATCAGTCGGAACACTATGAACCCGGCTATTATGGAGAAGCCAATTTTGACCTGTTTGATATTTCTCAAAAATGGGACAGGGTATAGTAATGCTATTGAACAAATGCTGGCAGCAAATATGTAGTCCATAGCAAACGCGATTTCAAGCCAAAATTGCCACACGAGTCCGTCTGTTGAAAGAACCTCCTCGTTGAAATATCCAGTTGCAGCGTTTTGAATTCCTTTTGTGATGAACATCAGGCACAAAATGTGAGCGGCTATCGCTTCATTCCATGCTAAATTTTCATTGCGTCTTACGAGACGTAATGACAATCCACCAAGAGCGATACTTAGAATTGCACCGATAAAGAGTAAATTCGTCTCTTCCATAATCTCGGCTAAATCAGTGTCTACAATAACTTTGGCCCGAATAGAAGTAATTTGGCTATTTTTGATCCAAGTCTGGTAATTATCAAACCGGTTGGAGAGTCTGATAACCACCAGGACGCATCAATTTACCATCTCTGCATAACGCATCGACCAAATCTTCAGCAGCATCTCGTGAAATATCGCAGCGATTCGCTTCTGTCAGAACATCATTGAGAGATACAACTTGTCCTGTTTCCACATGTATTCTTCGAACTATTTCTAGGATTGTTCTTTCTCGAATCCTATTATTTCTTGGTCGACTTTTCTCTTTCTCAATAATTTCGTCAGCTTCTTCCATAGTAATTGGGAATTCTATATTTCTGGAATCGATATTGTGATTTCTTAATTTTTGATCTATTACACATTGAATACAATGTTCGTCAATATTTTCTCGAAGTAGTTTTTCAATAAACTGACTTCGAGAACTATACTCTCCCTCTTCACTCTTCTTCTCAATCAAGTCAATTAAATCACTACTTAGGCTCACAGATAACTGGTACTTCCTCATTCTTCCCATGCTTTTACATCTGAATCCTATATTTAATACCCATTGTTAGGGGGTTATGTATGTATAGCAAGGGGGGGGGGAGCATAGTCTACTCAGATCGTTGTTTGCGATGAGTCTTGCATGTAGTTTCACCTTTTTCACAAGGCATTTTGCACCTACGTCCACTTTTGACGGAACCTCTGCATTGCCCTTTCTAATTGTCCAAATTAACATATCCCTGTTGCTGGTGCAGGAACTAGTATCTCTATGGCTAAATTATGTGTTTGATAATCTCATCGTATCATTTAGTAGTCACATGTTCTGTTTATCAAAACTTGCCTACCCCTGCAATGTTTCTATTCTATGTGTAATCGAACATCTCAGTCTTAGATGTACCATTGTGTTTTAGGTAAGAGGTTGGACGCTCGGCCATGCTGGTAAGTTTCTCAAGAGTCTTTCTTGAGCACAATTATGGCCGGGGGCATTCGATATGAGTGGCTTTGATGAACTTGGTCTATCCAAGAAATTACTTAGCGCAGTCGAAGAAGAGGGTTATACAAATCCTACTCCTGTTCAAGAGCAATCGATTCCACCGTTATTGGCTGGAAGAGATGTACTTGGAGTTGCTCAAACAGGAACTGGTAAAACCGCAGCATTTGCTTTACCAGTATTGCAGATAATGAGTCGGTCAAGACCCCAGGGAAAACGCATGATTCGCGCGTTGGTATTATCGCCAACAAGGGAGTTAGCTGCCCAAATAAATGAACGCTTTTCCGCTTATGGGGAGAATCTAGATTTGCGACACCGTGTCATTTTTGGCGGGGTAAGTCAGAAACCCCAAGTTCGAGATTTACAAAGGGGATTGGATATTCTAATCGCAACACCTGGAAGATTACTTGATTTAATCAATCAGAGATATATCGATATTAGTAAAGTAGAATTTTTCGTTCTTGATGAAGCGGATAGAATGCTAGATATGGGATTTATTCGCGATATCGAGAAGGTTCTAAAATTACTTCCTAACAGGCGTCAGAATTTGTTATTCAGTGCAACTATGCCAGCATCTATCGCTAAACTAGCAGGCTCTTTTCTAAAGAACGCGGTTATGGTGGATGTTAGTCCAAAAGAGGTCACAGTAGACCGAATTGCACAAAAAATAATGTTTATTCGTAAGGCGGATAAAAGAAGATTGTTGGTAAATATAATCAAAGACGAGAAGGTACGAAGAGGGATTGTATTTACTAGAACCAAGCATGGTGCAAATCGCCTAGTTAAGCAATTAGATCAGAGCGGAATTGACGCTGCTGCAATACATGGAAACAAAAGTCAAGGTGCCAGAACCAAAGCCCTCAAAGGATTCAAGGATGGCGATATTCCGATATTGGTTGCAACAGATATTGCAAGTCGCGGAATAGATGTAGATGGTATCACTCATGTTTTCAATTATGATTTACCAAACGAGCCTGAAAGTTATGTGCACCGCATAGGTAGAACTGCCAGAGCAGGTAAATCTGGTATTGCATACGGGTTTTGTGATGACTCGGAATCCGGATTCTTAGTTGGAATTCAAAAACTAATCGGCATGGAAATTCCTGTAGATGAGACCCATCAATTCCATTTTGCTGGAGCAATTCCAAAACCAGGGCAACGCCCAGGTACAATCAAATCTTTGAAGGGCTCCAATAAACCAAATCGAAATCAATCCAACAGACAAGGAAATCGTAATCCTAGAAGGAACACATCTGGTAACAACCGCGGCCAATCTAATTCGTCAGGAAATAATCGTGGACAATCCAATCGGTCTTCACGAAATAATAATTCCAGAAGAGACCACAGATAGTCATTCTAATTGGTGGAGTCTTTCGATTGCTAGAACACTTCTCTGCTAAAATAATGTAGTGGCAAAGACTATATTTAAATCGGGATGTCATGGAATATGAACAAATTTGTAGCAACCATCTTCACATTTATTTTGTTAACACAAATCGCCTCCTTTTCATTCGATGAAATCCGTCCTGAAATAGACAGAGAAGAATCGCTTCAAGGCGATGAAAATTGGGAAGTATCCGGGCGCAATAATACCTCATGCGGTACTGACCCTACTATGACTGATTTGTGGGCTTCAACCGACTCATCAACTTGGGGAACTTGGACGAATGCTGTGTATGGTTACTATGACGTAAATTGCACTATTCCTGGGAAAAGCTACACGCTAGAGGCTACTATTTACGAGAGTACAGGCGTTTACCAAAGTTACTCTTTTTGGAATTGGACTGAAACTAATGACCACGAGTACATGAGTGAGGCTTGGAGTAATTTGTCTGCAGGCAGTTATTGTGTAAATGCAACACTATGGGATGTAAGTGGCAGCGCTTCTAATTATGTTGATTCTGACTATCCCTGTTTCACATTAAGCAGTAATAATACTGGTGGAAACAATACAGGTGGAAACAACACCGGTGGTAACAATACTGGTGGTAACAATACTGGTGGTAACAATACTGGTGGTAACAATAGTAGTGCAATGGAACAGATATATCTTCGTTATACCTATCCCGCCACGAATTATACAACAAATGATAATCTCTATTTCTATTGGGTAGCTGAAGATTTGGTGACCAACATATCGTACAATGCTACATTCGATGTTTATGCATACAATGTAACTACCAATACTACCTATGTAATCTGGGATGATTATACTGTATTTGATTCTAATCACACAAATTGGAACCCAGCGTGGAACGGTAGCGGCCCATCTTTTGGCGATTCGCTTTGGCAAATTCCTAATGGAACACTTCCAACAGGTTGCTACTATGCATCTATTAATTTGTATGATAATGATGATGGCATGTATTTTGATAATGATGGATTCGATCTAGATGTCGGTGTGGATTGTAGTAATACTGGCGGAAACAATACAGGTGGCAACAACACAGGTGGCAATAATACAGGCGGCAACAACACAGGTGGCAATAATACAGGCGGCAACAATACCAGTAACAACACATGTGGTAATTACTCAGCTTTGCCAATTCATGATTCTACAATTTCAGCAAATTCTGATTATTATATTTATGATCTTTCAGATACTTTCTATGGTACATTAATTGCGACTTGTCCAATGGATGACGGTAGATATATGGAGGTAGATTATTGGATTACTGTAAATGATTACGGACTCCAAACCTCTACACAAAACATAGGATGGGACTCCTATTCTTCAGCAACTGAAACATTCACTATTGTTGATTCTTCAATCTCCAATTATGGAGAAGGAAGTTATACTCTCCACGCTGAATATTACACTTGGTCAAATAGCCAAACTTTGATATTTTTGGATTCGGACAGTTCTGATTTCTACATAATTGACAATAGTACAAATACAGGAAATGATTGTACTAATTCTACTCAAACAATCGATGGGTGGTTATCCTTTGTAGGGATTGATCCTGTGTATGACATAAACTCTCCATTCGGTGGTGAAATGCACACTTGCTGGTCCCCTGGGCAAGAGTCTATGTCTCTAACTGCTTGGCTGAATAGTTCAACTGGATCTGTGATGGATGTCCAAGCATATAGTGGTTCAAACTGGTGGACAACACAGTCGGGAGCCCAACCTCTAACAGCAATAGATGGAAATTGGATGTTCCCAATTCATCAATCAGGTAGTATCTTTGCGGTGGATTATGCTCCACTAAACATCCCAGTGGGAGATTATTGCTTTGAAGGTCTATTGAAGGTCTATGATGGAAATACATTTGTTCATGTCGATCATCAAACAGCATGTTTCACAGTTGTTGATTCAAGCGTTGGCCCTGGTCCTTGCGTTGGGGGCAATGATACTTATCCAACTGGTTTAGAATGGATAACTGTTAATCCAGTTTCTACAATGTCTAGTGGTGTCGTCGGCTTAGGAGACCCTGTTGCTAATCATTTCGAAATTGGTGGTTTGAGCAATGCGGGCGATTGTAATGCCACATACAAATTTGCATTCAATCTAGTGAGATTATCAGGTGGAACTGGAGGCAGTGGTGTAGATTATGCATATCCCTCAGATACATCGATGAGCGCTACAGGAATTTGTGTTGGCACAACAACTTGCCAATTTGATATTGTCAAGTATCCATCGGTAGGGTGTTACACAGTCCATGCTTCATTGTACAGTTATCCTGCTAATCAGCTATTGACCAATGATCAGTGGGAATGGTGGCAAGTTGGTAATTCGTCATGTGGCTCAACAAATACACCACCCGAAGTAACTTCAGTGGTTATTTCCCCATCTTCTCCATTAGATACCGATATTCTAGTATGTTCATACGTGTTTTCGGATGTAGATAATGACCCTGACAATTCACTAATTGCTTGGACAGTAAATGGCGTAGCAGCGCCTTCAACTAGCGCAATCTTGGATTCTGGATATTCAGATGGTGATTTCGTTACTTGTGCTGTATTAGCACATGATGGTACAGACAATGGAAACATCGGCACATCTACGGTTCTTGTTGATTCGAATACCTCAGGAGGATCATCTGGTGGCCTTCCTTCGATAGGCGTAATTGGAACTCTTGCAGCAATCGCAGTCAGTTTCGTTGCAGTAATTCGCCGTGAAAAAGAAGAGTGAGCAACTCACTCTGATTGACGCAGCCTTTCGATTGCAAGAGCACTGACTGCAACCTGTAGGTTGTAGGAAGGAACGAACCCTGGCACCAATATCAGTTTTACACTATAATAAGTGAGTGTGATAGTTTGAATAAGCTTCTAAGGTCGTTATTCCAGCCTGAGTATTCTTTCGATGGCAATGACCCGTAGGAGAATAAATTATATCTAAAACCAATTTTCAGAATACATGAACAAGAGTTCAGCGCTCTTCATCTCGGTGATTTTGCTTACACAAATCGCATCATACTCATTCAATGAGATACAATCTGATTTTGATCAGGATTCCTCATTACAAGATGATTCAAGTTGGGATGTTTCAGGAAGAAATAACACTGGCGGAAACAACACTGGCGGAAACAACACAGGTGGAAACAATACTGGAGGAAACAACACAGGTGGAAACAATACTGGAGGAAACAACACAGGTGGAAACAATACTGGAGGAAACAACACCGGTGGTAACAACACCGGAGGCAACAATACAGGTGGAAACAATACTGGAGGAAACAACACAGGTGGAAACAATACCGGCGGAAACAACACAGGTGGAAACAATACTGGAGGAAACAACACCGGTGGTAACAACACCGGTGGGAATAACACTGGAAATAACGACTCTCATTGCCTAACCGTCGGTAACTTCTCCATGAATAATACGACTTATTTTGTGACAATAGATCTGATCAACACTTGCAGTTTTGGTCTGAATTATCCTGGCATAAATGCTAGTGCCGACCATTCGGGTGTCTCTGGATTCTATAACCAAACAAGTTGGTGGTATATGATTGGGGCAAACGGCACTTACAACCTCAGCGTGCAATTATTATTCGATTCATCAGTTCAGAATGGTACGAATATTACTCTAGATTTTGAAGCCACTATTCTTAATTGTGGAACAAATGGAACATGGCACGATTGCCCCAATTCAACTAATTCCACACTTTCGTATCAGTTCCAGTATACATCACCTCCTACAACTTTGATTATCTACGGCGCAGGTCTAAACTCAGGGAATGATAGAATTTCTGTGCTTTACAAGTCTCTAAATTACAGTGGCTATGTTAACTGGACATATGATTCATCAAATGGTACATCATCTGCGTCTAGTTACGCTAATAGTTACTTTAGAACTACTTACATTTACCCCAGTACATATGGCGAGATTCAAATCTGTGGAAGTATTTCTGGCGACATTACATGTGTAAATGTAACCCGAAATGTCAGACCTTTGTATGGCGAAATTGATTATCCATCTAACAACTCCACAACAAGTGCTAGTAGTATTTATATCAGTTATTTTGCAGAAAATTATACCACTGGAGTTCTTGAATTGAACAACCAAACTTTCTATTATTTACAATCTACAAACTCAAATAATGGCAGTAATAGCAGCAATGCAACCTTTGTCAATTTACCAGTTGGCTGGTCTACAATATGTCTGAAATTGACTGGTGATAACAACACAACTCTCTCAGATTGTGTCATGGTTTACCGAGAAACTCCAGTTCAGAGGTTAATAATCGATTCAGCAGAACTTTATTCAAACAATAATTATGTCATGGTTAGATATCATTCAGAGAACTATTCGGGGTATGTTAATTGGGCATATGATTCATCAAATGGGACCTCTTACTCATCGAGTTATGCTAGCAGCGGTGTAAGAACAACCTATCTTTCTTTGAGTACATTTGGTACAATCCAAATCTGTGGTACAATTGATAATTCGACTACATCAGAATGTGTTAATGTAAACAGAGTTGTTAGATTAGTTGAAGGTAATTTGATTTCGCCTAGTAACAATTCGATGTATTACTCAAGTTACGTTTTCATTGAATTTACTGCGAATAATTATTCTACTGGTTATATTACATTGAATAGTCAAAATTACAATTATTTGTATACGAACTTTTATGATTATAATTATACGAATTCAACCTCAATCTTTGGCAACTCCTCGATGAACATACCATATGGATTCTCTACAATTTGTTTGGAACTTACCGGAGAAGATGGAACCCAATTGTCTGATTGTATTGTAGTTGAGAGATATGTCCCACCTCATTCAGTATCGATTACCTATCCTGCCGCTGGTGTCAGTTTCACGGGTCAGTATCTCGGTCTAAGTTACACTCTAGAGAATTCCTCCAGCCATCACTTCACTGTTGACGGAACAAGAGATTATGCGAATAGCAATAATTCCACAATAGTGCAAATCGATGTAGGATTTGGGACTCATGAAGTATGCGTAGTATCCAATGACTTTGCTAATCAAATGGCTAGTGATTGTGTAACCGTGAATATGATTGATCCGAATGCAGACTCAGATTCAGATGGCGTAATCGACACTTCAGATTTATGTCCAAACACTCCAGCAACTGAGAGCGTGAATAACAACGGGTGTGGTTCTTCACAATTAGACTCGGATTCCGATGGCGTAACTGATAATTTGGATACTTGCCCGAGCACTCAGACGGGTAGTTCAGTTGATACAAATGGATGTGCAGCTTACCAGAGAGACACCGATGGAGATGGAGTCATGGATAATTTGGACACCTGCCCCTCTACTCCAGTAAACTCGGTTGTTAATGCATATGGTTGTGCCAATTCTCAAACAGATGCAGATAATGACGGTGTGATGGATAACTTAGATTTGTGTCCAAATACATTTGTTGGCTCACAAGTCAATACAGATGGTTGTGCACCTAGCCAATTAGATTCGGATAGTGACGGAATTGTTGACAGTTTCGATCAGTGCCCTGGTACTGCAGCAGGAACAGTTGTCGATCAAACAGGCTGTGCACCAAGCAATACTGGTAATAATTCAGGGAGTGAGAATAGTTCCTCTGGAGATTCATCAAGTGAAGAAGACTCTGGTGGCCTTCCTTCGATAGGCGTAATTGGAACTCTTGCAGCAATCGCAGTCAGTTTCGTAGCAGTAATTCGCCGTGAAAAAGAAGAGTGAGCAACTCACTCTGATTGACGCAGCCTTTCGATTGCAAGAGCACTGACTGCAACCTGTAGGTTGTAGGAAGGAACGAACCCTGGCATAGGTAATCTGACGATATCGTCTGCCGCATCTAGGACTTCTTTTGAGACACCTGCGTTTTCGGCTCCAACCACGAGCAAAACATCGCCAGTAAGGTCAGCATTCCATGGTGCTTTGTCTCCAACATCTTCCGCTACAACGATTCTTCTATTGCATGCGGCGAGCACTTCTTCAGTGGTTGCATAAATGACAGGAATGAATCGTGTTGCCCTCATTCCTGCTCTGCGAATAGTTCTTCTTTCGTCATGAGTTTTCTTGACATTAATGATAACAGCAGTAGCTCCACTGACCTCTGCAGTACGAACTCCAAAACCAAGGTTGGGGGCATATTCTACCCCGTCAAATAACCAGATTACACCTTCCCTTCCGAACACTTCTTCGAGGGTTCCTTTTGGCTCACGGCCAACCAGTGCAAGGGCTTTCTGTTGCCCGTTTGCACTCATTCTCCAAAGGTCGGTAGAAGACCCTTCAGTCACCGGAATATTTTTGCTTTCACACATCCGAATAATCTCTGTGCAATCCTCTTCTCTATCGACTAAAACCAACTTGATTTCAACACCATTATTGAGTGCTTTTAGAACCTCATCGGCTCCGGTGATTTGAAGGGACACATGCCTCCGATACTCAACTTGCACATGAGTCAATCCCCCGTAGGGGGTAGCAAATACGCGTCGCGGTCTTCAAATAGGGGAGGCAAGTCGGCAAAATGCTCGTAACGAGTAGGTGATGTCAATGGTTAAGGGTCTATACCAGCATGTTCGTGAAACATGGAACAATCCAAAAGCAACACAGTCGCATCAGCAGCGCCAAGACCGTATGGTCCAATGGCGCCGCGAACCAGTGAACTGTAAGATCGATAAACCAACTCGCATCGATGCCGCACGTCGCCTTGGCTACAAGGCTAAGCAAGGCGTCGTTATGGTCCGTACTCGTGTTCGCCGTGGTGGACTTCGTAAGGGTAAGATTCATGCAAAGCGCAAGCCATCCAAAGCAGGTATCAACAAGATTACCATGGCAAAGAACACTCAGCGTATGGCTGAAGAGCGTGTTAACCGTCACTTCCCTAACCTAGAGGTACTCAACTCTTACTGGGTTGGCCAAGATGGTAAGCATAAGTTCTACGAAGTCATCATGCTAGATCCTTCCCACCCAGCAATCAAGTCCGATAAGAATCTAGGCTGGATTGCAGATAATCATCACCGTGGACGAGCATACCGTGGTAAGACCAGCGCTGGAAAGCGTGGACGTGGTCTGCACAACAAGGGTAAGGGCGCAGAAAAACTACGTCCTTCTTTGAAGGCTCGTGGAAACATCGGCAAGTGATTATTTCCGTTTTAGATTCCTTCGTGAATCTTCAAACTTATCCGTTGGGTTCATTGAGGGGCGCTTGTCTCGTCATGTCAAAGGGGGCGGTTTCATGTCAGATGATTTGGGAATTTCACAATTGAATGGCAAAGACATTTATCTCCCAGATGGAAGATTACTCGGAATCGTTGGCGAGACCGTAGTAGATGGTACACAATTGTGTGCAACCCACTTATTCGTGGCAGGTTGCCCAGAAGAGTTAGTTGAACGAGGTGTTCATCTAACCATCCCCTGGCGCTGGATTAGGTCAATTGGTGACGTTGTAATTCTGCGCTGGTTCCCCAAGACTCCGATTCCATACGAGCAGTGAGGTGATTTCTTGACAATTGAAGTCCATGTTTTAGGAACCTCTTCAGCACGTCCGGCTCAAGGCCGTTCAGTTTCAGGCTCAATTGTTGAAACTCAAAACGGGATGTTTGTAGTGGATTGCGGGGAAGGATTCCAGAATCGTCTAGTGGACCATCGCTCAGCTATGAAAGCCTATGGTGGACGCCGGCTGAAGATGTCAAAGGTTGCAGCTATACTGCTAACTCATGGCCATCTCGACCATACTTGGGGAGTTTTACCATGGTTGCAGACACTGGCTCTGGATGGACGTAAAGACCCGCTTTGGGTAATTGGTCCAACCACGTCTGAAGTTGTAGAAACTTTACTTGGCGGTGAAAATGAGCCCGAAGTGAGTCCTTCCGATTTAGTAATACAATATGATATGTGGATCGATTTAGGAGCCAATAGCGAAACTCTTGGCTATGAATTAGTTTGGGTTTTGGGAGATGGGACACGTTGGGTAAACATGAACGATGGCTCCGAAATAGAACTTCCTCAACCGATGGCTAATACTACTATTTCTGCCCATGCTACACAGCATACGGTACCATCTGTCGCATGGAAAATTTCTACTTCAGACCGTAAAGGTAAATTCAACCGTAATGCGACTAAAGATATGCCAATAGATGTCATCTCTTCTCTTGCAGCAGGTGAGGATTGTGAATACGAAGGGCAATTATTGAAAGCAGCCGATTTCCGCTCTAGCATAAGACCAGGAGGTTCAGTAATTATTTCAGGAGATACTGCTGAACAAGCAATTGATGCAGAATGCGATCTTCTAATTCACGAAGCAACGTTTTTGGAAGAGCATTCAGATATTGCAAACGAGCATTTGCATTCATCAGCGGGGGGGGCTGCTCGAACAGCAAACGAATGTAAAGCGCAACACCTTGCTTTAACACACTATTCGGCACGCCTTGAAGACCATACAGCTTCACTTGACGAAGCGAGAGAAATACATCCGTCTGTCGTAGCGCTTTCAGATGGAGACAGACTCCAATTATTGGACGATAATTCTTTGAATCATTTTGTAAAATCATCTGCAGGTTGGACGCAACAGGACTGAGGCAATTTGAAAGGCGAGATACTTGTTTGGAGTATCATGAGCAGTCCCCGTTTGCTGGTATTGTTGCTGGTCGGCCTGATGATTACCCCGGCTGTAATGGCAACTAATGGGCGAGCAGCACCGCAGTGTGCAGAATTTGATTTGTCTGATGTAGTCTCTTCAGGAGCGGGAGTGGCAGTAGATCCCGGGGCTTGTATTATTGTAGATCTCGGTGTTCGTAGTTATAGCACAACTTTAGCGATAGACTACGAGATTATGGATGATGCGATGGATGTATTATTGTTTGATGAAAATGGTATTCAGACTTACAAGAATGGTCAAAACTATCGCAGTTCATTCATTGCCGAAGCGTCGTTTGAATCAATGATTGGAAGTGAGTGGCTAGATTGGACTCCTCCAGTTTCAATCAATGCCAAAAACTGGTATGTTGTGTTTGATAATGCCGCTCATGATGGTGACGAAGGAATGGGTGACCAAGGCGGTATGACTGCAAAATTCAAGATACAATTTGCACCTGCTTCAACAGAAGATTATTCTCTTTTACATGATACATTTATTGTGCAACCTGGAGAGAAAGTAAACCTAGCAACTTTCAGCGTGGACAGTGGTTCAGGGTTTTCATATTCTGCCCATCCAATTTCTGGAACTGGTGATATATTCATCCAATCGGACAACCAACTTGGTGGAAATTTGATTATTGCAGATACAAGTATGGATGATTTTGGTGGTTCTGATTCACAATTAGATTGGATTATTCCAGAATTTTTAGATTTACAAAATCTAAATTTGATGGTTGAAGCAGGTCCAAATCCACTTCACTTTTCATTGGAAAGTTGGTTTGAACCAGTATTATCGCCCGTGATTGTAGACTATTCTAATGGCACGACTTCGATAGGGCAAAAAGTCACTCTCGATGCTAGAGATACTCCAAATAGCTTACAGCAGATTAGAACTCTCTCATGGGATTTTGATGCAGACTCTTCCTACGATGCAATCGGCGATTTAGTCGAGGCATCTTGGGATACACCAGGGTTGAAAACAATCAATCTAACCGCTGAATCTGAGACTGGAGAAACTACGATGGTAAGCCATCAAATCGAAGTCATAGATATTTCAGACCCTGTTGCTGTAATCAGCGGTTCTGGAACGAGGGGATTGAATGGAGAATGGCGTTTATTACGTCTTTCGGATTTAGTTTTACAAGCATCAAACTCCTATGATGACCATGCGGTTTCTTCCGCATCTTGGAGTATTGATGGTGCTCCTATGTCATCAGCATCACAGTTTACTGTAAGTTGGTCACAAATTGGCACTTACGTTGCCACATTAACAGTAACCGATCCATCTGGAAATACCGGTTCAATAAACTCTACAATCGTTGTCTATGATTCAACAGTACCTATCTTAGAAACTAGCGATATCGTGGAAATAAAAGAAGTATATCGAGGCGAAGAAATTGAATTTAAAGCAAAAGCTGTAGATCTGTGGGATGAGCAAAGCGCTCTCCGCTTCACGTGGGATTTAGATTTAGAAGTGGATTCAAACAATGATGGCGACCTTCGTAATGACCCCGATGTGACAGGGCCAATTCTCATAACATCATTTGATTCGAATGGCGAACATGCATTTGCGCTCACTGTCTATGATGGTTCAAATAATTCTGATTTTGAAGTGTTTAAACTTCAAGCAGTGGACCCTCCTAGTGAAACAAACTTATTCGGAATAGTTGCAATTATATTTTTAGTAATACTCGTAGTATTGGGTGTTGTTCTATTTGGATTCAAAGGAATACAGAGGAGACACGCAATCGAGATGTTGATGGAGAATGGTTTGTCGGCTGAAGAAGCAACACTAAGGGTACAAGAGATTGCAAGAACTACTAAATTACCACCATTTGCTAAAGCAGTACAAATGGCAGGAATGGCAGAAGGTACTGTTGTGAAATCTTCAGTACAATTACAATCTGATGCTAAGCGAGCAGAAATGGATGCAATCTATGGTAATGACAATGGCTCACAAGTAGACCAGCATGCCGGTTTCAGGCCGAGTAGCCCAGTTAGACAAATAGATCCTGCATTCGCCGAAGCCGCTTTGGCAGCGTTCTCCGATGAGCCTCAGGCCAAACCAGTAGTAACTTCAACTCCGGTTTCAGGTAAAGTCAAGAGTGGAGGGGTAACTTTGCCAGGTGTTATCCCGCCTACAAACCATACACTGAAGAGTGATTGTACATCTTGCGGTAAAGCGTTTACAGTTACAATGCCGCAAGGAGTCAATAGTGCGGTTGTTGCTTGTCCCTCATGTGGAAGCGACCAATTGTTCGAACGGTGAAAATACGCACATCTCGCGCACGCGTTGGGGATGGTTTCATTTGTGTTTGACTCTCCACTAGAAATTGATGTCAGCAGATAGTGTTCGCTTACTCCATCGTGGAGTTCCGCAACCACTCGACTCTAGAAGAGTCGCAATCATGCTTGTCATAGTCATGTTTTTACCTATTTTCAACCCTGTTACTGCTGTAGAATCAGTGGGCCGAGATGATTTCGGCGTTCTTGAAGCGATGGCTAATGCGCTTGCCGAACAAAGAGACTCAGGGGAAGACGATATTGCACGTGATAGTGCAGAAGGAGTTTTGAGCGCTCTTGAAGCAAGAGGAAGGGAAATTGGTGATGGTGATGCCTTACTAGCAACCGATGGGATAATTGGCGATATTACAATGCGTCAAACTACACCTCTTGAACCACAACACCCGCGGCCCTATGTTTTCTTGACAGAACCAGACTCGCATCCTGATGGCTGGCCAAATAATTTGTTGGATACATTGTTTGAACTACCTCCGGACTTCAGTGATCCACTTGCATTCGGCGCTAACACATACTCGCTGTATGTCAATTATTCAGCCCGCAATAATGGGCCGCAATACGAAGCTTGGGATTATGGAACCTTTACAGGTGATATAATCTCATTTGAGGGGACTGGATTATTTGAGAATGCAATTGACATCGATGGTGACAGTAATCCTGACATTGCAGTAGGTCTTTCCATTGTTGGTTTAGGGCAACAAGGAGAGGGTTGGGATGTAAACATGGGCGATGGTTTATTCCCTACAATTGAATCAATATGGGTCAGGCCTAATTTCCAATGGAAGGTTAGAGTACTCGACTATAACGACCCACTATGGGATGATATGGCAAGTATGGAAGTCTCTTTGATGAAAGGTGTTGCATACGACTTGACACTAACGACCGAAGGGGAATCATATGCACTAGTAATCGATTCAAGATTTACGCAACCCCCTCATGACTTCCAAGTGAGAGTAGGTCTCGACCAGATGACACTCAACGTTTCAGGTACAGTCACAACTCTATTAGATATTCTAAATATTTTTACTACAGGAGATGATTCTGCATTAGAGGTCACATCGGTTACAGCCCCTTATTCAATTATGATTTCTAATCCAAATCGAAATTCAGCCAATGAACAAACCGATTGTGATGATTCTAGTTGGTATGACCCAGTACAAGATCACGGTGAAGAAAGCAGATTCCACAAATGTGGCTATTCAATTGGCATCGGTTTCGTCCATTTTGACCAACCAGATTTGGATGGAAACCGAGCGTTAGATGAAATTGGTTACATCGATGTAGGCCTCCACCCGATAGAAGGTAGTACTTTGATTCCTGAAGAAGTAGATTTAGTAATACGCAATGATAATGCTGGAGAAAACTCGTTTGATAATATCGAAATTTATAGTGATACAGATTCCGATTTATGGTTCCATTATTTCGAAGATAGGTCTGCTCACATAGAAGAAGGTGGACAATTTGGGAATATTACCGATTCAAGAGGTTGGGTTCGTGATCTACCAAAAGGAACACTACCACAAGAAGAAATTGATGCGATTTTCACTCTCATCGGAGAAGCGCCAGGTTCTGCTAATCTACCGGGTGAAATGCCAAACCGCCTTTCATTGATTATTTCGATTAAGAACTATACTGCAGACAATTCGGCAAATATTGCCGATGGTTCACTCGTATTCAATCCAAGCGATAATCGCTGGAACAGTCTAATCTTAATTGCAGGTACTGAGAGGATTTCAAAAATTGAATATATATCTACATTCCAACGTTATGGTTATGAAATTGACACCTCGTCTATGGAAGTAGAAATCGTAGATTTACCTGAAGTAGTAGCTGTTTTCGGAACGTTTGAGATTCCATCTTCTAATCGGGTACGAGTAGAATTTGGGACCGCTCCAGACCTACTTAGTGAAGTTTTAGACAATATTATTCTCAATCTCGTCGAGATAGTTCTCGACCTGGGCACAATTTTGAATGGCCTACCTGGAGCAATTGTTGGAACTGCTGGCGAATCAAGCGGAGAAATCATACTTCAATTCTACAACCAAGTACGTGAGACGTGGGGTGATGGAACCACTCGTCAGGAAATGACCGCTGGTAGCGTAAAGTTGGCTATAGGCAGTAGCCCCCACCCGGTACTGGATAGAAATCATATTATTCTCGGTGAAGATATAAACCAAACCGATGAACACGGTCATGTTGATGGAAAATATGGTTGGATAAACGACCCGTTGGTTCCGGTTGGTATGAGTTTGTCAATCACCAATATTTCTGGAGTTACATATGCGTATGACCAAGTTACAGATTTGCGTACAATCTCTCTATCTGGGCAATCGGGTGAAGAATTAATCATTGGTCATTTGAACCACTTTGCAAACACTACCGATGGTGATGTAAGGCAATTTGCATCCATTTCCAATCGTCCAGAAAATTTGTCGATAAGTCAACAAGGAGCTGATATATTTTACTCAGCAACTGGTGAAATTGGAACAATCACTTACAGTGGTGAAGGCAATGGCCAATACAATGCACTACGCCTCAATGATTTACCAGCAGAGTTCCAACTAGAATTAGGTGATACAATTGGGTTTAGCGCTTCTGATGGCGTTGGTTCTGTCGAGGTACAGATCTCTAATGCTACGACGCCACTGACAATGGATGACGACCATGCAAGATTTTGGATAGATCAAAACTCCGGAGAGGCAAGTATGTCTCTAAAACTATCAAATTTGACTTCGATTTACCTCTATCCACCTGATGAAGTTGGAGCTACTGGCGCAAGAGGAAATAGCAAATTGGTAATGAATCGAACTGGCTCCTCTCCATTTAGCGTTCTTCTTGAAGATGTCAGCGATAGAGAAGATAAGTTCCTTGGATTATCCGGTAGAATCTATCTAGACCCTCTCCCAGCAAACGCAACACTTTCGTTGCCATCATCGGAAAAATCTGAAATTATTACAATACCAGAGTTTGGTGAAGCAGATGGAATTCTTTCATTATCATTTTTCCTTTCAGGAATGATTAATTTCGGTTCTTCGGTAAATGATTTTGCAATTGAAAGCATGGTAAATTTGGGGGATGCCTCTAATGTACGCAGCAATATGAGTCTAGGGATGGATTTGTACACTGGCGAAGAATTTGATATCACCCTAGATGTGAAGAAAGGAGTAAATGTACCCAATGAGCCAAAATGGGCACACGGATTGACAGGGGAAGTTCTTGAAGCGACAGATTTAGTTTTCGATTATTCTCGCATGACTAATTTTACTGAAAGTTCTCGCAATGTTGTTTCAAACGCTCTTAGCGATTTAGAGATAAATGAATCTGAGCGTGCAGACGTGATTACTGCATTGCAGTGGGGCGGGCTTAACAACAGCGCTGCGATAGTAGATGCGATGGCTGACGGCTATGTCTCATCCCGTGAGATGACACTCCTAGATTTGGATAAAATGTCATCAGATGGGCTAGAACTCGAACAGAGGCGCTCATGGCATAGCAGAATATGGATGCCTCAATTACCAGCCGGTAGGATTCTACTTTCATATGATGTGAGCATTGATGGGGACATACCTACCTTTGAGATCACATCATCTCTCGAGAATTGGACACCAGCAAGGCCAATACTAACTATCGAGATTAATGGTTTGTCACGTACCGACTCAATGCTTGTTCTTGCTGGGCTCGATACAGATTTGAGCCGAGATATTTCTGTAAATATGGAAATTACTACTGAGTCAGAACTTATTATTCCTCGAACAACAATCGATCTGACCTATGAGATGGGCGAGAGAATGGATAATGCTAGAGTTATACAAAACAATAGACTACGTGGTATAAAAACCGAATTAATTCTATTCGATGCACCTCCAAGTGCCAATTTATATTCCAAGATTGGAGATATATTGCAAGCCGATTTGAATGTAACTCCTATGGACCGGGTTGGAGTAAATGCGGCGGAATCTTTGATGCTACAACAACTTCGCAAAGTCGATGGCCTTTGGTGGCCATCTACGATGTTCATACGCGATGTTCCTGGAGAAATGCATCTACTTGCTGAACCAGCAGAAGAGTTTGATATCCACGAAGTAAATTCATTCCAAGGAATGTTTGAAATGACATATTCATCAAATAGCGATGAGATGGACCTCTTTATCGAAACCAAAGGAAAAGCACAGAATACGCGTAGTAGCAATTTGATGCTGGCAGAAAATTTACCTGATAGATTTACAATGATGGTCACTGAAGATTTCGGTGCTAGCATTTCCGCTTCTGGTAATGGTGTTGAGAAACTTTACATCCGCCGAAGCGACACTTTGGTAAGAGAAAATGTGGAATTGGTTACAGCAGAAATGGTAGGTGAAAATCTACAGGGCGCTGAAGTCCATATCCATAGCCTTCTGGGATATCCAGTTATTGTGGTTGATGGCATCACAGGTGGCCGTATAGTCGCAACCGCACAAACGAAGATTACCGTGGCAGGCACAGAGGTCGATGCGCGCGGCGTGTTACTCGATGCTCAATTTACCGGCGGAATTCCAACCGCCTCAAGCCTTGGAGTAAATGGTGTAGTCACTGATTTATCATTGATCAGTAGTCTTACTGGTGGCAAGATTGAGACAACACACATCATGATTGTAGATCCATTCTCTTCGTTAATTGCAACCGGAATAGCGGCGGTGACGGGCTAATGAATGAATATGATGGGGATATGGAGGAAGAACTCCATGAAGTATCTCAAGAAATCGGTCATAGGGTAAAGGAATTTACCGAGAAAGTACACCCTCTTAGAATCGCTCTTGCTGGAATTATATTGCTAATGTTACTTGGCGCTATAGCCTCTGCATGGTACTGGGCAATTCCTCGCGATGATGTGGAAATAGAAACAATGTACCTCCAACGCAGTGGCCACATAGTTCTAACAGAAATTGTTAATGATGGAAGCCGGGCAATCACTGATGTTACCTTTACTGTTGAATTTGTGGATAGTAGTGATACTGTAATCGGAGAGTTACAAGTCTCATTTGATTCAATACCTGGGCACACCAGTATTTCAGGAGACAAGATGGAACTAATTGTTAGAGGGTACACTGTCTGGGATGAATATACTATTGAAATCGAAATGGAATGGACTAATTTTAGAGGAGATGCCAATCGTGAAACCTTTTCCCACTCCGTTTCAGAAGCTCAAAGCGCTACTTTCACCGATGATTGCGATGGAGTGACGTGGTTCTTGTGAAACTTTCTGTGGCAACTCCTAAAACAGACTTTCTTCGGCCTAGAACTGTGCGAAGGGCAATTCTAATTCTAGCAATATTCCTTCTTTCGGGAATCCCAATTACCAATCAATCGGTTCAGTCGCCCGCTGAAGAAAGTACTGACTGGTTAAGGTTCGACCTGCCTGACGATTCAATCCGAAATCTTGTAGGACAGTTAGAAGATTCTTTATCGATGGAAGAAAGGTCACTATTAGCCCATTCACGTTTAGGTATACACGATGCTTCGGGGGTCCTTTTTGAACATGAGATTCCAGAGGAATTACTAACTGTAAGACCGGATTTAGTTTTAGTTTTGATTTCCACAGAATACAGGTTTTCAGAGGTGAGGGCCACAATCTCTGAGCAAGCAGGAGTAGAGGTTAGAGAGTTTATCGCACCTTCTGGATTGTTAGTACAAGGGACGCAAAATGGATTGGCAATGTTGAAGGATATAGGTGGAATTGCTTCAATTCAACCAGTGCCGCTTGCTATGGTGGTAGACTTTTCAGTTATGGAACTCTCTGGAGAAGAGCCGGTTAGAATTGAGTCTTGGCGGGCTGAGACTTTACTGCCAGGAGTTGACATTTCTGATAATTGGGGGATGAGATTGCATCAAGAAATAGATCATGTGGCTAATCACATGCTCAGCGACCCAAGTTTAGCAGAAACAGGACGCTATGATGGAATTACTTCTGCATCGATTGCTACGATTGCTGCTGAGCCCTCAGTCTCATGGATTGGTCCACAACCCAGCCTTACAATCTGGAATGACCAGGCTCGAAACCATATGAATATCAACGCAATGGAATCGTATTATACAACCGATCTTGATGGTTCGGGACAGATTATTGCAGTAGCGGATTCAGGGTTAGATCATGACCACGGTGATTTTGGTAGCCGTATTATCGGAAATGTGGATGTCATTGGTGACGGCTCTACAGCAGATGCTCATTCGGGCCATGGTACACATGTAGCATGTACCGTGCTTGGTGATGGTTCAAGAGGAACTTATACTGGGATTGCGCCGGGGGCCGAACTCTATTTTCAAGCAATGGAAAACGATAACAGTGGTAGTTTTCAGTGGTCCAGTATCAATAATATGCTAAACACAGCATACAATAATGGAGCACGAATACATTCAAATTCATGGGGCTCAAAATCCTCTTCTGAATGGGGTGTGTATACTTCTTCTTCAGAGGATGTAGATGACCGAACTCGCTATTATGACCAATATTATAGTGGGCGGGAAGGATTGGTTGTTCTCTTTGCAGCAGGTAATGATGGCTCAGACCCAGACACCATCGGTTCTCCTGCAACAGCAAAGAATACCATCACGGTTGGAAACTCTCAAAATAGATACCAGGGCTCTCCAAATACAATAATGGATGGTTCTAGTAGAGGGCCAGTAGATGATGGGCGAATAAAACCAGACATACTTGCTCCTGGTGGCTATGTTCGTTCTTGTCGAGCTCAAGAAGCAACAGATACCGGTGGCGCAACCTGGGCCAATACTTGGTACCTTGAATACACTGGAACTAGTATGGCAACTCCAAATGCAGCAGGTACTGCAGCCTTAATCCGTGAATATATCACAGAAGTTGCTCAACGCCCAGAACCCCAAGGTGCTTTAGTGAAAGCATTGATGATATTAGGGGCAAGAGACGTAGGTACAAGAGATATTCCAAACATGAATGAAGGCTGGGGACGCATTGACTTGAAAGGAACACTTGCTCCAAATAATGGGCGAGGAATATGGGTAGATGACCGTTCAGTACTGTCGTCAACAGGTAACTCGAAGAGTTATTTATTCAATATTACAACTCCAAACCAACCATTCAAAACGGTAGTAAGTTGGTCGGATGAGCGTGGGTCTAGGTTCTCGAATACGCAATTGGTAAACAATTTGAATTTGCTCGTAACCTCGCCAAGTGGTGTAGAGTACAAAGGTAACGAATTTTCTCAAGGGCGCTCAATACAGGGCGGTACATACGACACTCTGAATAACGTCGAAGTAGTTCTCGTAGATTCGGCAGAAATGGGATTATGGACAGTAAAAGTTACTGATGCAGGGCATTCAGGAACCAAGGCACAACCGTTTGCAGTGGCCGTTTCTGGCGTTGGAGTGAATGACTTACGACCTGACCCTTCTCCAATATTGTCATCCTTTGCGACAGACATTTCGATACCACAAGTTGGCGACGATGTCCTTGTAGAAATGGTAGTCTCAAATTTAGGAAACGTAGAGGCTGAGAATGTTGATGTGATATTCCAAGAAGAAGGAATATCTATCGATACTCAAATGTTTGACCTAGGACCGGGTGGTTCAAAAACACTATTTTGGAATTGGCAACCTCAAACCTCTGGTGGAAGAACTCTCAGTTTCCTAATTGATTCCAGTGATGTTATTGATGAAATAAATGAGGCAAATAATCGCATGGATATTGTAGTGAATGTTACAACCCCTGGTGTTAGAATCGAATCTACGAATCCAAGTTTCAATCTACTGGATATCAATGCAACAACATCATCTTGGCAGATAACTCTGACCAATACAGCATTACTTACTACAAATGCATCAATCTCTCCAACAGGAGTTACCAATCCAAGCGGTAATGCTGAATCTTGGTATGTAGGTCTAGATGCGATAGATTTCGAATTAGAAGGACAAGAAGGGGCTCTAATAAACGTTACACTCGTTCATCCAAAAGGGCCAGACCCGGGGATCTATTTGATTAATTTACTTGGCCTTGATGAAGATAATAATGTCAATAGCCCATACACTCTGATACTTGATGTGCCAATTTTGTCACAGACAATGATAGAGTTTTACTATACTGTGATTCCGGTTCATCCAAGTGACCCCACTTCTGTTGACATTCACCTTTTCAATAATGGTAACGATGATGTAGGTTACGATTTATTCTTAGAATCTCCTCCGGGCTGGCACGCTGGGTTTGATGATTTATCATCTCAAGGTGGGGCCAATTCAGCATCAACCGGTTTGATGCTAGAAGATGGGCAGATGTCTATTGGAATCACCTTTACTCCACCACAAGTAATGACATTAGCAGGTGCTGAATTGACTGTGGTTCTCAAAGTATTATCACAAAATGAAGAGTCGCGAATGGTAGAGTACAATTTACCACTTGTTGTAGATGATATCAAGTTGGCTATAATCGACCTCGAAACATCATTTACTTCGATAACTCCAGGAAATACCCTCTCGCTACAGTATACGGTAGAAAATCGCGGCAATACAGATTTGTTACTGGAGCCTAGGTTACAATTGCCTGCTGGGTGGAGGCAAAACACTCTTCTTGAAGAGATTGATTTGTCATGGACACAATCCCGGAATCTCATTATTTCAGTAACGGCAGAAAGCAATGCTAAAAGCGGAATAATTTCTTTGATTATGGATTCAACACAAGAATCTTGGAGCCATACTGTTGATGTCGATGTTGTCGAATTAGCCGAACCTCAGATGACTTTTGCCTCAATTGAAATTGCGGGAGAAACATGGTCCAATATTTTCGGACCGGGCCAACATCCTACTGGGGTGCCAATTAACTACACATGGGTTATAGAAAATTTAGCAGATACAGTTTGGACTCCAACCGTGTCTTTACAAGTTGAGAATAATATGCTAGGCGATTGTACCTCTCCGGGTTCAATTTCCAAGGGCGATGTCAAACCTATGACCTGTACAATCATCATTTCAGGTATGGCAGAACCAGCTAGTGAGCCTCAATTCACAGTCACATTGACTGATAATCACATTACTACAAATTCTTCTGTGACAATGCTAGTCGCTCTATCAAAAGAAGTAAGTTGGAAGTTAGATGGCCTTGAAGTACTAACTACAGGCAAATCATCAACAATTCAATTGACCATAACAAATACTGGAAATACTCTTGTCTCAAGTGCAATTGAAGTAACGGCAACATCGGAGTGGAGTGTTGGGTTTGATGGGCCTGATACAGTTAATTTAGAGGCTGGGCAATCTCAAAAAGTCCGTTTAGAAATAATAGCCGAACAACCAGGTAAAGAAACAATCTCACTTTCCCTTTCGGGGGATAATGAAATAGTTGGTTCTGATTTTGAATTTGAGTTGTCTAGCGAAGGCGAAATCGTAACCGAGGAAAGCTCAGGTTTAATGATCACAATTAGTTCAATTATTGCAGTACTTCTGTTACTTGCTATTGCAGTGGTTGTATTGAGGAAGAAATCAGCGGATTCACTTCCATTATCTGCTCCTAAAGCAGCCGAATTCCAACCCAGCCCTCAACAAGAAAACGCTACACCTTGCTTCTCTTGCCGGCAGCCAATATTGTCTTGGATGGTCGGTTGCCCCTCTTGTGGAGCCCGTTATCATTCAGTTTGCGAAGTTCCCGAGTGCGTTAATTGTGGTGCGGCACCAACATCTTTCGTAAATGTGGAATGATTGATGAGCATCAGTACATAGCCTTTTCATGGGACGACTGCGACCGGGGTTCATGGAACCTCGCCGAAGAGACACCGCTAAAGGGCAGCGTCGCGCCAGTATTCTACTGGTTTCACTGCTGTTAATTTCCCTGGTCCCAACTATCACAAACCCCGTTACTGCGGACGATTCAGGCAGGGATGCAAATATCTCACTTTCAGTAACTCCAAGTTCTCAAACCGTTAACCCCGGCGAGACTGCTGAATACACCGTCAGAGTGTACAACAATGGTGCGAATTCAGTTTCAATAAATTTAGCCGCAACCAATGACCAAGACTGTACTGGTTTTTCTGCTGCAATCGGGCAAATAGGCCAACCTATTGAATCGGGTTCATATGAAGAAACATTCCTCAATGTCAGTCTGGCGCAAAATGCTGAAGATTCTTGCGTAACTACTGTTACCGCTAATGCACAAGAACAGGTTACTCCACCCGACCAACCGGGTGCTCCTGCACAGGCAGACCAAACGGTTGAGACTACGGCTGGAGATGGAGCAGGCTCTGCTGTTTTTGGCGTTGAACTAACTGTTGACACACCCCACCAAACATGGGATGGGGAGACTACAATTGAATGGGACGTTGAGGTAACTAACACCGGTAGAGTCCAAGAAACAATTGACCTAACAATCGATACAGTTGGTGGTTCTGGATGTACATCTGATGGCAGCATGACGATTGATGTTGATCCCAGTCAAGTTCAGTTGGACAATGATTCTTCAGAGTGGGTGACTGTTACCGTAGAGGTTCCAGAAGGGAAAGCTAGTGACAAATATTGTTGGGAAATCGAGGGAGTTGTTTCCAATGACCAAAACCCCAACGGTAGTGCCTCAGATGTCGAAGAATTTGATCTCAATGTACCTGAATTGAAAGAGTGTGACCTTTCACTGTCAAAGACTAGCATGGTCATTGAACCGGATGAAAGTGGAACACTTATTGCAACATTCTCTAATCAAGGAAATGCGGACTGGACACTTAATGTTGGATTTACTGGAAGCCAATCCACTTGGGCTAGTGTTGATGGCGCTTCAAGCGGAACACTCCTTTACGATAACGGAAACGGCGAAAAAGAATTCACAATCGAAATTACACCAGATGATTCAGTTGAAGCAAACTCGCAGAAAATCATCACAATCCAAGGTAAAGACGGGGGCATCGAAAAATGTAACTCAGATGTCTCAGTTACTGTAGGGCAATCACGTGGGGCAACAATGTCTCTGGGTAACACTGCTCTGTACAATGTTGAGCCGGGACAAACTACCACTACGACATTAAGTGTGACCAATCAAGGAAACGGCCCTGATACGTTTAGAATTTCAGCATCCGCTCCTCCATCTGGATGGTCGGTAACTCTAGAGTCATCAACAATCTCAACTCAATCAAAACATAGTAATGAAAAAACAGGTACAATAGAGGTTGATATTTCATTACCGCTAGGTGCATTAGCAACTGAAGAGGTCACAATTACATTCTCAGTAATGCCGACTTCAAGTGGTGGTGCATATGATACACAAGAGTTGTTGATTGAAGTCAAAGCGGTTCACGGAATGAGCGGAGGGGCTCCTGCTGATGACCAAACCGGTCGTTCAGATACCACTGTTCAATTCCCAATCATGATTTCAAACGATGGGAACACATTGGACAGATTCCGCTTTTCAGTAATCGCTCAAACCGCACAGCCGGGATGGGGTAAGCACTTTGAAACCGAAGATGGTACTGTTGTAACCGAGATAGACATCGATGCACGTTCAACGGCTATAATGTATCTCGTAGTATCTATTGACGGCGAAGAAGAGTTGGAAAGTAGCAAACTGACAGTACGTGTAACCAACCTTGGAGATAACAATAATGGCGACGAGGACAATGACGATGTTCCAGATAACCAAATTGAATTTATTTTTAGAGCAATACTTTCAGATAGAGACTTCGCAATGGATGCGGTAATCATGAATTCACCTGATTATTTATCTCGCAGTGAATTGCTAATCTTGCCACCTGGTGGCTCCCGATCATTTACTCTAAAATTAAGTAATACGGGTGATATGACAGATGAAGCCATATTTGATTTTACAGGACTTACTGGGACTGCTACACGTTCGTTAACCTACAGAGGAATGCCAGTCGATGGACCAATTCTCGTTCCAACAGGATGGGGGGCATTCAATGAAACAACCGGCACTTTCTACTTTGATGGCAATTCTCCGCTAATCGGTTCAACTAATGACTCAGCATTCAACAAAATCGTGGCTAATGGGTTGGTAGATACACACGTCTCAAGGCCATACTATGCTATTGTGATTCTAACCATCGATGTTAATCCAGGGGCAGAAAATGGTGACGGTGGATTGTTAGAAGTGGTAGCGACATCAGTCGCTAATGCTGCCAACCGTAGTGGTAAAATTACAATTTCCCTTTCTGTTGAAACAGTCTTAGACGTAGATATCGAATTAGAGGGGGCGATTGAGAGAGACGTCACCTTAGGAAAGCTAGGTAACAAAGAGACATTCGAGGTAGTGTTGAGTAATTCCGGCAATGTGGAATCGGAATTCAAAATTTTCTCAAGTGGCGGATTGCGAGGCTGGAAGGTTTCCTTGACGGCACAAAATGGTGCTGATTGTATAAACAATGGAGATCACCTTCTGTGCACATTAGGTGAGGGGGAGAATCTCATAATTTATGCTAAAGTGACTCCTCCTGGCGGCGAAACTGCTGAAGTCAAAGATTCATTCACATTCACACTATCAGCGGAACCTACAGAAATAGGACTCGTTGGACGAGAAAACCTTGAATTGACAGTTAATGGGGAGCCGGCAGAATTTGCATTGAATGCATTAATCACTCCAAATGTGTTGATGGGTATCGGCGCGGTTGTGCTTCTAGGGTTAGCATTCCTCGCATTACGTCGTCGCAACTGACCCCTACGGGGTCATGGGCTCAGCAAGGCATTATCTCGCGTATGCGTGAGACAACGCTTATGGACGGCAGTCGAGTGGACGTGACAAGAGAGTGTTAGCGCTCTCGGTTGGTGACATAATTGGTTGTGGCAGAAACTGTGACGGGCACCTATCTTTCAATGGTCTTGATGACCCTAATTGGCATTGGTATGCCACTAGGCGCTTTCGTCACTCAATACTTCCTAATGCCGAAGGTTGACCCATCGCGCCCACACATGACAAAATCATGGCTTATGGAAGGGTATGAGCGTGACCACAGCCTCTACCCACGCCGTCTTTCAACTTACGAATGTGGTTCTGAACCAGTTGGAGATGCCATGATACAATTCCATTTCCAATATTATTGGTATGCAATTATCTTCCTAGTATTTGATGTAGCTTTCATGTTTATGGCATTAGGGGGCCTACTGGCTATGGACGCCACTAAGGGCACACCAGGGGCCGCCTCACCAATCGATTTGGTTGGCTCAGAAATGGTGATACTCACTGTATTCTTTGCAACCATGGTATTGGGCGTGTGGCATGTATTCCGCAAGCGAGGTCGCATTTACATCTGAGGTGAATATGATGAGTGAAACTGGAGATAATTATACTACATTCAACAGCCGCGCACTTGTAGAAGTCGTTGGAGATGTGACCGATGAAGCCCTTAAGGCTACCAAAATCAAACAACTCCTCAGCGTATTAGCGGGGCGATTCTTCAATTGGGCTGGCCGAAAGTCTTTGTTTACCCTGCACCTTGGAATCAAATGCTGCGCGATTGAAATGGCAGCATCTGCGACACCGCGTTTCGATGGAGATCGCTTCGGGGTACTCTTCCGTTCAAGCCCAAGGCAGTCCGATGTTCTGCTAGTTAATGGGCCGATTTCAAAGAAATTCGCAGACCCTATCGTTAGACTATGGGAGCAGATGCCTGAGCCAAAGTATTGCATTGCAATGGGCGAATGTGCAATCTCTGGCGGACCATACTATCAATCATACAACATTCTAGAAGGGGTCGACACTGTAATTCCAGTGGACGTTTACATTCCCGGATGCCCACCGCGCCCAGAAGCACTAATCGATGGATTTGGAAAACTTCGTGAAAAGATTATCCGAATCGGTGGCGCTCCATCTACCGGCCGTGATGGCGAAAAGCCAATTATTGTAGGAGATGACTGAAATGGGCACAACTGTCACCAAGGAACAGAATGCAGAGGCTGCTAAAGCCGCCGCAGATAATCTAAACGCTCGGTTTAGTGATGCAGGAGTTAGTACTGATGTAGTGGCTCACAAGGGCGGAATGAAATACGATTTTGTCAGAATTACATGTTCTCCAGACCAATGGATTGGAGTAGCCAAGCATTTGAAACACGAATTAGGAGTGAATCACTGTGCAATGGTGACTGGCACACACTATCCTTCAGGTGATGATGGCAGGGGCTGGGAGGTCGCATACCATATGCATCGTTGGCCAATTACAAACGTTAAGGCGCACACTATGATAGTTCATGAAGGTGAAAAACTCAAGGGCGACGACATTCCAATGGAATTCGAGATATTCATCCCTCTACCCGCAGGAGATTCTCCATCGGTTCCTTCAATCCAAGACCTTTGGGAAGGTGCAGATTGGAATGAAAAAGAAACCTGGGATTTAGTCGGAATTGACTTCGAAGGACATGTAAATATGCACCGTGTTCTAAATCCTCACGATTCTCCAGTCGGATTTCATCCACTACAAAGGCAACACAAAATTCGCTATCACGATTACAATGAAATGTATGATGACCCGCAAGGGTTTGGTAGAAAACCGGTTGATGAGGGCCGTGTAAAGTGAGGTGTTTTCATGGCAGAAATGTGGATTACAATGGGGCCTCAGCACCCAATGACTCATGGTTTGTGGACTCTACGTGTAAAAGTAGACGGGGAAACCGTTACAGATACCGAAGCGGAGCTAGGTTACATACACCGCGGTGTCGAAAAAATATGTGAAGCAAGAGACTTCACACAAATCACTCCATACTGTGACCGCCTTTGCTATGTTAGTGCAATGACATGGGCACATTCGTACATAATGGCAGCAGAAGATCTTCTCGAAGCAGAAGTTCCTGAAAGAGCAGAATATATCCGCCTTATGGCCGCTGAAGTTCAGCGCCTTGCTAGCCACTTGATGTGGCTAGGTGCTTTTGGGCCCGATATCGGAAATCTAACTTTGATGACTTGGTGTCTTCGTGACCGTGAAATGTTCCTCGACTTATTGCAAGAACTCGGAGGTTCCAGAATGCACTATAATTACCCGCGTGTTGGCGGAGTAAAGAGAGATATTCCAATCGGTTGGGCAGACCGTATGAAAGCCAAAGTCAAATTATTCGAAAACCGAATTAATGAATACGAAATGCTTCTCGACGAATCAACAATTTGGCTAGTTCGACTTCAAGGTGTTGGATATGCAACAGCAGAAGACCAGCTTAATGCTGGAGTCACAGGACCAAATATTCGTGCCGCTGGAGTAAATACAGATGCACGATGGACTAACCCCTACTCGGTATACGACCAGGTAGATTGGGAGCCAGCAGTTGAGAAACCAACCAGTGTAAAAGGTGCAGATTGTTACGACCGTTACCGAGTTCGTATGGAAGAGATGCGCCAATCATGCCGTATGCTATTGGATGCGATTGAGAAAATCCCAGGCGGTGCAAATACACATTACCAACCCGGTGATGAAATGATTTTGACAAAGGCGCCAACCCGTGCCCCAGAAGGCGCTACTGGATTCAGTACCTATGAGTGCACACGCGGGGTATCTAATTTCTACATTCAAGGAGGGGGAGATGGAAGAGGTAAGAACCCATATCGATTATCAATACGCTCTCCTATGTTTATTACAATTCCATATGTGGCCAAGACAATGATTGGTTACAAGATAGCAGACATACCTGCAATCATGGGTAGTTTCGACCCATGTATTGGGGAGACTGACCGTTGAGGTGATTATCATGAATGATTGGCTTGGACTTCACGACTTTATCTATTACCGCACCCGCGAGGCTGCAAATTTCTTATTGGAAGATACATTCCTCGAAGCTTCTGCAAACGATATTGCATTCTTCGTATTCACGCTTGTAACTTGTCTGATTACCTTTGGTGGAATTATGGGATCAATGTTCATGATTCTCTGGATCGAGAGAAAATTCTATGCGCGAGTAAACGACCGTCGCGGTGCAACAACCGCTCTCCGCTCTTTGTGGGTCGGAGAGAACGGAGTTACTGCGGGAGAATGGTGGAACATGGTTCCATTCGGTCTTGGCAAACCAATTGGAGCAATCAATGGTTGGCTGAATAAAGTCGCCGGAAATTCAGGACACACTCATGAAATGGTCAACCGTGTAGGAAACCGTTCGTGGTACGGAGTTACAATTTTCCCTGGTTTCTTCCAAAACCTTGCAGACGGAATGAAATTTTTAATCAAGGAACATATGGTGCCTAATCGTGCCGACAAAGTAATTTTTGAATTAGCACCATTCCTTGTTATCTCTTCTACCATTATGATCCTAGGAATGGTTCCTCTTTCGAGTGGAATCTATGGTGCAAACCCCGAGTTGTCGGTTCTCTTTGCGTTTGCAATTTTCGGAATAGCACCTCTCGGAGTCTTCTTTGCAGGCTGGTCATCTAACAACAAGTATACACTACTTGGAGGCATCAGAAGCGCTGCACAACTAACAGCATATGAAATTCCATTGCTACTATCTATTCTAGGAGTATGCATAATGGCGGGTTCATTCAATTTCCTCGAAATCATACACTTCCAGCACTCATCTGGAACTTGGTTATTTTTCTTGATGCCTCTTGGTGCTGTTTTGTTCTTGGTAAGTATGATCGCTGAAGTTGAAAGAATTCCATTCGATATGCCAGAAGCAGAAGCCGAACTCGTTGAGGGTTGGTGGACTGAATATGGTGGAATGAGATTCGGATTACTATTTGCTGCTGAATACATGCGTGTATACGCAGCAAGCATTCTTTTCGCTCACTTCTTTATGGGCGGATGGCATGCACCATTCGCTGGAACAATCGGCTCCATTCCATACCTCGGAGCTGCATGGTTAGCAATACCTGGCGTAATTTGGACATTGTTGAAGGCTTGGTTTATTTTCACAGTAGTGTTTGTTTGGGCGCGTACTGCATTGCCTAGGATTAGAACTGACCAAATTCTCGAATTTGGTTGGAGAATGCTTCTTCCTCTTGCAGTACTACAAGTTGCTATTGCAATTGTATACCGTTTGTACTTCTTTGACGCAGGTGCAATATCTGATACAATCGCAGGTGGCTGGGCTTGGGACCTCACAATTCAAGGATTCACTATACCATGGGGATTGCCAATAGTAACAACATTGTTCTGGGCTGGTCTCTTTTGGGTTCTGATGAAAGATGAGAATATTGAAGAGAATGAAGAACGTATGTATCACATTCGAACAATGACTCCTGCGGGAACGCACACCGCAGGAAAGGAGTGAGGTGAGAATATGGCATCACATCCACATGGTAAACCGAACTTTAGAAACCTCTTTTGGTACCCGTTTAAGATAACAGGATTGACTTTCCTTCGAACATTCGATTTTATTGGTCGTAGGTTCTCAAGTGGCTACCACAATACAACTCATCCAGAATTTACGCACCCAGGCGATATTGTAAATTCTAAGAAAACTAAGCACTTGAATGACATTACTGCAAATCATTACGCTCCAGACCGTTCAGGTACAGACCTAACTCCTACTGTTTGGAAACCCCAGACTGTAAATTACCCCTATGAGAGAATTGAAGAAATTGAACCATGGTTATTCGTTCCAGGTAATTATAATGGTAGAATTGGGGTAATTTGGGAAACCTGTACCGCATGTAAAATGTGTGTGAACATTTGTCCAAACTCTTGTCTCCACATGACTACTGAATTGCGAGTCGATGTATTGGATAGTGCAGATGGCGAATGGGAAGGATATGGATCCGAACTCGAAGTCGGTAAATTTGCCGCCGTTGAGGTCCCTGAAGTGGCAGAATCAATAGATTCGTTTATTCTAGCAACAGCGCACACCGATGTCCCTAACGAATGGAGATTTGGAGAAGTGCTTGATTTGACTGGCGACAGTGCAAGGATGCGCTGGAATGATAGTGGCGAAGAAGACATTGTGTCACTAGATACCCTCTATCCTGCAGATGACCAAATCGTTTCAGGAAGAATTGACCTTGGCCGTTGTATGTTCTGTGGTTTGTGTATGGAAGCATGTAACTTCACATCATTCTTCATGACTAACGAGTATGATGGTATGTCCGGATTTACTCGACAAGAGTTGTGGATGGATGCCAGCAGAACACGAGTTCTTGTTGGTGACCACCAAGAGGCAGTTGATGCTGAACTTGCTAAGAGGGCAAGGAAGGAACGTGACAAGCGAGCCAAGAAAGCAGCAAAGTCAGTTGCAGGGGAGGCTTGAAAATGGACATTGGAGTTTATTTTGAAAGCGGTATGTTCTTTTTGATGAGCACCGTTGTAATCGGGGGCGCTCTTGGATTAATTTACATGCAGAGAGTTGCACACTCGATGATGTGTTTGATATTCTGTTTCATGGGAGTTGCAGGAATCTTCATTCTAATGGGTGCTGAATTCCTTGCAGTTATCCAAATCCTAGTTTACCTCGCTAGCGTAATGCTGGTAGTTTTATTCGGTATTATGCTGACTAGAAGGCAAATCTTAGAGGAGGATTTTGAATGAGATTACTTTCCATTCTTGCAAGAGTCGGCCTAGTATTCTTGGGCGCAGTTCTAGTTTCAGCGGTTTCAGCAGATATTGTGTGGGAGGATTCTTCCGATAAAGAAATCACAACTAGCGACCTCGCTTCTGCATTATTTGGCGAATGGGCATTACCATTGCTAGCACTCGGGTTTTTGATGGCCATGGCAATGGTTGGAGCAGCATATCTTGTTCGTGATGAACGTCTTGTGAATCTCGAATGGGAACTTAATGGAGGCGAAAAAGAATGATAGATCCAGCATGGGTTTCAGGCTTAGCAGCCATCTTATTCATAATTGGACTATGGGGAGCATTCAGCCGTAAGAATGCAATCGTAGTTCTGATGTGCATTGAATTAATGCTCAACGCAGTAAATTTACAATTTGTAGCAGCAGCTAATCATTGGGGAGATGTAACCGGATGGGTATATGCCATCTTTGCAATAGCAATCGCAGCTGGAGAAGTTGCAATTGGATTAGCAATCTTCCTCTCAATGTATGGCCAGCATGAAACGATTTCTCTAGATGAGGTAAATCTACTAAAGAACTGAGGTGATATCATGAGTGAAACCGGAATCATCGATTATGCTGTACTAATCCCTTTGCTACCAATGCTAGCATTCCCAGTAATTCTGTTCCTTGGAAAGATATTCAATGGAACGCCTGGCTGGGTAAAGAATGCCAAGGAAGGAGGAATCATTGCTCTAACTGTAATGGGAGCTAGTCTCGTTCTTACATTGCTATTAATCAAAGAACATCTTCATCACATTGGGTCAACCAATGTATTCACTTGGTTTGAATCGTCGTGGTGGAACCCGGGCGCAGATGTTGCAATTACTACGAAGGTATTTGGATTTGGAATCCATATTGATCATCTAACTGTAATGCTGTTATTCGTAGCAGCATTCCTATGTTTCCTAATCAATGTCTTCTCGATTGGTTACATGAATACTGACCCAATTAACGATAATCGCAATCATCGTTTCTATGCAGAATTTGTATTGTTTTGTAGCGGTATGTTAGGTATGGTTCTAGCAGATTCATTCCTTTGGTTATTCATATTCTGGGAGTTAATGGGACTTTGTTCATATCTTTTGATTGGATTTTATTGGGAGAGACCAAGTGCATCTTATGCCGCTAAGAAAGCCTTCTTGACTACAAGAGTAGGAGACGTTTTCCTGATTATTGGTCTAGTAATGCTTTGGAATTTGTTTGATGGACATCTCGATTACGCGTATGTATTCGACCCAGTAAATATCGCTGCAGTTAACTCAGGTGATTTGCAAATCGCCCTTGGAATGATGTTCATAGGAGCTGTTGGAAAGTCTGCACAATTCCCACTCCATGTTTGGCTACCCGATGCTATGGAAGGGCCGACTCCAGTTTCTGCACTTATTCACGCAGCGACAATGGTTAACGCAGGATTATATCTCGTTGCTAGAATGTTCCCATTCTTCAGTGGTGCAGAATTAGGCGCACTCTCAACACTTGCAATCATCATTGCATGTATTGGTGGAATTACGGCTGTTATGGCAGCATTGATTGCATTCGTACAGATGGATTTGAAGAAAGTTCTAGCTTATTCTACAATGAGTCAGTTAGCCTACATCTTCACAGGATTAGGCTCTGCTCTTTGGTTTGCAAACAATGGACACGATGATTTAGCAGCATTCGCAATGGGCGCATCTCTATTCCACCTATTCAATCACGCAATGGCCAAAGGAATGCTGTTCATGGCATCCGGTTCTGTGATTCATGAGATGCATCACGCACATCATGAAGTTGCACATCACGACGATGATCACCATGATGACCACTTCGATGCTCAATCTATGGAGAACATGGGTGGGCTGGCAAGTAGAATGCCAATCACAGCAACTGCAATGTTTGTTGGAAGCATGTCGATAATTGGAATACCATTCATAGGCGGATTCTGGTCTAAGGAAGGAATCATCTCTAGCGCATGGCAAGTCGCTCTCAAAGAACCAATATTCCTTCTACCTGCATTGCTAATACTAATCGGCGCAGGAATGACTGGATTTTACATGTCCCGCATGTGGTTCATGACTTTTGCAGGAAAGCCAAAGACGGAAGTCGCAGAGAAGGTTCACGAGCAAACCGCTTGGATTCCAATCCCTCTTGTTACTCTAACTGTAATGACTCTTGGAGCGGTAGTACTAGCGGGAATGCATGCAGGTAACTGGTTAGGGAACTTTGAAACTGGGCATTATTCTAACTTCTTTGATGGATTTGGTACAGAAATAGAACATGTTTTCTTGAATCACGACCCATTCTTAATGATACTAACATATGTTGCAATTGGCCTTTCACTAGTATTAGGGCCATCGTTTGCTATGGCCCTTTATGGCGGTAGTTTAGATGGTGGCAAGAAAGCAAAACCTTGGATGCAGTGGGCGATAAACCTCTCTGCAAAAGTAAATAAAAATTCCAATTTTGATAACAGTAAGTGGGCAAATTCAAGTCTTTCAGATTCATTGCATAAGCGATTACATTTCGATGCAATCTATGACGCGGCAGTGATGAAGATAGTCGTTGGATTTGCTAATTTATCAGCAATGTTTGATTCCAAGGTAATCGATGGAGCAATCAAGACAATTGAATCTACCAGCCAAAATGCATCACGAAAGATACGTTCACTTACCACAGGCAGTGCTCGTGATTACATAATGATGGCAGCACTAGGAACATTAGCAATTTTCATTCTATTATGGGGGGTGGCTTGATTGAGTGGCACTCAAAGTCTAGATATTAAGAACAAGGAGTTCATGCTAGTTGGCGGTCTTTTAATCTTGGTTGCAGGTCTTATGGCCTTCTTCCCTTCAATGAATAGTTCAGGTGAAACTGATTGGATAAGCATTCCACTTGTTGGATTCCCAATAGTGGTTAGCTGTATTTTGCTTGCATTCGCAAGCCAAGAAAAGCGTTCGAGAAAGGAGATCATTGCATCACCAATTCGTTTGTTTACATTATGTGCATCGTTGATTCCACTTGCGATATCTACCGCACTTTTCTTCGATTGGTTAATTCTTGTCGATTGGGATCTAATGTACAATGAGTACGCACTAGAAGAAGAATACCTTTGGATAGAGTCTATTGGGGCATCTTGGCATGTTGGGATGGATGGTTTGTCCTTCCCAATGGTTTGGCTAACTACTTTCTTAGTACCAGTTACAATTGTCATGACCTGGAACGAAAAGCACGGAGCGACATATTTCCCTCTTCTACTGATGATGGGTGGAGCATTAATTGGTGTATTCGTAGCACTCGATTTGTTCCTATTCTATGTCTTCTGGGAATTGACATTGATTCCAATGTTCTTCCTAATTCTAAAATGGGGCGGTAAAGACCGCAGATATGCTGCTCAGAAATTCTTCATCTATACATTCTGTGCATCAGTTATCATGCTCTTGGGATTGATAACTCTCTACTTCCTACAGCCCGAATCTAGTGGTTCGGGTTACGGGACAGTAACAGGACGTACATTTGACATGACTGCACTATTTACCAATGCAAGGTCAAAGAATGCGGGAGATAGTGTATTCCTTGGCAAAGATATGCAGAACATTTTGTTTGCAATGCTGATGTTAGGATTCTTGGTCAAGTTACCAGCGGTTCCTTTCCACACTTGGCTTCCCGATGCACACGTACAGGCACCTACTGGGGGCTCGATGCTACTGGCAGGTGTAATGCTAAAGATGGGAGCATATGGAATGCTCAGAATACCAATTGCAATATTCCCCGATGCCCTTGTATTCTATCAGGACATCATTATGGCAATAGGTTTGATATCCCTCGTTTGGGGAGCAGTAGTTTGTTTAGGACAAACTAATCTCAAGCGCATGGTAGCTTATTCTTCAGTGTCTCACATGGGTGTAATTCTTCTAGGAATTGCAAGTATGCAGCCAATCGGATATGCAGCCGCACTGTTCATGATGTTCGCACACGGAATCATTTCACCAATGCTATTCGCAGTATGTGGTGCATTCAAGCATCATTATCATTCGATGGAAATTGGTGATATGCGTGGCATGGCACGTTGGTCTCCATTCTTGGCAGTCTACATGATGTTTGCATGGATGGCAAGTTTAGGTCTACCTTTACTTGCAGGGTTCGTTGCAGAATTGATGGTATTACTTGCATATTGGCCAGCATATGGCTGGTGGATATTATTGCCAGGATTTGTGTTAGCAATAACCGCAGCATACTACTTGTGGTCAATGCAACGTACAATCTTTGAGGGTGGCGATGAAGGCCAGCCTCCAGAATCTCTGAAAGGAGAAACACCACCAGATATTACTCTTCCAGAGAATATCGGTATGATAATTCTAGCAGTGTTTACTGTGATCTTTGGAATATTCCCATTCATCGCATTGGGAATGATGGACCAATGGGCTGTGGCTCTCTTCGAGGGTGTATTCATAACAGGGGGTATCTGAATGGGCACTGAAGTATTCTCAACTGAGTTTTGGAAGGCTGTTGCCCCAGAAGCAATATTGGTGATTGGATTAGTTTTGATATTCGTTGTACCAAATCTTGGCAACTCAAAATTCCGAATTCCATTGACTAAAGTACAAATTCCTTGGTTCTTAGGTGGCCGTCGTTTCAAGTTCACAGGTTCACCTGCCATCCCCGGAATGCTTGCTGCTGCCACTTTATTCACGGCACTGGGCATGATGGTAATCGAAACAATCGATGGAAAGATGGATACAACTACTGTAACTAGTGGCGAGACCGTCTTGTTACAGATAGATGCATTTTCTAGGTTCTTTGAGATAATTTTCCTTGCAGCAATTTTGCTGGCTGTAATGGCTAGCCTTGACCGTATTCCTGCAAATACTTTCGAAGGCAAGAAAACCCTTGATGAATTATATGACAACCGCCGGCAGGCAGATCTCTACATCTTGATGCTTACAACAGCCGTAGGAATGTGTATGGTTGCTTTGGCTCAAGACCTGTTCGTCCTATTTGTTGGCTTGGAACTTGCAAGCCTAGCGACATATGTTCTGGTTGCATTCCACAAGGAATCCAAGGCAGGAGCAGAAGCCGGTGTGAAGTATTTCATTGTAGGTTCAGTTGCTAGTGGAATCGGATTGTATGGTCTTTCTCTACTATACTTGGAGTATGGAAGTTTACAACTAGATGTGCTGGCATCAGACTGGGATGGAAGCATCCTTGCAACAATTGGACTCGGTTTAGTACTGGTTGGATTTGGTTTCAAGGTCAGCGCAGCACCTTTCCACTTTGCAGCACCAGATGCATACGCAGGAGCAAATTCTCCTGTTGCTGGAATTCTTGCAACCGCCTCCAAGGCAATGGGTATGATTGGATTGGTCAGAGTTCTGTTGGTAGTTGCTCTACCTGATGTAGACTCTGATGGAAGTGCAATTTGGTTGTACACACTAGCAACTCTCTCCGTTGTTACAATGACGTGGGGTAACCTTGCAGCTTTGGGTTCAACTAATCCCAAGAGAATGCTTGCTTATTCTTCAGTCGCCCATGCGGGTTACATGATGGCTGCTCTAACTGCAGTCGGAGCATGGAAATGGGGTGAAATCGAGGCGCCAGTAGAATATGCCCACGCAATCGTAGCAGCAGTTCTATTCCACTTATTCGTATTAGTTGCCTTCAAACTTGGAGCATTCCTTGTATTGGGCTTATTGGAAATGGAAGGTGGAGCAAGTAGATTATCCGCATTATCAGGCTTGGCAAGAAGAGATCCACTAATCGGAACTGCAATGTTCGTGTTTATGCTTTCTCTAGCAGGCGTTCCGCCTCTAGCAGGATTCATGTCAAAGTTCCTAGTTGTGTCGGGAATAGTGTCAGCCAGTATCGGTGACCTTTCGGGTTCAGTCTCATTTTCTGATTTACATTGGATTTGGTGGCTGGCACTAGCTATGTTCATCAACAGCGCAATTTCAGTATTCTATTATTTGCGAATTGGTGTTGTCATGTTCTTGGATGTGCCAGAAGAAGGTCGTCGTAAACCACTTCCATATGGAGCATCAATTAGAATGGCAATTTGGATTTGTCTGGTTGCAACAATCATCATTGGATTATCGGGAGATACTCTAATCGACATGTGCTATCGTGCAGCAGAGAGCCTAAATCTTGGTTGATACCATATCAGCCTTCAAGTAGGAAGGGCTTTTGGGCATCTTATGGGCCGCAGACGCGAAGAGAAAGTAGACGAGGAGGAATTAGCTCGTCTAATGGGCCCTACAGAGGGGGAATCCTCTAAGATTCGAGTCAAGATGCCTAATACCAAAGTCAACGAAATGTTTGCAATTGCAGAACAGATACTCGGCGGTCGTCGAGTTACAGTACTCTGTGCTGATGGCGAGACTCGAATGGCAAGAATCCCTGGCAAAATGCGTCGTCGTCAATGGGTTCGCGATGGTGATTTGATTATCGTTTGGCCATGGGATTTCCAAGACTCTAAAGCGGATGTAAAACACCGTTATACCAAAACTCAAGCATTGTATCTTTCTCGTAGAGGGGTACTTCCATCAGCAGTCGATGTCTTTGGAATGAGTTCTCAAGCCGATGATTTCGATGATGAGGACGGACTATTCGCATCTAGTGATGTAGCAGTAGTAGAAGAGCCAGCAGAAGAATCGGTTGAGGAAATTGATGATGGTGATGATGACGAAGAGATCAACGATCTTTTCGGCTGATTATACCGAAGAATCATGGTCTGACCAGCCTCAATAGTTTGTGAGGAGGCCAATGCATGTCACGCCATAACGATTGGGAAAACGAGATGTCACCCAACTCAAAGCAGCATCGTAATAATCACAAGCGGCGCAAAATCAATGCTGACCAAGCGCATTCAAATTCGGAATCATCTGAATTTATCAAAAGCCTAGAATCCTCCAAAGGTACAGGCTGGATGGCTGAGAAAAGATACAACAAGATGTTCAAGGAAATTGAAGATGGGCTTTCGGGTGTAATGGGAGACGGTCCATTCGACTGGGTAGATCGACGTGTATTCGACGCAGTTTTTGACCGCCTGACTCTTATGAGCCTGTACAAATTAATGAAACTAGGAACCCTTGATACTCTTGATTTTCCAATAGCTAGGGGAAAGGAAGCACATGTATTCCATGGGACTGGAGAGAATGGTCCGGTAGCAGTTAAGATATTTCATACCTCAAATGCAGTTTTTAAAAATCTAATACAGTACATTGAAGGCGACCCACGATTCGGTGGATTAAAGCGTCGTCATCGTGATTTAGTTGACATCTGGGTACGCAAAGAGTTCCGCAACCTGTCCCGCCTCGAAAAATGGGGATTGGGTGTTCCAAAACCAATCGCTGTTCACAAGAATGTCTTGGTGATGGAATATCTGGGGACATCTAATGCCCCATCACCTCGTCTGCGCGATGTTCACATTGAGGATACAGAAGCAGTGTATGATGAGTTATTGGAATTTCTTGCGGTTACTTGGCAGAAAGCCAAAATGGTCCATGGCGATTTTTCACCATACAATATTTTGTGGCATATCGATAGACCTGTTGTTATCGATGTCGGTCAAGCAGTTGTGCAATCCCACCCTAAGAGTCAAGAATTTCTTGTTCGGGATGTTACCCGTTTAGTGGAATGGGCTAACAAAGGCGGTCTTGATATTGACTTAGCGGAAGCAATGTATGATGTGCTCAACATGGACTTGTCACAGATTAATATGCAAGAAGAAGAGTAATCTGGCGTTACATATGGATTGAAGAAGGGCTGGCTTCCCGCTTTGGCCATGCGCCAACCCCTGCCGCGAGTTCCGAAGGACCGTATTGCGGTCTTGATAGGTGCTAATGGTACCACAAGGCGGGAGCTTGAGAAAGCAGCAGGTTGTAAGCAAATCCAAATCGATTCTGGTACTGGAGATATTGAAGTTACATGGCCAGAAGCAGGGGGATATGACCCTGTGAAAGCCCTAAAATTACCAGATGTAATCAAGGCAGTTGGACGCGGAATGGCGCCTAGTAGGGCGATTCAATTACTCCAAGACGAGTGGTTTTTCGAAATGGTAGATTTGCGAGACCATGTTGGTAAGAGGTCAAACCAGCAGCGTAGAATCCGTGCTAGAATTATTGGATCTGAAGGTAAAATTCGCAAGATGATCGAGCAGCATACCAGTACCGAAATTTCAATTTACAAATCCACAGTTGTTCTTGTTGGCGAAGGCTCGGGTCTGATTAGTGCACGCCAAGCGATAGAGATGTTAGCCAGCGGTAGTGAGCATGGTACTGTAATCAAATATTTAGAAAAAGAGCGTAGAAAATCACGACTTGAATCACGTTCAATTGATTATATTGAGACTAAAGAATCGACTCCGGAATCTGAAGAATTTGCTGATTTAGTTCCTGGGCTGGCTGAAGTTACTCAAAGGCGTAACCGTCGTTTGAAGGCTGCTCAAGTAGACCCCGAAAACGCAGATGCAGTATTCGAGATGATGGAATTAGCAGAGGATGAAGAAATCAACTGGGAGGAGGAGTGACTCTCCTTCTCTGATACCAAGCGATAACAAATCCAACAGCCAATATGGAAATTATTCCTGGTGTAAATGAAGATACGACGCCGACTCCACTAACACTTGCTCCAGTCACCATAAGATGGTGATTATTGTTTGACTCATCCCTTTCATCAACAATATTTGATGGGTCGATAACCAATCGTAAATCCCATTGCCCAGTATTTGGAACTACGTAATCCCAAACCATTTCCTCACAATGGCATTCATCTGATAGGTTTCCATTTTCAATAACAATTGTTTGCATTGTAATCCAGTCAATATCTGCGCTACGGTCTGCAGGGGCTGCTTGTAGGTAAACTGTAACAGCACCACCATATGCTTGATTTGCTTCTAATCTACTGGTGATTACAATATCACCATTCATTTCACCAGGTCTAACAATCAATCTATCAACATTAGTTTCAGTGGCATTCCACGATAAGTCTAATCCCGGTAGAATCTGGAATGCACTAGGAATAGAAGTTAATTGATTACCAGCATCATCTGTAACAATGGCTCGTAGCATCAAGTATTGTCTCGATTTAGTTGCCCAAGAGGATAGGCCAACGGTGCCATCTAGTCCAGTGACTCCAAGGTCAATCCATCGGCCCGATTGGTCAGGAGTTGCTCCAACACCATTCAAGTCAAATCCATATTGGATCTTCGAATTATCTAAATCTAGACCTGCGCCAAGATCTTGGGCAGCAAATGAAATATTTACTGAACCAACAAGGCTTGTCGTTAACTCATCAACAGTCCAACCAAGTCCCTCGGGCTCTGTAACATCCACTTTGATATCCACATCGAGCGTGTTACCAACATTTCCAACAACGTCAATAGCACGTATTGAAATTACATGCTCGCCTTCTTCGAAATTAAGAGTTGTACTGGATGTTGTGACATCACTCCAAACTCCATCTTGCAAAATTTGCACGTAATCAATTCCAGACCCTGAGCCATCATCTGCGGCAGTATCCAATCCTGAAATTGTCACAGCAGTACTATCGCTCCAATCGCCACCAGCGCCGATAGTTGGCGTTGACATTGTAGGGGAGGTTCTATCAATTCCAATAAACATCGTTTGGCTAGAAGATAGTCCTGAACCATCCCATACAGTTAGGCGAGGATTGTATGTTCCTTCTGCGATTGCTCCAGTACTCCAGTCCCATCCATAGGCGATAGTGCCAGGGCCATCATCACTAGGCGAACCTGGGCCAGGTACATTTGCCAAAATAGCATGAGTCAAATCATCATCATTAGCAGTCCAAGTAAATCCAAGAGTTCCATTGGCAGGTAAGTAATACCATGCTCTATCAATAGCTGAGGTTCCACTGCCGACACCCGAATTGGAAAGTTCGAATGATGTGATTACAGGAACTTGGTTTACAATATTGAAATTACCGCTAGTGAACCATAGTGTGTGGTTTGATACATCAGAATCCCATGCACGAGCCCTGAAAGTCCAACTTCCGTTTGCATACGCTGTTGTATCTACATGGGTCAACCAAGGAGTTGTGGTTAAGTTTGCCACTGATGACCAATTACTGCCATCTGATGAGATATCAACTTCAAGGCTAGATATTGTCCCACTACCGCCTGAAGCGAAACTCAAAGTGAACAATCCCTTGACATTTTGGTCTTGCGTAGGCCCATTTGCGAAGGCAAGAGTAAGTTCACTATCGGCGGATTTCACCAATTTTGAATCCAGAAGTAGCACCTCGCCACTCTGTCCAATAGTCATGATGACTACGACCAGAATTGCAGAGATGAATCGCCTCATCAAACCCGTGACACCACCCCTCGCCCTTGAATGCTCGCATTGCAACACCCCCCTTCGGGGTGTGTTGGCTATTGTTAATACACAGCGGTAGCCGTTCTCACAGTCGGTTGTTTCAAGTGCTACCCCTTGCCTCTTGTGTACATGGCAAGGCCATTTTTGACCACTCTCATCCTGACAATGATGGTTCTTGCAGTAATGCCATTGTCTACTATGGCGGAAGATAGCGGTGGGGTACAAGCATCAGCATCTACCGTTTCAATTTCACCTTCAGAGCCAGTTGAAGGTGGCTCGATCACAATCCGCCTTACATTGTATAACTCCAATAATTTTGCTGCAAACGATGTACTGTACAAGTTTTATTGGGATGGAGTTGAATCAAATAAACTCATAGTTGCCGACACGGTTGATATTCCAGCCGAAGAAACAGTTGATGTTGAAAAGGTAAAATCTGGACTTACAGTTGGCGAGCATAAGGTATGGATCACCTATGAATATGCAGGTAGCGGCGAAGAAATGTTTTACTCTGAAATCGTAGTTGGTGGACTTGCAGACTTAGAAGCTACAACTATTACTACCAGTCCAGAATCTCTTAATTCAGGAGATTCGGTTTTAGTATCTACTGAGGTGAGTAATACAGGCTCAGAAAACGCCTCAGCAAGCCGGTTACAATTAGACCTAGATACACAGAGTGAAATTGTCAATGTCGATGCAATTCCAGCCGGTGAAAGCATTTGGGTTAACCACTATATGGTCGCTCCCTCTTCAGGCAGTCACGATGTTTCTGTTACATTAGATTTAGACGACGCTGTGGTTGAAGCAGATGAAAATAATGTATTCACTTCCTCGCTCTCAGTTACCGCAAGAATGGATATTTATCATGTTGGAGATATTTTGATTGAAGCCGATTCTGGGGCTTTACAAGGCCCGTGGATTGTAACAGGTTCATTGGAAAGAAGTGGTGGCAGCGGAGTAACAGAAGTGCCAATGAAACTCGTCATCAAGGATGAGTCCGGACAAGATTTACCATTACCTACATTCACTGTAAATATTAGCGGAGGATCACTAACCCAGCAGGCTTGGACATTTACTATAACTTACGATTATGTTTCGGTACTAGCACCGGGTAACCACCAAGTGTCTGCAGTAATCGATCCTTACCAAACTGCGAGTTTTATTCAAGAATCAACCGACAATGACCAAGCAATAGCCTACTTTGATAAATTTGCAGTTCCCGATGTGTCTGTAGACCCATATGCATCTCCTTCACGAACTTCAGTTATTAGTGGAAGCAATGTTGACTGGACAGTGACCATAATCAATTCAGGACAAATAGAAGTGAAAGGCCGTTTAATCTATACTTGGGAAGGGCAAACTGTTAGCGATATAAGTCAACCAACAATTACAATTCAGGCTGGGGATACACATATTTGGAACGAACCACTTCCTACAGAGAGTGGTGCTCACCAAGCGGAATTTTCTGCCCAGTGGGTGCCGTTGTCAAGTTCCTACGACTCTAATCCATTGAACTCCATAGCAAACGGAAGCATCGAAGTCACTGCCCAGTTAAGATTGGTCTGGTCAAAGGCTTCAATGTCACTAGTTGATTCAGAAGGTGAAGCAGCAATATTCCCATTAGATGGTGGGGAAGAATATACAGTTTCAATAAATCTTGCCGCACAAGAAACAGGTGCTGTAAATTATTCATGTGAAAATGCGATGGGACAAGTATTCGAAGAAATAGAACTAATCATTACAGAGAGCGGCGAATTCTTGACAGTTAACTGCACATTTACTGCTACTGCACCATTCACAAACATCAATCTCATTCCAAGTGATAACAAAGTAAGTTCGACACAAACATGGAATTGGGATTCGAAAGAATCCAGTTCGAATGTTGCCGATGAAGCAGGTAATATGCCATTACAAACTGCAGGGATGATCGCTCTGATTTGTTTAGCTTTAGTTGCAATATTAATCGCTGCTGTAATTCTGACTAGAGAAACGGAGGAAGACGTTGACAGAGATATCTTCGATTACTGTCCAGCATGTGATGGAGAACTCGACGGAGATGAAGACCGCTGTCCTTCTTGTTCTTTCAATCTCAAGAAAGCCAGAAAACAATTCCACGATTGCGAAACATGTAGCGAACCGGTTCCGGATTTGTTGTCAAATTGTCCATATTGTGGAACTCCTCAGGATGTTTCCAAGTACTTTGAACAGCGTGAACAAAGAATCGTTGAGAAAAAGACAATCGCGCTTATCGATGAAGAAGAAATCAATCCTGAAGATATTCATGCAACCGGTTACGAAGGCTTCGATGAAGCAATCAAAGAATTTGGTTATGATGCCGAAGACTTGGAAGGTAATTGGGATGCGAATATTGCTAAAGCAGAGGCGGATGTTGAGGCTGCATATGATCGTAAGATGGCTGCTGAAGAAGAATCCAACCTTGATGATGAAGAGGCACTTGCAACTGTTACTACCAGTCTGAAAAGTATGGAAGAAACATTCGAAGGACATGACATCGATGCAATCTTAGCGGATAAGGACATCAAATCTCATGCAGATGATGGTGGCGAATTAAGTGCTAGTGATGCAGAAATCCGTGAGAGACTATTCGAAATTACCGGCGAAGAGGGTGTAATGCCTGGTGACGAAGTTAACATTGGCATGGGGATTCAAGATCGTTCACTTGCTGGAAATGTCTTACCTGAAGACGCGATGGATTTCTCATTAGATGAAGAAGATGATGAAATCAATCCAGTCGCAGCAGCAACTGCCGAGACAAAACGTCGAAGAGGAGTACGCCGTAGATCTAAGCAAGCCAAGACTGCTGAATGTGGCGCCTGTGGAGCAGACCTCTCTGAAGACGCAAATGAATGTTCAACATGCGGTGCTAAGTTTGAGTAATGATGCCTGTCAGTACTCATAGGGTTCGTCATTGCAAAAGCTCGGCTGACCCTCTTGACTTCATTCAGGCAAACCAGTCGAAACATTGGATGCCCTTCAAACCATCGAGGGGTGTGTTTGATAGATTGGAGCATAGTGGAGGGGAATGATGAGACCTCGCCATGCCATGTCAGCCGTCATCATGTTGTCCATTTTAATGGCATCAAGCATGGGCTGTATCGGCTTGGTCCCAGCGCGTGAATTCATGGAGGATTTACGCGACCCTCCTATTCTGGTTGAGGTAGTCGAAAAAATAAACGTTGAACACGTATTTGTCACCGACATCACCAATGTTCAAGCTACAACCTCTTATTCGAGTGTCCAAACCTTTACAGTTGATTCTGATGTTACAGAAATCAGTGCTTATATCACTGCAGCAATGCCATTAGAATTAATTTTGCCAGGAATACCAACAGAAGTTAGATATGTGAAAGCAACCTTAACAGATGCAAATGGTGATCAAGTTTGGATTGAAGAAATCACTGAAACAGAAAGAAAGATGGTTGCAACATTTCAACAACCTCTCGCTGAAGGAATTTGGACACTTAGTGTCGAAGCTAGGGGCTATGGTGAAGAGATAGCGAACCTGTACAAAGATTCATTCCAAGTACTGGTCAAAATCGATAGGGAGTGCTGGCAGTACCCCAATGAAATCGGTTGTTCTTACAATTGATTAGGCCAGGCTTGAATCACAGGCATACTTCCGTGAGCAATTCTCACATTTGCCCTTTCTATTGTGATTCCTTTCAGCTCCACCCTCAGACATTAACCTTTGAATTTCTTTAACTGCTGAAAATAAAACATGTTTATTGCTGTCATCCCATTCGATTGTATGGAGATTTTCAGTTCCATATCGCAGAACACCATATGGTGGTTTACGATTGGTTGTTGATTCCACTAAATGTAGGTAGGCTAGAAGTTGCATCTTGTGGGATTTGTGTGGCCTATCTGGGATTTTACCAGTTTTCTGTTCGACTGGAATGAATTCGCCTTCCACGATTACAATCTGGTCAGGCCTACCACGTAATCCCGTAGATGTATCCACAAGAACCCCAGCAGTTGTTTCGTCATCAGAATAAACAACATCTACATCTTCCTTAATTCCCGCATCAATTCTTGCAACTTCAAGTGCGTTATCCACTAATAGGGCACGTTGTAACTGCCATGACGCTAGTAGAGTCCATATCATTGCAACAGCCACTAATATGAAACCGGCTTGTTGTTTATTTTCTGCCCAAATTAATCCGATTGCATGTAATCCAAATATTGTAGCGCCAATCAAGAACCCGGCTTCTACTTTACCACCTTGCCCCCATCCCCCAATGAATCCATAGGGCTCAATTGTATGTGGTAAATTGATATCGTCTAGGCCACTTACTCCATTCATACCTTCCGAATCTTCAATCGGGTAATTCAACCATTTTCTCCACGGAAGGTAAATTGCGAGTAAACCTATTGCCAACCAAATAAGTGCAAGTATCGTGAGATATTGTGAGATATCAACTGGTGATATATCATCAGAAATATTACTGAAAATAATAGAATCTGATATGAAAATAATCACTATGGCAAACCACCAAGACCAGATCACTAATGCACGTTTCAATTCATTTTGTTTTTGTTTGAATTCTCTCACTTTACTGTGCATCTGAGCATGTTTTTCTCGGCCGATATTAATTGCTTTACCGCGCCCAGAGATACCTTCTCTGGCTAGCGACCAAGACAGTGGACAATAGGCGTGTCTCTCAAGATCACTAGCAGATACATGGAGTGCCTTTCCATCACTATCCCTCCAAAAACCATCATCGCCTTCCTCTGCGATATCAGATATTTTGGTAGAACCTTTGGCCATGTTTTATCCCGCCCAGTATGGCCCGTGTCTTCAATTTGCCATCAAGGTTATGCCTACACGCTTGACATGATTTTCGTAGTACTGCGCTTTGAAATCGATTTTACTTACTACGAAGCGGTTATTTAGGGGTGGATGGTGGCCCGAATGCTGGAGTTAATGCTATGACTGAACTTCTCATCGACCGTGAGACCTACGAGACCCATGCTGTGAATATTGGAACTCAACAAAAGAGTGCAGATATGGCACAATTTATTTCTGAAGTTCGTTCCGATGGATTGTATCTTTTGAATATCGAAATCACAGATAGTCGCATCCGCTCTATCGCTCAATTCCTATGCCGCTACAATGCTGCAAACATCATGGTAGTAAGTGCACGCCAATACGGACAGCGCCCAGCACGCAAGTTCGCAGAAGCAATCGGTGCCCGTGCGAGTGTTGGAAGATTTATTCCAGGCAGCCTAACCAATCCTGCTCTTCGTTCATATGTTGAGCCTGATATGTTATTCGTAACAGATCCTGCTGCAGACCAGCAAGCACTTCGCGAGGCAGTCAATTCAGGCCTACCAATCGTGGGAATCTGTGATGCAAACAACAACCTTCGAAATGTTGACCTTGCACTTCCTGCTAACAACAAGGGCCGAAAGTCTCTTTCACTACTTTACTGGATTCTAGCACGTGAAGTATTGAAATCACGTGGAGAAACCACAGATGAGGCATGGGCAGAAGCTCAAGACCTTGAAGACTGGGAATCTACATTCTGAGTAAAATGAACCCCCTGGGGTGATGAAGTATGAGTGCTTTCATCTTACCCAAACCTGGTGAGTGGGATGGCGAGCATCGCCCATTATTTCTTGCACCAATGTCGGGAGTAACCGATTTGGCCTACAGGCTCCTTGCAAAAGAGTGTGGGGCGGATTTCACAATTACAGAATTTACCAATTCGACAGCATTGACTCGAGATGCGGCGACTTCATGGAAAAAAATGGAAACATGCGATGCAGAGAATCCATTTATCCCCCAAATTTTTGGTGGAGTAATAGATGATATGGCTTTAGCCGCAGAATTACTATCTGATAGTGCAGATATTATCGACCTAAATTTTGGTTGCCCAGCACCTAAAATAACAAAAATTTGTGCGGGTGCTGCTCTAATGGGCGACCCACAAAACCTAGTCTCAATGTGCGAAGAGGTAGTCGATCGAGTTGACATTCCAGTTACTGCAAAGATGCGTTTAGGGACAGGACAAGGCGAAATTAATGCCAAAGAAATCTGTCAAGAACTTGAACAAGTTGGAATTCAACGGCTATGCGTTCATGGTAGAACACTTAGACAGAGATATTCAGGTGTTGCAGATTGGGATTACATTACTAGTGTAGTAGAATCGGTTGAACTACCCGTTATTGCTAATGGGGATGTAGTTGATTCAGATTCTGCTAGAGCGTGTCTAAGCCAAACTAACGCTGCTGGTTTGATGGTCGGTAGAGGTGCTATTGGCCGGCCTTCGGTGTTTGGGGAAATCAAAGTAGGGTTGGGCTGGATGGAGGAAGAAGAACTACCTTGGATCGCAGCCCATGAAGGGGACTGGAAAGATCTCTCAGATGTAGCAAAACAATTTGCAACCCGCCGATGGTGTTGGAACCGTTATATCGAATTAGCAAGAGAGACGACTGGCCTTGAATTGAAGTCGATGCGCGGCCATGCGGTATCGTTCACTAAAGGATTGCCAAGTGCCAAGAAAATACGCAATATCATGCATGGTAAGACTAGCAAGGAAGAATTTGCAGCGGCTACTAGTAATTTTCTAGCATCCAACTGATATGGGTGCCTGCGGTGAGTTTAAACGCCACCCTCCAATCCCAAAATCATGTCAATCATAGCAGCATACAACGAAGCCTGGGATACTGGAAACACCGAGGCTCTCGCAGAAATTCTCCACGATGAATTCGTCTTCAACCCTCACGTCGGTGGTATCACCATGGGTAAGTCCGATGTTTTGGCTTTCGCTGGTAACAACGCACCAAGCTCGGAAAACAACAGGGTCCTCTTCGAAAATAATGAAGTCGGTGTCGCCCATTCAATTGTGCACTTTGCCAACGGTTCAACCTCTGAAGCCGTGTTGTCGTTCCTCCAATTCAAGGATGGTAAAATCATCTCAATGGAAACCGGTGCAACGCCACTCTCTGACGATTACAAACTCGTCGGAAGCGAGTGATTCCGCATTAGAACAGAAACCCTCAAATTACGATGGTAGTAACTTGCTTCGTGGAAGAGGCGTCCAATACCAAAACCGGTCGTGCAACCGGTGCAAGTTACCTCTACAATAGTGAGGGGGAAATCGCGAAAGATAGGAGCAACGACCTTATCTCAGCGCTTACGGAAATTGGCTGGAATCTCTTATCTCCACTACAAATCGAGGCCTGTCCGCTGGGACTCAGTAATAGCAATTACAAAATATCCTGCGGCGATGATGGCCCCCTTCTTCTGAAGGTGTTCGGGCCTACCGTCGGTAATACCAACCCTGATGAGAAACACATTCAGGATTGTGGATTCGGTGCAAAGGTGGTTCATCGGCTTGGATGGGGCCGACTTGAGATGTGGTTATCAGGCAGGGCGATGCGGCGCGATGATTGTGACAATAGTCAGATATTAGCGGAACTAGCCAATGAATTACGCCGCTTGCATACGGTTACTGGTCGAAATCATAATGACCTAAATTTCACCAATATTCTGGTATCCTACAGCCTAGATGTTGCCACCACTCACCTTCTCGACTTCGAATACGCCGGTCCTCTCGATGCACCCTTCGATGTTGCCAACTTCTTCTGTGAGTGGATGTATGACCACGAATCTAGCCGCTGGTTTGAACCAGATTCTACATTATTCCCGCCCGAGGAACAGGCGCGTTCCTTCATTGCACAGTATTTGGAAATCACCGATAGCGCTAGTAGTGAAGTATCGTCATTTCTGAAGGAGGTCCAAGTTAGAATTCCGCATGTACATACATACTGGATTGACTGGGCGATGAATAACTTCTCAGATCGCAACGAATACGTGCAATACGCAGAATTACGGCAACTCCTCTAAGATTAGGGCACAATAAATTACTTTATTCAACGATTTAGATGTTTTTTTGAAATGAGATTTACCAAACCAAAAAGCAACGTTAATCCAAATAATCCTCCGGAAATAGATAGGCCAAACATGCAAACAGCACCTGCGGCCATACCTGAGCCAAGTTGTCCATCAGCATTATCATTACCAGTTCCACTAACTATTAAGGCGATAATAATTGTAAGGATTAAAACACCGACTGATGAATAGAATCCAATTGCACCCAACCCTAAATTCCACGCTGGTTTTACATTGAATTTCTTGTTACACCGGGGGCATATCAAATTACCAAAATAATCGGGTGGGTATTTTAGTTTCGTTCCGCAAAACGGACAATTAGTTTCTATCTTTTCAGTAGATTTCTCAATTTGAATTTGTTTAGGTTTTTCTATACTTACCGTCACAGTATTTTCTTCTTCATCTATGACTAAAAATTCCTCTGGGGGCTCCTCAAGGCGAGATATAAGATCGGATTTTTTACCCGAAACAGCGAGACCTTGCTCTCTTAGAAGATTTTTTAATTCAACTACGGTTAATGAATTGAAATCTCCCATATCATGATGAGTTATGTGAACCGGATAAAGTTTGAGGGGGATTAATATCGGACATCGTATTTTCTAATAATTCACCAACCTTTTCAATTCGGCGAAGGATTCTATCTAAATCATCGATTGATTTTCTCTTTAGCATTGGTAAATCCATTCCAACTAATCTGTGTCCAAGGGGCAAGCGTCCTCCAAGTAAGTTGAGAAGGAGCATCTGAACTTTTGGTTTCATCCCTTTGAGGGCCTTTGCGATTAATTCAGGAGTGCAATTACCTTTCTTTAGGTTCTTGAGAAGTGAATTGGGAACAGAAAGGCGCTCAAATCCACCTTTCTTTAGCATCCAGTCTTCTCCCCTTCGCATATGCTGCGAAGTCATTGCAGACCAAAGTGCAGTAGATAGGCGGTCGGTTCTAGCCACGCGCTCTACAAGCCCCGTCGTTCGGAACCTTTCCATAATCCTTCCAACCCTTGGCTTTGCTCCTTTCAATTCTTTAGCTGCCTCGTCTATTGAAATCGGCGGGCCCGAATTTAGTAACATTTCGAATATTTTTACTGATAGAGATTCTGAATGTATTTCCTTTCCAGGGCGTTCTCCAAGAAGCCCCATGTCTGCCATAAAACGTGAAAGTTCATTTTCACCATCCTCCAAAGGACCCCACTCTTTGATTCTAATCAAAGCACTCGGCTTTCCATCTGGAGGCAACTCAATTGCCATTGCAACTTTCTTGCCACGATTCCAAACCTCATCAAGAAGTTCTAATCGTTGCGAGTGGATTAATTGTGCCCGATTTTTCATACTCGAAACCGCTTTGATAATCGAGCCACCAACGAGATAGTAAGACCTCCAGCCTTTACCCGATGATGTTGAAACTAGGCCTGCTGATACCAACCTAGCAAAATGATGGTGGATTGCCGCAGGAGTAAGGCCAAGCTCTTCTGCTAATTCACGAGTTTCATAGCCACGGCTTGGGTCAGTAAACAGATGTTCTGCTAGTATTCTGTGAATTGGAGAAAAAGTACCATCATCGGATGCAGATTCCTCACGGCGTCTATGTAAGCATAGAGTATCAATGATCCATGAAATTAGATTGTCTCTGTCCTTCTTGCTCGCAGGCAAGGGGATTTCATCGAGACGTAAATCGAACATAAGGACAACCGGTTGACGAGAGGTCTTGAACAATGCGCATCTAACGCCGCTCAAGAGACGATTATCGAATCAGCGTCTTTCATCCGACCACTCGTAATCAAGTGCGCGAGAACTCTGCCATTCTTCAGCATCGATGAGGTGTGGTGCCATTTCAATTCTGTCTTCACGCATAATTCCGCGACGTCGTAATACTTTGATCGCTGAGTGGACAGTAGCTCGAGAACGCCCAATCCTTCTAGCAAGAGATGCCTGAGAACGAGGGATTCCGTTAATTCTGATATCGTCGATGATAGTTCTCTGAACAAGGGAAAGACCAATCGGCATTTTACTAGCGGCTTCACTTTCTCCGACATTCATCCCTCTTAGGACTTCAACTTGGGTTGGAGCTCCTGCAAAATAGCAGGTTCGTCCATTGACTGAAATTATTGTAATCGACTTACGGCCGGTTAGTACATCCAGATGATGTCGCAGAGTTCCATTTGCTGCCGATAGATTCGACTGTAACTCACGGTAACAAAGCCCGGGGCTCTTTTCTAGAGTGCGAAGGATCCTGCGGCGTAATGGATGCTCAAACTCACCAACCTTTGCATCAACACTTCCTCTGGAAAATGCGAAGGCAGAGAGGCTTGAGCCCAAACCAACTAAACCACCAGTGGCACCAACAATTCCCGCGGCTAGCCACGGGCGTTGAGATATCCACTGTTTCAGAAGCGCCATAGAATATATTCATCGCTACTCATTTGTAATGGATTCGGTTAGTTGAATCATTACTTTTTCTTCATTGAACCATTGCAAATCTTGAGATGTGCAACAAATGGTGATAGTAGTCTTCCACAAGTAATTCCGTGTTCCGAAAGGATATATTCCACTCGAATGGGAGGGCCATCATCGACTTGGCGAATTACAAGTCCTTCTTCGACTAGCAACCTCAATTTATCGGATAAGGTACGACTTGAGATACCCGATAGTAATGTTTTGAGTTGATTGAACCTTCTTGGTCCAGCGATGTAAAGAGTCGACAGTATTTCGATTGTCCATCTGCTACCAAACACATGGAGTGCTTCGACAGCAGCCGCGACTTCCCAATCTGTATTCCAAGGACCTCCAGATGAATGCTTGGCAAGGACTGAACGGATATGCTTACCATTGTTCACCGTGTTATCAATATGCGTCTCTAAATCGTTAAAGACATCATCTGGGAGAGTCAATGGTGGGTCGGGCATGATACCTGTAAGAGGTGTCTGAAATAAAACATAGTGTAACTCTAACACCATCAAGAGTTCAGATATGTCGGTTTTCTACCCTCAATTAGTGCACTTAAACCTTCGAGCGCATCATCGGTAGAAAATATCTTTTCGAGATTTTCTAACTCTTTGGATAGTCCCTGTGAAAGACTGAAATTACCGGCGATATCAATTAATTCACTAGCGAGTAAAAGTGCGATTGGAGCAGTTCTTGACAAGGATTTAATTTGTCTTGAAATATTTCTATCCTCAATATCAAACCCATCTGGGCAATTTCCAGACAAGATTGTTCCTAAGTTAGAATCGGAGTAGAACGATTCAGCAAAAATAGCAACTTTTGATTCAGGGTTTGCTGGTGCACCGGGGTATTTATTTCCGGGTTTACCTGTAACATCAAGTGAACTGATTGTAGAATCAACTTCTGCAATATCTACTAGATGAGTTACAAGCCCGAGGTCAGCTGCACTCTTAGCATCCATGAAATTTCCAGCAAGAACAGCCCAGCGTGCTGCAGGGATTCCACAAATTCTAGCCGGGCGTTGAGTTCCACCTAAGCCAGGGAAAATACCGATGCTAGTTTCAGGAAATCGGAATTGCGTTTTTCTTGTTCCAATTCTATAATCGCAAGCAAGGGCTAGTTCCAAACCACCACCAAGGGCGAGACCGGTAGTTAGAGCGATTGTGGTTTTCGAAGACGATTCAAGTTTGTCTTGTACCGCATGACCATTTGCTGTAAATTCGTAAATATCAGGGAATGAATTTGCACGAATCTTGTCGACGAAAAACTTGACATCCGCTCCTGCAACGAATGCTTTACCTGCACCGTCAAGAACAATTGTTCTAACCGAATCATCTGAGTTTGCCAGATCTAGTACCCTTCCAAGTTGATTGACAACAGTCTCATTCAGTGCATTCATTGCCTCTGGTCTGTTAATTGTAACTGTAGCAATTCCATCGCTAATATTCAGGTCTACATAATTGAAGTCAAATGGAGCATCTCTCATCCATATTTCAGGTACTGGGAAATCTGCAAGTTCGCAGTAATCTTCTGCCATTTCTTTGGCCTGAGTAATTCCAAGACGGTTGGCTAATTCGAACGGTCCAAACGCCCAACGTAATCCGACCTTTGCTCCTCTATCTAAGTCTTCAAGTGAACAAATTTCTTCATCAATAATTTGTCCTGCTACAGCAAAGACCTGGCCTAATAACCGAACTTTAATGATATTTGCAGCCTCTTCACTACAATCGATATCTTCTCCAATATCCCATTGATTACCTGCTTCTACCATCTCCCTAAGATTCTCTGCACCAACATACCTTGGCGTCTCTAATTGTTCGGCTAGATAATCAGTTGAATGCAGAGCAATTGGAGGTCCTGTAAGATTCATCAATGCAAATGGCCCCATGCCAATTTTGAATGCTTTCATTGCTACAGCATCGATGGCAGCAGCACTTGCAATGCCTTCCTGTAAGAGTAGACATGCTTCATTTAACCATGGCACGAAGAATCGATTCACTACGAAACCAGGGCGGTCTTTACACAAAATAACTACCTTGCCAAGCCCACGACAGTATTGTACAGTTCTAGCAATTGTTTCAGCTGATGTATCATTACCCGGAATGACTTCTACCAATCGGTTTTTTGCTGGGTGATAGAAGAAATGTAGGCCCACAAAGCGGTCAGGTCTTCCCGAAGCCGCAGATAAGTCATTTACTGAAAGTGATGATGTATTGGAAGCAAGAATTGTGTTTTCCCCACATGCTTCATTCAATGTATTGAATACTGCAGTCTTGATATCGAAATCCTCGAATACGGCTTCGATTACTAGGTCTGTGTCTGGTGCGGTATTTTCAGTACCAATTACAGGAGTAATTCTACTTTGGATCTCTTCAACTTGTTGCGGAGAAAAGATACGTCGTTCAACAGCTTCTGAAAGGAAATCAGCAATAATTGATTGGCCACGTTCGACCCATTGAGCCTCACGGTCTACCATTTGAACATCAAATTCTTCTTGAGCGGTTTTTTGGGCAATACCTGAACCCATGTTGCCTGCGCCGATGATTGCTACACTCTGTACTGGCTGCATATTACCTGCCACCTCAAACCCCTCCATGAAGTCAACGGCGGAAAATCTGGATTCAAAATAAGGAATCGTAGGCTTGTTGAAGTCGTTGCGCCCAATTTTGGATTGAGAAATCTTCGGCACGTGTACGGACTGCTACGCTCTCATCTTCTAGTTCTAAAATAGCAGTTCTCCACATTTCGATATCATCAATCGGTAAGATATGATGTTCTAGTGGAATTTCATTGTGTGCTGGGGCATCAGCCACTAACGCCACCGTTCCTGCTGCATACGCTTCTAGAGGTGGAAGACCAAAACCTTCAGCCACTGAAGGGAACAGAAGCGCATCAGCGTGTTGTAATGCGGCAATCATCTCATCTTGTTCCAATCTACCTACCCAGTTTAGATTACAATTTTCTTGCTTTGCCAACTCAATCAATTCAGATTTAGATTCCGTTGAAGATTCCGCGCCTATCTTGTGGAGAGTGACATCCATTCCTCCACATACTTCGATTGCAAAATCAACTCTTTTTCGCTCTTCTTCACTACCTATCACAAGTAGGTTGCATCCTTTGCTAAACCACGAAGGACACTCGGTTTCTACATTGTAATCATCAAGTTTGATGGCATGTGGAATCCAAGTGGTAGGAACGCCGGGAAATCGCATCTCACATTCCTGTTGAGTATCTTTGGATACACAGACTAGTAAGTTTGCTCGAGCCAAACCTTTCCGAACTTTAGAGAGGTCTTTCTTTCGTAAAAGCGATGGCTTTTGTTCCCCAACAGCAATGCCATTTCTGGTGGAAGGAAATAGATGAAATAAATCATGAACTGTTACAATTGTGTGTCCCGATATAGGAACCAGACCTGCCTGTTCTTGGTCTGTGATGTGGACTAGGTCATGCTTCAAAGATGATAACTTAACAGCGGACGGACCACTCTTCCACCTTCTCCACAATCGTTTAATCGGATTTTTACTAATCTTGTATTCATGGACATCTCCAACTTCATAGCCGGTAATTGTCCCAGAACGCAAGCGTTCTACAAGTGCTGCATGAGTTCCACCTAGGCCAGAGTGAGGCGATAATGCTCCTCCTCTTGCTAGCATAACCTTTCGCAAATTGTTCACCTCACCGAATGATTTTCAGATGCTTTATTGATTCAGCTATTCCAAGGTCTTCAGGGAAGAACATTGTTGCTTCGGGAATTGGAATTGGTACAATTTCACGACCCACTAAAGCAACTCTACTCGGTGGGGAGTCGTCCAATAATTTACGGTCTGTCAATGGAGCCAAGGCATTTGAGAAATCAAGAATGTCTTCGTGGAACGGCATATTTTCAGCAGTCAGGTTTTCTCGAGAATTACCTACGTGAACATACCCTTTACACTCAATCCAATCAGGGTCCGCTCTGTTATCGAGTGCAGCGTATTGAGGGATATGTTCAGGTTTCATATTACGTCCTTTAATCAGAGTATGCCTGCAGACGATTCTTGTATCTAGGCTTGGCAATAAATCAATTGTTTCATCGAACTTATCCCATGCTGCGGAATTCCATTTTGGTCGACAAATCTCATCGAATACCTGCTTGTTTGGAGCATCGACTGATACATACAATTGTGTTGGTAAAGTATCGAGTCTCTCAAGCACTTTAGGAAGAGTCCCATTTGTGACTAGCATCGTTGTCATACCATGAGAATGACACAACTCGATGTATTCTGAAAGGCGAGTATAGAGGGTTGGCTCGCCATTAAGTGAAATAGCAACATGCTTGGGGTTTTGAGCATCTAGGAATTTTTCTTTAGGGACCTTAGGATTTCCTCCAAATCCAGAAAGAAGTCTTCGCTGAGCCTTAACGGAATCATATAACATCTCGAGAGGGTCTTGGTCAGCCAACTCTAGAGTATCCATATGTGGCTCTCTCCAGCAGTATGAACAGGCTAGATTGCATTGGTCTACAACTGGGGACATTTGCATACAATTATGGCTTGCAATACCGTAGAATTTGCCCTTGTAGCATTGGCGGTCTCTGAGCAAAGATTCCTTAGTCCAATGGCAGATTTTTACCCCGCCATGTTCACCCACAATGTGGTATCGCTGCTTTTGCAACTTCGCCTTCAAGAGCGGGTCCATCGTATATCGGACAAGTATTGCCGATTTAACCCCACGCTTGATGTGCAAGTAGTTCGTTCCCCCTTCATGGAGGAATCTGAAGAGGGCTGGTCTCCACATTTACTAGGATTTATTCTACCTCTTCGCTTAAAACTCACCTTGAGAGACTAGGCAAGAATGCATTTGCAGCCTTCTCGCAAGCATTAGCAACATCATCCAACCGTTGCAATACGCGGTACATGTGCATGGCAGCTAGAGCATCATCGTCTCCAGTGGTGAATACATGCGCTGCAGCCTTTGCTTCAATCTCATCCGCTTCATGCTCCTTTAAATTGACTTCTCTGACGCACTCAAGGAGTACTTTCTTCTCTTTGTTAGTAAATCCAGATCGTGATAATTCTTTCAATGAATCAACAGCCTTTTCGTAACTAGAAACAGTTTCTACAACAGCAGTAGCCATTTCTTTCAGGTTCGTTCGAGCCTTTTTGTCATTGAACAATTCTCTAAATGACAATTGTTCAGCTACATTTTGGGCATAATCTGCAATTCTATCCTGCCGTGATAGCATGTGCAAGAATGTATCTCTGCCAATTGCGAACCTGATTCCAGTACCAATTTCACCCTGTATTTCGGATTTGATGATATCGGCTTCTAATTCTGCAGCAATAGTGGCTTTGATGAATTTACTCGGATCTTTGCCATTTGCTGCTGCATTGATTGCTTCATTCATATTCTCAACTGTTTTCTGTACTGATTTAGCATGCTCATGGAATTTATCGAATGATTGCGAAGTGATTACTGATTCAATAGATTCATCTTCCACAGTTTCAGTTCTAATCATTACAAATACGGTGACAATTATTGAGAGCAATACGACAATTGCTACATTGGTTGGAGTTCCAGCAAACAAAATGTAGAACATTACTGCTCCAAATCCTGCAACGGGTAAACTAGCAACCCAACTGGCTGCAATTTTCCCGAACACTCTGAAATCAACTGCTGCGGCACCACCGGCTAGACCGACTCCAACTACTGCACCGACCAGGGTGTGTGTTGTCGATATCGGCACAGCCAGGAATGGCATCGAGAATATTAGTACGGTTGTTGCAGCTCCAAATTCTGCTGCAAAGCCACGCGATGGTGTGATGTGGGTAATTTTTGTTCCGATAGTGTCCATTACCTTGTAGCCCCAAGTAGCCACACCGACTGTAATTCCTGCACCTCCAATTAGAAGTAGCCAAATGGGAACATCGACCTTGTCAGGAGATAATATTCCAGTGGAAGAAGAAGCGATGTCGTATATTGCAGCCATTGGGCCTATTGCATTTGCAACATCATTCGCACCATGGGCGAATGCAACATAACATGCAGTGATTATTTGTAGCCAGATGAATACCCTTTCAACACCTTCATAGCCTTCTTCTTTGAATTTATATCGCTTTAGGACATACCATAAAATGGAACTAGCAATCATACCAATAAACAATGCCATCAGGAAACTGTTTAGAGGTATCCAGGCGCCCTCTGCAAGGGGATTGAATGTATTGCAACTATACTTTCCAGGGTCACATGGCAACCATTCTTCTTTGTTGATATATCCACTATTATCCAAATTTTTGTAGAAACCTTTCAAGCCTTTGAATTGTAATGCTAGGCCTAAAACAAAGAATGTAGGCAATGCAAGAAGTGGTGCAATACTTCTTGTCCTTTCTAGAGGCTTTTCATGATCGAAAATAACCTTCTTGATAATGCGGAACGAAACGAATGCCAATATTGCACCTAGGAGTGGAGATGCAACCCAACTGATTACAATTTCAGCAACCTTGCCCCAGTTAACAGAGTCCGGCTGGATAAAGAGCCCCATCCCGATAACTCCTCCAACAATACTGTGGGTTGTCGATACTGGCAATCCATACTTTGTAGCAATAGTCAACCATATTGCTGCAGCTAGAAGGGCAGCCATAAATCCATACATCAGTTTTTGACTTAATTCTCTGGAGAAGCCATCATCTCCAAAATCAAGAACACCTTTGCGGATGGTGTCGGTAACATGGCTACCAAAGAATACAGCACCACAGAACTCGAATACCGCAGCCACAATGATTGCTCTTCTCAAAGTCAGAGCACCACTGCCAACGCTAGTCCCCATTGCATTCGCAACATCATTTGCTCCGATGTTCCATGCCATATACACACAAACAGCAAATCCAGCAGTCAGTAGGATTACAGTTGCAGGTTCCATTAGTATTCTCTACACAAAGAAGGTATATCACCTGTAGCCCCAGTAATCTATATAGAAGTAAATATTAGGTTAGAGTGAGAGAGATGGCATACGGACCAGGCGACATGGATGTGCGCAAAGTGCAACTTACAGGAGGATCCACATATACTCTCAGCCTACCAAAACCTTGGATAGACCAAATGTCCCTCAAGCCACGCGATGGCGTACGGGTTGATTGGAGACCGAGTGGGGCACTGCGTCTTACGCCCATAGACATGCTAGACCACCAAGAAAAGAGAGTTTCCATCGATGCAGGCAAATTGCCAAAAAATTCCCTGCACGATCATCTAATGGGTGCTTATCTTTCAGGAGTAGACACAATAAGAATCATTTTTCCACCTGGGCAAGAAAGAGTTTACAGAAGTCAAGTCCGTCGGTTTTTGAGAAATACGAGAGGATTTGAAACAATGAATGAATCTGATACAAGTACCGAATTAATTTGTTTGATTAATTCAACTGAAATGCCATTGACCGCTAGTATAAACCGCATGTACTTACAATTGACATCTCTTGTAAAGGACATCGTGTCAGTCTTGGAAGGAGATGATATTGAACTTCTGAGTGATGCAGATGAAAGAGAAGCAGAAGTCGACGCTCTGCTATATTTGGTAGCGAGGCAAGTCTGTATTGCATTGGATTCACATTTAGTATCTACAGCTCTAAAAATCGGGCGTAACCAAGCAGTCGAATTTTCCAATTTAGCTCGTGCTTTGGAGCGAATGATGGACCATGCACTACAAATGGCAGACTTGGTAAAGTCGGCAGACGAAGTGTCAATGGATGCGAATAAAGCACCAATGATACATCTATTTGTTTGGCAAAAATCCATCAAACAACTGATGATAAACATCAGAACTAGGGACTCATATGAACTCGAAGAAGCGAGGCTTTCACTAAAAGACTCCCAAAATGAAATTACACTTTTCGAAGAACAATTTGTACAAGAAAGGAAACTGACAAAAGCAGATTTATTCAAATTCCGGATGTCTGAATCTATACGTCGATTATGTGCATATGCACGAGATTTCGGTGAAGTTCTTCTAAATATCAAACTTTATGATGAAATGATTGTCGATAGAAGTGACGATTAGTGTTATTTAAAACACTTAGTTTAGTAATTACATCCAAAAGCCATTATAGGGGCGGTTCCAAAAGTAAACTGGGGATATAATGGATCACGAACTAGAGACCTGGGTCGAAGAAGTAATGGAGAAACAACAATATCGAAATGGAATATTTCCAAGAAATGGAATACTAGGACGGCTGCGTAATAGATTCGATAATTCCGCTTTGCCATTCATAACCAAATAAGGGGCTGTCGCTGTAATTATTGTATTTTAGTACGTCAAATTATCTAGCAATTGAAACAGCATTTGATATACCATAACTCGCTGATGCTGCTTAGTTGTGAGTGTATGATTGAGGTCGAGGCACTGAACAAATCATTTGGCTCTGGATCAAATAAACTCCATGTGCTAAAAGGCATAGATATGGAAATGAAAAGAGGCGAATTAGTCGCTTTAATGGGGCCATCTGGTTGTGGCAAATCTACTCTATTGAACATAATAGGTGGTCTGTTACCTGCCGACTCTGGTGAAATTAGTTTGAATTCACGCAAGTATGGATTGAAAAATCCTTCTGCGGTTGTTGATGTACGCCGAACCCTTGTTGGATGGATATTCCAAGATTTTCATTTGCTTGATCATCTCTCTGCTTTGGACAATGTTGCTATGGCTTTGGAAATATCTGGCGTCTCATCAATAGAAGCTGAGAAAAGAGCTAGAGTGGCATTAGAGCGAGTAAACCTTAGCGATCGAATGGATCATATTCCAGACCAACTTTCAGGTGGTCAACAACAACGTGTCGCAATAGCGCGTGCTATTGCTGGCAATCGGCCACTTCTATTGGCAGATGAGCCAACTGGAAATCTGGACATAGCATCTGGTGCGGAAGTACTACAATTGTTCAAAGATTTATGCCATGATGAAGAAAATCCAATTTCTATTCTTATGGTTACCCACGACCCTGATTTGGCTAGTAAAGCAGACAGAATGCTATTGATGCGAGATGGATTAGTTGCTGCGAGCGATATACGTTCAGCATGGGGACTTGATACGGAAGGTGAAGAAGAATGAGCCTTTCATCCAGATTTAGTACCATGCGTAGAGATGTGCCTCGCAAATTACGTGATTTGCCATCGAATCTGCGATTAGCAGCTATTGGTGCATGGCGTGGCCGTGAGCGTGGAATCGCTGTTTTCGCAGGAGTATTCCTCGCAAGTCTTGTAATCACTACTGTGCTTTCTTACGGGGTTGGACTTTCTCAGGTATTCTTTGAAAACTCACTTGAAAATGATGTATTTGATGCCAAAGTAGAATTCAATAAAGCGCCTTCTAATGACACTTCAGGCTGGACAAATGACACAGGAACTCTGATAGAAACCTGTGACGAATTTACTGTGATGGATGAGTTTTCCGATTGTACAGTAGTCTTGGGAAAGAAAGGACTCCATAGTCAGTTTACTTTTGGAAATGAAGATGTGTACCTCGCTTTACCCTTAGCAATGGAAAGTGCGAACTCTACAGATCCCCTAAGAGATTGGGATACTGAAGGTATTTGGGATTATGAATATCGAAATGGCCCTCCTGTTTTCGATGGTCGGGCGATTACATTTCTCGGCCCCGGTGCCTTTGATGGGGTATTAGCAGATCGCCTTTCTGAAAATTTAATCGGCGAAGAGAGCATATGGGTCTCTCCCGAAGAAGTTGAAGCCCAAAGAGGCGTTTATATTCCTTCAGACGTTGCAAGTAAAGCAAATGCAGAAGTCGGTGATATTCTTCGAACTCTGAATTTCTCATATACTTCTGAGTCTGCACTCCCTGGTTCTATGGACGAGGATGACTGTGAAGGAAAGATATATTCTTCTAGAGAAGGTGTTCTTCACTGTCAACAGGTTTTGATTGTAGAGAATTTGACAATTCTTGGAATCTATGCGCCCTGGGACCAAGGCAATCCTACTTTGTCTGCAAACCCAGTATATGCGACCCTTACGGTTCTCAATGAAACTCAAAAAGTAACATTAATTGATAATGATCATTTCTTCTTCGGACTTACACTAGACCGCTCGTTACTCCCTACAACTTCAACTGCAGATGCTACTGATTGGTTAGATGACCTTAGCAGAGATACAGAAGAGAAAACTTACAATGATGGGCAAATCGAAATTTACTATGTTGACATTGTTGGGTCAACAATTGTCTTCCTAGAAATTTTCCTTGGCTTGATTCAAGCCTTCGATTATGTGATTATGATACCAATCGTTGTACTTTCATTATCGGTGTTGATTTACGGTCTAATATTATCATTAGAACAACGTAGACGTGAGATCTCAATACATAGGGTGATAGGGGCATCATCCAAGGATTTGCAAAGTATGGTTCTCCTTGAATTAGCCGTTGTTTCATTCGTAGCATGGTTTGCAGGCTACTTGCTTGCAATGGCCGCAGTGCCAATAGTTCTGGCAAGTGTTGGTTTCATGCAATTCGAAGCTCTTGGATTTAGTGTAAATCCTGCGTTAAGTCTCGGTGCAACGATATTTACAATTATTGCAACACTCGGTTTAGCTCTAATCTTTGGACGCTCAAGAGCACGTGATTTCATGGAATTAGAAATTGATGAAGGTGTAAGCCGAGTAAAGAAAGTTAGCAAACCAAAGGTTTGGCTACACTGGACATTATTCTTGGTTGGATCCTTAGGTGCAATTGATACCTATTTGGAAATGAATGGAAGCGAAGATGGAATTCTTACCAATTGGTTTGTTGAAGGATTGATCAACATATTTGGCCCATTCATGCTTTGGATTGGTGGTGCGTTATTACTTGGAAGAATCGGAGCAGCCGGGCCTCGTATTATGCAATTCTTCTTCAGTAGAACCCCTCTCTTATCCGATGTTAAGCGTGGTCTCAAAGGCAGTGGTTCTACAGAATCGGTTAATCGCTTAGCAGTAATTATGTTGCTAACATTATCAATCGTTACTCTCGCTGCAGTTCAAGGCTATACGGGAACTAATGTTGATGAGGTTACTTCTGATTTAGAAGTTGGTAGTGATTTACAGGTGGTCACATTAGAACCAGTCAACTCTACCCAAATCGAGGCACTCATTGAAGATTTAAGTCAGGAGGATGTAACTGTAAAAGCAGTCACTGTTCCTGAGATTTCTTTGATTCCCAACGATGGTGAAACATTGACGGCATATGTTCTATTAAATGACAGCGAAGATGTTCTGAAATGGTTCCCACAAGCCATACCTGGCGACGATGTTTCTGCTGCAATGGATGCTTACCAAAGCGGCGGTTTTTCGGCCGGAACTGATGCTGCATATGCAATGGACCTGTGGGGTTCAGGTCGCAAAGGAAGTGCAGATACAGGAGATATTTTGCTTACAGAAGATAGTGAAAACACAGCATTAGTTGATTTCGTTTGGGAGAATAAAGTGGCAAATTATACTTCAGGACAATTAGATATTACTCTACATAATTCTACAATGAGATATATTGGGACACATGAATTCATCCCAGGTATATCGACATCGCTAATGGAATCAAGTATTATCATAGGTGAGAATTCTTATCGTGAATTATTTGGAGACAACCGTGTAGATAATTTGTATTCAACCACTTGGATTGTTGAAGTGGATGGAGTTGAAGGGGATGAGTTACAAGATTTAGCAAATAATCTTGAAGCCGATTATAGATTCGATAATGTAACAGATTGGGAGACCGTACACGAATCGGTAGAGAGAAATGGTGGACTAATTTTCGGTACTCCTGGATTGCTAAGTCTTCAGTTTATCGTAGCTAGCGTTGCAGCGGTTGCATCAGCATTCGTGTTCCTTTCACTGGTTCTGAGTCAGCGGCAAAAAGAATTAGCTGTACTACAAGCGATCGGTGCAAGTCCAAACCAAATCATCCGCCTGGTACTATTCGAGATTCTATCGATTGTCATTGTTTCAATGGCGTTAGGAATCCTTCTTGGAATGGGATTAGCCTTATCGTTTAATGGTCTATTCAATGTATTTGGATTCATCTTCCAAATACTTGGTTCGGATTCAACTTCAGTGATAGATCGGCAATTGATATGGCCATGGTTTGAGTTGGCAGTAGTTGCAATAGCAGTATTCACTGCAGTAGTAATTGCACTCTTAGTGACCACGCGTAAGGCGCTGCGCTCAGATCTTGCTAGCGTTCTAAAGGGGGAGTGAAGATGTCGGAAAAACCTACAATTCTCGAAGCCGAATCGTTGTATCATATATATGAATCAAAAGCGGAAGATGGCAATGTTGTTGCCCTAAGAGGCTTACATGTAAGTGTCAAAGAAGGAGAAGCAGTTGCTGTTGTGGGGCCGTCTGGTTCAGGTAAATCAACACTTTTGAAATGTCTTGGGGGCTTAATGAAACCTAGTGCAGGTAAGGTTTCTCTTGATAGAAAGAATATGACTAGACTTACCGGGCAAGAACTTGTAGAACTTCGTCAGAAAACGGTATCATTCATTTTCCAAGAAGGAAACTTGTTACCTCATTTGAATGCTCTTGACAACGTGGCGCAACCACTTCGTCATCAGAAGATACCCTCAAAAGAAGCAAAGAGAAGAGCGTTAGAATTGATGACCGAATTAGGTATTGAACACCGAGCAAAAGGTTTGCCTTCTATGCTATCGGGTGGAGAACAGCAACGCGTAGCAATCGCTCGTGCACTAATCACTAACCCGCGTTTGATACTAGCTGACGAACCTACTGGAGCATTAGACCCAATTACCAGCAGAGAGGTTCTCAAATTGTTCAAGGATTTGCACGTGAACCAAAACGTAGCATTTCTCCTTGTTACCCATTCGAAAGAGGTTGCAGCTTTCGCAGACCGATCTTTGGAATTAAGAGATGGACGGTTTGTTGCCGAGCATGGAACCGACTTGGATATTGAGAATCTATCTGAAGGTAGAGAATTAATCGTTGATGACATGGGTACTGTAACACTACCTCCTGACATCTTGACCAAGATGGGAGGGCCAGGCCGATATTCAGTAGGAGAACTGGAAAGTGGAAAATTATCTCTGCTTGGCGAAAGTATCTCCTCATTAGGAGAACTGGTGTTGGCATCGTCCTGCCCAGCATGCAACCATGATTACGCAGACTCTGATGACCAATTATGCCCGGAGTGTGGCTCGAGTAGACCAATGGTTGAGGTTTGAAGATGAGTTTTTTTAGAGTGTCTGGCATTCTGGAAACAATTTCAACAATATCTTTGTTTTTCATAGCAATGCCTTTGAAATATATTGGTGGAAATGAAATTCTAGTCAAAATTATCGGTCCAATACATGGGGGATTATTCATTCTATACATTGTACTGGTTTGGTGGGAACAACGTCAAGGAAGGATGAATATCAATTTAGCAATCAAGGGAATGCTTGCGGCAATTCCTCCCGGTGGCCCTATTTGGTTTGAGAGGAAACTTGCTAGAACGACTCAGGATAATCAGTAGCCATCCCATTCAATATAGGCGACAAGACAAACTAATAGGGCTCTAAACAAGAGCCATGTCCAACGTGTGGGTGGTTGACTCCAACTGTTTCATTCACGTTGGTTCAATGGCATCTGATAATTTCTTAGACGACCTTAAAAATGTATTACAAACAGGTGAATCATCACTATACGTCACTCCCGGAGTGCATGATGAAATCAAAACTGTACGGTTTAATAAATGGCCCAAGCAACCAAATTTATTGGACAAATTTAGAGATCTGCTAGTAACGGTAACAATTGATGAAGCAGAGGTTAGAGCCTTAGCACAACATATTGGAGAGAAAGCATCTCCACAAGATGTTGATTTGTCATTGATGATATTGGGATCTAAACTTGCTCATGAAGGCAAAAAGGTAACTCTTGTATCTGATGATTACAAGATGACCACCACTGGCGAAAAAGCAAGTCTAAATTTTGAAACATGCCCCCCATCTACTTTCTTACAACGTCTTGCAGATTCTGGAAATAAGGGTCAGAGATCAAGACTTCGTAGTCTTTCTCGCAGAGTCAGAGCTGCTGAGATGCGATATGCAATCAGTAGGGCAGGACAATACGATATCCAAGCGAAATTAACCTGGATGGTCGACTCATTACTATCTTCACGTCTAGTTTCAGTTGAAGGACCAGAAGACGCATCTTCATCTGATGAGAGTAAATTAATTTCAGCATTAGTACGTTCGATACGTGGTGAGAAAGTCAAGAAATCGATGCTTAACCAATTAGGACCTTTGCCTGAAATTTGTGCTCCTATAATAAAATTGGATGAACACCTTTCGGAGATGATCTCAGGAGGAACATCGGATGATATTAACAATGCATACAATACTTCAGTTGACTTACTTAGTGAGGTTTTAGAACTGACAGGATTTGGTCTAGCACCTCTTGGTGAAGAGATGGCTGAACTTGCACACAGGGCTATGGCTGGATATCTGTATCGCATGGAATCCGCTTTAGGTATGCTAGCAAAATTATCTGGTAATCTGAGGGTATCTCGCCTCCATCTTTCTCGGGCACTATCTAATGCAACTCTTGTTGATGACATTGGGGCTGAGATGCGAGCCATGCATCAACTAGGACTATTGGCATTAGCAGGGAAAAATTGGCATCGTGCAGCAATGCTATTCGAGACCGCAGATAGACAAAGCCAGATAATTGGAATCAATAGACTAGGACATCTTGTTCTAGCAAGTATTTCACGGCACCTAGTTGGAGATGATAGATTAGCGAAATCTCACTTAGGTGCGGCAATCGCTATTGTTGACAAAGACAAGGTAGAATCTACTCAAGTACTGACAAATATTGGAAATTCATTGTTAGCAATTGATTGTCCAGGGTTAGCAATTGAAGTTCTTGATGAAGCGATGGAATGCGCAATAGAATCAGGTCAAAATGATAAATTGGAAGAATTGGCTGAAGTTTTACTTCTAGCAAATACGGCCTCGAATGAAAAAGAACAGACACAGTATCAAGGTCTGAGGCAATTATTAGATGGTTTGAACACTATATCTCAGGAGGCATCTAATGAATTTGATGCTAAGATTTCAGACATAGATCAACGAGCTACAGAACTGTCAAGGCCTCTCGATGAAACTTGGACTGAATGGCAAGATGCATCTAAATTAATTCCAGCAGGTTCACCTCTAGTTGTTCTAAGAGTCGATGAAGACGAGGAAGGTAGAAATCTGATTATTTCGCATCATTCTGAGATTGGAGCTATTGGATTATGGCTTCCAGACGGGGGAGTAAAAGCTGCACCTGGAAACCAAATAAAAATCCATGAAAGCAGAATCAAAGTCGCAGCCCCAACTGACTTACTTCGCGATATTCATAATATCAGAGGATTAGTAGCAGTTGAAATCCCTACTGCATTGACATTTACTGTTAACACTGATGAGATTATAGACAAAACAACTGTTTAGAACATACAGGCCTTGCTCAGCAGCAGTTTCTGATCCAACTTTCTTCTTCAGAAGAAGAATATGTCTCTGTCAAGACCGATGACATTCTTGATTAGAAAATAGTTAGTCAGCAACAACCACTTTCTCTCATTGGTGCTGCTACGAACACGACTCGATCAATATCTTTGGTATTCTTCAATTTTTCAACCGCATCTCTTATTGGTTTCGCATCACCTTTGATGTGCATGGTATCTACACATGTGTGGCTATCAGTGAGGCAATTGTGATTATACGAGGTCACAGAAATCGAATGCGAATGCCGCAATTCAATCAACTTATTTTCGACTCCATGTTGATAATAAATGACTATAGTACCTTCAATTATTTCATCATCAGCCATGATGTTAAGATCACCGCGTCGACTGGATTCAGCGAAATGGAGGCTTGCATCCCTAAGGAACATACTACGGTTTTTGTAACCGGATTGCTCAATTAAGAAATCCAATTTATTTGCGAAATCTTTGTCAGTACTGAATGAAATTACTCGGCTCATAAAAATCCTACTGGCTAAGAATTAATAACATTTATTATATATGTATTAATTGACGAAAGAACATGGCCGAAATACCGATAACCTACGCACTACTAACCCTTGGGATTGCATTATTATGTGGTCTATGGCCTGTTTATTCGAAGATAAAAGATGATGCTAATAAGCTCAAAATACTAACCGGTATCGCTGCTGGAATTATTATTGCTTCAGCATTGCTAGTTGTAATTCCAGAAGGATACGAACTAGCTTCGGTCGATGAGCATGATACACATGAAGATGAAAGTAAGATTGCGGGTTCTATCGCTTTGGTAATGCTGGAGGTAGAAAATGGTGACATCAATGCTTCACAAGCTATTGAAGAAATTGAAACCCTGGTTGGAGGGCATGATGCCCATGCTGATGCAGATGGACATGATGCCCATGATGACGACCAGGGGGATGAAGAAGAATCCCTTTCAGAGTCTGTACTTCATGTAATCGAAGAGGTAGAAGATGGCGATATTAACGCGACGGTTGGCCTGGCTGAAATCGAGGAATTAATCACTGCAACTCATGCACACATGGAAGAGGATGGGCATGAAGAGCACACAGATAATCTACTACTAGGTGGTGCGATTCTTGCAGGTTTCTTACTCATGTTAGTCCTTGAGGGTTCAGGAATTGGTCATGCGGTACACGAAGAGCACCATGACCATGATCAAGATCATGATCATTCACATGTTCACCATGGAAGTGCCGGATGGATGCTCGTTCTAGGACTTTCGTTACATGCTGTAACCGATGGTCTTGCGATTGGTGCGGCTGCAGCATCAGGTAGTGTTGCAATAACAGCAACAGTTGCCTTAGCAGTATTGATTCACAAGGGACCGGCTGCATTCAGTCTTGGAGTATTTTCCTTGCATGAAAGAACAGAGCGCAATGAGTCAATTAGAGATGTAGTCATCTTTTCGCTTGCCACTCCAGTAATGATTTTGGTATCTTACTTTACGCTTGAAAATTTAGAAACCCACCTGATTGGTTTAGCAATGCTCTTTTCAGCTGGTACTTTCTTGTATGTTGCAACAGTCGACACACTTCCGGATATTCACAATCCCGAAACTGGTAGGAAGGCAATGCTCTACGTTCTATTGGGGGCGGCCATAATGGGAATCGCCCTACTTGGAATGGATGCGGCAGGCTTGGTTGAACACGGCCATTAAACACCATGACTCAGTTGTTTTTGAATACCGAAACCGATGCAATTACACTCATGTGCACTAATAGGAAGAGAGTCTTATTTGGCCTGAGGCCGTTCCTTAGGCTTTCATTCCTTAAACCCGCCGGATTGAAACTATGTCGCCAAGATTCCATATCTACCCAGTTCAATTTGTTTCGAGTTACAATGGCATGATATACCACCTAATTCAGCAGAAGATATCGGTGATTAAATGTCGTCATTTAGAATCTGCTCAAATTGTTTTGGTTACAGAGTTTACCCATGGATGGGATTTATGACTGGAGAGCGTTATCAATGTCAAGAGTGTGAAGAGATTCTAATTATGCCAATCGAATTTGATAGTATTGAAGATTATCTTGAATTTCTTAAGGTACAAAGCCCAGAAAAATTAGCCCAAGTCGAAAGCGAACGAAAAGAGTGAGAACCTCTTTTCTAAGCCTCAGAAGCAGCAACTTCAGCTTCCTTTGCTGCAAGTTTCTTGCGGTTCTTTCTTCTCTTGTACCACGGGTATATCGGCCATTTAGCCCAACCTGAAATTATTGGCCAAAGAATGCAATCAAAAATGCAATCATTGGCAAAGGGGCTTCATCGTCATCTCCGAATATCATATTATCAAGAAGCAGCCCATCTGCTAACAGGATAACCCACAAAGAGCCGGTTGAAATGTGGATCCATCGCCATGTTTGATTTCCATTCCATGGCCCAAAGAATTTGAATCGGCTTTCTGACTTGCCTTTCCATTTCTTGTACCATGGGTAAAGAGGCCATTTAGAAAATCCTGTAATTATAACGGGGAACAACAGGAACAGGAACACGGCATCCTCGAACGGGAGATTCATGATCTCCTTCTCGCCTACCTTTTCACCAAAAACAAGTTCCATCAACATCGAAACTAATCCGAAAAGAAGTTCGAATAACCACATTGATGCGAATGAAATGTGCGTCCATCTCCATACCTTATTCCAATTCGTCATGATGTGATATTACCAATGGGGGCTAAAATAATTTTTTCCGGCCCAGTAATCATTCAACACAGTAAGGGCAAGAAACTCCTCTGAGAAACTCAGGACTTGCTGCTTGTTCTGGTGTTAGGGGTTCTCTGCAAGCCCAACACACTTCAGAGTCTGTGACACTTAGGTCGCCTAAAACTCCAACTCGCCTATCGAAAACAAAGCATTCTCCATCCCAGTGTGCCCCGCCAGTCTTTTCGAAGTAGTTCAGAATTCCACCATTGATTTGGTATACTTCCTCATAGCCTTCGTCAAGCATTACTACACTGGCTTTCTCACAGCGAATACCCCCTGTGCAAAACATCACCACTGGCTTATCTTTTGGAATATCACAATCTTCTACTGCTTTAGGGAATGCTCGGAAACTTTCGATATCGAAATCAACAGCTCCCTCAAAGGTCCCCATTCTAACTTCGTAGTCATTACGTGTGTCGAGAATTGTTACTTCCTTTCCTTCATCTAACCACTTCTTGAATTCCAATGGGTCGATGTGCGTCCCTGTATATTCATGAGGCTTTACACTAGGAACTCCCATAGAGATTATTTCTTTCTTCAGACGCACATGCATCTTTCTAAATGCACATTCATCAGATTCAGAGTACTTGACCCAGATGTCCTCAAATCTAGAATCGGACTTTATGTGTTCAACAAAAATATCTATTTTTTCTTTAGGTGCGGATAGAAATATGTTGATCCCTTCAGGTGACAAAAGAATGGTCCCATAGATGCCATGAGAATCACAGAACTCCTTCAGTGGTGCCCTTAATTCTTCAAACTCAGGCATATCAAGAAACTTGTATGCTGAAATATTGGTCCACATGTTTTCACCTCAAGCTGATTTTACGCCTTCAGGCCATAGGACTAGAATCAGGGTTTGTCCTCTTGTTCTTGGTGTGTGAGTAGTATCTCTTCCCATCCAGACAATTGAGCCTTGAGGATAAGTTCCGTCTTCGTCCCAAACTTCTCCTTCGAGAACAATGTAGGCCTCTCCTCCAGGGTGATTGTGTGGCATGAATGCATCAACCTCAACATCGCTGACTACATCATAGAGAACTAGAGATGTCGAATCTTCTCTAGCAAGGCGTCCTAAGCGGACACCTGTGCCGAAATCTTTCCACTTAACATTCTCATCAATCCACGCTCGGTCAACACTCATGCTGAGCCAATCAGATAGTCCGTGCCAGAAGGGCATGTTATCGCCGAAGTACAAGGATGACATGAAACCTACGGCTCTTAATTGAAAAAGGATGAATGTAAGCAGAGGTTGTGGTCCAACCATTTGGCTTAGCGGAATTCCCCCCTAATGATGTGTGGGATCTCTACATTTGGTTCCTATTTATTCCAGCAATAATGCGTGCTTTGTTCCTTGCAAAGCCCTTTCTTTCGGTTACAAAACAACTTGCTCCACATGGTGGTTGGGTATTGAAGAGATTGAAAGAATTACCAGTTAAAGGTTATACTCTACTGGCTGCAAATGAAATTCTTGCATTTTCATTACCAATTTTTGTCGTTGTATTTTTCCGTTTTATGACCGATCCCTTGGGGTGGCCATCCTGGCCGGAATCTAATTGGTTTGGTCTTTGTTTGTTATTCGGTCTTGCAGGTTTGTGGTTACTACTAGATTTTTATCGGGTAATGCGAGTCAGAAGAATGCTCAAAACTATTCAAAAAAAGAATGTTGAACACCTAAAGAAAATAGCAGATACCGGATTTAAATTACGGGGTTGGCTAAGGAAATTCTCTCGTAGAGATCGTGAAGAAAGCGTTGAGCAAGAAGCTGTAACTACAGCAGTTGCAAAAACATCTCTCAAGACATGGGGATTACTTGCACTCAAAGCTAGAAAATTAACACCTACTGGCTTAGTTGGAGCAGTTGCTACTGGAGCAGCCCTTGAGTTGTCGCGTAGAGGAGCCGGAATGGTTTCTGACAAAATAGATTCAAAAATGCAGGATGAGTTTGAGAAAATATCTATTGCAAATAGCAAAACTCTGATGTTTTTATTCCTGCGAGATTTCGCAATGGGTATCGCTCCATTACTTGCATTGTGGCTAGTTCCTCTACTATTACCTTGAGAAGGTTGAAGGAGCATAGGCTACGCCCCTAGAATGAGAGACATGGCGCTTCTCATCCTCATGCGACACGGACAATCAATGTGGAATGCTGCCAATTTGTTTACTGGCTGGGTTGATGTTCCACTAACTAACAAAGGAATTGAGGAAGCAATTTCTGGTGGTAAAGAGATATCATCTCTACCTATTGACGAAGTTCATGTCTCAACTTTAATTCGTGCTCAGATGACTGCAATGCTAGCATTAGCTCAACATGATTCGGGGAAAACTCCAATTTTCCAATACTCGGAAAGCGGAGATTCAATGAGTGAAAATGAATCTCGAATGGTTGAGTGGGCCCAATCGAATGATTCAGGAGAAAATACGCTACCTGTTCATGTTTCATGGCAACTTAATGAACGGATGTATGGTGATCTCCAGGGCCTTGACAAACAAGAAACCCGCGACAAATATGGAGATGAACAAGTTCACATTTGGCGTAGATCATTCGATGTACCTCCACCAAATGGGGAATCATTAGAATTGACTGCGGCTAGAACAATTCCCTATCTAGAAGAATCTATTATTCCTTCACTTGAAACGGGAAGGAATGTCTTCGTGGCAGCACATGGTAACAGTTTACGCTCAATAGTAATGAAAATCGAAGGGCTATCCAAGGAAGATGTTCTCAAGTTAGAGATACCAACCGGACAACCAATTATCTATGAGTGGTCTGAATCCGGTTGGCAACGTAGGTGAGTTTTTTGGAATCCAAAAAATGGCAATGGGGACCTGCTGTATATGTTGCAGGATTACTTTTGATGAATATTCTAAGTATGCCGTTTGGAGTTTCAGAAATGCCAGACGAATGTCCCGAAGACTCGATGAATTGTGACAAAAGGACCATCGCATTGGATGTCGGAGAAGAAGAATTCCACGCTGTTATGGAAGAATGGGCACATGACCGTTCATTCACGACAACATTTAGTGAAGGTCACATAGTTGATAGGACCCCTTTCATGCAATTTCCTGACGATGTTTTGTATTCGAATGAGTGTGGTGAAATTGAATTATTCAGTAAATCTCGATTAGGACGTTCTGATTTGGGAGTAAATAGCGACCGTTTAGATGAAATTGAAACTTATTTGTTAGAATATGATTTCGAAACAACCTGTCAGTAAGCTATTCCATCATCATTAACAAACACCACATTTACGCCTAAACCTGCTTTGTGGAATGCAATTAATTCGAGAGAATGAATACGGTGCCCGGTAGGGGCGGTCCCAAGTACCTCTCGCTTATCCTTTCGCTTGAACCAAGATTTCTTTTCTCCGATTACTCTTCGCTCCCCTTCAATATTATCAAACCAAGGAAGAGGTCCTTCTGGAGAAAATTCTATTCCCAAAATAAGGTCCACGCCATCGGTTGATTGTGCAGCATCAGCATCTGCCTCACTCGGAATCGCGGGGCAATTTGGATGGGTGTGGAGCCAATGGGTGAATCGCCCGGCCCGAGGTCCACGATCATCGCCAAATATCTCATCAGTCCACTCTTCAGGTAAATGATGGACAGAAAAAGAATTTCCTCTATTCACCATCTTTGCTTCATGAATTCGGTAACCTTGTCCGGCAAACAGATTATTCTTTTGATTGGAACCTTGAAACTCAGATTCAATATTTGCTAAATTTTTATTTTCAGAAACATCCAATCCAACCAATATCTCATCGGGTAAGGATTTGAAAGCCCACCCTAGGATTTCTTCTAATATGCTTGCAGGGAAGTGAACTTGAGCGACATATTCTTCCCGACGGTTATGGGATTCATCATTGTAAATGGAGACCGCATCTGCCAACCAGTCGCTCACCATGCCACGGGGAAAAGGTGCTAAGACATGAAGAAGTCGCAAAGTGAACCTTTCCGGGGAACCCTTGAATACCCCAACGACTACTAAACCACCATGGCGAAGAAGAAAGGTGGCATCGGTCGTTTGTTCGGCGCAATCACTGGCAGCCCCTACGAACGTCTTCAAAAGCAGATAGATAAGATGGTCAAAGAGGCTAGCGGCGACAAAGCACTAGCCAAGACTCTGAAAAAATTAGTTACGGCAATAGGTCAACAATACGATGAAGAAAATATTGATGACGAAGAGCATGATTTATTGATTGAAGCAATCGAAGAAGTTGACCCTAAAGAACGAACATTCCCTAAATTAAACGATGATAGCGATGAATTCTATGATGGTGGAGATATGCCGGATTCTCCGAAACTTACACTTGGAAAGCGTAAGAATTTAGATGACCTAATGAAGTCACAAGGAACTGAATTTACTGGCTCTTTTGGGAGAGATGAGTTCGAAGAATTTAGACAATCTATGTCTGCCGATTTTTATGCTGAATCAGATGATGCAGTTGCAGCAGGCGACCATCAACATGAGATTCGTACCCAAAACCGCGTATTTGCAGATGCTGATGAAGAGATTAAGCAACTGAAAAAGCAGATGAGTGAAGAAAGTGGAATTGTTGACCCCACCGAAGAAGAAGCCGATGAGAATTACTACACCGATGACGATGGTGTCGAGTGGTGGAAGGACGATGATGGCTACTGGTGGTATCGAGAACCAGGTCAAGACGATTGGCAACCTCATGAGTGAGTAGCCCACAATTTGAGAGTTGCAATCTCAAATTTAACAATCCCAATATCAGCGCCAGCTGCTACCATTGCATTATTTGCCATACTTGCTGAACTCATCGCAATGATAGTTTGTGGTTTTTGGAGTGAAGATTTCAAAAGATTTTTCAATACATCTAGCCCCTTGGTTGGTGGCATATAGTGATCTAACATCAGAACATCAGGGACAAATTCTGAAATACGTTCTAAGTGATTTTCAGAATCCCAATACTGTTTGAAAATAACATCCGATAAATCGGCACCTCCACTAATGAGCAGTGCTTCGATATCAACCGAATCTTCGAAGGCCAAGACCCTCATTCTTCAACATCCCACCAATTTGGGACCTGAAACCATTCAGGAGCCTTATCATCCCGTTCAATTAGAGGAAGGCCGAGAGTTGATGAAGAATCGATATTGACACTCATTCCAAGTGCGGCGCATGCACTTGGAAGATAATCTTCTCCCGATTCGGTTAGGACAATTGAAATTTCATGACCGGCAGGAATTATTGCATCTATTGGGTTGAATTCCATCAACATCGTGTATGTGGTTAACGGAGCGACAGTTTTTGCCTCATGCCCACCATCACGGTATCGAACATCCATTGTAGCATGGCCTATTCTAAGGCCCTCGGTGGAGTCATACATCGTTGCAAATATTTGTCCACCATCGCATAAACTGGTCGTGACCGATAAGTGGAGTGTAGTCAATCCTGAAATAAAACGAGGATTCTCAGATGCAGGAATAGCAATTGTTACCTCTGAATTTGTATTGACGTTATTTCCATCTGCTGTCGCCTCATCAAGAGTGATCATTTCCCATTCCATATCAGCCGTAGGCCAAGTTTCTTCTACGTGCCATTCACCATCATTGCGCTGCATTTGGACATGTGATTCTGGCTCTGGACCAATTCCTTTGAGCCAGTATTCAAACCAGCCATAGAGTTCTACAGCCCAATCCATACGGCTCATTTGAGGGTATGCTTCAGCACCATAACCCGATGTCAATTCTCCATGCCTATCCGGTTGGTCTGGATAATTATGCGCCCATTGCCCCATAATTCCTCTAGCGGGAATTCCTGCATCTCTGAGCAATTGGTATGTAGGGAAGGCGTGGTAAGGGTCAACGTTCCAATCTTGCATTCCCCACACGAGATAAACGCTGCCTCTGTAATTCTCCAGTACATCCGGAAGGTGGCGTCTTTCATCCCAGTAATCATTCCATTCTGCACCACCATAGTGTGCCCAAAGTTGAGTTGTAAAGGGGCTAAGTGGTCCAACTAGGTCATCTTGGCAAACGCGTAATTCATCAGTTGTAAGATCACTTGTAGCCGCTTGGTATGCAGCATCATACCCCAATGCTCTTGCTTCACTAGAACCATTACGATAGAACATTTCTTGCACACCGATTGAACCTGATATCGGAACTATAGTTTTGAGATGTTCAGATGGATTTTGGGCTGCTTCCCAGTTGGTAGTTCCGGCATATGATTTTCCCATCAGTCCAACGTTTCCATTAGACCATTCTTGTTTGCCTAACCAGTCAACAACAGCCTGGATTCCAGTTTGTTCTCCGAGCCCTTTGACATCTTGGCAGTGTGTTGATTTTCCAGTCCCAAATGTTGAGGATTGTGCCAATCCATATCCATGTGAAATAAAGTTGTCATACACCCATTCTCCAATACCTCCGTCAGGTACAGTGTTAGGATTGGAATCATCTCCAACACCGGGCATACCTTCTCCTCCGAAATCATAGTATGGATGGATGGTCATAATTACAGGAATTTTTACCCCATCTGGGACATCAGGTAACCAAAGTGCAACATGCATCACATCTTCTTCGGGAAACCCAGCATCTTCTTCTGAGAGAGGCAACTCTACTGACACATAATGCTCGGTGTATGTTAGGACCTCATATGTCCCATTGACAGGTAATACGGACCTTGATTGTGAGAAATCTAAATCCATTTTGTATCTGTCATGTAATGGAGTTAACCACCATTCAGTAGATTGATTTGAGGTAGCTGTATCGGTCGCAACTTGGCTAAAATTAACCCCTAAGAAAAGAATGATAATAGACACTGCAATAGTTGCTCCAAGTGTGATGTTTAGAGAATTAGCACCCGGGGCTTGGATGATTTCAGCATCGAATATCTCCTCCTCCATTAGACGGGACGATACATTTCTTCCTCATCAGCCTTCGCTCATTCAGCATCTTCACTCGGGTAGGCCTTTGCCATCATCATCAATCTGCCAAACATTAGCATTCCAATAGGTGCATGCAGCATAGCAAGATTGCCATTTCCAGAGATCATTTCACCAATGCCGTACATTAGCAGCCAAAATGTTGCAATCTCAAAACCGAATGCTTTCAATTTTTTATCTTCAGTTTTGCTCATAACTATTGCAACAGCGGTCAGAATTCCTAGAACTAATCCAAGTCGAGCGGAATGAGTGTGAAGTGAATTGAGATCATAATCAGATGCTATTTGCCCAACACCAGTCATTGCTTGGCCCAACACCAGTAGCATCATCAGCAATGTAGAGATTTTTGCAGCCTTTAGTAGATTCATGTTCACACTTTGTACTTCTTCCATAATACGTGTTTTTTATTTTGGTAGATGAAACCACCGCATAATGAAAGAGACTTCATGAGGTTTGAGCGATTGGAGTCATTTATGCGAGGCATTGCTATACTACTCAGCGTGCTCTTGCTATCTTCAGTGTCCGGGGTTGATGATGAAACTGGAAATGAGGATTGGAGAGATTTTGATGTCAATATGTCTGATTGGAATGATGGTCCAGAATTAGAAGGCTCGCCAATGGATGAACCGCGGCCTGGCGACGCAGTTCTTGTAATCGAAGTTGAGTATAAACCAGGTCACTTCGCTTCAGAAGTGCAAGGCGAGATCGTAATCGAATTATTCGAAGAATGGGCACCAAATACTACTACAAACATGATAATGCATGTTGAAAGTGGGATTTATGATGGGATTTTCTTTCATCGTGTAATCGATGATTTCGTCACTCAGGCAGGAGATCCAACTTGCAAAACAGCAGTAGTATATCCTGCCACAAGTGCTGAATGTGGAAGTGGTGGAGATGGGCATACACTTGTCATGGAACACCATGACAATCTTTCCCATGTAGATGGTGCAATCGGTATGGCTCGCAGCCAAGACCCAGATAGTGCCGACACTCAATGGTATATTGCTGAAACAGAAGCTCACAACCTCGACCCCGAAAATCGAGATGATGAGGGATACGTGACGTTCGGAATCGTTCGTAATGGAATGAGTCATGTAAGGGCGATTGCATTAGTTCCTACATCTGATGACCCTACTGGTGAGGAGATTGTTGTCAATCCAGCCTCCTCAGCGGGTAGGCCATTATGGGAAGTACACATCTCCAATATCGATATGATAGGGGTTATCCCAACTCCGGAATCGCCAGATGATGTAGAGAGTAAATCATTTTTCACTACTGGCTTAGGTGTTACTATGGTTGGAGGTTTTGTCCTAGCACTAGCTGTTATTTTGATTAAACTAACAAGTGTTGATATAGCCGAAGAACAAAACGATGCGATTCTTCTCGATGCTGATGAGGACTTGTGATGACTGGTAAGACAAATGCAATTGCAGCAGTTCTTCTTGCATTACTGGTTGCAGGAAGTTCATATTGGGTGGCAATGGACCGTTTGGCGATTGATTCTGAGGTTCACGAACCAGAAAAAACCCCCGAAGAAAACCATCGTGTTGAATTGACTCCTGATGACTGTACAATGGTACAAGTTTGGCGAGATAATGATTGCATTGATTTGACACCTGTCCGAAATTTAACTTATTCTTCGAACAAAATAATGTGGGGTATTGGTCAACAGAACGAATACATCCCTTCATTTTCAGGAGATGCACCGGATTCTTGGACAATTTCATCAGATTTACCAATGGGAATTCACCTTTCCCAACTAGGAGTAATTAGCGGAACTCCTGTTGAATATGATACAACGCAAAACAATTATTCCATTACAGCATCAAATGCGATCGGTTTTTCGATATTTGAATTTGAACTTATACTCACAGACATAATTCCCAGTGAATTGACCTATTCGGATTCACCATATATTTTCACATATGGCGAGGTCCTCTTCAATGAAGTACCAGTTGTTCTTGGAGGAGAGATTAATTCATTCTCATCCTATCCCGAATTACCCGAAGGAATGTCTCTTTCTACAGAAGGTACCGTTTCAGGACAAGCCCTAGAACTTGGTATGAGTAATCACACAATTTTTGCAAATAATAGTGGAGGCTCCTCAACCACAGAGATTACGATTCTAGTAGTAGACCATCCCGTTTCCAATCTTGGTTACACATACTCGCCACTCAATTGCTTTGTCAATGAAACTATGTTTACTCTTCAACCTAGTATGAGCGGAGGACAAATTACGGAATGGGGTATTGGTGAATTGCCCCTTGGTCTAGTTTTTACAGATGGTGAAATCAACGGAATACCCCAAGCAATTGGCACTTATACATTTCAAATATTTGCTAATAATTCAGGCGGAACAACTTCAACAGTTGTGCAGATTAATGTGGTAGATAGACCCGTTTCTGAAATCGACTATGGGGGCGATTTAGACCTAGTTTGGAATGTTCCTTATGATATTTCACCGTCCTTATCCGGAGGTGTAGTTGTGGAATGGGGCATTAACCCAGAACTACCAATTGGCTTGTTTTTTGATGAAGGGAGAATTTATGGAAACGCCTCAGAACTGTATACAAAAACAGTTCATACAGTTTGGGCAAATAACACCGGAGGCTCATTTTTCATTACACTGAATCTCTCGGTTAGCGACATGACTCCCGGAAATATTTCATGGCAAAAACCAGTGATTGCTATCGCATCAAATCAGACTTCGCATCTAGAAGTAATAAACGAAGGTCCTATGATTGAAACCTGGGAAATTGAACCAGAACTACCCATCGGACTGGTATTAGATGAAGGAAATATTACTGGTACTCCGTTGAGTAGGATGAATTGGACTATTTTTACAATTTGGGCAAATAATACAGGGGGCTCCTTCCAAACTAATCTAAAATTAGCTGTACATGATCTCGATGCGGATTCAAGCGATTTGAGTGCAGGGGTTGGCGTACTTGATTATGGTTCATCATGGCCGAGTATGATTGTACCTCATGGAGAATGGTCATTCCCGATAGGCATGGATTGGGCTGGACGGCCACTGATAACAGCATCACACGCAGGCCAAGGAAGAATGGTTGGTTTTGGCCATGAATCACTTGTTTCTCGTAGTACTGGTAATGAGTCTGTAATGTCAATGAATGCGGTAAATTGGGTGTGCCATGGGTCTTCAATTGGGGTGGTATCATCATACAACAATTTCGAGGATGAACTGGTTGCAGCAGGTTACTCAGTAACCACTTCAATCGATATTACTTCACTTGGAAATTATGATTGTATATTAGCTCAATTTTGGAATTCATATGGCGATATAGGAAACGATGCAATTGAATCATTTTTGATTTCAGGCGGAGGGGTTGTAATGGGTGGCCATGCTTGGTATTGGTCATATTCAAATATCGATGTTGCCAATAATTACCCCGGTAATCACTTTGCAAAAACCAGTGGAATGTTTGTTTCATCACAGAACATAGGAACTGGGGCAGACCTAACTATTCCTCTGAGTGACCTACACCGACCTGCAAGAGCCCTCCAAGCGGTAGAAGAGCATATTCTAACAGGACCTTTACTAAATACTGAAGGTAAAGAATACGCAGGAGGATGCATCAAAACAATCGTTGCAAATATCCCATTGGATTGGCCCGGTTTCTGGCCAGATATTCGTCAATTAGTCAATACCACTGGCTGGATAGAGATTTCACCATCTTATACCTTTGACCTTGGCGCAGATGGAATCGATGACATGTTCCTCTCAATTCAAGAAAGCCTCATGCTACAGTTGCCGCCTACTGAATTAGGCATTCATCCGAGTGCCAAAGATTTCCCCGGGGCAGTTCCAACTAACGCTTCAAGAATAACGCGCACAGTATCTGTTGACGGAAATTACAGTGGCCTCCCCTCCAATTTTGGTTATTCAGGTGCTAGAAGTGATGGTCGTTTTAGTACAGGTTTGTATGCAGGTCCCGGTGAACTGGTAAATATTACAATTCCAACGTCTATTGTTGCTACTGGAGTAAATATTCTGATAGGCGCACATAGCGATTCATTATGGAACAAGGATGTCATCAGTAGACATCCACAGATTGTTCGAGCTTACCAAGCAGATAACTCTACTTTCCAAGTCGCAAATTCCTTTGGTGGCCCAATATATGTTCGTGTGCCAGCGGGCAGTAACCTTGGTGATTTCAATGTCACAATCGAAGGAGGAATCCCATCCCCACTCTATGTTCACAATCAAACAACAATGGCAGAATGGAATAATACACAACGAAACTACCCCGGACCATGGGCAGAATTAGTGTCAGGTGCATTCATCTTGACTGTTCCAAGTAACGAGATTCGAAGTCTAAACAATACTGATGTATTGATGGATTGGTGGGAGACTGCTCTTCAGATGGAACATGACCTTTCTGGAATGTCTGATTGGCCAAGAATCGAGCGTGCCGTTTTCGATGTTCAGATTAGTGCGGGGTGGATGCATTCTGGATATCCATTCATGGCCCATCTTGCTAGTGTTCAAAATGTAGTCGATTTCGACCACATGAGCACAAGTGGTGATTGGGGTATGTTCCATGAATTAGGCCACAACCACCAGTGGATGCCATCAACTCTCCCAGGTACTACCGAAGCGACTTGTAATCTATACAGTGTTAGATTAATGGAAGACTTAGTGGGGGTAGATCTTGGTCAAGGCCATTCTGCTTTACAAAATAGTTCAAGAGAAACTCGCCGTGATAATTACTTCAACGGAGGCTCGCAGATTTCACAATGGAGTGTTTGGACTGCCCTCGAAACATATCTGCAAGTGAAGGAAGAGTTCGGCTGGGAGCCAATTACGTTTGCACTTTCTGAGTATTATTCTATGAGCAATCCTCCAAGTGGCGATAGTGCCGAATTCAATGAATGGACAATTAGAATCTCAAACGCAACCGGTTACAATCTCGCCCCATTCCATGAAGCATGGGGCTTCCCATTGGCTCCTGAAACCCATGCAGCATTAGACCACTTGCCTGTTTGGACAACGGATCCACAAAGAAATGGAATCTATGAGTACAATTCTATTATACAAAATCAAACAGAGTCAAACGTTTCTTCAGGCACAGCTGATTTAGAATGGAGTATCTATGATAATGGCACTAATTCTAACATCACAATATGTTGGGGTTTAACAGATGGCGGGCAGATGAAATCTGCTTGGGCTAACTGTGGATTAAAGGGAACCAGTATTGTTGGAGATATGCAGCATTCTGTAAGCAGTCTGACCTCAGGGCTTACTTATCATTGGAGAATAATGAGTGAGAATTCGAATGGAGAAACATGGTTTAGTGACCACACCTTCATCGCTAGTTGAATTAGGATATTTCGATATCCAAAACCACATGGCGAATATGTGGGCAATACCATTTGACCTTTTCCAAGTGAGTCGCTGTTGCTGCTTTTCCACTAACTGTTGTGAACCATTCAGTTGTTTTCTTCACCCAATCTTCTATTTCGTTTTCATGTACATTCATGTGAACATGAATCATTCCACCGCTTGGCTTCAAACAATTTATTGCAAGACCCCAAGTTTTCATCGATGAGGGGATTAATCCAAGAATTACTCGATCAGCAATACCTCTAAGTTTGTTCATAGAGATTCGATTATCGCCTTGATGAATTGTACATTTTTCTGTAACATTGTTTTTTGCTAATCCCTTTTCTAAAGCGGATATACTATCAGGATTAATTTCACAAGCATGCACATGCTTTGCACCACCAGTTACAAGAAATGGAAGAGTGTAATATCCAATGCCACAATATGCATCAACAATTGTTTCTTTTGACGAATTAATTTGCCCCATCCTTCTGCGTTCTGTGACATTTCCCGAAGAAAACATGACTGCAGTTGCATCAAATTCGTATTCTACGAAATTCTCTTTATGACTTACCCAGCCATCACTACCTAAGATTAATTTCATCTGAGATTGCCTTTTGATTCCAGGGTCAATCTCCGCTTGTATTGCTAATCTTTTGGCACCTAGTGCATCTGCAATTTCATGTAAAGGCCAATCTGTTGTATCTGTACCTTCTTGGAAGATTACCAAATCTCCTAATTTTTCCCATTTTTTTGGTGGATTCACAATAATTTCATTCAACAATGAATGAGGATTATGTTTCTCAACTGGTTGGAACTCAAGTTTTAGTTCACCTTCAGTTATTGGAATCGCAATCATTTCACCATACGGCATCGGCTGTAAATCAGTATTTAACAAGCCGATTTTTTTCAGGCGTTCATAATCATCTGTAGCCCCAATCCGCGTACATAGGAATGCAAACGATGTGGGCATAATTGACCGTATGTAGGCAAAGCATGTTAAATGTCCCAGCAAACACAATAGATGATAGCATGAAGTCTCGACTAGCATTATTCCTCTCTTTGCTATTTGCAATATCTGTTTTAACGCCTTTAGCAAGTGCTTCAGGAATGCAGGGATGCACAATCAACGGGGGGACATGCGATACTTGGGATAAATCCGATGATGGAACCGAAAACTCCCAGGATTGGATTGAGGGAGTGTACGAATTCGATTTGGTAGATACTTCTACAATAAATATGGAAATGTCTTGGGCTTTGTATGAATTTAATCGTTCAACTATCGGCTTGGATGGTGCTGCAATGAATGCTGCTCTGGCTGCAGAGGGAATGAGTGCACAAGATGGCGCCCCTGCTGATTTGATTCGCAACTATTTCGACCAAACAACTGCAGGGCCAGGGACTCCAACAGTTCAAGAAAAACTCGCACTAGAAGTTAATGATACGATTGAAGAACTGCTTTCAAGTGGGTTTGGGACAGTAAATTCAATTTCAACGAACTATGTAAATTCGATTTCTAACTCTGGTGTAATTACCACTTGTAGTGATGACCCAGACAGCGATACTGCCGCTGAAGTAGGTCTTTCAGACAACGTATTCGACCCTCCAATTTGCTTTTCTGTTACAGCCAGTGTTTCCCTTGCAACATCCACTTTTAATCTTGGAACAGTTGACCCTCTAACCTTGGAGCGAGTCTATCGCGGAATGCTAGTAATGGGTTCAGACATTACCTCAGAGTTTGATTTGTTTAGCGAACCAGGACACTCTTCAGTTTTCGTGATAAACCCTCCCGATTTTGCAACGGTGAAGAATGTGGATTCTTCAGGAGTACAAATTATTCGCACAGGCACTCCATCGTATATGGCTGCTCAATGGACGATTGATAACCGTGATTCACAGATAGGAGGGGAAAGAATCTCACAACCTGTAAACGTAGAAATTGGTCACCGTAATTCTACCCAAACCAGCAGTGTAGAAATTACGCCTCAAGATACTGGAATTACTTTGAATGTAAAACTAGACCTCTCCGACGAAAACTCGGCTTGGATTGATATTGTTGCGGGAATCAACCATATCGATCAATCAACTATGGATGAGTGGGGTATTTCGCTTGTTGATGTCACTCAAAATGCCAAAGTACCATGGGTTACTTCAGACGGAATTAGATTGGCTTATCAAAATGATTTGGTCGACTTAGATGATTTTACTAATAATTTTCCAATGGATACAGTAGGAGATTCTATTGAAGATGCAGTGCCTGGCGTTGGGAATATTGAGATTAATTCACCTACTTGGGTATCTCAATCAATAGCAGTTGGGATACCTGAACCGGGAGGGGGGCTGAATTATACTCACAATTCCTGTCCGGAAAATCTTCCACCAGGTACAGATGTGAATTATTGCATTGAAGGTGCCAATGCAATGGATGGAAGCCACCCGATTTATTTGAGAGCGTCATCGGGAACTTTTGAACTACATCTTCTCGATTTAGTTAAGCAAGAAGTAGATGACCCAACCGGTATTTTAGATGTTGTAGAAGAAAATGATTTACGTAAATTATTAGGTGCAGGTCTCACAATTGAAACCGAATTTGGCCAAGATTTACTTCAAAATATGATACCTGCGAACCTCCCTCCTGCTGAATTAACTCTTGAACTGATAATGCCAATGTGGATGCAAGCAGCAACTGGAGAATCTTCCATTATACTGGTTGAGAGAAGTAACGGCCCCGATGAGACTTCCATTTCAATGGCGGACCCTGGTGCCTACAATCCAGGTCATGCAATTCTTGATTCAGATGGAAAAGAAATATGTTCAGCAGATGAAGCAGATTGGTCTTGTATTAACCTAGATGTAGATTTGGATGTTAGTGAATTAGAATTCAATGAATGGGGTCCGAGTATAGAACTAACAGCTTCATTTTCTGCAACAATAGATGTTTACCGAATAAAAATTCCAGATGAGGTATTAGACAAAATGAATTCGGGAAATACTTCGGTTTCACTCGAAGTTATTCCTTCTGACCTCATACGGTTAGGATTTGATATTACTGACCGGCTTTCTGAACCAATTACAGATGATGTCGATACAGGTGGGAATGACAAAACACCTATTGAATTTACAACAGCAGGGTTTGAAAAATTTGTAAATAACCTCGGTAAAGATGTTACAAAAACCCTACATGAAAAATCAGCAGAACTTGGCGGAGAAGAAGAATTTACAGAAGTAGACTTATCGGGTATCCAAATAATTACTTCTTTAGAAAATCTGGGTGGTATTGGAACCTCGATTGGTGATGAAACACCTATCTCTCTCAAATTGCGAATACCTGAATTTACATTCAAAGCCGGTGTTACCAATGGCTGGGGCGGAATTACTGATGGCAACCCTACACTTGGAGTGACTTCCGCTCTAAGTTCTCCCATTATTGAAATTGCAAATTCATTCAGCAATGCACTCACTAATATCGGATTGCAGTTCGTTCAAATGGGTGGTTCCGGTTTGGTAATAGATAATGATGATGAACCATTTAACTTCATCATTGAACCTAAAAATTTAGAATTGAATGAAGAAACAGAATCTGAACTACGTGGTGAGATAACATTTGTTTTACCAGATGGAATTACATTAGAGAATTTCCAAACTGCAAATGGTTGGGAAGAAGTCGGAACTAATTCTGAGGGGAGACAAAAAATCACATTATCCCTTGAGTCATTTATTGCAGGGGACGAATTCACATTTAGCATACAGGTTTCATGGTGGTATATCTTTACTCAAATCTGGATATATCCTACAATGTTCCTTTCTTTGATTGTATGGCGTGTTAGAGCTAGGCGGAAAAAGAAACGTCGTAAGAAACAAATTGCTGCGGCCGCCGATACCAAGATCATATCTTCTGGTAAGGGAGGCTTAACAGATTCTGATTTCGCATCTCTGAGTGATGGGAAAGATCCTACTTTCTCTAGTGGTGATGATTTCGATTTGTATGGCGATGATTTCGACTACAAGGATGAAGAAACTTGGAACTAATGAAGAGAATCATAAATTCTCTGAGCTAAAGATGGACCAATTCCTGGGACCGTTTTCAAGTCAGTAACGGTTGCATGAGTTATCCCTTGTCTTCCCCCAAAGTGGCGAAGTAGAGATTGCAATTTCTTTGCCCCAAGACCACTTACTGCTTCGAGAGGGTCCGAGAGGCGGGCTCTAGCCCTACTTTTACGATGAAATTTATTGACAAATCTATGCGCTTCATCCCTTGCATGTACCAAAACCCTTCCCCTGCGGTCAAGAACTAAGTCATCATGCCCTTCTCTATGAATCGTTTCCTCCCTCTTTGCAAGGCTTGCCAATTCCATTCTGTCTCTGACTCCATGTTTTTCTAACAAAGTTGCAATTATTGCTAGGTGAGTTTCTCCACCATCAATTAAGAGCAGATCTGGCCAATCTTCGACTCGTTTAATCCATCTCTCAACAACTTCACGCATCATACGCAAATCATCCATTGCCGCCCCCTTTACCGTATATGTGCGGTATTCTTTCTTTGCTGGCCTTCCATTGCGCAGGCAGACGCTTGCGCCAACTCTTGAATCTCCGAGTAATTGAGCCATGTCAAAACAAACAATATGGTCTAGAGAATCCATGGAGAGTAGTGCAGCCCCCTCAGTAGCAGCACGCTGTTCAAGTGAACCAGTTGCTTTGTTGGCTAATCTTTCGATTTGAATTTCAGCGTTCTGCCTTGCGAGATTTGTCAAAGTAACCAAATCACCTCGAGATGGACTTCGGCACTCGACCTTAGTCCCTCTGCGCTCACTTAGCCATTGAACAATAGTTTCGGTGAGAGGTATCGGTGTTAACAATAACCGCGGAGGCCTCCTGGTAGAATAGTGCTCTACGATAAATGTAGAAATAGAATCTCCTTCATCACCTCTGTGAATAAGAGGCCACGATTCTTGTCCCTTAATCACTTCATCATCAGCATGGATGACTACAATTGCTGCTAGGTCACCTTTGACACCAATTCCAATTGCATCACAATCTCTGTATACAGTTGATGAAATTACTTGTTGACTAGTAACACTTCGAACCGCTTTAATCATATCTCTAATCGATGCAGCCATTTCGTATTCTTGATTAGATGAGTACTCATCCATCTGCGTAGCCAGTTCTTCAATTAAATCACTTGCATCTCCATCAAGAATACGTCTTACATTTTGGACTCTTTGCTTGTAATCTCCCGCTTCAATACAAGGCCCTGCACACAGTCCGATGTGCATTGCAAGACAACCTTGGGGCAGTAATTCCTTACAATCTCTAATCCCAAAATGCCTTCGCAATAGTTGCACAACTTGTTTAGCAGCCCCTGCATTTGGAAATGGCCCCCATTTCCATGACTCTGGAGACGGATGACGTGTATACTGGATTCGGGGGAATTCTTCTTTTGTCAAAGCAAGATAAGGATATGATTTGTCATCCTTGAGCATTGAATTGTATCTTGGCCGATGCTCCCTGATTAATTGCCTTTCAAGGATCAAGGCTTCTTGTGGTGAATTGGTAACAATACATTCGATGTCATCTGCTTTTTTTACAAGTTCAGGAATCATTACCCGGTCTGGATTTATTGCAAAGTAAGAACGAATTCTCTGGGAGAGAACAGTGGCCTTCCCAACATATAATACTCTTCCATTCGAGGTGCGAAAGAGGTATACGCCCGGTTTTGCCGGCAGGTCAACCACCTCAGGATTTACCGGCATGTTACACTTGTAGTGTCGGTCCATCAAGAATACATCGCCACACGAGAAAGGGCAAGAAACATCATTGATGAGCGATAGCAAACTAACATGGTGACAGGTCCCGAGGCAAGAATTCTCGCTCGGCTTGCCACATTCCCACCGAGACTAGAGGCATCATGGGATGTTCCGCGCGACATCTGTTTACCCGGTTTATCCGAATATCTAGGCGTCGTTCGTTCTGCCTTAAACGCTCCACTAAATGAGCTCATCAACAGGAAATTAGTTATCGATAGAAAGGCCCATGTCATAGATGGCGGTAGCCGGAAACGGAAAGTATACCACATCACAGAATTAGGTCGTGCTGAATGTAAGGACCTAGATGTACCGCTGAAGAAGAAAATAGGTGAACTGTTGGGTCGCCCGCCAGTTAAGACAATGATTAGCGGTAGAGACACTCTTATTGGCCAACTAAAAAATGAGAAGAAGTTGATAATTACGGGATTACCGGGGATCGGTAAAACCTCCATTTTACGTAAACTCGCCGACGAATTAGTTGCAGATGGAAAGACTGTAAGGTTTGCAACGATGGAATCATTCAAAGATATCAATGAGATTTTTAGCGAATGGGAGTTGGAATTTACTAGTGAGTCAGCAGCATTGAATTCGACAAAAAATGAAGTTTTAATCCTTGATGAAGTTCAACAAGTTAGTCAGAGACATCTCGGTAGATTAGAGGTATTCGCATCAAAATCAGAATACTTGATTATGGCTAGCCGTGCACCATTGCCAATTAGTGAAGGTTTCACAATTACCGAGATACCTCCTCTGGAAATAGTTGATGCAGTAGGCCTTTTACCCGACCATCTCGGCGATAAGAAATTGGTTGCAGAACGTCTGGGATGCCACCCCTTAGCATTACAAATGCACGATGAAAAATCGGATTTACCTGAAGCCGGCTATGATTTGCAGGAATGGGTAAGAGATGTTGTTCTTGGCGACCTTGGTGATGAGATAAAAGCATTAGATGAACTCTCTTTACTACCAGTGCCAGTCCCAACTGAATTACTCCAGCATGAAGCCCAATTATTCGAATTAGATGACCATGCTTTACTTCGCTGGCTTGGAAGTGGAGTTGAATTACATCATTTGGTGAGAAATGTTCGTTCGACTATGTTTTCTGAAAAAGATCATGCTCTAGCAGCAAATTATTGGTCTGAAAAGGAGGGGGATTTGGCAAGGTTAATCGAAATGCATCACATTTTAAGGTCAGGAAAAAGCATAGAATCTCACCTATTATCAAACTCCGAAGGTTTGATGATTCGTTCAAGTGCAGGATTAGCAACCCTTCTCAGTGATGCGATTAGCCGATATCCAAGCAAGTCTTTACACAGGGTTGCTGCAATGGTTGCGATAGAACGTGGAGAAGTTGAAATTGCTTCTGAACATCTATCACACTGTGATGCACCGGATTTAGCATACACGCTTTCATTACTAGAAGGGAGATCAGAACTCATTGATTTTTCAAATGCAGATTCACGCCTAATCTTATCGGAAGCAGCTCGCAGAATGGATGACCGAATCCCGGGGCAAAGTCCTAGAAATGGAATCTTAGAATTGCTAGAAATGATTGATTTATCGAAGATTGATACAGATATGAAAAAAATTATGCTTGTAGCAATAGCCCACATTAGGCATTCATGGTTTATATCTCAAAGTAATTGGGCAGAAGCAAAGAAAATACGCGATAATCTTGAATCTATTTCCCATGCCGAAGATCCTCAATTACAGGCACTTAAATTACGAGCAGAAATTGCAGAAATTTCGCCAAATAATTCATCGTTTGAGCGTTTGGTTTCGGATGTGTATTCTCGGACTGGATTGAAGGCAACAATGCTCCAAATCGCGTTGGTTCAAAGGTGCGATGGTGAGCGCGCAGTTGCCCTTTTAAATCGGATAAAGTTGCCGAGTTTTGATGCTCAAAACAATTTATCTTCAGCCCGGAGAATCACAGCAAATATTTGGTTTTTGAGAGCTTCATATGAAACACATAACCATTTTTCGTCTATAGCCGAATCAATTTCACTATGGAAGCAATCCCTTTGCCCACTTGCAGCAAAGGAAGCATCCGAAACGATGCACAAATTATTGTGATTAGATTTCAGCACCCAGGAGTGTCTTGGTATCTACAATCCCGGAAATCGGCCTTATTTCTTCAACAATAACTCGGGTCAATGTATATTCATCATTAGCCTCAACCTTTGCAATTAAATCATATTCTCCAAAGAGCATCCAACGATTAGACACCTGTTCAATCGCATCCAAACTGCTCCTGACATCGTGTTCACATCCGGGTTTAGTAGTAATCAATACAAATCCTGTAGCCACATTCTCACCTCAATAATCAACCGCAATCATAGTCTGAGTTTCACGGACTCCGGTAATCTTTCGAAAGTCTTGAATCAACATTCCAGCTAGGTTCTTTGCATCGTCTGAAGAAACACGTACTAGAAGGTCAAATTCTCCATACAGTACATGCACTTCGGCAACGCTTTCATTCTCTGAAAGCGCCATGTACACCTCACGCTCTTTTGTTGGTTCAGTTTTGAACAGGACAAATGCTTCAGGCATTATTTGGTCCACCAACAACCCCCTATTGACTGTGCCGATAACAGTATATTGCTTCGAAACTAAGAAGGGTAACAGTCTAATGTCATCGCATCTCGTGTAGAGTTATGGTGAGCAAGAACGCTATGTCCGTAATCGGCATACTAGTTGTGTTATTGCTCTCTTCTCAATCACCAATATTTCTGAATGATGAACACATTAGCGAAACTAATGGCCGAGGCTTAACTGTCTGGTCAGGTAATGTCGTTCTGAATAATCACCATACAATTCCAGTTACTGACGAATTAGTAATTACATCTTGTACTAATGTTACGATGTCCAACGGGGTCAGAATTTATGTCGAAGGACGAATCACAGTAGAAGGAACAGCAACCTGCCCTGTGTATTTTGATTTCGCAGGCGGTGGAGACCACATGGGAATTCAATTCAATTCAACCTCTAATGGTCGTGGCAGCCGAATCGATAACGCTTCAATTATTCATTCAACTTACGGAATTACAATCTATGGCTCCGACCCATATCTCGCAAATGTAACAATTTGGAATGCTGATGATGTGGGGGTGGATATGTTCAATTCAGCGGCGCCAGTCATTCGTAACCTAGTCATTGATGAAGCCGGTCAAGATTGGAACTTCCCAACATATTGGAGGTATGGAATTGGGTTGTCAGTTGGTGCAGGTTCTGCACCAAATATCGATGGTTTGTTTGTTAACGATGCAGTTACCCGTGGATTGAATATCTGGGGTGGATCTGGTGGATTATTCAAAAATCTCTCTATTGTCAATGTCACAGGATCTACTCTTGCACAAGCGGCAGGAATCTGGGTTGAAGACAGTGTCCCTTTGCTTCAGGACGCGTTGGTAGATAGGTCAGACCATGGCGCAATAATTCGCCATATAGACGATGGGGCATTAACCAGAGCCGTAATCAGAGATTTAGAAATCACTAATTCGATGTACAAGGCCCTAATAATCGATAAAGAAGACCACACAAATTACACCAATTATCAGAGTGCTATTATCGAGGGATTAGAAATCAGTGGAACTGGCGGACTAGATGCCAAAACTCCCGGAATCGCAACAGCAACAATTGAGATAAATGCAACAGGTGCTTGGATTGAAGATGCATATCTAAATGACAATGATGCAGTAGGAGTCCAGTTATATTTTGTAGATTCATCCACCGTGTTTACCAACCTTTCAATCAATAATACCGGCGGTTCTGGTAGTGGCGCAGATGGAGCGGGAGTCTCAATCCGCTCCTCTTACTTCGCTGCTGAATTCAATGGCCTAGAGGTTTCCAATTCTACGGGACCAGGAGTATTTGCACTCAATGGAGGGGCAATTAAAGGAAGTGACTGGAATCTATATGATAACGGTCAGGAAGGATTCTATTTGGAAAGTGCTGCTACGATTGTAGATGGAATACAATTGAGGAATAATGGTGATTCTGGAGTCCATATTGATGATGCCCGGTATGTCTACCTCTCAAATCTTTCAAGTTCCAATAATGGTGATGCTGGCCTAGAGTTCAATCGAGCCAACGATATCGAATCCGGCTCTGGGGATGTAAGTTGTACTTCGTGTACTTCTGTAGGAGATACCAGAGGAGTCGTTATTTCGGATTCAGTAGATATCTATCTACATGATTTAGAAATCCATGATCCAACTTCTGGTCCAGCGATTTCTATTGATAATAGTGGATTGAATATTGGCGTACAAGGAGGATTATTTCACCTCCAAGATGTTTCAACATGGCTGAATTATAGTGGCCCTGCAATCCAAATTAATGGTGCTGAGGGCGTTATCAATGGGCTTGACATGTACGGTAATCACGAAGGTATTGTGTGGGATGCAGATCATAATGTCGAGAGGAATAGCGAATTATCAAATGTTAATTTGTCGGGAACAGGTTGTCTTAATCTTTCCAACCATGGACAATTATTTGGTGTTGGGAACATAATCACAACCGATTGTACAGGTACGCTTGATTTCGAAAATGTGGAACTAAATTGGACAGGACTAAGTGATGCAGGAAGCCATGTACTGAATCTTGATACAAATTCACATTTACATTTACATCAACCATCAAATATTGATTACTTAGGAGCCAATATTGATGGAAATGGATGGATTGAAGAAGCTTGGGACCTCAATATTTGGGTGATTAACAATAACTCAAATGGAGTGCCAAATGCAGGCGTAAATCTTGATTTTGACCAATTAGAAACTGCGATTTCGGATTCAACCGGTGAATTAGGAACAGTTACATTCCCTGATTTGCGAGGTAAAAAGTATACTAGTGTGGGAGAGAGCGGATACACGAATGTTTCAATCGATTGTGCATACGATAGTATTTCAAATTCTACAAGTACTATTTTATCTGAAGATAGAACAATTTGGTGCCACCTACCATTGGCAAATCAAGCGCCGTTCCTTATCTGGGATTCACCAATCGACCAGAACATCTACCCCTCGCAAGGAGATGTTCTGTTCAATGCCTCAGATTCATGGGACTTGGACGACGATTTGATGACTTTTACTTGGACTAGCAGTCTAGACGGTGACCTCGAATCTTCATGTACGGGAACATGGCAATATCCAAACGGTCCAAGTAACGGTGTACCTTTCACTGCTAATGCTAACGATACATGGGCGTGCCAATTATCTGATGGAATTCACGATATCACACTTGAAATATGTGACGACAAGGGTAATTGTATCCAAGAAACTCGTACAATTGAATTGGTAAACCAAGCTCCGATTATTGTAATCAATACTGACCCATCACTTTCATCTTGGGGTGAATTAATTAGTCCTATTACAAGGCCTGTAGAATACTGGCTAAATGGTACATATGACCCTGAAAACGATATTTTGACTTGTTCGTGGTCATGGCCAGGAAATAATGAACAAATCAATGATTGTGTTAATGGAACTGGATACATTTCGTTTGCAAATATGTCGGAATCATATTTCGACCTTACACTTTCGGTTTCTGATGGAATTAATCCTCCAAGCGAATGGGTAATCCCTGTAGAACTGTACAATGAAATGCCATTAGCTGCAATGAATGTATCACGTGATGGAAATTTATCTGAGGATGAAGTTAGTTTAGTTAGCACAACTATTGATCCTGAAGGTGACGAAATCACTTATCTGTGGGAGAGTAATCTAGACGGAATTATTTCAAATCAAAGTTCATGGAATGGATATCTCTCTCGTGGCACCCATGTGCTTACGTTGAGTGTAAATGACGGAAGGATGGAACACATCAATTCGACCAGTGAAAATTCTACATTACTAATAGTAGAGAATAGCCCTCCAAAAGCGAACATCCAATCGCCAGTAATTGGAGAAACCTACGATTCAAGCCATTTATTCGAATTCAATTCATCTGGCTCAGGAGATTGGGATAGTGCGTGTTCTACATTCCCTCCAAATATTGCGTGGCATTGTTCACCAGAAGAACCGGCAACTGGTTCTGAATATTTGATTTACTCATGGCAATCTGATATAGATGGATTATTGCAAGAAAGTGGTCTGGATTGGCTGATTTTTGAAGGGCATTTGAGTAGCGGTTCACATAACATTACTCTTACCATCGATGATGGAATACATTCACCAGTTTCTACAAGTATGTCTGTTGAGGTTTCGGCTTCAGCACCAGTGCTGGGGCTGATTGAACCGAATTTATCGCTCGGCTACCATTCCAGTGACCTGATTCAATTAGACATAAGGGATAGTATTGACTACGATGGTGACAACTTCACATTCAGTTTGGTAAGCGATATTTCAGGCGAGATACTAGTCGATGCCAATCCCATGGAAATACATGAAATCCAGTTAGCTGCTGGTGAACATTCATTGACATTCACTCTTCTAGATGCTACAGGACTTTCACGGGATGAAATCGTAGACCTGGTAGTTGTAGAATCAGATCCTGCGGCTATAATCTATTCGCCAATTAACAATCAATTCTATGAACCGGGCGAATTGGTAATTTTTGACTCAAATGGCACCAATGATGCCGATGATGATATCACTCGAAGAGAATGGAGGATCTATAGCCCCGATGAAATATATCCAACCGTTATTTCTAATGATGAATACTATTCTACAAGTTTAGCACCTGGTGTCCACCATGTGTCTCTATTTGTAGAGGATAGAAGAGGCGGAATTACTGAAGCCCATCTAAACATTACAGTTGCTTCCAGTAGTCCAGACCTTTCAAACCTAACAGCTTCACCAAAATCAGTTTTAATCGATGAACGTTCTACTATACAAGTTTCAGTTGAACTGAATGACCCAGATGGTACTACTCAGCAAATTAATGCAACGATAACCAAGAATCTGCAAACCTGGAGTTTCAACTTATCCGATGAAAACGGGGATGGAATCTGGACTGGAAAAATAGAAATAATGCCTGGCGAGACAGGCAGTGCTCAAGTTAAAGTTACAGCAATTGATGGAGAAAACTTAGATTACACGAGTATCAATATCGAGTTTGTCGAAGAAGACAATGACATTACCTCCCTGTATGTAACCGCTGGTGTAATTGGTGGTTTCATACTATTATCGTCAATTATTGCTATGTTAATTTTAAGACGGAGAAAACGTTTGGCCGATATTGATTTGATAGATTCTTGGGGCGTGTTTGGAACCGATTCTAAAGAATATCTAGAAGAAGAGTTAGAATTATAGGGATATTTTAGTAGGTAATACATTTATTACCAAGAAGTTCAAAGGTTGAAACATGAGTAAGAGTTTCTCTAGAATGAATGCCGTTTTGCTAGCCGTCCTTTTGTGCGCATCAGTTTTGCCACAAGGAGCAGTTGCAGAAGATGGAACAACTGAACATTTTGCATTTGGTGTAGAATATGATTGGTCGAATATGAATGATGATTTTGAATCAATGACTGGATTGCCATTGGATGATATCCTGGCAGATGTCATGCAGTCGGCTGATGATGCTGGGATCGAGATGTTAATCCTCGAAGAAATCACAGGAACATCCTCTATGGTTATCGACCAATATGAAGATGGAACTATGATGTTGAATCCACCTGATGGTACTGGCTCAGTAGAAGTAACAAAGCACGTTACAGAATTGACCCTTCGACATGGGGCATTAATGGACATGGCTATGATCAGCGAGTGGTCAGATGCTCGTGCTGGATGGGATCTTACAATTTCTGGAGGCTCTGAAGGAATAGTCAATATTGATGCATATTATGTTGAATACCGTGACGTTGATGGGCTAATTTATGGCCACGATGTTGATATGTCTATGGCAACAGAACAATCTGTATTCTTTGGCCTTCAAGGTCATTTAGAAGCAGAAGATGGTGAATCGGTAGTGCCTCTTGATATTAGCATGGAGATGGGTGTCGATTATGCTATTACCAATGCACAAAGCGAAGTTGTCTATTCTGAAGCAAGTACTCTGTACCAAGCAATGTCTGCCTTAGAAGGCGGAGATGACCTGTATTGGAGTATTGGTGAAAGCGATGATGATTACGTTTATTGGTATGAATTAGATGAAGATGATACAAATTGCGAATGGTACTACAGCTATGGGGAATATGAATGTCATACAATCGAAACAGTCAATGCAGATTGGACAGTTTTGACTGATGCTGACAGTTGTGATTGGAGCTCATATGAATGGGAATGCTATGGTCCGGGCTATAGCTACTGGTTCGGTTACTGTGAATATTACAACAATACAGGACAGGATGCGTATGCATGTACATATGATTTCGGCAATGAATATGATTGGGAGTACTACTTATACGATACCAATTATGAAGATGGAACCAATCCACCAGGAGTTGGTGAAGAGTATTGGTATTATTACCCTTATTGTGAACATTACGAGTACGGTGAATACCATTGCACATATGATTTCGATTGGGATGATGATTACCAGAATTCCCTAGATTGGACACACTACGAAGATGGAACTAGCCCACTAGGTGATGGTGAAATCTGGGATGAAGTCGAATCACACACAGGTACATTCTCTACCGTTACAGGATTCAATTTCGAATTAACAGGCCTACCTGCTGAAGAGATGGGATTACCTGAAGGAAAGTGGGATGTCTCTGCAAGTGATTCAGAGACTGACACTGGTGCATTCGACGAAGATTTCGAGTGCGAAATGGGAATGGAACTATTTGAAGGCACTCAGATGATCACTACAGATGGTGACCAAATCGAAGTTATGCAAGCACATACTACACCTCTACCATTTGGAATGACTTGCCATGTTGCAAATCTATTCTATTATGCATTCATGGGTTCTGAAGACGCACCAACTCTTGCAGATATGGTTGAAGATTCTGTTTCTGAAATTGTTGAGAGCATGGGTGGAGATGATGAGTCTAGTGATTCGAGTGACCAACTTTTCTTAGAGGTTAGGGCTGAAGGACAAGATGAAGTCAGAATTAATGTTGAAGCATGGAACTTGGATTCCGATGGACAATACGAGGTATTCTTGGTGTTGGAGGATTCGGATGGAAACACTCAGGATGCAACATCGCTGGTAGTTCAACAAGGTACGACATATTTCTGGGACTCCGATTACATGTCTTCATCTAAGTGGGGAGAGCACTGTGTTATTGCACAACTAAAGGATGTATCAAGTTCTAGTGCAGCAGCACCTATCGACTCCGCAACTACATGTTTCAACATTGCTCAGGAGATGGATCCGAGTGATTTGGTCATTGCTATTGCTGAAGGATTCGAAGAATCCACTCTTGAAAACGTTATGGAGAATTTTGGTAGTAACCTAGAGTACCGCCTTGAAGATTATGAAGCAGATATCGCATACGATGATGGCGACATGTTTGTCCTTTGGGATAATACAAACAATATGGTTGTTGGATTCCAGATGGTTGTAACTACTGATAGCAGTAACATGTGGTACACTCTAGTTGGACCAGAGTCGGATTCCTATGGAGATGCCCCATCTCCGGTATCCCTGACATACTTCTCCGGACAGCAAGCGATTGCTCAGGAAGCAGATATTGAAGATGACTCAACTCTCGAAGATCTTGTTGACTTAACCGCACATAATGATGACATTATAGAGGATGCAATCGAAGAATCGCTTGCAGACAATTCTCCTGAAGCTGGCGGACCGTCTGAAAATAGTGGCGATAATACAGCAGAAGCAGCGGATGATGGATTATTGCCATTTATCTCTCCGGTTTTGACAATCACAATGATTGCGATTGCAGGTCTTGTTTCAAGTCTACGCACACGTAGAGACTAAAGCAAGAATTGAAACGAGAACAGCTCTCCTTCCTCACCATGAGGGAGGGGAAGCCGTATGCCAAGTTGCTCCTTCACGGGGCTCAGTTTTTGATACTGGTCTCGCTTATACAGGCAGTAAATACTGAAATCTGGTACACAGGTGTAGTAGAAGTCGCGTATTCTGATGGCTTACCGGAAGGTTCGGGCGTGGAAGTCGAATTAGAAGTCGATCAAAAAAGGGCAGATGGTAGTATACAGGTTGATGGTTTTCTGACCTTCATGCAGTGGCAAACCACTCGTAATGACACCACTATTCCTTCGGATTTAGTTGAAGAAGAAAAGGATTTCATGGAACTAACTCCCCTTTCAGAAGTGCAAGAAGATGTCCCACTATTGTCAAAAGTTGCTTCAGCACTTGGATTATTGATATTTGGCTTGACCTTCTTCCAAATTAAAAATAGAGCAATTATTGGTTCGATTCTAAATCTTCTAGTTTTGTGGATAATAATTTCATTAGTAGTCTTGGCTCCTTTAGGATATATTGGAGGGATGGAATTTGGTTCAGGTTCATTGGATAGGGAAGATGATGGCGAATCAACAGTTCATCAAACCACAAAAGGAAATTCGTTGATTAATCTAATAGATGGAGAATTAGAATATGAATTTGTGACGAAGGGTTATGACCTTGGATTGGTCAATGAATCAAACCTTGATGAAGTAATTGCCGAAGCACCTGGCGAGGACCATCGCTCTTACATTGAAATGGATGGTGTTGCAGGTATCCATTACGGCCAATTTATTGTAGAATTAGTATGGGCATGGTTGGTATTATTTACCCTAGCACCTATGACTATTGCATTTAGCAATAGAGTTCGAATAGAAAAGCCACAATTATTGTGATTACTTTTGCTCTGGAATATCGCCATTGAGTGAATCAGGATTATCTTTCAGTGGCCCCCATTCAGTTCGAGTACGGTGTAATCCTATACGTTTGATCCAAATGAATCTCAAGTTCTTCCAGCCATCGCCCCAAGTATGAATCTCAGCATCACCTACACGTGGTCGATAAGGTACAGATACTTCGATTGCTTTCTTTTTACCGAGAACTTTACGAGCAAGAATCTTCATTTCTTCTGAGAGTGGCATACCATCGTTTGTTGGCCTCATTTTCTCATTTTCAAAAATAGATTTGCGGAAAACCCACATTCCAGATTGTGAGTCCTTAATGCCGTATCCATATGCTAATCTTGCATTGAATGAAAGCATCCAATTGCCGAACCCATGCAAACCTGACATCGAACCGTCTTCAGCTAAAGTCAATCTATCACATGTGATGAAGTCTAAATCTTCATCGATTAGTCTCTTTACCAATTCAGGAACAACTTCTGCTGGATAGGTGCAATCAGCATCCATTGTGACAATAATATCTCCTTTTGCTACAACAAAACCGGTACGGTATGCTCTTCCGTACCCCTTCCTTGGCTCCAAATGTACACGGACTCCTTTCTCAAGAGCAATTTCACGTGTTCTATCTGTGGAACTTCCATCGACAATCATTATTTCAAGTTCATCACACCAATCACGGGGGATAGAATCCACGGTTGGACCGAGTGCTTCCTCCTCATTTCGGGTTGGAAGAATGATTGTGACAGATACAGGTAACTTGTCCGCCATAACTCGTGGATTAAAGGATTTCATTTGAAGCCACCTATCCCTTGGATTATTTATCATATTACGAAGTGGGGTATTTGTTCGACATGCACATTGCGATAGTGTCAGGTGAATATCCGCCTCGTTGGGGTGGAATCGGCTCGGTGGTATTCCACCTTGCAGGCCACTTTGTCCAATTGGGCCACGAAGTGAGTATAATCACGCGTTCACATTCGGATTCGGTACCTTCACAAGAGGGCGTTGAGGTTATTCCTGTTCGCTGGGCCCGCCTTCCAATGGCTTTTACTCGCTCATATGGTAAAAATGCAATAAAAGCGTTGAAACGTCTGCATTCAAGAAAACCGATTGATGTGATCAATGCACATCTTCCTTTAGTATCATGGAAGAGAAGAGAATTCAAATGGCTGGAGGCTAATATCGCCCCAGTTGTATCTTGTCTACATGGTTCTTGGTTGGGTGAAAAAGAAGGAGTAAAACGCGCTGCTGCAGCCCGTGAATCTGCAACATGGAGAAATCCTAATGACCTTGCAATTTTGACAACAGCCGGCTGGTATTCAAAATATGAGAGAGCAGGAATTTTAGAATCTAGTATCTGTGTTGCCAATTCACAATCAACACTAAAGGAATTCAATAGATGGTACAGACCAGATGAAAACTTTGACTGTGAAGTAATACTTTGGGGCTGTGACCACAAGGTGTTCAGACCATCAAATACCGACGAAGAATCTGAACAATTAGAACATGAAAGAATACGTAGATTATATGGTTGTGGTGATGAAGCAGCACTATCGCACCAATCCGACACCAATACTCCAATGTTACTAGCAGTCGGCCGCTTAGTAGCGCGTAAAGGTTACATGACACTTCTTAGAGCAATGCCCAAAGTATTGAATAAAAATCCCGGTGCAAAATTAGTAATCGTGGGCCGAGGGCACATGAAAGCAAGCCTCGAAAAGAATGCTCGAAAACTTGGGATTTCAGATTCGATTCACATTCAAAGCAGCCTATCCTTTGCTGAGTTAGCTCAACATTTCAGGTCAGCAGATTTGGTTGTGTATCCTTCATATTATGAGGGGCAGGGTCTGATTCCATTGGAATCATTGGCAAGTGGTACACCTGTTGCAACAGTCGACCAAGAACCGCTAACAGAAATGGTCGATTCCACAGTGGGTGGATTATTCAAGCGAGGCGACCCAGTCGATTTAGCTCGTTGTGTAAATGAGATGCTATCTAGCGATGAAACCGCTGGGAAAGCAATACTGGGACGGGAACGTGTTCTATCGAAATATACCTATGAGAATAATGCTTCAGAATATGAAGCAGTCTTCCAACGAGCGATTGAAAAGAAGGGGTAATCTGCGAAGGTCTGAAATCAAATCGCTTGTTGTGCTTATTATGGCCGACGAATCATCGAGTATCCCTTCGATTGATATCGAGTTCCATGAAGCAGAGTTGATAGAAGAAGATGATTCAAAAATCCTGAATGGGATGCTTGGAATAACCTTTGCTTTTTCAGTTGCATTTTTGATTTTAGCAACGAGCCTCGGTGAATTGGCAACAGACCAAAATTCTCCAATGTCAGAACCACTTTCCCCCGGAGATACAATTGAAATAACATTTGGTGAGCCCATTTACATGCCTCGTCACGAAGAATGTATTGACATGGATAATGGTCAAGATGCGGAGTATGCCGGCTATGGGGTAGGATATGAGCCATCACTTTCAATCGACTCACTAGGCAATATGCAAATCACCGCTCACAAAGATTTGCGTTGGGGCGGAGAGGGAACTCCATTTGGGCCAATTTTAGGAGGCCCTACAGATACTTGGTATGCTTGTGAAGATGGTGAAATGACCTCATGGGACTATTGGGCATCGTGGTTCTGGGTCTCAACAGACAACGGTTCTACTTGGGGTCATGGAGATAGTTTCGATCCAACTCCCGGCAATCTTGCTAATTCTGCTATTGGCTCAATCACCGGTGGCGCCTCAGAATGTCTTGGTGATGAAGGAGATATTGCAGTTGATAATAATGACGTAGTGTATTACTTGGACACCACTCTTGAGGATAACTGGTGGCACCGCTTTACTGAAGGCGGAGAATCCTATGAGATGGGCCCGGTTTGTCAGCGAATGAATACTATGGCTGCAGACGATCGCCCTTGGGTTGCTGCCCAAGGCGATGGAATTATTCACTATCTTGGAAATTCAGGAGCATCACCTCCCGAATGTACTGGAGACACAGGTCGATATTGGTACTACCATTCAGAGAACGGAGGGAATTCCTTTTCGCAATGCTTTGCAATGCCAGGGGGGTGGTCAACAATTTCCTCGGAAAATAATGGCTCTTATGTTTATGTGGCCCAAGAAGACGCCGACTCCGGCTCAGGAACAGTTCAGATTAGAATTAGCGATGACTATGGCCGGGGTACAGGGCCTGGGCCATCAGATGGTTCTTGGGCTCCGCCTGTAGAACTTGGACCTAGAACCGGAAATTGTCCAGAAGGCTATCCGGTTGTCAATAACAACGAGGCCGGAACAGTAGTAGTAATCTGGGCTGATTGCGGAAATGGAGACCTTGGAGCGTGGGATATGCAAATGGCAATTTCATATGACCATGGAGATACTTGGGAAGAAAGTTGGAGTGTTGCACCTGATTGGGGCGAGAGTGGCGGCATTACAATGTATCCGTTCGTCTCAATAAGTGAGAACAACATGGTCTCAGTTGCTTGGTATGGCTTAGAGTATGGTGATGATGGTTATACTGAAGGTGATGAATGGTACCTAATGGTTGGCGGAATTTATGAGCCTCACTTTGGCGATACCTTTGAGTGGTCAATCGCAGACCCAACTCCACTACATATTGTAACTGCATATGAGCAAGCAAACGGAGATGTTCACGCACTGCACGATTTCTTTGAAACTGTCCATGGGCCAAATGGTGAATGGATGGGAATTGCATACCAGCAAAATATTGGATTACATCCCTTTGAGGAAAATGAAGAACAGCGCTACATTAAATTCCTTAGGGGAGACGTAGTTACTGATGTTCCTGACCTCATTATTGTGGAAGATGAAGAAGTAGTACGCGGGCCAATTTGGATAGCGACCGATATCTGATTTGTCGGGGTTGTCTTGAAAACCAACCCCTCGCATGCATGTACATGCGCGCGAGGCAGTGGGTGGCACTATTCCTCGCAGTGTCCTTGTTAGCAATTCTGCCCCCTGTTTCCGCAGATAATGACATTGCAAATGCAACTCCGCTGACAAACGGCGTCTCAACCAATGGATACGTTTGCATCGACGATGGTTGTTCACCTGAAGATGAAATAGATTGGTGGAAGATCTATGCGTACAAGGGAGACATAGTTCAAGTTGGATTCTCAGGTTCTATGAATAATGGTGCTTGGTGGTGCATTAATGATGGATGGAATGCGGCCTTTTCACTACATGACTCGCAAGGGTCGCAAGTTGCTAGTCAATCGATGAGTGACGCTAGTTCATCCACCACGCTTTCCACCACAGTGCCTACTGCAGGGTTCATATATGCCAAAATTAAGGGGGAGGGAAGCTTGTGTAATGATGGAGTCGATTATACTTTAACTCCCTCAATTAATCAGGATAATCGAGATACTGATGAAGATGGATTCATCGATAATGAAGATGATTGTGACTTAACAGTAGGATATTCCACAAATGATCGCAAAGGGTGTATCGACTCAGATTCCGACGGCTGGTCCGACCCAGATGAGGGTTGGGGCCCAAACAATGGAGCAGATGCATTTGCAACAGAGCCAACACAATGGTTAGATTCGGATAATGACGGATATGGCGACAACCAAGAACCAGCATTCGAGCCAGACCATTGTCCATACAGTAGAGGATATTCAACTTCTGACCGATTCGGTTGCTTAGATTCCGATGGTGATAGTTGGTCTGATGCAGACCCTGGTGGTTTAGATGGTGTGGAACCATGGTTTTCCCATCCTAATGGGTCAGCTGATGCTTTCCCATTTGTTCCAAGTCAATGGAATGACACCGATACCGATGGTTTTGGAGATAATTGGGCAGATGGCTCATGGAATGATACAAGAATGAATTGGTCGATTGGCATTTGGTATGCTAATGCAACTGAACCGGACGCTTGTCCATTCATTACAGGATACTCAATTCAAGATCGGTTTGGTTGCCCAGATGGCGATAACGATGGTTGGTCAAACCCTGATGCAAATTGGACTGCAGCAAATGGTGCCGATGCCTTCCCAGAGAATCCGACACAATGGTCTGATCGAGATAATGACGGCTGGGGAGACAATCAAACTGAAGGAGCCTTACAGATAGATGATTTTCCAGATAATCCTTCTCAGTGGCTTGATACTGATGGCGATGGTTGGGGTGATAACCAATCCTATGGTGCTTCACAAGTAGATGATTTTCCGCTTATTCCTAGCCAATACAGAGACACAGATGGTGACGGATATGGCGATTATCTTTCTGGATACGAGGGAGATGTTTGCCCCCACAGTACAATTGAGGAAGTTGAAAGCGGCTGGATTAGTTGGGCAGATAGATTTGGCTGTTTAGACTCAGATATGGATGGATATTCGAATCCTGATGATTGGTGGATCTCACATCCAGATGGATTTGCAGATGCTTTCCCCGATGATGAAAGTCAATGGCACGATACCGATGATGATGGCTATGGTGATAACCTCGAATATTTCGATGGAGAAACATGGAGAGAAGCATGGCGTGGCGATGGTTGTATCGCCACAGAAGGTAACTCTGCAATGGACCGCTGGGGCTGTCCTGATTCTGATGGAGATGGTTGGTCAGACCCAACGACTCATTGGTTAGCAAGTCCAGGTGGTACCGCTGATGCATGGCCAGCAGATTCAACTCAATGGCATGATAGAGACGGTGATGGTCGCGGAGATAATCCAAGAGGAACTACAGCAGACATATGTCCTGATGTTCCAGGAACATCTCTTGGTCCAACATCTGGTGGTGACCGCTGGGGTTGTCATGATACCGATGGCGATGGTTGGTCTGATTTAGGAGATAATTTCCCACACGAACCTACTCAATGGCGCGATGAAGATGGCGATGGATTTGGTGATAACTCTGAAGGCCACGAGGGAGATGCATGTCCTAACGAGCGGGGCCAATCATTCTTTGATAGATTGGGTTGCCGTGATTCAGACGGCGATGGTTGGTCAGACCCTTCGCAAAATTGGCTTGCTTCCCCTTGGGGTCAAGGTGACGCTTTCCCAACCGACCGGTTGCAATGGGAAGATACCGATGAGGACGGCTTCGGCGATGTTGGAATGGGTTCGCAAAGAGACGATTGTCCAGAAGTAAAAGGAACTTCAACCAGAGATGTGCAAGGATGCCCAGATGCCGATGGTGACGGTTGGTCCGATGAATATGGTGGCTGGAATGCAGCGGTTTCCACCATGGGCGAAGAACCTGCATCAAGTTGGCTAACCTACTTGATTCTGGGCATTTCCATGTTCATCTCTTCAGGATTAGCAATTGTAGTTCGGTCTTCACGTACGGTTTCATCTTTGGAAAGAGGCCTTACTTCAAATGATGATGGTGGTGATTTAGATGCGTGAATGGATACTGATTGCGTTAATGCTCTCGCTTTCATTTGTAGGGCAAGTTTCCGCTGAAGAGGAAGAAGGAGACCCATTCATAGCCGCTGGATTAAATTTAGTTGCACTCAGAAACGATAGTCTTGATAGTAATCAAGATAGCATCATGGATGCTGTACGCGTAGTTGTGGTGATTAATTCGACAGACCAATGGATGGATTTGACATTAACACTAATCGGAGAGCACTCTGGATTTACTGTATCCGATGAGAAATTCATGTCGTTTGAAGGCCAAGAGAACGCTTCACTAACATATGATTCATGGGCAGAGGGTGAACACCGTTTGACTTTAGAAATAAGCGACATAGATGGCCGCTTGCTAAAGTCAATTAATATTGGAACATTTGATTTAAGTCCAGCATTGGCAACTCCTTCAATCGATTTAGTATTGTCTGGATCTGAAATAATGCAAACAGGAGACGCCTGTGAAATAACTAGGAACTTTGTCGATGAAACAGGCCCACGATGGAACTATGATGGAACTAGATCGATTATTGGCACTCCATTCAAAGCTTTAGATACAGATGTTGAATTAGACTGCAGTATTTGGCCTGCAGGTACTTACATTGTGAGCGAAACCTATCAGAATGGTCTTGGACAAACTACTACCGACTCGCTTGAATTAGTAATTGTCAACAAACCACCTTCGCATTTTACAATAGAAATTAATGGTGACGAAGAACTTGTAGGAACTCCTTGTACAATCACTCATCTCCAAGCGGTAGGAGAAAATCATGATGATTATCAAAAGACGTGGACGGTAACTCCTTCGATTGGAATGACCTCAAATGCAAGCGTTTTAGATTGTTCAAAATGGAGTTCTGGTGTTTACAAAATCCTTCTTACTGTAACCAATGATGAAGAGATTCGCACTACTGGTGGAACTATGCTAATTCGAATGCCATCTCCTAGCAAAGTCAAGGATGTAGATGCACCGGTACTCTCAGAAGGTAGTGAAACTGAAACTTCAACTGTTGGATTATGGGGGATAGGTGTTCTCGCATTAGTACTAGGACTTGCAGTATTTGTTCTGATGATGCGAGGTCCTGAAGATGAGCATATGGGGAGCAGTATGCTTGATGAAATTGGAGAACCTGACGCAGAAGGGCTTCCTACTCATTTAGATGAAAACGGAATGCTATGGCGCCGCCATGATGATGGTGAAGTTGATTGGTGGGACCGCTCATCACTAAATTGGAAGAGGTGGTGAAATGTTACGAGATATCGCCTTTTGGGTCATAATTTTTAGTGGATTATCTTTATTGATGCTGTTTACTAAAGTAATGTGGAAGCGTTATACGCACTTAAAATCATTAGAGCCAGGTTTGGATAAGGAGTGGGTAGAAGATTGCGCCCATCATGGAGTTGCAACCTACAAGGGCTCTAAAGTAACCATCAAGAATGTTAGAGATTTCACTTGGTCTAGCGATAGTAAAGACCGTGACCCAAAATGGATAGATTCGGAAGTAGATCTTGATGATATCGTAGACATATGGTATGTCATAGACCATTTCCACAAAATTAAGGCACTTGCTCATACGATGATTACTTTCGAATTCGGCGATGGCCAATTCATTTCATTCTCATTTGAAACTAGAAGAGAAGTTGGAGAGAGATATCATCCATGGACAGGGCTATGGCGTGCATATGAATTGTACCTCTTAGTAGCTACAGAGAGAGATGCACTACACCTTAGAACGAATGCGCGAAAGCACAAAGTGCACCTTTACAGAGTTCAAACCCCTCCTGGAAAAGATAAGGCTCTATTCAATGCCTTATGTGACAGATTAAATTCGCTTGCTGAAAAACCCGAATGGTACCACACATTTGGAAAAACCTGCACTACCTCGATAGTTGATCAAGTAAACCTCATCACACCGGGAAGAATCCCGAGTATGTGGCGAACTCTCCTACCTGGCCATTCTGCAAAAGCCGCATGGAAACTGAAATTGATTGAAGATTGGGGCGGCTATGAAGCAACAGTTGCGGCATCGAGAGTTGATGAAAGAGCGGTAACTTGGGATGGTGGCGAGGAATACTCACGGTACATTAGGGCGCATTTGCCTCCCAAATGAATAACAAGTCTCCTGCTTTATGAGAGATTTTTACCTCGTCTTCAGTAACTGTGTTTCCAACACCTCTGGTGCCGGTAAAAATATCTTCACAATCGAGTTCAAATTCTACACCAGAAAGTGTAATTTCAGCGACATGACCGAATGCCATAATCGAACAAATAGTTCCCTTTTCTAATTCGATTTCAAGTCCGGACTCTCCTACTCTACACGCTCGCCAGTCATCGAAATATAGAATCGCATCTGACTTGGTTTCAAACAATGCAGCATATGCTGCAAGTTGGTGATCTAACCTCCCTCCAGATATACCTACCACGGCATCGACTTCATACATCATTAGAGCTTTAGCCAAGTCGGTATTTTCAGGATTATAATCTCCCTTGAAATCTTGTGGATTTGAAATTGAATCCATGTCTCCAACTACAGCGTCCCAAGAAGTAAAACGGTCTGCTGCACCATCTAATGCAATTGTGAATTCTGCTGCTTCAAGGAGAGTTTCTAGTAACTTTGCTTCGGGCCATTCACCGTCAGCAACAACCAGCACCATCTCGGCCATGTAGCGGGGACTATATTCACTACTTCAAGCGGTTCGCTTTGATTTATTCTTCCGGCCCCCTAAGGGGGCCGTACAATCAATCGTTGGCAATAGTAATGTAGGATAGAGGTTGTGAAGGTTAGTATGTCATGGCGAGACAAGGGTATCCCAATACTAATTTTCTCCATTTTCATATTCCAAATATCGGGCCCAATGGTCCCTTTCCCATCTGAGGAGTTATCTCCAAATGAGGTGTTTGAAGCACAAACAATAGGCCTTACAAGCGGGTCTGGACATGATTTGGAAGGAGATACAATCAGTGTCGATGGTAAAAGTTGGACAGTTCGAGGGGAATCGGTTTTAGATTACTGGAATAAGAATATCCATCCTGAATCTTCAAATGGTTCGGTGGACTTGGTTGTTACTGCTGATGGAGTTGGTTACGCTTGTTCGATTAATGGTACAGATATCAATATGCACACAATGCATCTCAATGGCTCTTTTGACACACTTCTAGTAGAGACTTTAGCAACAGGTCAGAGTTCTGAATGTGCGATTGGTATTACCGCTCAGAACCGAATTCAAATTGCTTACAACGTTGGAGACGACCTGCGCTTTGCACGCTTAGCAGAAGTAAATGCAGTTTATCAGGAGAGAACTTGGCATTTACGAACTATCGTTGAAGATTCGTTCAATGGTGGCTTAACGATTTCATTGGATTCAGAATCCCAAACAAATCTTATTTTCCAAGATACCGACATGGCATTACATCATGTTTGGTTCAATAAAGCCTACTGGAATCATACAATTTTAGATGAAGGCCCAATCGGTGATGACATAGAGGTTGCAATTGATTCCGGTGATATGATTCACGTGGTGTATACCAATTCTGCAGAAGGGGAAGTCCGTTTAATCAAATTCAATGAGACTTTGGAAACTCGTCAAGTTCTAATCCGAGGTAACACAGTAAGTTCCGCAATTGGAATGGATTTGGATTCAAATGGTATTGAACAAATAACATATTCTAAATCCGATGGTTTAGGCCACAACACAATTTCTCTTCTTCGTAGCCTAGCGGGTAAAGATACAGGTAGAATCGACCCCGATGCCAAATGGGTCATCAATTATGATGATGATTCAGTTGAAGGTATTGTGGCGAGTGGCGATTTGAATGGTGATGGGAGGGACGATTTAGTTTATACGGATCCTGATGGAAATGGAACCATTTCGATTCACTATGGCTCACCGGATGGACCTGGTGCCCTCGCAGATAGAATCTTAGTGGGTTCACTTAGTGATTCTATGCTAGGTTCTGCCTTGGCGATTGGTGATTTCAATTGTGACAGCATTGATGATATTGCATCTAGTGAGGCAGGACTTGGAACTAATAATTCAGGTTACATTTCAATTAGACTTGGTACCAGTTCAGGAATGTCAAACAATGTTTGGTGGGAAATGAATGGAAGTGATGATGATAACCTCGGAATGTCTCTTACATCACTTGGTGATGTGGAATCTGATGGATGCGATGATTTAGCTGTCGTAGCAAATAAGATGATTGAAGAAAACGCTCAACCTACTTTGTCAAAGAATGGCATGGTAGTAATTTATTCGGGAAACCAAACCTCGATGGTGCACCATGCAAACATTACTCAAACGGAATCTGGAACAATGTTTGGTCGTCAAGTCATTGGAGATGGAGACATTAACGGAGATGGCTATCTCGATATGGTGGTTTCCAATACAGGAGACCAACTTAGCCCGACTGGATATTCTTCAGTGGAGTTCTTCCTTGGTAGTATAGACGGCATGGCTTCAACTCCGTCTGACACTCACAGTGTTTCAACCCAAGGAAGATTATATGGATTTGAAATGGCCTTCGTAGGTGATGTCCATGGCGATGGCTATGATGATGTATTAATCAGCGAATTATATGCATCAACCACGCTATACCAATCTGGTAAAGTTCACATGTGGGATGGTTCAAGTTCTGGACCAATCGCAAATTGGACCACTACTGGTAACTACGCAAATGCACTACTGGGTCAAACAATTTCTCCTGCAGGAGATATCAATGAAGACGGTTTTGATGATTTCTTGATGATGGCGCCTTCCAGTTCTAAATCAGGTAAAGTTGACTTATACCTTGGCTCTGCAACAGGTCCACGTAGTGAAACACAACTATTTGCTCAAGGTGCAAGCAATGAAAATGTAGGTTTGAACATTCTAGCAGGAATCGACCTTAATGGCGATGGGATGGGAGAAATCCTCTATTCATCTAGAGATTTAACGCGTGGGGATGCTTTTGGCCCTGTTTTGACAATAATGTCAGAAAGAGATTGGGAATTTATTGATTTTGATTTCGACCATCCAGTAATCGGTATTGACATGAGCACCCCTCTACGTGGTAGTCCTTCGATAATGGCTATGCTTTCAGATTCCAGCCTTATTCTCTTGGAAAACACACCTGACGGAACACCATCTGGCCGCTGGGTGAGTCGAGATTTAGCAAATGCGGATGTTGCAAGAATGGGGATCTCGAATGCTGGAAAACCATTGGTACTCTTACACTCTTCTAGTAATCTGATGACCTTGACTCTAACAGGCAATACTGCGATTGAATCGCAATTAAATTCTGGCACAGGCCTCGGGATTTCGCTGGGCTCATTTACGGATTCAAGCGGTAACCAGCGCTTAGGACACGCATCACCAACGTTCTCTTCGATATTCTATACTGAAGAAACAGCAACTGGCTTTACCACCTCAACATTACGTTCAAACATCGATTTATTGTATCCACTAGGTATGCATGTAGATTCAAATGATCTGTCTAGAATGGTATATGTTGATGATGACGACCATATGGTTAGACTTGCAACCTTGAATGGAACTTGGGATGAAATTTCAATTCTCAATACAACAATCGGTGATGATTTTGATTCGGTTTGGGACAGTGATGACACACTCATATTTGCACAAATTGCAGTTTCAAATAATTCGACTATGCTTCAGGTAGTAGAATATCAAAATAGTACTACCACAGTTACTGATTTGGTTAATGCGAATTTGAGTTCCTCATTTGAAATTTCAGAATTGGATGAAAAGTTAGTCATATCCATTATGGACTCTGATAAACTAACTGTCTTCGAACTACTGCCCGGTTACAACTGGTCAATAGCAAAGGAATTGTGGCTATTGGGAGAGACCCAGGGACATAGTTTAGCAATGGACGGCCAAGTAATCTTGTTTGATGCAAACAATACGGTGCAAGGGCTGTTAATTGAGGACGGAGCCGGTTCTTGGGACCATTACTCAATGGAAATACCAGATACAAATTCTACCCATCAAATACTCCAGGGCCAAAATCAACGTTGGCATGCTACGAGTACAAATGGAAATAATGAGTTAATTTGGACAACTGGAACAATTAATTCAACAATTATTACTCAATCACCAGTTGTTTCAACAGCATTCCCTTCAATTATAACGCACTCTACAGTTCCTTTGAATGAAGTTGAGGGCACACTGATGTTTGCTTATTCACAATCCTCGACCGATGATTTCTATGCGATGAGGTTTGTTAGTGACCAAGATAGGGATTTAGTCCCAGACTCTCATGACGAAAAACCACAGATTGGCAACCAGTGGGCCGACTCTGATTTAGATGGCTTTGGAGATAATCCATTAGGGCCCTCTCCAGATGAATGCCCGTCTACCCCTGGAGGTTCCAGCTACGATAGGAGTGGCTGTGCTGATTGGGATGGCGATGGCTGGTCAGATGTAGCAGACGATTGTGGGACCGATGATGGAACTTCATGGTGGGGCGAATTGGGCTGTGATGATTTAGACCAAGATGGCTGGACTGATGATGGAGTACTTGGTGATAGGTACCCTACAAATTGGAAACAAGCTTTAGATACGGACCGGGATTCCTTTGGAGACAATCATGGCCCAGACTGTTGTGATGTGACCGTATTAGGTGAACTTGAAACGAATACTCCAGATGTATTCCCTTACAACCGTAAGCAATGGGAAGACAATGACAATGATGGTTATGGCGACAATGAATCCGACCATGAATTTGGTGACAAATGTTGGTGGATTCAAGGATTTTCTTGGGTTGACAGACTTGGTTGTGTAGATACTGATGGCGATGGTGTTTCTGATCCATCTGATTTTGGGACCCACCGTGAATGGAATACTGATGACGGAGCCGATTTATGGCCAGAAGATCGCACACAATGGGCAGATACTGATGGTGATGGCTATGGTGACAATTCCTCAGATAACGCAACACTCCCAGACAAATATCCCACAAATCCAGCAGCAGCCAATGATACAGATGGAGATAGTTATCCAAATAATTGGACCGCTCTCGAAGATGGTACAAACCGTGCTGGTTTGACTTTGGACAATTGTCCTAACTTAGCAGGGACCTCGACCTCATCAGTAGACCCAGCCGGGGCTGTAGTGCCATATTATGGCTGCACAGACACCGATAATGATGGAAGAGAGGATTCAACAGATGCTTTCCCTGATGACCCAACGCAATTAGCAGATTCAGATGGTGATGGTTGGGGTGACAGCCTAACTGGTAATGACCCTGACTATTGTCCATATGAATTCGGTGTAATCAACGGTACAAACGGAATCGGCTGCCCAATATTGGGTGAAGAATCTGATATTGATCAAGATGGAGTTGCAGACGAGTTTGATGATTGCGGTGATACACAGATAGGTGAAGCAGTAGATGGAAACGGGTGTTCTGACCATCAAAAAGATGGCGACCAAGATTATGTCTCCGACGCCGATGATATGTGTTCCGATACACCGATTGGAGAATCAGTAGACGAGATTGGATGCTCAGATAGCCAAAAAGAAGTAGATTCAGACGAAGACGGAATATTCGACCCATTTGATTTGTGTCCCGATTCCAATCCAGAATTAACAATTGATGCGAATGGATGTAATCTTGCTCAGAAAGATACCGATGGAGACGGAGTTAACGATTTGATGGACCAATGCCCTGGGACCGAGCAAGGACTCCCAGTGCTTCCTAGCAATGGTTGCTTAGATGAAGCAGCATTAGCCGAGGATATCGATGGCGATGGCTACAAGGGACCTTATTCTTACAACCCAGATAATGACACACATGAAGGAGATGCGTTCCCGTTAGATATCACTCAATGGCATGATATGGATGGCGATGGCTATGGTGATTCACAATTACCTACTGCAAATAATTCAGATGATTGCCCCGAAGAATGGGGTAATTCTTCTATGAAATCTCGATATGGCTGTCTTGATTCTGATGGCGATGGATATCATGACTTACTAGGGGATGACAAGTTCCCTGTCGATGGAACTCAATGGGAAGATAAAGACCTAGACAGTTGGGGAGATAACCCTGAGGGGACTGATGCTGACCAGTGTTTGAACACAAGTACTGCAGGTGATAGAACCGCTCAAGCTCGAGTTAATTTTGGCTGTGCAGATTATCAATCTGATAACGATGGTGATGGTATTATGGATGATGTCGATGCCTGTCCAAATACAATAGCAGACGCCGAAGTATACCCAAGTGGTTGTAAGAAAGAAGAAGCAAAGGATACCAAATCTGATAGTGAATTGATTATGGGTATGGACTCGATGATTTTCTTTGCAGCAGTTGGAGGCGGTGGCTTAATATTCGTAATTTTACTCATTTTCATAATTTCAAAATCAAGAGGTGGAGTTGATTTAGACTTCGATGATGATTGGGATGATGATGAAGACGACGATGATGAATATGAAGATGATTTCATGTCAAATATTCTAGGTGGTGCACAACCACGCGGACCAGAGACTGCTCCAGCACGTGGTCCAAGCCGAGGTCCAAGCCAAGGCCCACCGAGTGGAAGAGGCCCAGGTGGTCCAAGCCGAGGTCCAAGCCAAGGCCCACCGGGTGGAAGAGGCCCAAGTGGTCCAAGCCGGGAACCAACTAATTCACCAGACCCAAGAGGCCCAGCCCGTGGAAAGAAAGTGGCTAAGCGTAAACCAATTGGCGATGGTGATGGTAAGGTGCGTAAGGCTAAGGTCACAATAGATCCTGATTTATTCTCTCAACAAGAACTCGGTGACAGAGTTGCGGCTGTAGATTGGACGAAAGGTGCACTGCAAGATGGTGAATCGGAAAGAACAATTCTTATGCAACTACAAACTACTGGATGGTCGGCCCCCCAGTCCAGAGCAATTATCGATTTATCAAAGTAGTGAGGAAAATTGTAAGGCATCAGACTCAATAAGTACAGACCATTGGGATTACAAGAGGAGGGAGAAACCATGAGTGACGATACTGCAAATGTATCAATGCCAGAAGGCATTGAGGTCGATGAAGCAGCAGCTTATTTCGGTGTTTTCGAGTCTTCTGATGCCCTTCATCAAATGATGGAAATGTCACGCGAGAATGCATTTGAGAAGTTTTTCACGTTACTTTCTGACTTAGTTCTTCAGCCTGGAGATTTTGATTTTGAAATGGCAAGTGAAAGACTCTCTTGCGAAGGTGGAGAGATTTACTTCTTGGTTGCAGGACATCTTGGATTGATGTCCCTTCCCGAACAGTTGTCACTAGCAATTAGTGAAGGCCAATTTTCTGATAGTGATTCGACCCAATTGCAAGATATTGCAGATCCTATGAGATTACTAAAATTGTTTGCAATTGCTCACCAAACCGGTGGGGGAGGCGAGACTGTAAAGTATCTCAAAGGCATTGAATCACTAATGTCTAATCCTGCTGCAAATAAAGATGCCTTGCTCTCTTTAGCAAAAGAGGTTCAAGGTGCATTTGATGTTGCAGGACATGTTACTCCAATTGCAAGTTTAGCAAGCAGTAGTGCTGTTGCAAGTGAAGTGGAAACAGCATATGTTCCACCAACACCTGTTGTTGAAAAATCAATTTCCAAATCTGTTCCAAAGGCTGTAGAGCCTGAACCAGTATCTGTACCTCTACCAAGTGCTGAGGAGTCAGTGCCACTTCCTGTTACAGAAGAGCCGGTACCTTTGCCTTCCGAGGAAGCAATACCTCTACCCGATGTAGTTGAACCAGTATTAGAGCCCGATGTTCGTAAGGAATCAGAGAAAACCGAAGACGCATTTGCTGGAGCTTTCGGAATGGTAGAGCCGGAACCCGAACCAGAGCCTGAGCCAGAGCCTGAACCAGAGCCTGAACCAGAGCCTGAGCCGGAACCAGAGCCTGAAGCCGAACTCGAAGAAGCATTTGCTGCTGCAGATTTAGACAGCAGTGGTGGACTTTCAGTTGAAGAGGTTGCGCAAGCGACCGGATTAGGAATAGATGAAGCAGCAAAATTGCATGCCGAAGCAGATGTAGATGGCGATGGTCAAGTTACTCTAGATGAATTAAAATCCAAACCAGAAGTTATTGAAAAGATGGCACTGCCAAAACCGGTAAAGCCCATCCGTGGCGGTATACAAACGCCTCAAGATGCTAATCCTGCAGAACAGCAACAGCAGCAACAGCAACAGCAACAGCAACAGCAACAGCAACAGCAACAGCAACAGCAACAGCAACAGCAACAGCAACAGCAACAGCAACAGCAGCAGGCTTGGG